>Ga0268359_12416_pt1 | contig 22254 bp, 22 predicted proteins | sample BioMet11_FD_194416 | JGI IMG/M metagenome (GOLD analysis project Ga0268359, IMG submission 194416) | Sewage microbial communities from Oakland, California, United States - Biofuel 11 (PacBio Assembly) | ecosystem: Engineered > Wastewater > Sewage > Unclassified | place: USA: California | collected...
AGCGGGGATGATCCCTACTACGATTTGTTACATAAGGAATTGTATCAGTATTCCCCGCGCGAGCGGGGATGATCCCTATCTGCGTAACCCTATCAGCAAAATTTTTTAGTATTCCCCGCGCGAGCGGGGATGATTCCGATACCAAAGCAGAGATACTCACCTGTACGTGGTATTCCCCGCGCGAGCGGGGATGATCCCCACCCCACAAGTCCCCCCATGAGGGGGGAGATGTATTCCCCCGCGCGAGCGGGGATGATCCCACTCACTTTTTTATTTTTCTCCTCTTATATCTGTATTCCCCGCGCGAGCGGGGATGATCCCATTGAAATTGGCACGGGCAAATACAATCCAAAGTATTCCCCGCGCGAGCAGGGATGATCCTAACCAAACTAGTTAAACAGCGAATAGGATTAAGTATTCCCCGCGCGAGCGGGGATGATCCCCATACCCCCTTTAGGGTAAAACGCCCCAAAACGTATTCCCCGCGCGAGCGGGGATGATCCCGATTATCAAGTCAAACAGATAGCACAAATCGGGTATTCCCCGCGCGAGCGGGGATGATCCCGAGAGGGCGGTGCAGATTATTGACCGCCTTCAGTATTCCCCGCACGAGCGGGGATGATCCCAAGAAAGGCAGCATCGAGTCGGACCCCATTAAGTATTCCCCGCGTGAGCGGGGATGATCCCTGCCGACCACAGAAATACTGGACGATGTAAAGTATTCCCCGCGCGAGCGGGGATGATCCAGATAAAATAATATTTTATCAATACACTATGTAGTATTTCCACCGTGGGCAGGGGTAATCCTTAGTATGGATTTATTCTGAAGAAAGGTGCAAGGTATTTTTCCTTTTAAGTATTGTAATTCTTGAATACAAAACCAACAATTGCTATACGTAATAATACGTGTTAAAATATAGCAAAGGTGGTGATGTATTGCGAACAGAAGAACTACTGAAATTATTGAAAAAATATGATGTAGTCAAGGTCCGCGAAGGCGGCAATCATACTATTTATTACAGCAAATAACAGGAAAACGGTTCGCAGTTGGTAGACATTCTAAAGAAGTACCTACAGGGACATTGATAAAAATATCAAAAGATGCAGGCATAAAATACTGAGTAAAGGAGGAGTTGATAAAAATGAGATATAATTATCCGGCAATTTTTAAGCAAGACAAAAAGAACACGTATTTAGTTAGCTTTCCAGATTTAGAAGGTTGCTATACAGATGGAGTTACATTGGTAAAGGCATTAGATAATGCTAGAGATGTCCTAAATTTAATGCTTTGGGACATGGAAGAGCAGGGAGCAAAGATTCCTCAACCAACCCTGCCAAATAAAATTAAAGTTAATGGTAAATCTTTTGTTACGCTTATACAGGCAGACACGTTGGAATATAGAAAATTACATGATAAAAAAGCAATCAAAAAGACATTATCTATACCACGCTGGTTGGATACTATTGCTGAAAAAGAAAATGTCAATTTCTCTAATGTTTTACAAAATGCTTTAATAAAGCAATTACACTTGGAATAATAAGTTGGGGACGGTTCCAAATGGCTCATTTCTTTAATTATTCGTAAATAGAGCCATTTTGGAACCGTCCCCGTTTGGCTTTATGTTACATATGTGATAAAATTATTATCAAAATTGCGAAAACAGGTGTTGCAACGTGGAAATCAAACAAAAGAGAGAATCATTAAAAAGCAGACTGGGGTTTATTTTGTTGTCTGCCGGTTGTGCTATTGGCTTGGGTAATGTCTGGCGCTTCCCATACATTACCGGTAAGTACGGGGGAGCGGCATTTGTCTTACTGTACATTTTCTTCCTTATTACTTTAGGCCTTCCCATTATGGTCATGGAGTTTAGCGTGGGCAGGGCATCACAGGGAAGTATCTTAACGGCGTTTAAGAAATTAGAGCCACCGGGCAGTCATTGGCATATCTTCGGTAAGATCATGATGGCCGGTAATTATCTGCTTATGATGTACTACACAGTTATCACCGGTTGGATGCTGGCCTACTGCTGGTATTTTGCTACAGGCAAGATGGACGGTCTGACACCGGAGCAAATCGGTGGTGTATTTACCGGTCTGTTGGCTAATCCCATGGAACTGACATTTTGGTTAGTAGTGACGGTGGTGCTGTGCTCAGCTATTGCTACATTGGCTTGCAGGCTGGTGTAGAGCGAATCACCAAGGTTATGATGATGGGCCTTTTGCTTATCATGGTGGCGCTGGCCTTTAGGTCAGTAACCTTAAGCGGTGCGGAGAAGGGACTGGAGTTCTATCTCATGCCCCAGTTGTCCAATCTTACCAAGCATGGTTTGTGGACTAGCATTTCAGCAGCTATGGGTCAGGCGTTTTTCACCCTGTCCGTTGGCATGGGTGGTATGACGATCTTTGGTAGTTACATTAACAAGCCAAGGCTCTTACCGGTGAATCCATTGTGGTTATCATCTTGGATACCTTCGTGGCTTTGACGGCAGGCTTGATTATTTTCCCATCCTGCTTTGCTTATGGTGTGGATGTGGGTAGCGGTCCTGGTCTTATTTTCGTATCCTTGCCTAATACCTTTAACAATATGGTTTTGGGTAAGGTGTTTGGTACTTTCTTCTTTATCTTCATGAGTTTTGCGGCGCTCTCCACAGTCATCGCGGTATTCGAAAATATCATTGCCAACTCCATGGAGAGTATGGGCTGGGAGAGAAAACCGGCTAGTCTGATCAATATGGTAGCAATTATTATTTTAGCTCTGCCTTGTGTGCTGGGCTTAATGTGTGGTCAGGGTTTGCTCCTTTGGGCAAGGGCAGTGGGGTGCTGGATCTGGAAGATTTCCTAGTTAGTAATAATATCATGCCACTGGGTGCTGTGGTCTATGCGTTGTTCTGCACCAGGCGTTATGGCTGGGGCTGGGACAAATTCTTCACTGAAGCCAATACAGGTGACGGCATCAAGATACCGGCCGGATTGCGTTGGTACATGGCCTATGGACCAATTGTAATCGTGCTGTTTTTGTTTGTGTATGGCTATTATGAGAAATTCTTTATGTAGTAGAGAAAATGAGCCAAAGGGACGCGTCCGCTGTCCCAGTTTGAAAAAGTGGGACAGCGGACGCGTCCCTTTGGCTCAAAAGATAGGAGTTGCAATATGGATATAACCAAGAAAGAGAATCATTAAGCAGTAGAATAGGTTTCATACTTTTGTCAGCAGGGTGCGCCATCGGGCTGGGTAATGTGTGGCGGTTCCCATATATCACAGGTAAGTACGGCGGGGCAGCTTTCGTGTTGCTGTACATCTTCTTCCTCATTACTTTGGGCTTGCCCATCATGGCTATGGAGTTTAGCGTGGGCAGAGCTTCTCAACGTAGCGTTATTGCTTCTTTTAAAAAATTAAAACCGGAAAGCAAAAGCTGGACCGGTTTTGGCTATATGATGATTGCCGGTAACTACATCTTGATGATGTTCTATACTGCGGTCACCGGCTGGATGCTGGCCTATTGCTGGTATTTCCTTACCGGCAAAATGGCTGGACTGAATCCTGAGCAAGTGGGCAAGGTCTTTGGTGGGCTGTTGGCTAACCCTTGGAAATGACTTTCTGGATGGTACTGACGGTGTTCATTGGTGGCGGGATTTGCTACGTCGGTCTGCAAAAAGGTGTAGAGCGTACGACTAAGCTGATGATGGCTGGGGCCCTTTTGTGTTTGATGCTGGTGCTGGCACTGCGGTCTGTTACTTTGCCCGGCGCAGAAAAAGGATTGGAGTTCTATCTTTTACCTAAGCTGAGTAATCTTACCACGAATGGTTTGTTGGACTAGTGTTTATGCGGCGCTAGGTCAGGCTTCTTTACTCTGAGTCTGGGCATTGGTTGTATGGCCATCTTCGGTAGCTATATCGGTAAGGACAGAGCTCTGACAGGGGAGTCCATTTTCGTTATTTGCTTGGATACCTTCGTAGCATTAACAGCAGGGCTGATTATTTTCCCGTCTTGCTTTGCTTATGGTGTAGATGAGGAGCAGGTCCCGGACTAATCTTCATTCTCTCTGCCTAATACTTTTAATAACATGGCACTGGGTAGACTGTGGGAACGCTGTTCTTCGTGTTCATGAGTTTTGCTGCTTTGTCTACTGTTATCGCCGTGTTCGAAAACTTGATTGCCAACTTGATGGATACCTTAGGCATGCAGAGAGAAAATGCTACTTTGGTAAACATGGTATTAATTGGCATCTTGTCCATGCCTGTATCTGGGTTTTAATATTTGGTCTAACATTGCTCCCTTAGGCAAAGGCAGTGGTATTCTGGACCTGGAGGATTTTATCGTCAGCATAATATTTTGCCCATTGGTTCTATCGTCTATATTTTGTTCTGCACTAGACGCTATGGCTGGGGCTGGGATAACTTCATTAAGGAAGCCAATGCCGGTAAAGGTATAAAAATACCAACATCGCTGCGCTGGTATTTGACATACGTACCACTGGCGATTATCCCTGGTGGTGTTCGTGTATGGTTATGTAGAAAAGTTCATGATGTAAAAACACCAAAGGAGACGGCATTAGTGCCGTCTCCTTTGTTATGTCAGTACAATCAAGAGAAAATATGATATAATAATTATAGACTATATAACGGAATGCGGCCTTATACAAAGTACTTATAACGCACTGAGCGATGTTTTGGGGGAGAGACTTCTTATATGAAATCACACAATCAAAGCAGATCAGTTTTAATTTTGACCGTAGAATTACTACTTACTTTATGCGTATGTATAGCTATTGCCATTGCTAACCTGATGGTGGAGCAAAATCAGGCGGCCAAGTATACCCAGGCTGCCGCTGTGGATTATCGTCATTTGGCGGAAAAATATCTTTCTGTTTTTAAGGTACTGACAGTGCCGGTAGAGGAAAAGATTGCTACAGATCCTTCCTTTGATGAGATGCAACGTTGGCTGCAGGCTCATGAAGATGTTTTCCGCGAAGCAGTGGACAAGGATGTCTATGATGGTTTTGCAATGACCTATAAGGGTGGGTATGCCCATAGCTGGAACTATGGTGATTATTCCAAGTACGATCCTAACACTCGTCCTTGGTACCAGCAAGCAGCTAAAGCCGGTGGTGAGCCGGTAGTAGTGGCACCGTATCTTTCTTTCTTGGGCGCCAGCAAACTAAAGGCTGATCAAGTAATCATCATGACCATTGCCCAGAAATATTCTGACACTATCTCTTTTGATCTGGATCTAAAATTAAAAAACTGGATGCTGTGCTGTCACAGCGCAAGACGGAGCATGCAGGTACTTCCATGTTGCTGTTCAATAAGGCTGGGTTTATCTTAAGCTCCACCAACAAGGCTTATTATGCCCATAACGTGAACGAGCCTGATGAGTCCTTAAGCAAAAACTTAAGTGCTGTGCTGCTGGATTTACAAAAGAATACAGACGAAATAAAGTTGGTGCAGGTTGACGGCCAGCCTTATTTTGCCTATGCCTCTAGAGATAAAGAGGATAATATTTATGTGGCGCTGAGTCCCTTCTGGGCTATCTTTATGCGAAGATTTTTGTGGATTATTGCAATATTTATGGCTTTAGCCGCTCTGGAAATCTGGATATACTATCGACAGAAACATGCGCTCAAAGAATTATCGGCACGAGATATGAGTATCTTACAGGCTATGGCGTTTTATTTTGAGGGTGTGTATGTAGGACATGTCAATAAGGATGAGTTTGAGGTTTTGAAAGCAGATCATTATTATGAACCGCTAGTGGAGCAACATCTAACGCAGAAGGAAATCTTTGCCCATATGGCAACAGAAGGAGTAGCAACGGAAAGCAGGGAGGAGTTCTTGCAGGCTGTTTCTTCTGAAAATATTAAGGCTCGCTTAGACGCCAGCCAAGGCTTCAGTATCAATACTCTCATGCAGGATGGTCATTGGCTGACACTGCATTTTATCCGTAGCAAAGATTATGACATCAATCATACTTTCGTCTTTTTCGTAGAAAATGCTGACGAAGAAATGCGCAAGCGTAAAGCACTGGAGGATGCTCTGGAGGCAGCCAACAAGGCGACGGTGGCCAAGAGTGAATTCTTAAGTCGTATGAGTCACGAAATCAGAACACCGATGAATGCCATCGTAGGACTTAATGCCATCGCCAGAAATCATATATCTGAACCGGTGAAGGTGGAAGATTATCTGGGCAAGATTGATGCTTCTGCCAAGGTGCTGCTAAACATTATCAACGATGTGCTGGATATGTCCGCCATCGCCAGCAATAAATTAAAAATTGCTAAAGTGGAGTTTGATTTAAAAGCTGTTTTAAATGCTATTTCCACTATTTATTATACCCAGTGCGAACAGAAGGGTGTCCGGTTCATTATGGACGTGGACGTGAAGAACGAGCTCTTAATCGGCGACAGTCTGCGTGTGAACCAGATCTTGATGAATTTGGTTTCCAATGCCTTTAAGTTTACGGACCGGGGCGGTACTATTGCCGTACGGGTTAAGGAAAATAGGCGCGAGGAGGACACGGTCTTCTTGCAGTTCCAGGTTAGCGATACCGGCGTAGGTATGGGACCGGAGATGCTCAAGCGTCTCTTTAAACCCTTTGAACAGGAAAGTGCAAGCACGGCTAAAAAATATGGCGGCAGTGGTCTGGGACTTTCCATTAGTAAGAATCTGGTGTCCCTGCTGCGTGGCGATATTGCGGTAGAAAGCGAGAAGGGCAAGGGAACGACCTTTACGGTAGAGCTGCCCTTTAAAACCACCGGTCGCTCCAGCGAGCCGATAGATAAGGAAAAGCTTAAGAAAGTACGGATGCTGGTAGTGGACGATGAAAAGAGCGCTAGGGAATATACAGGCATGCTCTTGGAACGTATTGGCGTCAAATACGATTTGGCTATTTCCGGTGTGGATGCACTGGAGAAAATCCGGGCGGCCAAAGCAGCAGGCAAAAATTATAACATGTGCCTGCTGGACTGGAAGATGCCTGGACTGGATGGCGTAGCTGTAACTAAAGAAATGCGTAAGCTTGTGCCTGCGGGCATGATGATCATCATCGCTTCTTCGTATGACACTAGTGAGATGGAAGATGAGGCCATTAATGCCGGTGCGGATATGCTAGTATCCAAGCCTTTGTTCCAGTCGACTATCTTTAATTTACTGGTGCAAATGCTGGGCGGCGAATTTGGTTTAAGAGCGATGCCTTTTTCTAGCTACGATTTTACTGGTCATAGAGCACTATTGGTGGAAGACAATCCCATCAACAGCTTGGTGGCACGAGAATTGTTGCGTATGGTAAAACTAGATTGCGATCTGGCGGAAAACGGCAAGGAAGCAGTGGATAAGTTTAACACTACGGCTCCCGGTACTTATGACCTGATCCTGATGGATATTCAGATGCCAATCATGGATGGCTACGAGGCGACCAGGGCAATTCGTGCTTTGCCTCGTCCTGATGGTAAGACCATACCTATCTTTGCTATGACAGCTGATGCGTTTACGGAGGATGTAAGCTCAGCACTGGCTAGTGGTATGAATGGACATCTGGCTAAACCAATTGATGTGGCTAAGCTGTACACCACTGTGGCAGGCGTAATCTGGAAGGACAAAGTTCCGAAGGCCTAGAGGCAGTGAGTGGCAAGCGGCGCCCGACTGAATGTGGAGCTGGTTTGAAAACAGTCATGAGTCCTGAAAAGCCACATGGCGTAGCAATTACGATTAAATAAAGATGAAGCAATATATGCCAAAGGGACGGGCTGACCAAGGTACCGTCTCTTTGCTATATCTGGGAGGGATAGTTGATGTCTAAGAAACGTCTTGTTGCTTTAGTAATATCATTGTTTATTCTGTGCCTGAGTCAGGTTGCCTTCGCCATAGATTATACCGGCAAATATGTGCCATGGCTGCAGGGTAATTGGTATGACTTAAAGGGTAATGTGGTGCTGAGCTTTAGTGGAAACTATGTTAATGACTGTCCCATTATCGGCATCTATAATCCTGCCGGTGGCGGCGGTGATGTGGGCTTTGTCCTGAGAATTAACGAAAACGACGTATATAGAGATCTCAGATTATCCTGCACAGGCATATCTCCTGATCCTACAAAATATCACCAATATATACGCTTCAATGGTACTACCTTGCGTCGTACGCCAGCAGCTCAATTCCACGAGTCGGTAGGAGGCTTAGGACTGGGCATGTCAGCTGATGATGTTATTGCCAAATATGGCAAACCGGACAACTACTCTACTGACCAGGGCAGAAGGCTGCAATGGGTATATAGCAGGCTGGGCTTAGCAATTTCTTGGCAGGATGACATTGTTAGCCAGATCATTATTTATAGAAATGGTGATAGGCGTTTTGATAGCACCGGCTTTAACTGCAACAATTCTCTTACTGAATACGCAGAAGCCTATGGTATGAAAAGCGTGCCTAGAGTAGGCTATGGTCCTCGTGGCATAGGGTATAGCGAATATTTGTGGTTTGAGCAATATCCGAATAGTGTGGAGTTGTCGTTGTTCTGGAATTGAGGGAGAAACAAAAATTAATACTAAAAAGGCTATTTTTTAGCATAACTTTTTTGAAAGTTATTGCTAAAAATGGCCTTTTTTGATATTATAACTATAGAAATAGAAGAAAATTGACATTTTTTAGTAAAGAGGTGAACTGCGATGACATGGGAAAGTTTAAGTAAGATATATAGAAAAAACAATAGCAATGAAGAAATTCTGGCAAGCGTGTATAGTGGAAGATTTAATTCACCATTTACCAAAAAATTGAATTTTGATATCAAGCAGCAAGGCAGAAAAAATGTCTGGCAGACATTTTTCTATTATACAGACGAAATGGTTGAGCTTTTGACCAAGATTATGCAAGAAACAACCAAGCTAAAATTACAGAAACAATATTTACCTGACATTGCTTTGGAAAGCTTGTATTTTTCTAACATGGTAGATGAGATTATAGCTACCAATGCCATCGAAGGTGTAAATAGCAGTAAGCGTGAAATAAGCAAGGCCATGGATAAGCAGAAAAATAAAAATCCTAAAAATGTAAGATTCTGGTTTGTGGTAAATAAATATAAAAAGCTAACTAAACAAGCTATGCTATCTTTTGATACTTGTAGAGATATTAGAGTGCTTTATGATGAATTTGTTTTGGATGTGGTGAAAGAAGAAAACGCAACAGACTTACCGGATGGAGAAATATTTAGGAAAGGCCAAGTCTCTGTAGGTAGCGGTGCAGTAGGCAAGGATGATCATCAAGGTGTATATCCGGAAGAGAAAATCATAGAAGCTATGACCAACGCATTGACCATCTTGCACGACCAGAATATAGAAGCTTTAATTAGAATAGCCATTTTTCATTATTTGTTTGGTTACATTCATCCTTTTTATAATGGCAATGGCAGAATGAGCAGGTTTATCAGCTCATATTATTTAAGTGAAGAGCTGGATAAGTTAATTGGTTTGAGGCTCTCTGTAACAATCAAGAACGATGTCAGCAAATACTACCAACTATTTAAAGAAACAAATGATGACTTCAACAGAGGCGATTTAACACCTTTTATTTTAGGCTTCTTAGAAATTATTCATACTACTGCCAAGGAAGAAGCGGTCCAACTCACTGCTAGCGTTCAGGAACTGAAACAATGTGAGAAAGTAATACATACGAAATATCTCAAAGATTCTACCCAAAGCAAAGTGGTTAATATTCTTCTGCAAGCAGCCTTGTTCTCACCGAACGGCGTATCAGCACAGGAAATGGTGGAGACAACTGGAAAAACTATGAGTACTGTTATGTACAACTTAAAAAAGATTTCAGAAGAGCATGATGGATACATTGAGGAAAATGTTGAAGGCGACCAGAAGAGGTATAAGCTGAGCAAGAAGGTTGTGGATGTGTGGGTGAGGGGATAATATGCAAAATTAAGGGACGGTACTTTTGAAAAGTACCGTCCCTCTTGTCATCTTGGTCATATATCTAAGCTTTGCAAATTGCCATACGCAAATAGGTGCTGGCACGGGAAGCGCCTACGTAGATTAAACGCTGGGTCAAGGTCTCTGTGGTCTTGGCTTCTTCTATGTCAATTAATAGTACTGCTTTGGCTTCCAAGCCTTTGAACTTGCGCACAGAGGTGAAGAATAGCTTGCCTGGTTCTTGAGTATTCGATAGCTGTACACCTGCTAGCTGAGTAACATTGTTTAAGCCGCTGTGAGGTACGCTGTGCACGCTAAGAATGACCATATCTTCAATCCGTAACTTTTGCGCCACCATGGTCTGCACAAATTCTTCGGCAATAGCCTTTAGCTCTGCCGGAGTATGGTAATAGGATGTCTCAGGTGGCAGACCGTGAATATTGTTCTCATAGTAGCTACTCTTTATCTTCATGAGAGAAGCAATATATGAGGCAATTTCTTCTGTGTTGCGGCAGTTCTTGTAGAGTACCAGGCGGCAATCGGCATGATCTTCAATCCAATGAGATTTGCCATGGCCAAAGATATACTGGTTCCTGTCGTAGAAAATGTAGAAGGTACCGTTTTTCTCATCTACAAAAGCTTCCAGTTGATCCAACAATTCGTCGCTGAGGTCTTGGCCCTCGTCGATAACGATGTTGGCATAGGGCCATTTGTTGTGCTTGTAATTCGTGACAAGAAATTTTTCAAAAGTGGGAATGACCTGGTCAATGGGCAGGCTCTTATCTTTCATTATCTCTTCTGCCAGGGAACGCACATTGTGGTAGGCGATGAGAGGGTGATGATTGTGCTGACGAATATAGGTCAGGAGAAACTCGTTGTAGCAAAGGTAAAGGACGCGTTTGCCATCTTCTGCCAGCATCTTGGCCTTCTCCAAAGCTAGCAAAGTTTTGCCGGTGCCTGCCGGGCCACGAATGGCGGCGGTAGGCTGCTCACGCAAATATTGCAACAAGGCTGACTGCTGGGCATTAAGCTGGATATACTGAATCTCGCCCTCTGTAGCACTGCTGGCAATGGTTTGGGTAATATGCAAGGTAGGGAGCAAGAGCTGCAGAACATATTCGCTTTGGGCAGGTGTAAAGCTGGAGTGGTTATCCTCTTGTTTACGCCAATAGGAAAAAGCGCAGTCTAAAGCTTCCTTAGGATAATCCAGACTGTCAGCATCCAAAATTATTTCTCTGGTTGCATCTAGTGGCAAAGGCATGTCCTGAGGCAAGATGACAGAAGGAAACCACACTGCCCGGCACACCATGGGATAAGCATCTTTGGCTGACTTATCTCTTAGATAGGCACGCAGGCGATATTGACTGGCAGCGGCCTGACTAAAAGGATCGATATCACAACTTCTTTGGGTCTGACGATTGATCTGTTTCCAAACACCATGCTTGTAAGATATTTCACCGGCCTTAACTTCAATAGCCATAATGCCTTGACCGGGATGAATAACTAAAAAATCTGCTTCGCCTTCCACATGCTGGCTGCCTTGCTCGCCCAGCCAATGGTAAGAGTGCAGGATAGAATAGGAATCATCTAGCTTCCGTAAGGCTTCGTAAACCAATTCTTCACCAATGCTGCCATGAAAATTTTTGCTGTTAGAAGGATAAAATCGCGCCATGAGCTTGCCTCCTTTAGGAGTTGATAGTTATATGATAGCACAAAAAGAGGGAGTTTGGCGGGAGATGTTGAGACGGAGAAACTGGGCTTTTGCTAAGTTTTATAGCGTGACTAAATGACCGTAATTTATGATGTACTTTTAATGGTATATCAAAAGTTACATAAAATGGAAAAATACTAATGAAAAAGTAGTTTCACTTGTCTTTTAGTTGAAGTGAGGATGTTATGTCTATAAACAAGTGATATAATTAAATAAAATAATTAATATAAATAAATTAAATATAGAAAATATGGGCAAAATAGATGAAAATCTATGACGCAAAGCTATAGGGTCTAAATGAGAAACATGGCAGCCAGCTACGGAGAGAAAAAAGCGCTGACTATCGCAAAGAAGTCAGTGCTTTTGTATTTGTATATAATCTTGCTTTTGGACAACTATAACAAGTGTTTATTATTATGAAAAAGATAAATTTGATATAATAGATAAATTTTCATGTTCTTAAAATCAAAAGAGAAATTCACTCTATAAAAAGGGGCGATTCAAATGGAGTGGGGAATAAAACTACTTAGTGATGAATATACTGACAGAGGAATTCGGTATCTAGATTGGGATCATAAGGAAGCCGTTAAGTGGCTCACGGAAGCGGCAAAAATGGATAATGCTAGAGCCCAGACAATTTTAGGAAAGTGTTATATGGTTGGTGACGGAAGCGTAATACGCTCAGACATTGAGAAGGGTACTGAATTGCTTATAAAAGCAAATCAGCAGGGAAACTTAGAAGCAGGACAAATACTAGAAGAATATTATCCTTTAGGAATTCCAGAAGGATTTTTGGTGAATTGTAAATTAACTACTAATGAGGACGTTCCTATGCCTGTTATAGAAAATGGTGCTGAATTGCTTACAAAGGCGGCTGAACAGGGAGATATAAGTGCTCAGCTTAAATTAGGCTTAAGCTACTATAACGGAGATGGTGTAGAACAAAACTGCCAAAAAGCTATTTATTGGCTTACAAAGGCGGCTGAACAGGGAGATATAAGTGCTCAGCTTAAATTAGGCTTAAGCTACTATAACGGAGATGGTGTAGGACGAAATTACCAAAAAGCTATTTACTGGCTTACAAAGGCGGCTGAACAGGGAGATATAAGTGCTCAGCTCAAATTGGGCTTAAGCTACTATAACGGATATGGAGTAGAACAAAATTACAAAAAAGCGGTTAATGGCTTAAAAAGGCAGCAGAACAAGGGAATGCTAATGCTCAGTATCATATTGGTTTATGTTACTTTAACGGAACTGGTGTAAAACAAAGTTATGAGAAAGCAGTTCACTGGTTTACAGAAGCAGCTAAACAGGGAAATGTAGATGGTCAAGTTAGTCTAGGCCAATGTTATTATGACGGAAAAGGAGTAGCACAGGATTACCAAAAAGCGATTAGCTGGCTTACAAATGCGGCGAATCAAGGAAATATAAATGCTCAACAGTTTATAAAAGAGCACTATGAAAATAAAATTAGCGCAGGTCAAGATTACAAAAAAGTGGCTAAGCTAGAAGATGCAGTTTATCGGTGCAAGCTAGGTTTAAACTATTATAAAGGAGAAAAAGTAGAAAAAGATTACCCAAAAGCAGCTAGCTACTTTGCAAAGGCAGCTAAACAAGGAAACAAGGAAGCACAGGTATTTTTAGGTTTATGTTACCATGATGGAAAAGGAGTAGAAAAAGACTACCAAGAAGCTGTTTTCTGGTATCAAAAGGCAGCTAAACTAGGAGATATGAATGCCAAGTTTCTTTTAGGTTTATGTTACTATAATGGAGAAGGAGTAGGACGTGACTACATAGAAGCGGTTAACTGGTATGCAAGGTCAGCAAATCAAGGGAATATCGATGCTAAAATTTTTTTGAGTGATTGCTATGAAAAGGGAATTGGTGTAAAACAAGATTCTAATAAGGCTAAGTATTGGAGGGAAGAAGCTGAAAAGACTAGAGATAAATAGGACGTATGCTACTATGAAAACCTTGGTTGCTTTTCATGGACAATAGAGAAGAATATTATAAGTGTATATTTAAAAGTTTAATTTTGAATAAACTAGTAGAATATTATTTATTAAGGAGAAAAATCATATGAATGAGGACAATGCTAGATTTTTAAGTGGAGAAATGGTGCATAAAATTAATAAATTAGATGATAATTCTCAAAATGCTATGGAAAAAGAATTGGATGCTATAATTTCGGCAACAACAAAGCTTTCTTTTGGATTTTTTGTTGGAGATAGTAAAAAAGAAGCAAAAATTCTTGAAGAAAAAGAAAATACTGAAACTAAAATCAATGCAATTATGAATAAGTATTGTTTGTCTAATAGCTTTTCTGAAACTGATTATAAGCGTATCTGGGAAAAATCTCAGAAAGTGGCTTCAGCAGAATTTCGTAAACTATCTTCAGAATTAAAACTTAATTCTTTTTATTTTCAAGAAGTGATGCATGAATATGCAGTACGACTAATACAGCAGGCTTTGAGCAAACATATTAAATAACATATTATTATAAAAAGGAGATGTGTTATCTTGCTTAAACAACAAAATATAATCTGTTTGCTAAAGGAATATGTCACTAAAATTAGTTTAAAAGGCATACTGTATGTTGGCAAAGAAATATCTGTAACGCAAACTGACATAGCAATCAATAAAACGAATATTGATTTAACAAGAGATGCGCTGATGGTTACTGTGATACTTCATTTTACAACAACGGGAGTGAAGGTTGTATTTTTACCGAAAAGACATTTCAGTTTTGGAAAACTGGATTTAAATCGGTTATTATCTCATACAAAGATATAAATAATATTGAAGTATTAAGAATGCGTTTGGCTGATAACTACAGATCTATCAAATTTACTATGAAAAACGGGGATTCAATTTGTTGGGATAATACTGAAATAAACAAAACAATACTTAAGTGTTGTTTGGATGGAATCATTGGCTATAGGAGTAAGATAGAAACAGACGAGATATTTAACAACGTATTAGAAAACCAAGAATCAAAGCTTCTTTTTTAGGTGGTAATGGGGTTGGAACATTTTATACAGTTAATAAGCTATATGATGAAGAAAAGTTCACAACCAGACAGGGGCATGGGTTTGCCGCTGAAGAGCTAATACGCTCTACGACAATGTTACTGGACACAATGCAACTGTAGTAGGTGATGATAATGCTAAAAATGGACCGGATAGAGTTGTCGATGGTAACTATATTCAGTCAAAATACTGTGCAAGCGGGTCAAGATGTGTAAATGAATGCTTTACAAAAGCTGGAAAATTTAGATACTTTTTAAAAGAACGGAAAGCCAATGCAAATTGAGGTCCCTTCTGACCAATATGAAGCTGCCTGTAACAGAGATGGAAAATTAAAATAAGAAATGGACAAGTAAATGGCGTAACTGATCCATTACAAGCTAAAAGCATTGTTAGAAAAGGACATTTTACATATAAACAAGCCCGTAACATGGCAAGGCGCATACAATAGAATCTCTAGAATATGATGCCAGTTAGCGGGACCATAACAGCAGGGAAAACTTTTTGGAGTATCGTTTTTGATAACGTTTGCATGTTCACGTAGGAGTGGCGACACATACAAAGTATCATTAAAAAAAGCTACAGTTAGTGGTGCACAGGTGGCAGGAAAAACATTCTTTGTTTCTGTCGCATCAAGTCAGGCACTAAAACTGGCTTAAACAGTGTTCTCGTAACTAGTCGGAAGTAGTATAGCTACCAGATTGGGCCCAAATGTTTCAGCTAAAGTTATCAATGCTTTTAGAGATGGAAGCAAAATATATGGGGCAGCAGCAATGAAAAGCACAGCCAAATTGTTGCGCGGAGGAACGTTGTTACCTCTGGATTTACCATTGTAGTGTTAACACGCGCTGACATAGTGAATGCTTTTAGAGGAAGAATTTCAGGAAAACAATTATTTAAGAATGCTATTAATAATACAGCTACCGTTGTAGCAGGAACTGGCGGATGGATAGGAGGAGCAAGCTGTTGGCACTGCAGTATGTCCTGGTATTGGAACTGTTGTTGGTAGCTATTAGGTTTCTATAAGTGCCGGGGAAGTAGGCTTCTGTGGCAAGTAATAAAGTTGTAGGAAGTTTATAGAAAGATGATGCAGAGGAGATGGTGAGGATAGTACAATCAGAATTATTGAATATTGCAAATGACTATTTACTTGATAAACAAGAAGTAGGTGCAGTTGTTGAAGAACTTCAAAGGAACTTGATGTAGGTAAACTAAAGGATATGTTCGCAAGTAACAACCGTCAGAAATTTGCTGATGATATCTTGGTGCCATTGTAGAAAAACAAGTTAGCCAGCGTAGTTGGATAGACATTCCATCAAGAGAAGAAGTTGCTCAATCAATAATTGAAGTAGCAGCAAATATGGAAGCATGACCAAAACAATAGGTGAAACGACAATATAATTTATAGGGGGAATGTTTATGTTTGGCGACGATAGAAATTTAATAGTAGTATATAAGGGCGTGGATGGGGAAGTTGCAGTTAATTACTTAAAAAAGTTAGTTGTTCAAAGAAAAAAATATAAAAGTAATGAAAGGATTGGAACTGAAGCAGAAACTGAAGCAGAAGATTTTAAAATTGTATCATGGGGACGAAAAAGTTTGGCTAGATAATAAAAAAAAGGGGACTGTAGACGATAAAATATTGTTTATTGGAGATATAAAAGGGACACAAGAATTGGCGCCAGTAATTGATTTTTAAATTTAATAAATATGGAGTATTTTATGGCTTTGCAGGTGACCAAGCTTGGCTGACAACAAATGTAGACGCCTTGGGTGATATAAAAACTTATTCAGATTTTAAAAAAGAATTATCCTTAGGGGAGAATGCACCCAAAGAAATAGATCCGTATTCTGAACAAAGTCAATAGCTGGTTATACCGCACTTCTTGCTGGCATAGGTGTGGCTGCGGCAACTGGAATAGGACCTATTGCTTTGGTATTGGGACTAGGTGGTGGTGGATCGTTCATCAAAAAATTATCTGATTTGACGGACAAAGATAATATAGCAAGAACGCAATTGTTATATGGTGTATACCAATTATTCGTTCGTGATCTTTATAGATTTATGGAGTAGTGCTGGAGGAATAAGCATATATGTCAACTGCTGAGAGTGTTCAGAGTGGATGGAATTTCACATCAAAAAACATGGGAAGTTTTTATGCTGTGAAAACAGGCGTGTCATATGTTGGTAATGTTGATGAGGCAATAACAAAATTGGCGCAAGATATTAATGCAAAAAATGGTTCTTTGGAAAATATTGCATCATTGAAGGGATTTATTGCTGAATATTGGCATGCGGATACTTTTAATATTAATGCTGCAGCAGCTGATTCTGTTGGAAAGGCAACTATTGAAAGAAGCAATGCAATGGGATCGGTTGATGTTTCTACTAATTATGGAACTGATTATAGTATGAAATATTATGCAACAGCTGCTGATAGTGCTAAACAACAAGCTACTAATATAACGCAAGCGTATCATAAATATTTGAGCAGAAGTCCTTCAGATAGTAAAATGACGTTTGATGAATTTAAAGTGAAAAATGGATTTGTTAATGATTATGAGTCTGTATATGCTGGACAGGATAGAGTTATTCCAACAGATCAGCTTGATGGTGCAATAACATTCTTGAAACAGCAAATTGCTAAAGAACAAGCACGTGGAGGCGAACGATTAGAACTATTGGACGGATACAAAGAAACATTGATAAAATTAACAGACAGAATAAAAGATAGTAAAGGAACAGAGTCAATCCCTTTGACAAAAGCAGAGTCTGAAGCAATTGCCACAGTATGCAAGTCTGGAAAATTTAAACCTGAAGATTTTGGTATTAAGCTTGAAAATGTTATTACTACAGAATATCTATTGCAACAAGCACTTAAAGCTGGATATACGGCTGCAGTGATTTCTCTTGTTCTTCAGCTTGGACCAGAAATATTTAAAGCGATTGACTATTTGATTGAAACGGCGAAATTGATGAAGAACAATTTAAAAGCCTAGGCTTTAATGCTCTTTCAGTTGGCGCAAAAGGTTTTTTAAGAGGCTCAGTAGCATCTTCAATTACCATAGCTTGTAAATCCGGTAAACTGGGAGCCCAATGTGTAAATATGAATGCAACCCAAATAGGAGCGATAGTTGTAATTGCTATGGATGCTTTATCTTGTGCATATGATGTGGCGAATGGTAATATGACTCGTAAAGAAATGGGTGTTCAACTAACAAAAGATATTTTTAATATCATCAGGAGCTTTAGCTGGTGGTGCAGTTGGGCAAACTGTATTGCCTATGTTACCCGTGGTAGGTTATATGCTGGGCAGTTTTGTCGGTAGTGTTGTTGCATCTTTTGTAGTCAATAAGGGAGAAAAGGCTATTCTTTCTTTCTGTGTTGATGGAGGATATACATTGTTTGGCCTGGTGGAACAAAATTATGAGTTGCCGGCAGAAGTTATGAAAAGCTTGGGAATTAATTTGGTCTCTTTAATTATATAAAGGTTAATAATATTGCAGTACGGCACACTATGGTAAATCATATTGCTATTAATCGTATAAAACTTAATACAATAGACATCATTGTATTACGTAGAGGTGTTCTTGGCTGTAACAAAGATAGGATATGTTATGTAGATTGTTAATACTGTTTGTTGTAGAAATTTTAAATTAGCAACGATATAGGATATCACAACTAATTTTTATCATTAGTAAAGGGATAAAAGAACGATTACTTTGTTATTTTGTAATAATTTAAAGGCTAAGAACGACCACACCATCAGGATGTGAAACAATACTTAAACTAATTATAAGGCAGGAGGTTTTTATTTGTCTAAATTATCTTAAACCACAGAATATGGTACAGGGTCGACCACAGTGTTGCAACAGGCTGACCACAATTTTGTAACAGCCTGACCACAGCCTAGCAACAGCTACACCACAGTAAATCTAAAGACTAAAAACGACCACAAGGTTTGTAACAGGGCCGACCACACCACAGGATGTGAAACAATACTGATAATTTTATTTATGCTAATTACACAAAAGAAACCTAGGAATGTTTGATTGAATAACAAACCTAGGTTTCTTTTTTTATTATAATATAGCCTCAAATGTATAGGACTTAGCTTTTTTATTGCAAAGAAACATTAGTATTCCCAAAAAAGGTATAGCAAAAATTTTGAACAGATGACAGACGCAAAAATTACAATATAGCGAGGGGTTTATTTATACCAACTGACAGTTTCAGTTTTAAAATCTAAAGGTTTCAAACTGAAACTAAAAAGCAAATTTAACTTACGTAAAAGTAGCATAATATAAATAAAAGGATAGAAACGTGGTGATCAACACTGTGCGTAACCAAAGTGAATTGGATGAGGTATTTAAACGAATTGGGGCAAAAATAACGTACTACAGGAGACTAAAGGGAGTAAGACAAATCGACCTAGCTACGGAGACAGGAATCAGCGAACAATATCTATCACGAATCGAACATGGGGAAAAATCCTAAGGGACTTAGTGTTTACGTGCTGATAATTATAGCTATGGCTCTTGGAGTAAAGCCGGAGGAACTTATTAATTAAAAATTGAAAATACTGGGGTGATTTGCATGGAAGAAACAATATCCTTTGAAAAACAAATAGCGAATTTATTTCGTGCCAGATTCCCTATGGTGTATATTTCCACCTGGGAAGAAGAGCGCGCTATTAATGCTATTCGTCGCTTAGCGAAAGATGATACTTTGATAAAAACACGCAGGGATGTTTTTGTTTGGCGGGTAACCACAGGAATTGTATCAGAAAGCAAAGAACAAATGGCCAAGGATACTGTGGATCCGCTCAAGGCATTGGAGTTTATACAAAAGTACAATAAACCGGCTGTCTTGATTTTGCTGGATGCCCATGTTTATTTTGAAGGACGGATGGCAGATAATAGAATAATTCGAAAAATAAGAGACACAGTGGAAATGCTGAAAGGCGGCCTTGTGCCTAAAAATGTTGTTATCTTATCCTCCAGACTTGTGCTGCCCAATGAATTGCAAAAAGATGTCACAATTGTCGACTTTGATTTGCCGGACTATCGGGATATAAAAAAGAGCTTGGTAGAAATTATTAATGCCAATCGTGGCAATAGCAAAATACAGTTTAACCTTGACGAGACAGGTATAGAGAACTTGGCCAAGTCTGCCCAGGGACTAACTTTGCAAGAAGCAGAAAATGCTTTTGCCAGAGCTATGGTAGAACGGGGCTGCCTGGATAAGGACAGTATAGATATCATTGTAGAGGAAAAACGTCAGATTATAAAAAAGACCGGAGTTCTGGAATATATAAAAAGTGATTTAAATTTGGATGATGTAGGTGGATTAGAAAACTTAAAAAAGTGGCTAAAAAAGCGTAATAAATCCTGGCAAAGTGAAGCTGCCTGATTATAATCTGCCTGCACCAAAGGGTGTTTTAATTACCGGTGTTCCCGGTTGCGGCAAGAGCTTAACTGCTAAAGCAATTAGTGCTTTCTGGAAATTACCGCTGCTTCGCTTGGATATTGGACGGATATTTAGTGGAATCGTAGGTAGCAGCGAAGAGAATATGCGTAATGCTATAAAGACCGCAGAAGCAGTAGGCACCTAGTATTTTGTGGATAGATGAAATCGAAAAAGGTTTTAGTGGCGTAGGTGGCAGTAATGATAGCGGAACCTCCACTCGTGTTTTTGGAACCTTTTTAACTTGGATGCAAGAGAAAAAGCATCCTGTCTTTGTAGTTGCTACTGCGAACAATATTCATGCTCTTCCTTCAGAAATGATGAGAAAAGGTAGATTTGATGAAATATTTTTTGTAGATTTGCCTACTAGCGAGGAACGTAAGGCCATTTTTAATGTTCATTTAAAGAAACGTTTAAACAAACCTAAAGTACGTGGTGATTTCTCCTGGGAGGGAGACGTCCTTGACCAATTGGCTAAAGGCACAGAGGGGTTTGTAGGAGCGGAAATAGAGAATGTGGTCATAGCCGCCATATTTGAAGCTTTCTCAGAAAAAAGATCAATAAAGATGGAAGATTTTCAGAAGGCTATAGCCAATACGGTACCACTTGCTGTTACCCAAGCTGAGCAGATTAAGAGTATTCGTGAGTGGGCCAATGTACGTGCTGTAGCAGCAACCTCTCAAGAGGATAGAATTGATTATGTGAAGAAAAATGATCAGGATGAAACCGAAGATCCATCAGCTAAGCTGAAAAAAGAAAGCGGAGATGTATTTCAGCAACGCGGAGGAAGAACAATAGATTTTTAAAATGGGGGAATTGATATGTCAATTAGTATACTAGTGCTGCCGTTTGCTATAGCTGCTATGCCTGTTTTGGGAGTAATGCGACTTACCATGGGTGAAGAGAAATTTAACGCTTGGTTAGATTCTGACATTGTTCGCTTTCATACTAATTTTACGGATCAGGATGAACTAATGGTTGCCGTGAAAAAAGGTGGCTATGATGCTGCACCTTGGGGTAAGGATAGCGTGAAGACCCATCTGAACAAAGAAGATTGGTTCTTTTGGGAGATATATAAGAACCAGTGGACCATGCGAATTAACAAATCTTTTGACAAGGGTGAAGTAAAAAAGTTAATGCAGGCTATTGAAGAGAAAAATGGCCGGCAGATTTTTATTTCAGGCTAGAGCTAATAATCAGCAAGAAAAGCAGCAGGTCATTGCTCCTGAGGTAGAATCAGCCTTGCCGACTATTTATGCTAGTCAGGAATTGCTGGTAAAAACCTTGAAACAGCATGGCGTACAAGACCTGCAGGTTCAGCAAGGACAGGTTCTCTGCAATATTAATGGCTACAAGCTAAAATATTATCGCAATAGTGATATGGACGGAGTCCCTTACGAGCTGGCTGTTACATCCCGCAACGATTTGCGAAAACTGTATTCTGAAATCACCAGCTTAAATGAATGCTATCAAAGTAACGTTCAAGAACAAGTCTACGTCAATGTAAAGAAGAAGCTGGAAGAAAAACAAGCTGTTATAGAAAACGAAGAAATTATGGAAGATAATTCCATCATATTGACAGTTACTATTTGAAAAGGGGTACTGTACAAATGAAAAAATTCTTATGGAAGTTAGGCTGGGGAATTCTATATTATTTAGGTGCTCTCATTGTAATGACAATTGTAGTTGGAGTTGTTATGAGTATGTTTCCCAATAATAATGCCGTTGCGGGAATAGGAGTACTAATATATGCGGTTGTGCCGTTTTATGTGGCTGCTAAAATGGTAAAGCGCAGAGCCTTAAAGAAAAATATAGACGAACGTTTTAAATCAACAGCAGCTCCGGTAGCTACGGCTAAAGTTGTACCGCATAATGAGCCTAAACCGGTACCGGTGCAGACGAAGCAACCAGAGGCACCTGTGGTAAAGCCAGAACCTGTCAAGGCTGAGGTAAAGCCTGAAATCAAACCGGAACCTGTTAAGGTTGAAGTAAAGCCTGAAATCAAACCGGAACCTGTTAAGGTTGAAGTAAAACCTGAAATCAAACCGAAACCTGTTAAGGTTGAGGTAAAGCCTGAATAAAACCTGAAATAAAACCTGAAATAAAACCTGAACCTGTTAAGGTTGAAGTAAGGCCTGAAATAAAACCA
>Ga0268359_11126_pt1 | contig 22232 bp, 19 predicted proteins | sample BioMet11_FD_194416 | JGI IMG/M metagenome (GOLD analysis project Ga0268359, IMG submission 194416) | Sewage microbial communities from Oakland, California, United States - Biofuel 11 (PacBio Assembly) | ecosystem: Engineered > Wastewater > Sewage > Unclassified | place: USA: California | collected...
TGTTTACCGATTCGATTGCTTTATCGACTGCTGTCAGCAGGCCGTTTATCAGTAAAATAAGCAATAACAAGGCAATTTCTATTTCCGGCAATATTCCGGGGTCAGGACTTGCGTCCATATGATGATCTCCTTTCGTAACTCTGATATCATATTTACACGAATAGTATATAATAAAATTATATGTCTGTCTTTCTTTTTCTAAGCAGGAAGTTGTAACCGGCCGGCTTCTCAAGCTTTATCCGGACTATCTGCTGCGGATGCGGCGCTGATCCTACAGGCGTTCCTTCCTCATCATACATTTCACTCAGGATCTGCGTGAAAAAATCAGTGCCCGGTCCGAAAACCTCTATTTCCTCGCCGATGCTCATCTTGTTCCGCTGCTCCACGACCGCCATTCCCGTCTCATGATCATAAGAAAGCACTTTTCCGATAAACGAATAATCTCTGGTATATGCGCTGGTAAGATAGTTCTGATCTTCATTCGTCGGTTTGTTGTAATAAAAGCCCGTGGTAAATTCCCTGTGGCTCGCTTTTCTGACCTCTGTCATCCATGACGGATCTGGCGTATAATTCTCCGGGTCATCATAATATGCATCTATTGCTTTCCTGTACGCTCCCACCGTTGTTGCAACATAAAACATACTCTTCATCCTGCCCTCTATCTTGACAGATCTGAGACCCGCTCTGATAAGATCATCCATATGCTCTATCATGCAGAGATCGCGTGAGTTCAGGATATATGTTCCGCGGTCATCCTCTTCTACCGGGTAATACTCTCCCGGGCGTTTTTCTTCTTCCAGACGGTACTTCCATCTGCATGGATGTGCGCACATCCCGCGGTTGGCGTCTCTTTCGATCATGAAATTCGACAGCAGACATCTGCCCGAATAAGATATGCACATTGCGCCGTGCACAAACGACTCCGTTTCCATTCCCGGCAGTTTCCCGTTGATTTCTGTTATTTCTTTCAGCGTCAGCTCCCTCGCCAGCACAAGTCTCTTTACGCCCATATCCTGCCAGAATTTCCCTGTCTTCCAGTTTGTCATATTGGCCTGCGTCGAAAGATGCACCTCCGCATCCGGAACAAGTTCCATGACCGTTGAAATTGTGCCCGGATCGGAAACGATGAACGCATCGAGCCCGAACCCGGCGATCCTTTTAAGATATTCCTCGATCGGTTCAACATCCTCATTATGAGGAAAAATATTGAGCGTAAGATGACACTTTACACCGCGTTCATGCGCGTATGCTATGCCCTCGATCATATCCTCCACGCTGAAATTTCCCGCGCCGGCCCGCAGACTGAACATTTCTCCGCCGAAATAGACGGCATCCGCCCCGTAATCAACAGCCGTTTTCAGTTTTTCAAGATCTCCCGCAGGAGCAAGCAATTCTATCTTATCCATCATTGTCCTATCTGATATAACTTATGCTGAGACCGTCTCCGGCTTCAGTCACTATTGTTTTGACATTTTCCAGATTTGTAATGTATTCGAGGAAATTCCTCATGTTCCTTATATTCGTTCTGTGCTTGTGTTCGGCTTCATCCGGCGGTATGACCGTCATCGACCTCATGAGGACATTATCGCATACGATGATGCTGCCCTTATGTACCATCTTGACCGCCTCGTCCCAGAATTCGCTGTAATGGCTTTTTGCCGCATCAATGAACACGAAGTCGAACATTCTCCCGCTGTCATGCAGCTGCTTCAGCGCATGCACTGCATCATCGCAGATAAGATTCACTGTTTCGGAACATTTCTGCCTGGACACATTCTCATTGGCCTGCATGAATCTGTCGTAATCATTCTCTATAGTCGTTACTTTTACGTCCCCTCCCAGGTGCTTCGACATAAAACATGCCGAATAACCGACAGCGGTCCCGACTTCCAGGATCGTATGCGGCTGTGCGATATCAAGCAGCATCCCCATTATCATCTCTGTCTCGCGCCATATGAGAGGAATATTTTCTTTTTCATTCAGTTCTCTCAGTGCCGCCATATCGTCGTCTTCGGGTACATAAAACCCGCCGATATACTCCAGCACCTCATCTTTGCTTATTTCCAATTATCAGCCTTTCTACTTGTTTTCCTGTGATTTTTTATAAGCTTTTTCAAAAGCCGCCTTGTCTTTGTAGAACTGCTTCTCATTGTCGGAGAAGTTCAGCGTTCCGTCCAGCTTCTCGCTGTCTACAAAATACAAATACTTTGTATCTGCCGGTTCCAGAGCTGCTTCTATGGCATCTATGCCCGGTGAACAAATCGGTCCGGGAGGAAGCCCCTTATTCTTATAAGGATTGTAGGCCGAATCGATATTAGTATCACTATATGATGCTATTACCTTATCTTCATTGGTAATATATGAAAGAATTGAATCCATCTGCAGATACATATCGGCATCCAGCCTGTTATATATGACGCTCGCCACTTTCGGCATATCATCCGTCACTCCCGCTTCGCGCTGAATTATGGATGCAGCGGTAATGATCTTATATATATTCGTCCCCTGCTTTTTCGCCTCTTTGTAGTACTTATCCGTCACATGCGCATCAAAATTCTTCAGCATCACATCGAGCACTTCTTTCGGAGATGCGCCTATGGCTACCTCGTAAGTGTCAGGATACAGAAATCCTTCGAGCCTGTTCGCTGCAGAATCATCAGCAAGATATTTCGAAAACTTGTAGTCTTCAAAACTCTTCTTTTCTGCAGCAGCATAGAAAGCTTTCTTTGTACATATGCCTTGCTTCGCAAGCATTGCTGCGATCTTTTCCATGCTCATTCCTTCTGTGACAGTGAATGTCTGCCCCGCTGTATCCCCGCTGACCATGTCATTGATCATCTCTGACATGCTCATAGCTTTTGAAAATGCGTAGGAACCGGCCTGCATTCTGCTGATACTGCCGCTCAGTTTCGCCTGCAGCATGAAAGCTCTGTAGCTCCTTATCAGGCCTCTGGTCTTAAGTGATGATCCGATCTGAGCCGCTCCGGTACCCTGCTCCACAGTAAATATCTGAGTGGCCTTAGATGTGCTGTCCACTGCTCTTCCTTCAATTCGGACATATCCGAAAAGTCCGCCTATAATCACGACTGCCAGTATCAGTACACCGATCACTGCTTTCTTGGCCATACGTTATCTCCCTCTATATAAAAACTATGGGACGCATTATACATACGTCCCGGTTTTTTTGATTTCGATTCTTATTTGGACCTTCCGAGGTATTCGCCTGTCCTCGTATCTATCTGTATGCGTTCGCCTTCTTCGATAAAAATCGGTACCTGGACATCGGTGCCGGTCTCAACTGTGGCCGTTTTGGTAACGTTTGTAGCAGTATCACCCTTAACTCCCGGCTCTGTCTCTGTAACAACAAGATCAACGAAGTTCGGTGCTTCTACCATAAATGCCTGCTCCTTATAGAATTTGATCGTGGCTTCGTCATTCTCTCTCAGCCACTTCATTGCTTCTTCTACCTGTTCCTGCATGAGCGGTATCTGCTCGTATGTCTCCTGATCCATAAAATAATAAAGATCTCCGTCTGCATAAAGATACTGCATCTGCTTTGTTTCGATGTGAGCCTTCGGGAACTTGTCGTTCGGATTGAACGCTTCTTCTCTTGTTGCTCCCGTAAGAATGTTTCTGTATTTTGTTCTTACAAAAGCCGCTCCCTTGCCCGGCTTAACGTGCTGGAAGTCGATGACGACATTCGGCTCTCCGTCCATTTCGAACGTCATACCCTTTCTGAATTCTCCTGCGCTTATCATTATATATCTCTCCGTTTCTTAATAAAATTGTTTACATATTTCATCTGCAGCTCTGCATTGCAGAGAACGCGTTATATTATAACAAAAAATTCCGCTTATAACAAGTATCCGCTATGCCTGCGGTATTCCGACCACTTCAGACAGTATCTCGTAGACATCTTTCATCATGACCGAAAATCTCATTTCGCACTGCAGATACTCCGCTGCCGCAGGATCCTGTGCAATAATGCCGTAGAGCTGCTGAACAGCTCCCATGAGTTCTTCTCCTACTTCTTCACCGATAAGCTGCTTGGCCTGAACCGCCATCTGTTTCTCCCTGAAGTCCTTCAGCATGCCGCTCAGCTGAGGATTCTCGTCGATTTTTCTTCTTGCAGCATCAAACTGCTTGAATTCTTCCGATTCCTTTATAGCCGTCTGCAAATTGTGAGCTTCATCATATACGTTCATAATTTCCTCCTGTTCCGGTTGTTATACTTCCATGAATATCGGCAATATGATCGGATTTCTCTCAGTTCGGTTATATATGAACTTTCTCAGATCATCCCTGACCGCGCCCTTCATTGAATTCCAGTCTCTGTTATTGTTTTTTGAACATCTTTCCAGTGATTTTTCAACCACTTTTTTTGCTTCTCCCATAAGGTCTTCGTTTTCTCTGACATATACGAATCCTCTGGAAATGAGGTCGGGTCCGGATACGATCTCACCGGTCCCTTTCTGTATCGAGCATACGACGATAATCAGTCCGGATTCCGAGAGAAGTCTTCTGTCTCTCATTACTATATTCCCGACATCGCCGACACCCAGGCCGTCGACCATTACTCCGTCAGCCTGCGTTACATTCGGTATGACACGCGCCCTGTTATGCGTAAGCTGGAGACAGTCGCCGTTCTGCATGATAAAGATGTCTTTTTCTTTCATCCCGAGCTCCTGCGCCAGATCAGCGTGCGCCTTGAGATGTCTGTACTCTCCGTGCACCGGCATGAAGAACCTCGGCTTTATCAGCGAGTGGATCAGCTTGAGCTCCTCCTGGCAGGCGTGTCCCGAAACATGCGTCTCGGCAATATCCGAATATATGACATCCGCACCGAGTTCGAACAGTTCGTTCACGATATTTGAAACCAGTTTTTCGTTGCCCGGTATAGGATTAGACGAGAGTATCACAGTATCTCCCTTCTTTATCTTTATTGCTTTATGCTCGTTTGACGCCATCCTGGCCAGCGCGCTCATCGGCTCGCCCTGACTTCCTGTTGTGATTATCACCAGCTCTTTATCCGAGATGTTCTTTGTCTTGTTGACATCTATCAGTACGCCTTTTGGTATCTTCAGATATCCCAGCTCTATTGCGAGCGTTACAACATTGATCATGCTTCTGCCTGATATAGCCACTTTTCGGTGACACATCACCGCAATGTCTATCATCTTCTGTATCCTGTGCACATTGGATGAAAATGTTGCTACGATGATCCTGTCTTTAGCGGCGCGGAATATATCCTCAAGCGCGTCTCCGACAAATTTTTCAGATCTTGTGAATCCGCTCCTTACTGCATTTGTGCTGTCGCACATCATCAGCAGGACGCCTTCTCTGCCGATCTCGGCAAGTTTCCCGAGATCTATAGGTTCACCGTCGACAGGCGTAAAATCGACTTTGAAATCGCCGGAATGAAATATCCTGCCGACAGGTGTATCTATGCAGAGACATATGGAATCCGCGATCGAATGAGTCGTCCGTATCGTCTCCACTTTGAAGACTCCCAGCTTGATCTTATCTCCCGCCTCGACTGCATGCAGTCTGCATTTCAGTCCGTGCTCGTCCAGCTTGTTTTTATCAGCCCAAGAGGAAGCTTGGTGGCCCATATCGGGACATTGAGCTTCTTCTCAAGATACGGTATTGCACCGATGTGATCCTCATGTCCGTGAGTGATCACGATTCCCTTATCTTTTTGGCGTTCTCGATAAGGTAGGTGAAATCGGGGATGACAACGTCAATTCCGTACATATCGTCATCGGGAAAAGACATTCCGCAGTCTATTATCATGATATCGTTGCCGTATTCCAGGGCAGTCAGATTTTTTCCGATCTCTTCCAGACCGCCCAGCGGTATTATCTTCAGACTTCCGCTTTTCCCCGACTTTATTTTATTGTTGCTGTTGTTCATTCATACCTTCCGTTCAAATTATTTAACTACTATATTCACGAGTTTGTCCGGTACGGCGATTACTTTTACTACGTTCCTGCCGCCTACCAGTTCTTTGACCTCGTCACTTGCCATAACTTCTTTTTCCAGCCCGTCTCTGTCAAGATTGGTTTTAACGTTCATCTTCTTCTTGATTTTGCCGTTCAGCTGAATAACGATTTCGACTTCTTCTCTCTCCATTGCATCGGCTTCCCATACAGGCCATTTTTCTTTGTGCACTGATTCGGTCTTGCCGAGATGCTGCCACATTTCCTCGCAGACATGCGGTGTGAAAGGCGACATCATAGTTACAAGATTTTCAACTGCGCATCTGAACAGTTCTTCATTGAAATCGTCTTCATCCTTATATTTATACATTGCATTTACCAGTTCCATGATCGAGCTTATCGCCGTATTGAAACTGAATCTCTTATCTATATCGTCTCCGACCTTCTTGCAGGTCGCATTGAGCCTGAATCTGAGTTCCTTGTCATGCGCGTCTTTTACGGTATACGAAGATGAACCGCTGCCGTATTTCTCAACAAAATCATAAACCAGTCTGTATACTCTGTTTATGAAACGGTAGCTGCCTTCTACTCCTGCATCGGACCAGTCGAGCTCTCTGTCAGGCGGTGCTGCGAAAAGGATAAACAGTCTCGCCGTATCCGCACCGTATTTATCTATGATGTCGAGCGGAGTGACAATGTTCCCGATCGATTTTGACATTTTCTTGCCGTCTTTTATTACCATTCCCTGTGTCAGGAGGTTTTCAAACGGCTCAGTCGCTTCAATAAGTCCGCAGTCATGCAGAGCCATCTCAAAGAATCTGGCATAAAGCAGATGCATGATAGCGTGTTCAACGCCGCCGATATACTGATCGACATTCATCCAGTAGTCAGCTGCTTCCTTGTCCCAGCACTTTTCGTCATTCCGCGGATCGCAGTATCTTATCTGATACCAGGATGAATCAAGGAAAGTGTCCATTGTGTCGACTTCTCTCCTGGCAGGCTTTCCGCACTTCGGACATACAGTATCGACGAATGTTTTGCTTGTCGCAACAGGCGATTCGCCCTTGCCGGTAAACTCAACATCTTCCGGGAGGAGGACAGGAAGGTTCTCCTCATTTTCAGGCACCCATCCGCAGTCGTCGCACCATATCATAGGTATAGGCGTGCCCCAGTATCTCTGTCTGGAAATTATCCAGTCGCGGAGTTTATATGTGGTCGCTTTTTTCCCGATGCCTTTTTCCTCGAGCCAGGTAAACATCTTCTGAATGGCATCACGGTTGTTCATTCCGTCGAACTCGCCTGAATTGATCATTCTTCCTTCCGCGGCGAATGCCTCCTTAAGGTCATTCACATCGATAGACGGATCATCTGAATCGACAACAGGAATAATATCAATGCCGAATTTCTTTGCGAAATCGAAGTCTCTCTGGTCGTGTGCCGGAACGCCCATGATCGCGCCTGTCCCGTATCCCATCATTACATAATCAGCGATATATATAGGAACTATTGCTCCGTTTACAGGATCAACTGCGTAACGTCCTGTGAACACACCGGTCTTTGGTTTATTTGCAGCGCCTCTTTCGATTTCAGTCATATGCTGGGCGTCATCGATATACTTTTCCACGGCAGCTCTGTATTCACTGCCTTCCGGAATGAGATCATCGATATAAGGATGCTCAGGAGCAAGGACCATGAATGTCGTGCCGAAAAGCGTATCCGGACGCGTAGTAAATACTGTCAGACCTTTGTCATATCCCTGGATCTCAAACGTTACTTCCGCTCCTGTGCTCTTGCCTATCCAGTTTTTCTGCATGATCTTAACTTTTTCCGGCCATCCCGGCAGATTATCGAGATCCTCGAGCAGCTTATCGGCATAGTCAGTGATCTTGAAGCACCACTGCGACAGTGTTTTCTTGCCGACCAGCGATTTGCACCTCTCACACTTGCCGTCAACTACCTGCTCATTAGCCAGTACTGTCTGACAGCCCGGGCACCAGTTGACCTGAGTTTCTTTCTTATACGCAAGTCCCTTTTTATAAAACTGTATGAAAATATACTGCATCCACTTATAATAACTCGGATCGCATGTCTGAACTTCTCTGTCCCAGTCATATGATAGACCCAGCTGACGGAGCTGTACTTCCATCTCATGAATATTGTCCCATGTCCATTTTGCAGGAGGAATATTATGCTGAATAGCCGCATTTTCAGCTGGAAGACCAAAAGAATCGAAACCCATCGGATGCAATACATTATATCCCTGCATCCTCTTGAATCTTGCAACGACATCTCCTATCGAATAGTTCCTGACATGTCCCATGTGAAGTTTCCCCGAAGGATACGGAAACATTTCAAGAACATAATACTTCTTCTTATCATGATCTACTTCAACTTTATCCGGTTTTGTGGTTTCCCAGACATCCTGCCACTTCTTTTCTATGGCTGCGTGATTATACTTATTTTCCATGACTACTCCTCCATCGTGATCATTTTACAATCTGCCCACACTTTTTCAATGTTGTATCTTTCTCTCATTTCAGCTGTCAGCATATTTACTATGATATCACCGTAGTCCATAAGTATCCATCCCGACTCTTTTCTGCCTTCAATATTCTTTGCAAAAATGTTCTTCTGCGCCAGCGCATCTTCGACATCTTCCTGCAATGCGCCTATCTGCCTTTCATTTGCACCTGAAGCAAGGACAAAATAGTCTGCGAAAGAAGATTTTGCAGCAATGTCAATAATCATTACATCAAATCCCTTATTTTTGTCGATCGCTTCGGCTGCAAGCTGCGCGATGTCTTTTGTTTCCATTCGTTTATCTCCTTCCGAAGCAGCGAACCATTCCATGGCATCTATGGTATCATGGTCAATAAAACTTCCCTGCTCCTCTAAAAAACTTATTGTTCCTCTCAGGCTTGCCAGACAAGCCTTGTCAAGATCCTCGTCAGCCAGTCTTCTCAGAATATCCACTCCCGGATAATCACGATTCGGCTCTATGGCATCCGCCAGAAAAACCACTTTCTCAAGCTGCGACATTCCTGCTCTGCCTGTAGTATGAAATGAAACGGCATTCAGTATATCCTGATCTGTTATTCCCCAGTCTCGTTTCATAACTGCCGCAGCGAGTTTGCCGTGCGCCAGATTTGCATTGCCCTTGTACCTGTCGGGAATGCCCGTCTCAATCGATCATTCTGTTCAGATCCTCCACAGGTGTTCCACGGAACATATCGTGGAAAAGCGACGCCGTTTCAGCTTTGTCAGGATCTGCCCCGAAACGTTCTGCCATGTCAGCGGCAGTTATCCGGACGCCCTCCGTATGTATTCTCCGTTTCTCCGAGTAATGTTCCTTTATGTAATCATTTATAGATTCTGTGTTCATCGATATAATCTCTTACTTCCTGCGGGAGAAGCCCTTCCGTGCTCTCCCCTTTTCTTACCCTTTCTCTTATTTCGGTCGATGATATATCCAGCCTTCTGTTTTTTATTATTATTACTTCCGTCCCGAATGCTGTTCTGTACAGCGCGGATTTCTGTTCGACTTCATCTTCACGATATCCCGGTCTTATTCCGACCACAATGCCATTGTCAGAAAGAAGTTCATCGGCTTTATACCATGTACCCAAAGCAATAAATGAATCGGTCCCGGTAATAAAATACAGTTTATCTCTGTCTGTGAACTCTTCTCTGAGTTCTCCCAGTGTTGTCGCCGTGTATGAGATCCTGTCCGCATCCAGCTCTTTTGAAGACACTGAAATGTTTTCCAGCAGCATCGCAGCTATCCTAAGCATCTCCAGCCTGTCTGCAGGTTCTGTCAGATGTTTGTCAAGCTTGAACGGCTGAAGCTTTGCAGGCATCAGTATTACTTCATCAGCCCTGCCATATCTCTTGCATCCTGCGCCAGACACAAATGCCCGTAATGTACCGGATCAAACGATCCGCCCAGCACTCCGACTCTTTTCACTGTATTATTCCTGTTTCTCGAGTTCTATCCCGAGTTCATCGAGTCTTCCTCGCTGCCGGTCCCGGTGCTCCTGATACCATGCACTGTGCCGCCTGGTTTTTCGGAATGCTATGACATCCCTTATAGTCTCTTCACCCAGCATGAGCATTACCAGTCTGTCCAGACCATATGCCAGTCCGCCGTGAGGAGGTGCCCCGTATTTGAAGGCTTCAACCAGGAAATCCGAATTTTTCTTCTATAGTGCTGTCATCCATGCCGAGGACCCTGAACATCTTACCTGAAGATCCTTATCATGTATTCTGATGCTTCCGCCGCCTGCTTCGACACCGTTGATCACAATATCGTATGCTCTGGCATGACACAGTTCAGGATGTTCTTCCAGTTTGTCTATATCTTCAACTGCAGGATGCGTAAACGGATGATGTTCAGCAACATATCTCTGTTCTTCCTCACTGTACTCAAACAGCGGGAAATCCACGACCCATAACATATTGAACACTGCAGGATCCAGAAGGCCCATCTCTTCCGCGACCGCCCGTCTCAGATATCCGAGACTGTCAAAGACAACTTTGGATTTGTCGGCAACGATCAGAATAAGATCATTGTTTCCCGCATCGAATTCCGCTGCTATCTGCGCCAGCATTTCTTCGCTGAAGAACTTATTGACGGACGAAGTGATCCCGTCGGCTGTCTTTTTGATCCATACCATTCCCCTGGCGGCCGAAACTCTTATGTGATCCGTCATCTTGTCGATCTGTTTCCTGCTGTATTTATCCGCACCGTCTGTTATACATATTCCTCTGACGCTGCCGCCTCCGGCGAGCGCATCAGCAAATACTTTGAATTCAGTGTTGCTGATAATATCCATCTGACTAAGATCATGGAGCTCAAATCCGAATCTGGTGTCAGGCTTGTCGCTGCCGTATCTGGTCATTGCCTCCTCCCACTTCATACGCGGGAGAGGAATCTGTATATCGATATCATTGTTTCCTTGAAAAGCTTCTTTAAAAAACCCTCGTTTACAGCAATGATATCATCTTCATCGATAAACGACATTTCCATATCTATCTGAGTGAATTCAGGCTGTCTGTCAGCACGAAGATCTTCATCTCTGAAACATCTTGCTATCTGTATATACCTGTCCGTTCCACCCACCATCAGCAGCTGCTTAAAAAGCTGCGGAGACTGCGGCAGTGAATAAAAGCTTCCCTTCTGCACTCTGCTTGGAACCAGATAGTCTCTTGAACCTTCCGGCGTCGGTTTCTGCAGATCAGGCGTTTCCACCTCTGTAAATCCGTTATCGAAGAAATAATCTCTTGCTATCTTGCAGACTTTACCTCTGAAAGCAAGATTATCCTGCATCTTTTTCTTTCTGAGATCCAGATATCTGTATTTTAGTCTCAGATTCATATCTACATTATCATCGTCTTTAATATATATCGGCGGCGTTTCCGCTTTTGCATACAGAATAAGGTCATTCGCAAAAATCTCGATATCTCCTGTCGGAATGTCCGGATTAGCCGACTGCCTTTCCCTGACTTTTCCTTTGACCACCTACAACATATTCCATTCTCAGCGAATCTGCCCTGTCAAAAAGCTCCTTAGGTATTTTATCGTCAAATACGACCTGGTGATACCGGTTTTATCCCTGATATCACAAAAGATAAGACCCCCGAGATCTCTTCTTTTTGCTACCCAGCCGTTAAGTACGACGTCTTTTCCGATGTCTCCTGCGCGGAGCTGACCGCACATATGTGTTCTTTTAAAAATGCTTTCCATTGTTCCACCTTCAGTAATAATCTATTTCAGTAATGCTGTGATATCCTCAAATGCCACGGTTTTCTGTTCTCCGCTCTCCATATCCTTGACAGTCGCCTGCCCCGACTCGAGTTCGTCATCGCCGATCACGATTGTCTTTCTGGCGTTGACTCTGTCTGCATACTTGAACTGCCCTTTCAGATTCCGCGCCAGCGAATCCATCTCTATTGAAAAACCGGCCTTCCTGAGTTAGATACGAGCTTTATAACATATTTTTTGGCCCTGTCGCCCATGAAAGCGATAAATGCATCCGGTCCTTCCGGTTCCGGAATAACAAAGCCGTTTTTCTTCCATTGTGATCAGCAGCCGCTCTATTCCCAGACCGAATCCCACGCCTGGCATATGCGGTCCCCCTATCTCTTCGGTAAGATAATCATATCTGCCTCCTCCGCAGACCGTACTCTGCGCTCCGATATTCTCGGAAATAAATTCAAATGCCGTCTTTGTATAATAATCCAGGCCTCTTACGATCCCCGGATCGACCGTATAGTGCTATATCCATAGCTTCCAGATCGGATTTAAGATCCTCGAACGCCTCACGGCAGTCATCGCACAAATAATCGAGCATTACCGGCGCGCCTTCGACAAGCTTCTGATCTTCCGGAGATTTACAGTCAAGTATCTCATCGGATTCGTCTCATATCTGCTCTTGCATGTATCGCACAGCTGATCATATTTAGGAGCAAGCCACTCTTTAAGCACTTTTTCTGTAATTTTCTCTGCATTCAGGACATCCTATGCTGTTGATCCTCAGTTCGACATCGGTTATACCCATCATTTTAAGGAACTCGTCAGCCATAGCGATTATTTCCGCATCCGCCATCATATCGTCCGTTCCGAATGTTTCGAATCCCGAACTGATGGAACTCTCTCAGTCTTCCGACTGAGGCTTTTCATACCGAAAACAGGATATGTTATAAAACACCTTCGTCGGCTGTACCTTCCGCATACAGCTTATTCTCCACAAGCGCTCTCACAACCGGCGATGTACCTTCAGGTCTAAGGCTCAGGCTCCTCTTTGCCTGTTCCCATGTGTACATTTCTTTCTGGACCACATCCGTCGTGCCGCCTACTCCGCGTACAAAAAGCTCTGTATGCTCAAAAACAGGCGTCCGTATTTCCTTGAATCCGTAACGTTTGCAAAGCTCCTCAAAAGCCTTTTCTACATAGTGCCACTTGTATGCGTCTTTTGGCAGCATATCTTTGGTACCCTTAGGTGCGTTCGTAAGCATTGAATAATCCTTCTTTCTTCTCTCTATCATTTCATCGATCCTGTCGATGTATATTCATAATTTGATACGTTAGGAACACGTTCAAGTCTGTTTTCATCCGGGAAAAAGACTTTAGTCATTCCCGAAGCGCCCATGGCGATGATCGTCTGCGCCTCTTCCATGATCCTGACATTATACAGGCCTTCCGCTCCCGGAAGTGCATATCCCGTATTTTCCTGAGCTCCCGACATATGTTTCTGCCTGTAAAGATAATATGGCCTGTATCCGCATTCTGCAAGATACGATCTTGCCTTCTCGAGCATCTCCGACACCAGATCAGCCTGTTTATAGTGAAAATCCTTATCGATCTCCACCAGCTTTGACGCTCGTTTTACGGACAGAGAATGCACTGTGATATTCTGCGGTCCGAGTTTCCCGACTTCAGCCAGAGTATTGTCAAAATCCTCTGCCGTTTCCAGCGGAAGTCCTGCAATAAACATCGGCATTGATCACTTTGATGCCTGCATTTTGCGCCTCAGCGAAAGCAGCTCTGATGTCTGCACTGTCATGCTTTCTGCCGATCAGTTCAAGTGTTTCATCCTTCATCGTCTGCGGATTGATACTTATTCTCCCGGCCCCTGCATTTAACGCCGCTGCAAGTTTCTCAGCAGTAATAGTATCCGGCCTCCCCATCTCAACAGTGAATTCGGCCAGCTCCGGTCCCCCGAACATATCCTTCACTTTCAGAAGAAACTGCCTGAAATCTTATCTTCCAGAGTAGACGGTGTACCTCCGCCAATATATATAGACTCGGCGGACCAGCCTTTGTTCTTCATTTCATCAGCGACAAAATCCATTTCCCGGTAAAGGGCTTCATATATCTGAGCGTTTCACTGTAGGATGTCTGATTTGATGCGAAACTGCAGTACAGACATCTTGTGGGACAGAACGGTATATCTATATATACCCCTGTTGTTTTCTCCGGCGGTGCTCCGAAAGTTTCCTGCTGAAGCCTGTATATATCCAGCGCCAGATCCGCCTTTTCACCGCTTGTGCGGTAATAAGATATCATTTTCCTGCGCGCTGCGGCATATGCGTCTTCTGCATCATGCTTTTTCGCATCCCTGACAAGCTCTCCGGCAAGTTTTACCGGCCTGATCCCGGTAAGTATCCCCCATAAGGGTCTGACGCCGGTAAGACTTGAAAGCTCGTCGTATATCCTGCTTTTTACGATGTTTTTATCGTCCTGCTCTGTAAAAATAAAATCCGCATTCACTGCGTCGCCGGCTTCTGCGATCTCATATTCGTCCGGACGAAGGAACAACTTTATCAATTCTTCATATTCATGATTGTTGCTGACACCCTGCAATACTATTTTATACAAAAGGATTATGCTCCTTTTCAAATCCGATAGTCGTCGGACCCATATGCCCCGGCAGCACTTTCGTCTCATCCGGCAGCACAAACAATTTTTCATGAACTGACTTGGCCAGATCATCAAATGAGCCGCCGGCAAAATCCGTCCTGCCGACCGAAGCGCAGAAAAGCGTATCACCGCTGAACACAACTCCGTCTGTAATAATGCACATTCCGCCTTTTGTATGGCCGGGCGTCATCGTGAATCTGAGCTTTATTCCGCCCCACATCCAGCGTATCACCCTCATCCACTGTTATATCCGCCTTCACAGCGACCGGGACTCCTGTCCACATTTTCGACTGATTCAGTTCGGGATCTTCCAGCATTTCCGTTTCATATTTCGATGCAACAACTTTTACATCAGGAAATTCATTCTGATATTCTTCAACACCGCCGATATGATCTGAATGGCCGTGCGTCAGAATAATATATTCAAGATCGACATTGCTTTCCCTGATTTTTTTCACCATTTTTATATCATATCCGCCCGGATCGACTATAAAGCCCTTGTTAGTATCCTCATCCGTAACGAGATATGTATTTACCATGAGAAATCCGCTCGGCATATTTTCGATATTCATTACATTTCTCCTATGCGTTCGTCCTGTAAACTTCCAGAACACTCGGCACGCTTTTGAGATTCAAAAGCAGCTTTGCCATCTGCGCAGTATCCGATATTGAAAGTGTCAATATAATGGTGACCACCTGATCCGGATCCATTTTTGTGTTTACGCCTACGATACGTACATCCATACTTTCACAAACTTTGGAAAGATCCGAAAAAAGTCCTTTTCTGTCATCGCATACCACCGTAACATCGGCATCATATTCCTTGCCTCTGCTGAGATCCCATTCCACTTCTATGAATCTGGCCCTTTCGTCCGGAGGCATAGCCTGTATATTAACACAGTCTCTTCTATGTACGGAAATACCCCGTCCTTTTGTGATGAATCCTACGATATCATCTCCCGGGACAGGGTTGCAGCAGTGCGCCATCCTTATCAGCAGATTGTCCATGCCTTTAACAATGACTCCCGGGTTGTCGCGCTTTGACTTTGCACGTTCCTTGGCCCGATTCCTTGCTTTTTCCTCATTAAACAAAACATCTTCTGTGTTTTCTTCTTTTTTCCTGGCTTCAGCATTTTCCTGTTCATAGTATCCTATGAGTATCTTGCCGGTCTTGGCAACGAAAGTGCCTCCGTTGGCCAGCTGATTGTAGAGCTCTTCGGGATTGTTGAAATTCATCTCTTTCGTGCACTTCAGTATATATGCATTCCTTATGATATCCCTGACATCATATCCTCTTTTTCTGATGTACTTGTCGAGAGCATCCTTGCCTTTTTCAACATTATCTGATTTTGACTCTTTCTTGAGCCACTGGCGGATCTTGTTTCTGGCTGTGGTAGACTTTGCAATATTCAGCCAGTCTATTGATGGTCCTCCTGAATTCGGGTTCGTCAGAATTTCGACGATATCACCGTTTTCCAGTTTATGGTCGATAGTGACCATTTTCCCGTTTACTTTTGCCCCTATACACTTCACTCCGACATCAGTATGGACTTTGAATGCAAAATCCAGAGGAGTTGCTCCCGCCGGGAGCTCCATTACATCTCCCGCCGGTGTAAAGACAAAAACCTGTGAGGCAAATAGATCGACTTTCAGAGTATCCATAAACTCTTTCGGATCTTTTGTATCGGCCTGCCATTCAAGCGCCTGCCTCAGCCAGGCAAGCTTGACTTCTTCTTTATCTTTGGAAATGCCTTCTTTATATTTCCAGTGCGCGGCAATACCGTATTCAGCGATCCGGTGCATTTCATATGTACGGATCTGAACTTCAAACGGTCTTCCGTTATCTCCCATAACAGTGGTATGAAGAGACTGGTACATATTAGGTTTAGGCATAGCAATATAATCTTTGAATCTTCCCGGTATCGGCGTCCACATAGTATGGACTGTACCCAGGACAGCATAACAGTCCTTGATATTCTCAACTATTACTCTGACAGCCATCAGATCGAAAATCTCGTCAATGTCTTTCTTCTGATAAACCATCTTGCGGTAAATGCTGTAAAAATGCTTTGAACGGCCATAGATTTCAAACCTGATATCCGTCTTTTCCAAAGCACCCTTTATCTCTTCAATAACATGATCGAGAGCCGCCTGACGTTCGTCCTTTTTGGCATTGAGCTTCATTTCGATATCTCTGTATGCCTCGGGATACAGATGCTTCATAGCAATATCTTCCAGTTCGAACTTCATGGCAAAGATCCCGAGACGGCTGGCAAGCGGTGCATATATATCCAGCGTTTCCTGACATTTGTCATGGATCTTCTTCTCGCTCATGTAGTTTATTGTTCTCAGATTGTGCAGCCTGTCGGCAAGTTTTATGATCAGTACTCTGATGTCTTTGCTCATGGCCAGGAACATCTTTCTCATGCTCTCAGCCTGTCTGATTTCTTTACTGTCGGCAACAAGAGAACTTAGTTTCGTGACACCATCGACAAGGAGAGCGATTTCTTCTCCGAAATCAGCTGTAAGCTGTTCTTTGGAATAATCTGTATCTTCCACAATATCGTGAAGAAGCCCTGCTGCAACCGTTGCTTCATCCATCCCAAGGTCAGCCAGTATTTTTGCGACTGCCATGGGATGTATGATATACGGTTCTCCGGATTTTCTGAGCTGACCTGTGTGCATTTTTTCCGCGACATCATAAGCCCGTGATATAAAATCTATATCATAGTTTGGATTTATTGCTGTGATGCTGTCCAGAAATTCCTGCCTGGTCTCCATTAACTCTCCCTCTGTGTAATAATATTACTTCTTCTTCCCTTTTTTCTTGCTGTTTTTCGACTTTTTCTTTTTGCCGGAATTATTCTGACTGCTTCCGTTATTCTGAACAGCAGGTGCTGCTTTGACCTCCGATACATTATCCTGTTCTTCGATCTGCACATTTTCAGCCTTGACTTCTATTGCTTCAGCCGCCTTGTCTTTTTTGGCGCCCCCTGGTACTTGCTCTTCTTCTTTTTGGAAGAACCGGCGATTTGTTTCTGATACGATGATTCTTCACTCGCATGTGACATCTGATAATATAACGGTGAACACAGGCATATCGATGAATATGTTCCCGTTATTACACCAACCATAAGAGGGAGGATAAATTCTCTGATGGTTGCATTCGTCATCAGAAGAAGCGGAACCATGACTATCAGTGTCGTGAACGATGTCATGACTGATCTTGTCAGCGTCTGGTTGATACTCTTGTTTATCAGCTCTATCTGACTTGTCCGCTTCATGAATCTGTTATTTTCTCTTATTCTGTCGAATATTACAATCGTATCATTGATCGAATATCCTACAACCGTCAGGATAGCCGCAATAAACGGGTTGTTTACCGTGATCCTGAACACTGCGTAGAACGCGCACACAACCAGAACATCGTGCAGAAGTCCTGCCAGTGCGGCGGCTCCGAATTTCCATTCCCGGAATCGCAGCCTTATGTAGATCAGCATACCGAGCGCCGCCAGTAGCAGTGCTTCGATTGCATTATGCCGCAGTTCCTTTCCTATAGTGGCACCGAAGTTTTCTATTTCGAGTATGTCGGAATTTTTGATCCCGAACTGACTCTTCATATCTTTGATAATCTTGTCTCTTGCAACATTGTCCAGTGAAGTTGTAGTTTTTATGATGACTTCTTTATTTCCTGTGCCTGAAAATACAACGGACATCTGCTTTGTATTGGCCCCGTTTTCTTTCATGACATCTTTGATTTCCGAAGTGGAAACCTGTTTGTGCATATTGATATGCATCATCGTTCCGCCTGTAAAATCTATGCCGTAATTGAAACCGCCGATTATGAATGCGACCAGACCGATCCCTATTACTGCCGCAGAACAGCAGTAGAATATCTTTCTGCGTCCGATAAAATTGAACTCGCGTTTTATATCAAATGCAGGTCTGCCGTCTGCTCCGACTCCGAACATTTTCGGTGTCCCGAATTTATGACTGCCGGCAAGCAAATTCAGGAATATCTGAGTAATGAATGCAGCAGTGAAAATACTGGCGATAACAGAGAGCATCAGAGTCCATGCAAAGCCTCTGACAGCACTTGTACCTATCTGATACAGTATCACTGTCGCGATAAGTGTTGTCACCTGCGAGTCTATAATAGTTGTAAGTGCCCGTTTATAACCGGTCTGGACAGCGACCCTGACGGTCTTGCCCGCTACTATCTCCTCCGTTATTCGTGAGAAAATAATTACATTTCCGTCTACTGCCATTCCGATACCCAGGATGATACCTGCAATACCCGGCAGTGTCAGAACACTCCCCATCACTGCCATGGCTATGACGATAAGCAATATATATAATGTCAATGCCAGGTCTGCAGCGACGCCCATGATCCTGTATCCGAATATCATAATGAGGTATATTATGATCAGACCAACTATACCTGCTTCTATGCTCTTAGTGAGTGCATTGTATCCTATTTCAGCCGTCTGAGATGAAGATGTTACTTCATGCAGCGAAACAGGAAGCGAACCGCCTCTTATGAGTGCGGCCAGATTTGATGCCGAAGCCTTAGTGAAGCTGCCTGAGATCTCGCATTTTCCTCCGGAAATAACTTCACTAGGCACAGGTGCGGAAATGACTTCTCCGTCCAGTGTAATAACAATACTCGTTTTCTTTGCACTGTCACCGTAGATATTCTTCGATGTCCCGCCGTTCATGCATTTTTCAGTCGCCTTGGCAAAGGCCTTGGCTCCCTTGTTGCTCATTTCGACATTTACGACATATCCGCTGTTCTGAGTACTCTGTCCCGATTCAGCTTTTTTGATGTCCCCTCCGTCGAGAACGTGTGTCCCGTCTGCCAGTGTAAATTCGAGTTTGGCAGTTTTGCCGATCTGCTTGATAGCATCCTGAGTATTCGTGACACCCGGCAGTTCGACTCTGATCCTCTTGCTGCCTTCGATAGCAACAGTCGGATTTGCAATGCCCATCTCGTCTACACGCTTATTTATTACTTCCTTTGTCTGTTCCATGAGTTTTGTCAGTTCAGATCCTGTCTTGTTTGTATCTGCCTGCAAAACAACATAAACTCCGCCCTTTATATCAAGTCCGAGCTTGATACTGTCCTTGACAGCTTTGATGCTGCCGATTCCAAAGAGCGTAACGTACCAGCCTGCGACCGTAACAACTACGATCAGTATGGCCAGAACCTTCCTTGTTCTGTCTTCATATTAGCACCCGCCTTTAATTTATTTTTGCATACCTTATATTTTACACTTTTTGGTACTTGTATACAACCCTTGACCGTTCAAAGACTGCATTCTTCCCATTCGTAATAAATAGGCTATCCTGCTGGATAGCCTATGAGCTGCAAATAAAATATTCTTACTTGTTATCTGCGTTTTCTTCTGCAGTCTCTGCATCTTCTTCTGCAGTTTCTTTATCTGCTTCTTCAGCTGCCTTCTCTTCAGCCAGTCTCGCATTCTCAGCTTCAAGGTCTGCCTTTGTTTTTAATCTCTTAGGCATAGGACGTTTAACTTCTTCTTCCTCCGGCTCTTCTTCAGGTTTCTCAGGAGCTCTCTCCGCAGGATTCACAACCTTTGATACTGCCCATCTCATCATTTCAAACTTGACTTTGTCAGCACCGACCTGAACGACGATCGATTCGTCTTTCGTTTTGACGATCTTTCCGCATATGCCTCCTATAGTGATGATCTGATCACCGACACGGAGCGCACTTCTCATTGAATTGACTTCTTTTTCCTTTTCTTCTGAGGTCTGATCATCAAGAAATACATGACTGCGATCATCAAAACCAGAAATATAAGCCCAGCATAACTACTCATTATTATTTCCTCCTTTGGAATATACCTTTTCTATCATGGTGCCGGCGATGGGGATCGAACCCATACGGTGTTGCCACCACAGGATTTTGAATCCTGCACGTCTGCCAGTTCCATCACGCCGGCCTGAATCGCCTAAAATAAACTAGAACGGCACATTGAAATATTATATATTATGCGTCCGTCATCGTCAACTCCTCCTCCGAAATAATGCGCAATTTTTTACGCCCCAGAATATCGTACATTACCGGAATTACAACCAGCGTCATAAGCGTAGCATAAAGCAGTCCGCCAATGCATACGATAGCCACCGGCTGCATCATTTCAGACCCGTTCCCTATCCCCGCAGCAAGAGGTATCAGCCCTAATACCGTCGTCAGAGCCGTCATCAGCACAGGCCTTATTCTGGCTGCGCCGGCCTCTACGATGGCCTGCCGTTTCTCCATGCCGCCCATCCTCAGCTGATTGAGATAATCTATCAGAACGATCGCGTTGTTGACAACTACGCCCTGCAGCATAATGAAGCCGATCATAGACACGACGCTTAACTCGTATCCCGTGATGATGAGACCTATCATGCCGCCTGTGAACGCCAGCGGAACAGTAAACATTACTATGAACGGAGCCCTCAGCGACTGGAACTGTGCGACCATTATCAGATAAATCATCAGCATGCCGAGCAGAAGCATTTCGCCCAGCTGACGCATGGCATCCATGATAGTGTCATACTCGCCGCTGAATTCAACAGTAACATACGACGGCAGATCCATCTTATCGACCGCTGATTTTATCCTGTCCGTGGTCTTAGTAATATTATATCCGTCGCCGGCATTGGCAGTGACATTGACCATTCTCTTCTGATTCTCTCTGTATATGATGTTCAGCGACTCGCTCTTCGAAATATCCGCAACGTCCTTCAGTCTGACAGAAGACGCCGCACCAGAAGAAGATGCTGCCGTCGAACCGCTGCCGGCCGCGGAACTGCTCCCGGCTGTAAGCTTGAAATTGCCGAGGCTTTTCTCTGTCATGCCTGCACCGATGCCGCCCTCTATTATCACGTCGCGCGATGCACCGTCATACTGCACGGATGTCGCCGTCACCTTTTTCTGCAGCGCGGCCGAGATCTGGGAATATATCTGCGCAGCTGTCAGTCCTTTTTTCATAGCTGCGTTCTTATTTATCGAAACCTTAAGTTCAGGAGTTGACTTATCGCTGATGTTGGACACATCCTTTACGCCCTTCATCGTTCTCATTTTGTTCTCGATCTTCACGGCCGCATTCCTGAGGTCGCCGAGATTGTCTGAATACACATACATGCTGATACTATTACCGCCGAGTGATGATGAATATGACGAGATGTCCATTGCTCCCACAGCAGTAATGTCGCAGTTGTACTTCTTCGACATCGCTTCTATCCTGCGCGCCGTCGCCGGTGCATCCTTGACATGCTCATCGTCCATCAGTATATACATCGAAACGTCATGATAATCGCTGTCTCCAGCGTCGAGCCCCAGCATTGAAGTTGTCGTGCTTGAAAGCATCACTCCCACCGTATCAACCCCCGTCATCCCCTGTACTTTTGAGCTGATGCTGTCGCAGGTCTTCTCGGCCTGAGTCCTCGTAGTCTCCTCAGGCATAGTTATCTGCACAGAGATCTGCTGAGTAGCCATACTCGGCATGAAAACGAATCCCCTCGCGAAAATGACGACACCGGAAAGAACAAGCAGCCCGCATGAAACTATCAGCACGGCAGCCTTGTGACCAAGCGCCCATTCCACAGCTTTTTTATATTTCTGCATCGCTTTGCTGTCATGTGACAGAACAGTATTTTCTTTTGGCTGTTTCAGCATGACCGACCCCATCACCGGCACCATGGTAAGCGCTATGAAAAGGCTTGCCAGCAGCGAATACGCTACGGTGAGAGCCATATCGACAAAGAGTTCCCTGGTAAGGCCCTGCACGAAAACGATCGGTATGAAAACACATATAGTCGTCAGCGTTGATGCTGTGATCGCACCTGCAAACCTGTGACGC
>Ga0268359_10639_pt1 | contig 22223 bp, 19 predicted proteins | sample BioMet11_FD_194416 | JGI IMG/M metagenome (GOLD analysis project Ga0268359, IMG submission 194416) | Sewage microbial communities from Oakland, California, United States - Biofuel 11 (PacBio Assembly) | ecosystem: Engineered > Wastewater > Sewage > Unclassified | place: USA: California | collected...
TTTTCTAAATAAAGGATATGGATGGCAAACATACAATAGCACCGACTTCCCCATAACACCAAACACTCAATACGACATTGCCTCCGTAACAAAGGTAACAGCTACCCTACCCGTTATAATGAAACTAAGATCAGAAGGAAATCTCTCCTTAGGAGATTCATTGGGTAAATTCGTGCACCTATCACGCAAAAACAGCAAAAACAAAATTAGAGTTTGGCAGCTGCTTATGCATCAAGCAGGGTTGAAGGAATACGTTCCCTATCAATTTGATTACCTAACCCCAATGCGGCCAGGCGACGTTGCATACAGCACTTCAGTAAGTGATACTTTTCCAATAAAAGTTGGCGCTGGAAAGTTTTTAAACCTATATACACAGCTAAACCCCTCCATATTTAGCAACCACTTTAGTCCCAAATTTCCAATATCTATTGCACAAAGCCTATATTCGGTTGATGGACTCAAAGACAGCATCTACAAGAAGATTGACGATTGCCCAACCTATAGCGATAACCAATATCGCTACAGCGATCATGGGTTTATCTACCTTCAACGAATAGCAGAGAACATAACCGGACAATCGTTGGATAGTTTAGCAACAAAATACTTCTACAATCCTTTAGGAATGAATAATACAGGGTATTGTGCTGCTGATAAATTTTCTCTCGACAGCATTGCCCCAACCGAATATGATTTTATATACCGGAAACAGGTTGTACGTGGTTATGTACATGACCCTACCGCCTCACTTCTTGGTGGAATTTCGGGAAATGCAGGTATATTCAGCAACGCTAACGACCTCGGTAAGCTGCTCCAAATGTTTCTGAACAATGGTTATTATGGAAAGCAACAATTGCTCGATTCTGCCTCCATTTCATTATTCACCAGCCCCTATAGTTTGGGAAATAGACGTGGTCTTGGTTGGGACAAGCCCGAAACAGATACAACAAAGGGTAACCCTGTAGGACCAACACCATCGCCACTTAGCTATGGACATAGTGGTTTCACCGGAACAATGGTTTGGGTTGACCCTGATACCAAGTTGGTCTATATATTTCTCTCCAATAGAGTATATCCCGAGGCCGAAAATTCCAAATTGGCTAAGATGAATATTAGAACCGACATTCTCGATGAGCTTGAAAAGGCTACAAAAGCCAAATAATCAATTCATAAAATTAAGAAGGCCCCGCAATGTGCAGGGCTTTTTTTATGCTGATTAACTTCTATATAAAGCTATTTAACCCTATGCTTTACATAGAGTGTATTTTGATCGAGGTTTTGCTCATACCCCTGAATTATGGCCTTGAGTCGGTTCGCCAAAAGACTTGCAGTATCGGGCAATGCATCTAACAGATTTTTTTTCAATAAGCTATCCTTTCTATAATTATATAGAGCAATAGGCTTTTCTCCATTAAACTGTAAGTCGTAGTCACCCTCAATTAGCTGATAAATTCCACTTATGTAATTAACGGCAAAGTGACGTGAATTGGTGTCAAAAAGCGAAGTTCCGTACCCAATAAATGGTCTTTCACATCCAACCAGTTGCAACACTGTGGGCATAATATCTGCCTGCTGTGCCACCGTATTGCTAATGCCGTGAAAAGTGGTATCGCCCGGGTAATAAAAATAATTGGAATATCATAGTTTCCAATCTTATTGCCATAGTATTCGCCCATAGGTTGAGCAGTATGATCGGCCGAAAAAATAAAGAGCGTATGGGAGTACCAACTTGTTTTCTTTGCTGCTTCAAAAAAGCGACGGATGGAATAATCGGCATAAGCAATAGTCTGTAATATTGGCAACTTACCCGTTGGAAAAACACCCTCATACTTTGCCGGAACCGTGTAGGGATGATGTGACGAAAGCGTAAATACGGCGGTAAAAAAGGTTGTTTAAAGGAGGTCAACTCCTTGGAAAAATATTGCAAAAATTCTTCGTCGTATATACCCCAGCCGCCATCTTCGGCATTGGGACCGGTGTACTCATTCTTACCATAGTATTTTTCAATTCCCGCTGCTGCTGCAAAAGCATCAAATCCCATGGTACCATTATGTCCCCCATGAAAAAAAGAGGTATTATAGCCCATCTCCCTTAAAAATTCGGGCAGCGTATTAATTCGATCCGATCCATATCTAGTGGTTATGTAAGGATCGTCAATAAGCGCAGGAATGGAGGCTAAAATAGAAGGAACCGCCTCAATGGATCGTTTGCCGTTTGCATAGGCATTTTGGAATGCCCAGCTATGTGCCGCAATTGAATCGAGGAAAGGGGTATAACCACCATTGCTACCAAAAAATCCGGTATACTCACTTGAAAAGCTCTCGAGAATAAAAATTACCACATTAGGTTTACTCCATCGGGCAGAAGCACTATCAAAATGCTGTTCAGGATTATATAGTGCTAAAAGATCGGCCTTGTCTTGAAAATAAATTTTACCCGATATCTCCTTCTTTTTCATTGTTTGCATTATGGTGAACGGTGAGTTCAACACAAGCGCCACATTCTGCGCCGAGGTATATGTTGCCGCAGTAATTATTCTTAAGGGCTTCATTTGAAATCCGCCTCGAGCAGATAGAACACCAACTCCTAGAATAAGAACTGCAACCACACCTTGTTTTAGATAATTAAGTGTTGTTACCACTCCGGGTGTATGACCTCGTTTAAGACGTGGATAGCACACCCACATTAAAGCCACCAACACCATCCAGGCGAGTATTATATACCAATAGTCTCTTATAAATTGAGGTAACATATTTTTAAAGTCACTACCCAACCAAACAGAGGAAAAAATATCGGAAGTAAGTCGCTTATGTTCAAAATCGTAGAACTTGGAATCAACAAAATTTGTGGCAAGAGCAAGCCCATTCACAATTATAAAATAAAGCTTAAGGAACAGCTGATATCCCCGAAAATCTTTAACCTTCCAGGTGCGATATGCATAACCAAAAACAGGAGATTTAAATAGACAATTGCAGAAAGATCGAATCTAATTCCTGCAATAAAAAGTCCCGCACCTTCACCAAAACCAGCTATTTCAAAATTATGAATGTTAAGTAGATAAAAGAATAGCCGAGAAAGAGAAAAGGCGAAGAGGAGAAGCAATAAGCGAAGAAAGAGTAAACGTTGATGATAAAGATAGTGTCGCATTAGAGGTATATTTTCAGGAACAGACTCAATTAACCGATAATCTACAAAAGTAACCTTTTTAGGGAAAATGGTCTTAACCTCACATTACATGTTGTATAACAAGCTATAAATGTGCCATAAATCATACTTTTTTATTCGTTGCTAAAAATACTTAAAACTACTTTTGCAAAGACTCATAGGTAAACTAAGGGTGTTGGATGCATGGATTATTATTAAGTAACAATAATTCAAGAGTTTGTCAGTGCATTTTTGCCATTTTAATATAGAAACATTAACCATTTTTTAACAAAATAATTCACAAATGAAACCTACTCATATCGAACATGTCGGCATTGCCGTAAAAAGTCTCGAATTAGCAATTCCTTACTGGGAAAATGTCTTAGGCCTCAAATGCTACAGTGTAGAAGAGGTAAAGGAACAAAAGGTGAAAACTGCTTTTTTCATGGTTGGACAAACCAAAATTGAGCTGTTAGAATCGACAGATCCAGAAGGCCCCATTGGGAAATTTATTGAAAAAAAGGGAGAAGGCATTCACCATATGGCGTTTGCCGTTGAGGGTATCGAAAATGCACTTGCCGATGTTGAAAGCAAAGGCGTACAGTTAATCGACAAGACTCCTCGCCATGGTGCAGAAGGTTTAAGCATTGCCTTTCTCCATCCAAAATCAACTTTTGGTGTGCTCACCGAACTGTGTGAGAATAAGAATAAAAAATAAACACAATTTAACGTAACCTACAAACAACTTGAGATGAGCAGCAATCAGGAAAAAATCAAGGAATTAATCGACCTCCGAGAACAAGCCAAACTTGGTGGTGGACCAAAGAGAATCGAAACCCAACACAAAAAGGGCAAGTATACTGCTCGTGAGCGTATTGAGATGCTTGTTGACGAAGGAAGTTTCGAAGAGTTTGATATGTTTGTATCCCACCGTTGTATCGATTTTGGCCTAGAAAAGGAAAGTTACCTTTCCGATGGCGTGGTTACCGGTTATGGTACAATCGACGGACGTTTGATTTACATATTCTCACAAGACTTTACCGTTTTTGGTGGATCGCTTTCGGAAATGTATGCCGCCAAAATATGCAAGATTATGGATATGGCCATGAAGGTTGGAGCTCCTGTAATCGGCATTAACGATTCAGGTGGAGCTCGTATCCAGGAGGGCGTTAAAAGTTTAGGTGGTTATGCCGAAATTTTCCAACGCAATATTCTAGCATCAGGTGTTGTTCCCCAAATCTCCGCCATTTTTGGACCTTGTGCTGGTGGTGCCGTTTACTCCCCTGCTCTCACCGATTTTATCATTATGAGCAAGAACACCAGCTACATGTTTGTTACAGGACCCAAGGTAGTAAAAACAGTAACTGGCGAGGATGTAACCCAAGAGCAACTTGGTGGTGCCGTTGTTCATGCAACAAAATCGGGTGTTTCCCACTTTGTTGCAGAAAATGAGGAAGAAGGAATTATGCTCATCCGTAAGCTATTGAGCTACTTACCTCAAAACAACATGGAAGAACCACCAGTAGTTCCCTGTACCGATCCCATTGACCGTCTCGATGATTCACTAAATGATATAATTCCCGACAATTCGAACAAGCCTTACGACATCCTTGATGTTATACACTCCTTGGCAGATAATGGGGAATTTCTTGAAGTTCATCGCGATTTTGCCCCAAACATTGTAATTGGTTTCGCCCGTTTCAATGGAGTAAGCGTTGGGATGGTTGCCAACCAGCCAAAGTATCTCGCCGGAGTTTTGGATATTAACGCCAGCCGAAAAGCTGCCCGCTTTGTTCGCTTTTGCGATGCATTCAATATTCCAATTGTAACGTTGGTTGACGTTCCTGGATTCTTACCTGGCACCGGTCAAGAGTATGGTGGCATCATTCTCCATGGAGCAAAGTTGCTTTTTGCCTACGGAGAGGCAACAGTTCCAAAAATAACCATCATCCTACGCAAAGCATACGGTGGAGCATACGACGTTATGAGCTCCAAGCACCTGCGCGGAGACCTAAACTATGCTTGGCCAACGGCTGAAATTGCGGTTATGGGTCCTAAAGGCGCCATTGAAGTGTTGCTCAGCAGGGAGCTCAGCAACATTGAGGATGAAAAAGCAAAAGTTAAGATGCTAATAGACAAGGAACAGGAGTATCGCGAAAAATTTGCCAATCCATATGTAGCGGCTAAGTTTGGTTACATCGATGATGTAATTGAGCCACGAAATACTCGTTTCCGAATCATTAGAGCACTTCAAGCGCTATCCACTAAAAAGGATATTAATCCGCCCAAGAAACACAGCAATTTGCCACTTTAATCCCAAGTCAAGAATGATGAAAAGACTGAAAAAAGTTGCATTTCTCTTGGGATTGTTAACGGTAACCCAAATAGGATTTGCACAGAGCGCAAAAGACCTTAAGATAAACGAGGTGCTGCTCAACAATAAAACCAGCTATATTGATAACTTTGGATACAGAAGTGCATGGATTGAAATTTTCAACACCGCCTACAACAAGGTTAACATAGCCGGCTGCTACCTCACCGATGATTTGAATAACCCCAAAAAGTATCGGATTCCCAAATCTGATCCCAACACGGTTATTCATACACGCTCGTTCACCATATTTTTTGCCGACGACAGAACAACACATGGAACATTTCACCTGAACTTTGTGCTTGATTCCAATTCTCGATTTATCGCTCTTTTTGACGTAAATGGCAGAACCCTCATCGACAGTATGAGTCTACCACATCAAAATGCAGATATCTCTTTTGGCAGAATTGAGGACGGCGGTGAAACGGTTGGTTTTTTAAAAAAGACCACCCCTATGGCAACCAACTACAACCCGATGAAGTAATATCTGCAGGAGCTCGATTTGCAGCCTCAGATCCCGAAGGATTTGGAATGACGATAACGGCAATGTCGGTAGTGTTTTTTGCGTTAATTCTGCTCTATGTCGTATTTAAACATGTTGGTAAACGACACATTAGGGCTCAAAAAGGCAAGAATGACTCTGGCGTGGTTGGTGCTGAACAGACTAAAGAGATGTCAGGCGAAGAGATTGCTGCAATTTCACTAGCACTCCACCTCTACGAAACAGAGCAGCACGATCAGGAATCGACCATACTCACTATCAATAGAGTTGCTAAAGCATACTCTCCATGGAGTTCTAAGCTTTACGGCCTAACCCAAAATCCTCAGAAACAAAACCGTAAATCCCAATTTAATCGCTAGCAATCATGAAAGAGTTCAAATTCAAAATAAATGGGAATGAGTTCAACGTTAACATCAACAATGTTGAAGGCAACATTGCCGATCTTGAGGTTAATGGAACCCCCTACAAAGTTGAAATCGATAAAGAGCTTAAGCCTTCTAAGACTCCTAAATTGGTTCGTCCGGTTGCTATTCCATCCACCGATTCACATCCTTCGGTAGCCAAAACACAAAGCCCTGGTAGAGCGACAGCAGGAGCAATTAAATCTCCACTTCCTGGTGTAATCCTCGATGTAATTGTAAAAGAAGGAGACTTCGTTAAAATGGGTCAGAAAATTCTTGTTCTAGAAGCCATGAAGATGGAGAACAATATCGATTCCGATAAGGAGGGCCACGTTAAGGAGGTCAAGATTCGTAAGGGTGATTCAGTTCTCGAAGGTGATGTCTTAATTATCATAGGAGACTAGCAATGGAAAATACAACTAGCTTCTTAACATTTTTACACGACAACCTACTACAGTTTTTTTCCTATACTGCCTTTGCCCACTTAACTGTTGGCCATTTGGTGATGATTGCTGTAGGGTTGTTGTTTATTTACTTGGCAATTTCCAAAGAATACGAACCACTACTTCTTATCCCCATTGGCTTTGGGATAATAATTGGGAATATTCCATTTGCCGAGGGACTGAAAATTGGGATCTACGAGGAAGGAAGCGTTCTCAACTACCTCTACTTTGGCGTTTCGCAAGGGCTATATCCACCATTGATATTTTTGGGCATTGGGGCAATGACCGACTTTAGTGCCCTAATCTCTAACCCTAAGCTGGTGCTCATTGGCGCAGCAGCTCAGCTGGGTATCTTCGGAGCTTACATGGCAGCATTACGACTGGGATTTAGCCCGGAAGAGGCAGGCGCGATTGGCATCATTGGTGGTGCCGATGGCCCAACGGCTATCTTCCTTTCCTCTAAGTTGGCACCCGACCTGATGGGGGCCATTGCGGTTTCGGCATACTCTTACATGGCTTTGGTACCGGTAATTCAGCCACCTATTATGAAGCTTCTAACCACTCGAAAAGAGCGTGTTATTCGAATGAAAGCTCCACGACAGGTTTCAAAAATGGAGAAGATACTCTTCCCCATTATTGGGTTACTGCTTACCACATTCATGGTTCCATCCGGCTTGCCTCTGCTTGGCATGCTCTTCTTTGGAAATATGCTTAAAGAGAGTACCGTGACGAAGCGTTTGGCCGATACGGCAAAAGGACCTCTCATCGACATTGTTACCATTCTTATTGGTCTTACGGTTGGAGCATCTACCCAAGCAACATCTTTCCTAACGCCTAAGAGCGTTGGTATATTTACCCTTGGTGCAGTGTCGTTTGTAATTGCAACCATTGGTGGAGTAATGTTTGTTAAGATTTTCAACATCTTCCTAAGGGAGGGTAACAAAATTAACCCACTTATTGGAAACGCAGGCGTTTCTGCAGTTCCCGATAGCGCCCGTGTATCGCAGGTTGTTGGATTGCAATACGATAAATCGAACTACCTACTTATGCATGCCATGGGACCAAATGTGGCAGGAGTTATTGGAAGTGCCGTTGCTGCAGGTATTTTACTCAGCTTCTTGGCATAAATTGAACATTTATCATTTTTTTAGAGGCCACAAATGTGGCCTCTTTTTTTATCGTCAATTGGTATTTCACAATAAGAAAAAGATCTCCATACAAATTGCCTTTAAGCTATAATCCAAAGCTAAAAAGTTAAATTTGTTCAAATTATGGCTGAATTATGTTGCCATTTTGTAAAAATCATTAGGTTTGTAAAGGCATCACAATGCTCAAAAACCATAAGCTACTAAACTTTCAAACCAATGAACAAGAAAATTGCATCAGCCGGCAATAATGGAGAAAAAGAACGATCCGACTGCCTGGTTACGATTGAACAAACCGATTCCGGTGGAATCACTGTAAACATGAAGAGCAAAGTAAAGGTGATGTATGGCAAATCTAACGAGCTGCTTTGCCGTCAATCACTCGAATTCTTTGGAATCAAAAATGCCATTCTCACCCTCGACGATAAAGGTGCTTTGCCATGGACCATTATGGCTCGCATCGAGGCAGCCGTTAAGCAGATTATCGATACTGAAAAGGAACTGCTGCCAGAGTTCATTCAGGAGAATAAATATAACAGTAGCAAAGACAAGTTTCGGTTCACAAGACTATACCTCCCCGGCAACAAACCAGCTATGATGCTCAATGCAGGATTACATAGACCAAACGGTATTATCCTAGATTTGGAAGATTCCGTTGCTCCTGCAAAAAAATTTGAGGCTCGATTTATTGTTCGAAACGCACTCCGCACGCTCAATTTTTATGGAGCCGAGCGAATGGTAAGAATTAATCAGTTTCCAAAAGGATTGGAAGATTTGAAATTCATTATTCCTCATAATGTGCACCTAATCCTTGTACCAAAGTGTGAAAGTGCCGAACAGATTATCATGCTTGAAAAAGAGATTGAAAACATTAAAAAGAATTTTAATATCGATCACCCAATATTCCTTATGCCAATTATCGAGAGCACGCTAGGAGTTGAAAAGTCATTTGAAATAGCCATTTCAAGCCCCAATATCGCTGCACTAGCAGTTGGGTTGGAAGATTACACCGCCGATCTTGGCGCACGCCGCACCAACGAAGGTCAGGAATCATTTTACGCGAGAACAAGGGTAGTTAATGCATGTAAGGCTGCCGGTATCCAACCCATTGATTCAGTATTCTCTGATGTGGCGGATATGTTAGCCCTGAAGGAAAATGTAAAAGTATCCAAAGGGCTCGGTTTCGAAGGAATGGGCTGCATTCATCCTCGCCAAATTCCGGTAATACACGAAGGATTTGCTCCAGACAGCATGGAGGTTGAAAAGGCAATGAAAATTGTGGATGCCTTTATTATTGCAACAGAACAAGGACTTGGCGTAGTGTCGATTGGATCGAAAATGGTAGATCCACCCGTTGTTAAGCGTGCAGAAAAGACGATTAATTTAGCCATTAGCCTAGGACTACTATCACAAAATTGGAGGGAGCAATACCATGAGTGTTAAATTTGTAAAAAATGCAGTAGGCCGAATGGTGCCAACAGAAATAAATGGCCAACCGGCAATTCCGTTTAAGGGTGATGGCAAGCACCGCCCAACCGGTAGAATGTATGCACCGATGATACCCACCGTATTGGATTACCCCGAAGATGGAAATAAGGTATTGACAAGCATAAAGGAGGCACTCATTAAGTGTGGATTAAAAGATGGAATGACCATCTCTACCCACCACCACCTCCGCGATGGTGACCTGGTAAGCCAAATGATTTTTGATGTAGCCCACCAGATGGGGATCAAGGATCTTGTATGGCTTCCCTCCGCCTCCTTCCCTTGCCACGACCCGCTAATTAAATATTTAGAAGATGGCACCATCAACCGCATTGAGGGCAGTATGAATGGCCCGCTGGGCCGATTCACCAGCCAAGGAAAAATGAAAGGCACAGCCGTGCTTCGTTCGCACGGAGGTCGCGTACAAGCCATTCAAGATGGGGAAGTGCATATCGATATTGCCATAATAGCGGCCCCCACCTCCGATCAGTTTGGAAATGCAAATGGCGTGAATGGCCCCTCAGCTTGTGGGCTACTGGGCTATGCCTTTGCCGATAGCCAGTTTGCCGATAGGGTAATAGTGGTAACCGACAACCTTGTGCCATTTCCTTGCGCCCCCATGCAAATACTGGGTAACTACGTAGACTGCGTGGTAAAGGTGGATAAGATAGGTATTCCCGAAAAGATAGTGTCTGGAACAACCAAAGTTACCTCTAGCCCCGACAGGCTATTGATAGCTGAACTAACTGCTAAATTTTGCGAAGAGGCAAATTTACTAACCGATGGTTGCGGCTTTCAGGCTGGAGCGGGCGGAACATCTCTAGCTATAGGAATCTACTTTCATGAAATGCTGAAGCGAATGGGCAGAAAGGCTCGCTTTGGCTTTGGTGGCAGTACGCAATACTTAGTTAAAATGCTCGAGGATGGTGTATTAGATTACATTTTAGACGCACAATCCTTTGATCTTGAATCGGTAAAATCGATCAAAGAAAACGCGAACCATCTCGATGTATCGGTATGGCACGCCTACAACTACCATAGCAAAGGAAATTACAATGGCATGACCGACATTGCAATTCTTGGAGCCACCGAAATCGATCTCAACTTCAACGGTAACGTGGTAACCCACTCCGATGGTTATCTACTGCATGGCATTGGCGGATGGCAGAATTGCCTCCACGCAAAAACGGTTATCATTCCCGTTCCGCTCTTCCGTGATCGTATTCCGGTAATTGTGGATGAGGTAACAACACTCTGCGGACCTGGCGAACTCATCGATGTAATAGTTACAGAGAGAGGAATTGCCATCAACCCTAAACGTACCGATCTGCTCGAAAGATGAAAGGAAGCAAGCTTCCAATTAAAACCATTCAGGAGTTGAAGGATGAAGCCGACAAAATTTGCGGCATTCCCGATAAGCCAAAATTCACCGATGAGGTAGTTGCAGCCATTAAGTGGGTAGATGGAACGGTGATTGACGTGGTTAGGAAGATTGCAGAATAAAAATAAAGATTAAAACATTGCGGGGAAGGTGGTTTATTTTCGCCTTCCCCTTTATTTTTAATTTTACACATTCTCATTGGTTTTGTAGGGTATTACAATCGAGTGTTGTATGAAAAAAAAATTACTGAGGAAATGCAGCCTTAAAGCATATTATAACAACCTTCTTTCATTATAATCGTTAATAATTAATCCGTATGGTGCAACAATTTTAACAAATAAAACAAACAAATTAACAAAATATTTTTTTTTCAAAAAGTATTTTATTTCTATTGATTAGTCTTAATATTTTATAATTTCGTTTTGCTTTTAAACCAGCAGAATAAATGAGAACAGTTCTATTCATAGAAAAAAAATTTAAGGATGTAGCAAATATTCTTTTGCCTGCTTGGGTGGTATTTAACATCGATTTATTTTTAAGTTTCTTATCCATACTCATAGCCTACACCCTTCGCTACAATTTTATTTTCCCTGATGAAGTTTCGAATAACTTTTCAGTTGCTATTCTGCGATATCTCCTTATTAGAGGTGTAGTATTTTTAATATTCGGAATTGCACAAACACACATAAGGTATACTAACAGCAGAGAGTTAATTCGTTTACTTTTTGCCGTTTTAACAGGCACCATCCTACTAAGTATGGTAAGTTTCATTCGTCACATGCTCGGCCTCTCAGTTTACCTTTCGTTTTCAGTTTTAATCATCGACTTTTTCGTGGTAATCTACCTCTTAGCAGGTTTCAGAATCCTTGCCCGCTACATTGTTTATCGTATTAAAACAGGAAATAAAAATATAGACTTTAATGTGGTAATATTTGGGCATGATCATTTTGCTGTTTCCATTAAAACAGCCATAGAAACAGATATAGAAAATCCAAAAAAATAATAGGCTTCATTCATAATACGCCAAAAATTTATCGTCAACGCATCGAAGGGGTAAGCATTTTTAACTTAGAGGAATTGGATAAACTCAAAGAGTCGTATGCTGTGAGAGAACTTATAATTACCGACAGTTTAATTACTGCTGAAGCGAAGAATTACCTCATTGAAAAATGTCTTAACCTAAACATTAAAATTCTAAACCTAAGAAACCATAAGGAACTCCTAAATAATGATTCTAACACACCTCAGCTTAACGAAATTAAAATTGAAGATCTACTGCAGCGTGAACCCATTAACCTAAGCATAAAAAACATAGCCCATTCACTTAAGGGAAAAAACATATTGATTACAGGGGCTGCCGGCTCTATTGGAAGTGAAATAGCACGACAAGTTTTCAACTTTTCACCAGGTAAACTTATCTTGCTCGATCAGGCAGAGACACCCATCTACTTTGTGGAGTTGGAAATGTTGGCCAAGTATAAATCGATGGATAGTAACGTGGAAGTTATTGTAGGTGATATCACCGACAGCATTCGGATGAACAAGCTATTTGAACAAACACCTATCGACATAATTTTTCACGCTGCAGCCTATAAACACGTTCCACTAATGGAGAGCAATCCAAAGGAGGCTGTTAAAAACAATGTATTTGGAACCAAAATACTTGCCGACCTCGCTGTTGCTTACAATGTGGAGAAATTTGTCATGATTTCAACCGATAAGGCAGTAAATCCGACCAACATTATGGGAGCCACCAAACGAATCGCCGAAATCTATACCCAATCGTTGAACGGACAAGCCAGAACCCAATTCATCACCACCCGATTTGGGAATGTTCTAGGCTCCAACGGTTCAGTAATTCCACTTTTTAAGCAACAAATTGAAAAAGGCGGTCCAGTTACCGTTACCCACCCGGAGGTAACCCGGTTCTTTATGACCATTCCGGAGGCATGCCAGCTGGTTCTTGAAGCAAGCGTAATGGGTCATGGTGGAGAGATATTTATTTTCGACATGGGAAAAAGTGTAAAAAATAGTTGATCTAGCAAAAAACATGATTAGGCTTGCCGGATACCAGGAAGGTAAAGATATTGAAATTCACTTTACCGGATTGCGTCCCGGCGAAAAACTCTACGAAGAGCTTCTCATGAATGGAGAGAACACACTTCCAACCTACCACAAAAAGATAATGAAAGCCTCGGTTGTAAAAATGGACTACACCACGATTACCTCCCACCTCGAACTGCTATGGAATATACTCCAAACCGATAAGAATCAACTCTCGTTAGTGACAAAAATGAAGGAGATCGTTCCTGAGTATATAAGCCAAAACTCACCTTATTGTAAACTCGATATCCAAGTTAAAGAGGAGATAATAAAACAACAATAGACAGCCACCTTCAACCATTTTTTCAATTGAGAGAGTAAAAACGACCCTAACCTCACAGCGCAATTTTATATCTTTGTAGTAAATATTTACAACATATGGACAATCAAACAACACCAAAGAGCAATACAAATGAGGAGATAGATCTCCTTGAGCTCTTCAATCGAATGGGAAAATCAATTCTTAAAGGAATTAGGTGGATGCTAGATATACTCTATAAACTAATTATTCTCATTCTTGGCAAGAGCATTTGGATTGGCTCATCTGCAGTTATTGGAATTATTATTGGAGTTGTTTTCTTCTTTATTACGCCTCGATTTTATTCCTCTCAAATGGTGGCAATTTCCAATTCAACAAACAACGACGTTGTGGTTAATTCATTAAACCAACTCAACGAACTCTGCCTTAACTCTAATCACCAAGCACTGGCAAATTACCTTGATATTTCGTTACAACAGGCCGAACAGATAAAATCCATTAAGGCCTTTTACGGTATCGATCTTAACAACGATAAAGTTACTGATTATATTGACTACCTTAATTCCTTTAACTCTAAGGACACTAGCATACACAGATTAAAAGACATCTTTTACTTGAAAATTGAGGTATTCAATGAATCAGTCTTCTCTGCAATTCGTGATGGAATTAAGCACTACATTTGGAGTAATCCATATATTGAAGAAAATAACCAAATTCGCAAAGGACAAATAACTGATATGATTGCTGCATACAGCAAGGAAATACAAAAGTTAGACAGTCTGCAAAAAGACTACTACTTCAACCAGCTAACCCAAAGAGCGGGAAATGGGCAAATTATATTTCTCAACGAAAAAGATGTGAAGCTCTTTCACAAGGAGATGCTTGAACTTGTGGCCCAAAAGCAACTTCTGCAGAAAGACATGACTTTAAATCCAGATCCAATTACCATTATTCAAGATTTCACTCAACTGTCACAAGCCGAAAACCCGTGGACTAAATATGTTAAATTCTGGGGGCTTGGGTTCGCAATTTTTGGCTTTGGTGCAGGAATTTGTTGGCAACATAAAAAATCAGTATTCACCTTCCTTCGCAAAAATATTTTGGACAAAAACTGATAGTTAACAATAAAAATCCCGCTCCTTAAAAGGGCGGGATTTTTTATTTTTTTTTAAAATGAATACTGAATAGTATTCGAGCAAATAATCTTTCACAAACTTAAACAACCATCTTGATTACCAACAAAATCGCCACTAACTTAATGGCTTAGCATTATTTACTGCAAGGTTCGATACCAGTATGGTATAAAAAATGGCAAAGAAACCAACCCCGGCAATGGAGTTGAGCATACTCTCGAACATAAAACTCATGCTGCATAAGCTCAAAAAGCCAACCACTAGCCAATCCCTTTTTTTAACTCCCATCCACAACGGAACAAACAACATGGCAAGCAAGGCGAAAAGACCAAAAATACCTGTACCAAGCCACGTTTCAAGATACTGATTGTGGGCGTTATAACGGAATATAACAGCTTGGCTCATTCCTCGTTTTTCATATTGCTTCTGGAGTTCATCCCTAACATCACCTGTTCCAACGCCAATAATCGGGTGATTTTCAATAACACTAAATGCTGACTTCCATATCCAAAACCGAATATTAGTTCCATCAATTTTATTAGAATCATTAATTCCAATATTAACCGAGTTTTCTAAAGATTTTGCTGTATATGCTAAACGATTAAACTGAGTAAAAACAAATAGAATAAAACCAGATATGGCAACTATTACTCCTAATCCTAAAATATATTTCCGTTTAACAAAAGTAAGGAAGAAGAGCCAGCCCGTGATTAGGAGCCCAAAACCAAGAATTCCTGCCCGACTCTGCAACATGATTAAAGAAGCAAAAATTAGCAAAGCAATAAACGAAACCACAATTTTAATGGCAATCCTTTTTGTCCACCAACTATTAAACTCCAATCCAATTATTAGTAGGGCAACCAAGTGATAGAGGGCTAAGTAAGAAGGGTGAATTAAGTAAGACAAATCATGACTTAAAAAGTAACTTGGACCGCCATAAACAGGAATCCTAGGATTAAATACTAAACACCATTAATCAAAGAAAGAGAGCGATATGTGGCATACCCAAAATAGTAAAATGAAGCAGCACCGCAACCGACCACAAAAGTCCAAAGGAAAGTACTTCTGCTTGATTCATACATTTTTCGTCCATAAGGATACAGCAATGGAACCAGAAGCAATGATAGTTTCAACTGCATATCAAAAAAGGCACCTCTGGTATTAGCAGAAGAAACTAATCCAATAGATTGCAAACAGTAAAACAGAATAAGCAAAACAACCAGTTCCTTAAACCTATCAAAGGAGTAATCATGCTTAATAAAATAACTAAGAAATACAGCACAAAGCCAAACAAATAATATGGGGACAAAAATACTTTTCCCAAATGGCAACGAAAAAAGCAGTAAATAAAAGGCGAAGTAATCCAAATGAACTATAAACGCATATTTTTTATGAGTAATAAACTGGATTGAAACAAACAAAAACTAAATGAGGACCAATAAAATAAATTGCACTTTATAAAAGTGATCTCAACAATTAGAATAGCCCGCTCATAAAGTTTGACTATCGATAAAAAAGAGAGATAAACATATACCCCGTTATAATCAAATAATTAAGAGGTTATGAAAAATCAATACTAACTTTGTAAAATTTCCTTTAAAGCCTTTGAAATTCTATTTCGTTCATCATCAGTTAAATTAGAGCCGGACGGGAGACATAAACCATCCTTAAAAAACCTTTCAGAAACGCCATTTAGATAGGATGAGCATTTGGTAAACACAGGTTGAAGATGCATTGGTTTCCAGAGGGGCCTTGTTTCAATATTAGCCTTCTCCAACGAAAGACGTATCCTTTCACGGTCAATATTTCGATCATTATTCCCAACAATAATAGAGGTTAGCCAATAGTTAGAATAATGGCCCATAGGTTCATTCTGAAAAGAGATATAGTCGTAGCCTTTTAATAACTCCCTATAGAAACCGTTATTTGCCCGACGCGCTTCTATACGACTTGGTAAAACCTCCAACTGACCTCGACCAATTCCAGCAACAATATTACTCATGCGGTAGTTATAGCCAATTTGAGTGTGCTGATAGTGGGGTGCATTGTCTCTTGCTTGCGTAGAAAGAAATCGCGATTTTTCAACATAATCAATACTATTCGAAACGAGAGCCCCTCCACCCGAAGTGGTAATAATCTTATTCCCGTTAAATGAAAGTATTCCAATTGTGCCGATAGAACCACAACCTTGTCCCCTATAACTGGAACCTAGCGCTTCGGCAGCATCTTCAATAACAGGAATTTCATACCTATTAGCAATGGTTAAAATCTCCTCCATTTTGGCAGGCATACCATAAAGATGCACAACTATTATTGCTTTAGGCTTTTTTTCCCTTTTAATACGATCAGTAATTGCCTCCTCCAACAAAACTGGATCCATGTTCCATGTTTCAGACTCACTATCGACAAAAACAGGAATTGCCCCCTGGTAAGCTATGGGGTTTGCAGAAGCCGAAAATGTAAACGATTGGCAAATTACCTCATCTCCACGCTGCACTCCTAGCATGATCAAGCAAGGTGCAGTGCAGCTGTTCCAGAACTTAAAGCAGCTACTCCATTAGCAGAAAGATATGATGCAAGTTCTTTCTCAAATTCATTCACATTAGGCCCCAGTGGCGCAACCCAGTTAGTATCATAGGCCTCTTGAACATACTTCATCTCATTACCTCCCATGTGGGGAGAAGAAAGCCAAATTTTATTCATATATAAACCGTTAATTCTGATTAAATCATCTAAAAAAAGTTCTAAAAATAATCCTAAGATCACCGAAGAAAGAGTTATTATGGTAATACTCTAAGTTAATCCTTACCTTATCGGGGTAAATAACCTCGTCATTATATTTTTGTGGATTTGTAACTGATGCTAGCAACTCTTCCTCATTAGCATATACAATCGAAGCAGGACCAGTAATTCCAGGCCTAAGCTTAAGAATTAAACGGTGCTCGCCTACGAGTTTGTCGGCATATCCTGGAACATCTGGACGAGGTCCAACCATACTCATGTCCCCTATAAGCACGTTTACTAATTCTGGCAATTCATCAATTTTATATTTACGAAGAAAAGCACCAAAGGAAGTAATTCGAGACTCTCCTTTTACTGATACTGAACTACCGGTATGATTAATCAACATGGTTCTGAACTTATCATCTTAAATAATCGACCATTCCTACCAACTCTTTTTTGAATAAAGAAAATTGATCCGTCAGGCATTCTAAATACATGAATAAGAATTATTACTAGAAGAAAAGGGAAATAATAACACTATTCCAATAAAGCCATCACTAAATCAAAAAAGCGCTTGATAAACGGTCTCATATTACCCTCTTTTTTATGGCATTAAAAGCATAGCCTAAAAAACAATACAAACTATAACAAAAAGATAATCCCTCAAATCTTCTATAACTTGCCCAAACATCGAAAGCGGCTCGACCCTTTTTTGCAGAATTAGAATTCCCTACAATTCGATAATATCCCAAAGTTTCATCAAGTCCATATGCATTATATCCTCTTTTTAAGATTAGAAGCCATAGTGCCATGTCATGACTCGATCGGATATTTGGCATTTCAAAATATCCGATCTGCTGTTTATCAACAACAACAGTTAGGCACCCAATAATTGTATTTTTAAGGTAACCAGAGTAACTAATTTTTCGAGGAGCGGTAATCTTCCTATTAGTCAAGATTCCATTTTCATCAATCACTCGATAAGAGGTGAAGGTAAATGAATAATTATTTGATACCATAAAGTTCAATTGCCTTTCAAGTTTGGTTGGTTCCCAAATATCATCACTATCTATAAATGCAATATATCTCCCCATTGCTAATCTTAATGCCACATTGCGTGCTTCGGCAGCTCCAACATTTTCTTTTAATGGAACAAGAATAATATTTGAATTGCTATTCAGAAATGGTTGTATTACTAGCAATGAATCATCAGTGGAGCAATCATCAACAATAATGAGTTCAAAATCTTGATAAGTCTGTTTTAAAACAGACATAATAGTTTCTGAAATGAATCTAGCACTGTTGTGGCAAGGTGTAATTATTGATACCATTTTATGATAGTTTTTTACAATCTCTTCGTAATTTTTCTTGAATCAAAAGAACATGTATCTTATAAAATAATGAGGAAAGGTTTTTAAGATAAAAAAAACAGAATCAAAAGGATAAAGGGCATAAATTAGAATTAAAATAGTGGCCTATAATAAACATTAAGCCTACAATTAACTTTTCGATAACCAAATTTTCGAATTAAATATTCCTGAACTCCACTCTTATGAGCGATAGATTGATACCCATCAAAAACAAAATCTACATTTCTTATCAGAATCAATTCCCTACCCAATTTCATAAAATAGCAATTCAGAGATATTATTTTTTTGATAATCTGGATCAAACTTCACCACCTTAAGATCAAAAAAATTACCCTTGAAATAAATTATGCCATAAGCATATGCAACCAAAAGATTTGTCGATTTTTCTCTAATTCCAAATATCAAGACTTTATCGTCTAAATTATAAGACGGAATGTAATCTTTTTCCCATTCAATTGAAGATTTTAATTTAAGATAGGTATCATACAATTTAAACGACTTTTCATATACAGAATAGCCTTCTTTGATAAACTCATCAAAGATAATTCAGAAAATGAATACCCATCTAGAGCGCGTTTAATCTCATATCGAACTTTGCTTTTTAACTTCGAGATATCAGTGAATGATCTTGAATAACTGCATAAAAAGGATAATGCAATTTACTATCCCAATCGTCAATCCATCTAAGAATTGGGGCCTTTAATATTTTTGTAATTTGTACACATTGATCTTTGTTCGGGGGAATCATGAAAAACAGGATTGTTAGGAACACCCATATGCTGATATACTTTCCAATTCATATTTCATTAATTACTTCGTGTCCTATAATGGTTAGTATAATAACTTAAAAAAGAGATGTGCCTCAATTGTTGTTGTTTATCAGCATCAATTTTACCAGTACTAACTTCATGAACATGAAACACTTGATTTCTCGATCATAAAATATTGGAATACTATTACGATAGCACTTTTCTGCAAAAAACGAACTCCTCGCCAAAGAGAAATACACTACTATCAAACAATTCTGAAAACTTTGCACATGCCGCTCTTGACAATATTATGAATGCCCCGTGCGGTGCATAAATTTGTTTCCTAACAAAACAGCGAACATATCGGTTACAAATCTTATTATACATACTTGCAACCGCCCAAAACAAATAACTTGAATATCTATGATGTATATACCATAGCCGGAGACCAACCCATGATCGGTAAGCAACATAAGGATTTTGCAGAACACCATTAATAGTAACGATACTAGGAGCTATTATGCTTTCAGTGCCCATATAACTTTTTAATCCATCGAGAGATATTATCTCAATATCTGGATTAGAAATGATGTAAAAATCAAATTGCCTATTTTCCTTTGCAAAGGAAAAGGCTAGGTTGTGCGCATGCCCAAATCCTAAGTTTTCCGATTTTAAAAGAATAAATCCATATTCCTTCGATAATTTAGTAATTTGATCAAGGCTCGAATTACTAAAAAAGTTATCAACTACGATGAATTCAACATCAAAATCCTTTAGTTTATCAATAAACGAATCTAAAGTTTTTTTAACCTCTGAAGCGCAATTATAATTAACAATAGAAATAAGTAACTTTACTACATTACTTGCCATACATAACAAATTTTGGGAATTTGACTAATTTGAGAACTAATAAGTGAGCGAAGATAAGAAACCAAACAAAAAATGTAACATTGTAAATGAAAAAGAAATAAGGAAACTGTATAGCACAAACAATAAAAGACTACTAGCAATAATAATGAATAAATTGACCCATGTTTTGTCCTATTATAAACAAAAGAAACAACTACCCCAGATAAAAAGGAAATAAGAAGCATCCCAGGAAAAGTGTAGTCCTGAATTAGCCCTCTAAATGCAGTATAAATATTAGAACTATTTGAAGCACTTAACCTATTCAGCTGAACAAAATCACTATATATCCCTTGTTCTCTATTATGAAATATTAAGTCGAACAAACCAGAAAAGGTAAACTTTCCATAAGAAACTCCACTAAAATCATAGTTATGCCACCAAATACTAAAAGCATCATAATGACCAAATATGTAAGGTGCAACATGGTTTATGAATGGTCTTAAATCAACATTCAAACTTCCTCCTCGTAAAATTTGTGCAAAAACTAGAAAGGCCAATAAGGATAATACACCCAAACTTAATATCACCACTACTTTTCTTAAACTTTTTACTCGTCCATTATTCCGATATACAATAACAGCAAAATAAGTTGAAATCCATATTGTTAAAGCAATAATAAAACAGCACGTGTTGTATTAAGAATTGAAATTAACAGCATAACTAGAACAGGAAGTAGAACAACAACCCTTCTTAAAATAAGACTCTAAATAATTAAATATTAAAGAACCAAGAAAACACTGACATACACAAAAAGTTGAAACAACATTACTGTTTTATTTACTGTTTGATGACCAGTATATCGTAATTCAGTAATTCGATTAGCGATATGGAGAAGATCAGTAATACTCGTTAACTTTAAGTGTAAGAATAGCATCTGAAAATAAATTGACATTACACCACCAAGAATGGCCGTAGACAATACTAATCGATATATTAATCGTATTGAAAATGGAAATATATTCGTTTTGGTTTGAAACTTAGTATTTATATTTTTTAATTGGACATATCGATCAGCATACAAATATCCAATACTAAAAGCAACAACTGATAATAGAATAGGAATAATACCACTATAATAAAATCGATAGTCAAGATACAAGGATCCAATAATACAGAAAACAATCATTAACAACCAGTAATGCGCGAAAAAAAAGATAGGATGTAATATCTCCTTTTTGAAAAGATACTTAGCAATCAAAAGAGTACAGAATAAGATTATTACAAATATCGAAATTAGGCATTAGATTCTAAACAATTTGTAAGTTAACAAACAACATAAAATGCTTCAGAAACCAGGACCGCAAATGCAGCGCCTTCAACTTTAAAATACGATGATAATAAAATACACAAACCCAAATTGAGTATTCCTGTTGCAATTACTGAATTTCTAAAAAGGACCTCTCGCTTAATAGTGATTAACCCTAATACCTCCAAAAACACTATTGATGGTTCCCAAAAGAATTACTGGACTCATTATTATAATGGAATTAACAATATGGTCATTTGATGACCCTGAAAGCAATTTTGATATATAATGAGGAAAAATATCAAACCAGCTATTATGCCACAATATCAATGGTGAAGTATAAATAAGGACTTTGACTAATGTGCGAACGAACCATTCTAATTTCTATTGTATGAAATTGTGACTTAAAAATGGAACCAAGCATCTGTTATTCGGACTAATTACAATATCGAATACCCCTTACGCCTTTTCTGAAATAGAATAATAACCTACAAAATCATTCCGTCCAGTACAAGCCCTAAAACAAAAGCATTGGTGCTAAAATAAATATTAATAAAAAATTTGAGAAAAAAATATCTTTGAATATTTTAATTGTTTAAAAATATCAGAAATGAGACTACACGAAATTTAAAGTCAAAGAAAAATAAGCGTAAAAGAATCCTATCAATCCAGCAACAAAAAACTTAAAGAATATAGTAGTGGAAAACAAGAATATCTTCTTACGCTTTTAACCAGAAAAAACAACGGGCAATAGTAACAATACCTTTGGAATAACATTTATAATAGCAAGTACTCTCATCTTCTCAACACCTTGGAAAAGCCAATTTGGGAAAATAGCATTTCCACTACCATAACAAGAAA
>Ga0268359_10077_pt1 | contig 22206 bp, 23 predicted proteins | sample BioMet11_FD_194416 | JGI IMG/M metagenome (GOLD analysis project Ga0268359, IMG submission 194416) | Sewage microbial communities from Oakland, California, United States - Biofuel 11 (PacBio Assembly) | ecosystem: Engineered > Wastewater > Sewage > Unclassified | place: USA: California | collected...
GTCAGCCTGCTGTGCCCAAGCAGCTCCTGCACGCTGCGCAGGTCGGCACCGGCTGCAAGCAGGTGCGTGGCAAACGAATGCCGCAGGCTGTGGGGCGACACCGTAAAATCAAGCCCGGCCCTGCGGCAAAGGCGTTCGATGATGCGCGCCGCCTCCCTGCGGTTGAGGCGCGAGCCGCGTGAGCCCACAAACAGCGCCTGCTCGTCGGCCAGGGCCATGAGCGGGCGCTCGTCAAGCCAGCTCTTGAGGCTGTCGCACGAGGTGTCTGAAAGCGGGGCAAGCCGCTGGCGCGACCCCTTGCCCATGACCCGCAGCACGCGCGACGAAAGCTGCACGTCATCCACATCAAGGCCCAGAGCCTCAGAAATACGCAAGCCAGAGCCGTACAGCAGCTCGGCCAGCGCCAGATCGCGGCAAAGAAGCCGCTCTGCTTCGGCGCTGTCGGGCATGGCCCGTCCCTGCCCGGTGTTGCTCGCGGCGCTGTGCCCGGCATCAAGCAGGGCAAAGGTTTCGTCCACGTTGAGGGCGCGCGGATGGCGTTTTTCCTGCCGTGGATTACGCACCTGCGCTGCAATGTTTTCCGTCACCCCGCCGCTGCGCTGCTGAAAACGAAAATACGATCGCGCTGCCGCCAGCTTGCGGGCCATGGAGCTTTTGGCCTCGCCCAGACGGAACAGCCAGGCCAGATACGCCTGAATGTGCCGCTTGGTCACGCCCTGCGGCCTGCCCAGATCAGCCTGCTGTCCGCGCAAAAATTCCGCCAGTTGCCCAAGATCGCTGCCGTAGGCCTTGAGCGTGGCCTGCGATGCGCCCTTTTGCACTTCCATCCAGGTCAGGAATGCGTCAATGAACAGTTGTGCGCGGTCCGGGCCGGGCTTGCCCTGTCCGGCATTTTTTCTTTCTGCGGATTTACCCGCCGCCCAGCGGATGCCTGCGCGGATGCCATAGCTGTTGATTGGCTTGCAGCCAGATCGACCGATTGACCAGCGGCTGCCTTGCGGCCTCGCCCCGCATTTTTGGGTGCGCCTTGCCCGCCGCTCATGGCGTGGCCTCATAGCGCGCTCCGGGCAGACGCCGCACCTTGCCAAGCATTTCCAGCCCCACCAGGGCGGCGTTGGCCGCCGCAGCGCTGAGCCCGGCGGCATCGGCCAGCACATCGGCATGGGTGGGGCCGTGCTGCAACAGATACTCAAGAAGCCCCGCGTTGCCCCCGGCGTTGACGGCATGCTCCGCAGCGGGCGCGCTCCCCTTCATTGAGCGGCGGCGCGCAGGGGGCGTCAGCGGCCTTTTGCCCGGCACTGCCGCAAGCCGCATCTGTCGCTGCAGCCTGATGCGCAGAAGACCCTGACACAGCGTCAGGCGAGGCAGCCAAAGGAGATTTGGACAAAGATTTTGGCGCGGGTTTCGGCGCAGGGGGCGGCGCGGTCTCCGGCGCAGAAACCTCCGCCTGCAGGCCCTCCTCCTGCGGAGGTACACTGTCTTCAGTTATGCCAAAGGGCCGCAGCTGCCCCGGCCAGATCGCGCAGCACGTCCTCGGCGCAAAACACGGCGTGCGCGCCCTGCCGCACAAGGTCCTGGCACCCCAGACAGTGCGTATCCAGCGCAGGCCCCGGCACGGCGTAGACCTCGCGGTTTTGCTCCAGCGCCAGCCGCGCCGTGATCAGGCTGCCCGACCTTTGGGCGGCCTCCACCACGAGCACGCCCAGCGAAAGACCGCTGATGATGCGGTTGCGGATGGGAAAGTTGCCCGCGAGCGGCACAGTGCCGGGCGCAAATTCCGAAACAAGCAGCCCCCGGCGCTCCATGGCGTCAAATACCGCAAAATTTTCTGCAGGATACAGCACGTCGATACCGGTTCCCAGCACGCCGATGCTGCCCCCCACCCGCGCGAGGGCGGCCTCGTGGGCGACCCTGTCGATGCCAAGAGCCATGCCCGAAACAATGGATATGCCGCAGGCCGAGAGGCAGCGCGCCATGTATTCCGCCACGGACCTGCCGTGCGGGGTCGCCTTGCGCGAACCCACCACGGCAAAGCCAGGCGATTGCAGCAATGAAAGGTCGCCCCGGCAATACAGCAGCACGGGGGCGTCGATGACGGAGCGCAGCAGCGCGGGGTACTGGGGATCAGTCCAAAGGACAATGGAAGCGGAAAGGTCGCGGGCGCGGTCCCATTCATCCCGGGCGGTAACGCGCCACGAGCCTGTGGCCAGCTCGGTTGCCTGCCCCTTGTTGACGCCCGCCTCGTTCCACAGCTGGCGGCCCTGCACGGCGGCATAGGCAGAGCCAAAATGCCGCACCAGCCGGGCTGCCGTGCGTGCGCCAAGACCACGGCAGTGCCGCAGGGCAAGGCTGGCCCAATATTCCTTGCGGGCGGCTTCGTCCATACTTGCCCAGCTTTTGCCCTGCTGGGTCATGCCGCCTCCGCTGCAAAAATCCAGGCCCACACGCCGCCCATGCTAACGGGCCAGCCCGCGCGAACGGGCAATGCCGGCGGCTTCCGAACCAGGAAACTGCGACAAAAGCTTTTTGTATGCCTGGGCGGCGCCTTCCTTGTCGCCCATACGGCTCAGGGTCATGCCGGTTTTCAGCAGGGCATCGGCGTTTTTATGGTGGCTGGGCCACTGGCTGTTGACCTTTTGAAACTGCGCCAGCGCTTCCTTGTATTTGCCCTGAGCGTACAGGCCCTCACCTATCCAGTATTCCGCGTTAGCGGCATAGCGGCCCTGCGGATACTGCTGCAAAAAAGTCTGAAAGCGGCTGATGCTGTCTGCGGCCCGGCCCGCCATGGCAGGCTGCAAGGCGGCCTTGTAGGCGGCATCCTCGCCCTTGCCGCCCTTGGGCAGCGCGGAGGGCTGCGCCTGGGCGGCGGCGGGCGCGGGTTCGACAGCCGCAGGGGTTGCCGTTGCGGCGGGAGCCGCAGGCGCGGACGCAGCGGCGTTTTTGGCAGCGGCCTTGCCCTTGCCGGTTTTGCCCGTTGCTGGCGCGGCAGCCTCGCCCGGCAGGGGCGGCAGGCCCAAACCTGGACGCTCCGGCGGCAGGGAAAGGTCTGCATTGGGCACGGCAGGCACAGGAACATCCGTATTGCCCCCTGCCGCAGCAACGGGCGGCAGCATGGGCTGCACAGACGCAGCCTGTTTGTTGGCTGACGACGCAGCTTCGGGCGGCAGCGCAAACCCACCGGCGGCAGTGCTGGCCCCCTTGGCGGCGGCTTGCGGCTTTTCTGCAGGGGTGCTCTGGGGTGCGGCCTTGGCAGTCGCCCCCATGGCTGGTTCAACCTGGGGTTTGGCGGCTTCACGTTGCGGGGCAGCGGGGATGGGCCTGATTGTGGCCGCAGGATCCGCAGGGTTGATGGGGGCTTGCGCGGCTCCTGCCCCGCCGGATTTGGCGGCAGGCTGCGGCGCGGCCTGAGCTGCAGAGTGTACTGCCGGTTGTACTGTCGAGTGCATGGCCGGTTGGGCTGCGGTCTGGCCCGCCCCCTGAACCGGGGGCAACTGCGGGCTCGCGACAGGCACAGGGCCGTGCGCTGTAAGCTGGGCTTCCGGCTGGGCCTGCGTGGCCAGCACGCTTTTATGCGGCTGGGGCGGAATGATGGGCACCACGGTCATGCCGGTCTTTTGCCCGCCACGGGTGCGCACTTCGTAAACCCTGTTGTTGAGCTGGGCAACCTGGGTATCAAGCGTGGTTACGTTCTGTTCCAGCGTGCGCAACCGCTGATCGGTTTCGCGCAGCAGCTTCTGGTTGGTCTCGCTTGTAGACTCAACATGACGCACCTTGTCGGAAGAAGCGCACCCCGCAGCCAGCGCAAGGCAAGTCAGCGGCACAACGATCAGTGTTTTCATCCCAGTCTCCAGCACAAGAGTATTCTTGCGTTGAAATATCACATACTGCGTCAAAAATCCGCAACAGACGCCCATGATAAATTTTCGGCAACAGCGGTTTACCCCATTGCAACAAAAGCAGACGTCAAACCGCGTAAGCAGCCAAGCTTTCTTGTGCCTCAAGCCCGGCCATATTTCAAGAACTCTTGCAGCGGCTGCGTTTTTCAGGCAAGAACAGGCTTGCTCACGCTATTGCGGCACACTACGTATGAATGAACAGGGCATTGCGGCGCAAAAAAAGCTGCCGCGCCGCCCGTCGCGTGCGTCTTGCAGCTGCAGACAACCTGCAGAAAACATATGAACCGTTTTTATCCGGCATCAAGCCACACCGGAGGCGAAGCCTGATGAATTTTTTTCAGGAAATGACAGCGACCCTGACCACATGGATGAACGCGTTGCGGCATCTTGGACAATCCTTTCCGCTGGCGGGCATGGGGCTGGACATCCTGAGCGTGGCCCTGCCGCTGGCCGCCTTGCTGGCCTTTGCGGGTCTGGGTTTTATGTCAGGCCACGGCGAGGACTCTGGCGGTGACGCGCAAGCGCGTCTCATACGAAAAATGCGCGCGCCAGCTGGCCCTGCTGGCTCTGCTGCTGGGCTGGACGCTGCTGATCTGCGGCCGGGTCTGGCTGTTTTTTACGCAAAGTTCCTACACGCCCGACTCGCTGTCCGACTTTATGGTCGAGATGAGCTGGGTCATGCTTGGGCTGGCGGTGCTTTTTAACAGCCTGTATTTTGCCCTGTGGAAATTTTTGATCAAAATGCCCATGCTGCATGCTGGGCTGGGCGTTGTAAGCGGCATCCAGGCCTGCATCGCCACGGCTGCCTCGCTGGCAGCGGACCCGCATGCTTGCGGCTCTGGCGCGCCCCGACGCGGATATGCTCACCCTTGGGCATATCTATGTACCGGGCTTCGGAACCCCTTTCTGGTGCGCCCTTTTCTGGTCGCTGCCCCTCATGCTGGCGGTCGCAGGGGCCATGGGAACCTTCTGGCTGGTGCTGCGCCGCAAATACGACGACTATGGCCGCGACCACTATAATACCATGCTTCCGTGGTGCGCCACGTGGGCGCGCAATGCCTGGGCGGTATTTTGGGTAATCCTGCTGGCGTCCTCGGTATTTGACGTGCAGCGCGAATGGCAAAACGACACATTTACAGTTATGGACGCCTTGATTGAAAGCGCCGAGCTGCTGCTATGGCTCGCGCCCGCCCTACTCTGGACCCTTGTGGCGCGCAGCGCAACCCCCATGCGCCACAAGCTGACCCTGCTGGCCGCCCTGGTGCTGGCCGTGGGCGTCATGCTGCCCTTCTACCTCAATATGACGGAAATCAGCCTGCCGGTATCCCTGACCGACGGCATCGACTAGCCACAGCTCCCAGAGCTGATGACAAAAGCAAAAAACCCCGCCTCACTGGCGGGGTTTTTTGCTGGCTTGCGCCGCACAGACCATATCTGCGCGGTTATTTTTTACCGTACTGCCTGCGCCACTCGTCAAGAAACAGCAGCGAGGCCTCGGTTTCGGTCAAGGCGCCGCTGCGGGCGCGAAGGGCGTTTATGACATCGTCAAACCCTGCATTGGGGCCAAGCCCCAAGCCCTGAACCACATTAGCCAGCTCGCCCCTGAGCTCAGGCGTAAGCACTGCCTCCACATCCGGGGGCAAGGCCTCGCGGGCCGTCTCCGCCTGAGGCCACGCGCCAAGCCGCTGCTCCACAAATGAAAGCAGCGAGGCCATGCGCTGCTCGTAAGTGTGGTCGCGCAGCACTCGGGCGCGGGCGCGTTGGGCAAAGGCCCTGCGCTCTTCGGGATGCGCCGTAAAATGGTCGATGGCGGCATAAAATTCGTCCAGAGTGCCAAAGGTTGCCAGTTCGTCCTCAGCAAACAGATCCGGCATGAGCGCCCGTCTGTCCACAAGCTGAAAAGCGCCCATGGCCGCCAGCTCAAATGTGCGCGGGTTGACAAAATCCCCCCCGCTCACCAGTTCGGCCGTGCCAAGACTGGAATGCAGGTTGAGGTTCACGCGCGTGGCGTTGTAAATCTTGACGCTTTCCTCTGCCGATATGCGCGCGCCGCCGCGTTGCACATGGCTGGCAAGCAGGGTTTCGCCGTCCCAGTCCGACCCCCATATTTTAAAGTCGCGCCCGATGAGCCGTCTGAAAGCCAGCCGCCGGTTGGGATAGCCCGCGCCCAGAAAACCAATGTCCGCCCCGTACTCGCGCCGATCCTGATCGCTCAGGCTGAGCAGGCTTGTGAAAATCGGGCTGCGCCGCCAGCGGCAGGTACAACGCGTTGTTCTGCCCGATGCCAGTCAGCATGGACAAAAACGGCTCCTTCTGAATGACGGCAAAAACATCGTAGAGGGGGGCGTAGCCCTTCCAGTAGTCAAATATTTCGTGGTCTTCCACAAACCACATGGCCGTGCGCACGCCCGCCCGGCCGCAGGCGCTGCAAAAGGCTGCGCCCCAGCGGGGCCTGAGCCATGGCAAGCACCAGGTGCGGCTCCTGCTCCTGCACCTGCGCCCACACGGCCTGCGACACCACCTGCAAAAAAGAATTCTCCAGCTGGGCCGTCTGCGCCGGGGCCAGACCAAGGCCGCGCAGACCGGTAAAACCCGCGTGCAGCAACGGGGCCTCAAACACGCGCACGCTGTGCCCCAGAGCGCCGAGCGCGCTGGCGCAGTATCTGCCTATGGGCAGCGAGCCGCCGTACATGGGCAGCACCACAAGGATTCGCAGAGGAGCGGCAGGCATCAGCAGTATCTCCCTGGCGGCAACATCCAGTCCGCATCGTTATAAAGCCACGGGTCAAGGTCGGCGGACTGCAGGGCGGCAGCAGCGCTGCCCGCTGGCTCAGCCGACAGGTGCAGCCGCGCCGCCAAAAAATTGCGCACATACCGGCGCTCTGCCGCATGCGGGTCGTCGCCCGCCAGCAGCGAGGGGTGCGCCCCGAGGGCATCCATGCCGGTGCGCCACAGCTGCAGACCGGCGGGGAGCTGCGGCCATTTTTTTGCATCGGCCCCTGCAGAGGACAAACCGGATTTTATCTGCCCAAGCACAGCCGCAAGCGAACGCAAAAGCTCCACCTGCGTCAGGGGCTGCCCGCAGGCGACGTCGTATGGGCAGGGGGCGGATTCAAGGCACGGACCGCAGGCGCGGCAGGTCTGCCACACATGGTGGCCCTCGCCGTAAGGGCCGGTTTCGTGCAGCCAGGCGGAGGACAGAAAAAACGCGAGCACTGGCACGCCAAGGTGCGCCCCAAGGTGCATGATGCCCGTATCGGGCGTGATCAGCGCGTCCAGCCCGGTGACCGCAGCCGCAAGGGCGGGCCAGTCCGTCTTGCCGCTCAGGTCTTCAACCATGGGCAGCATCTTGGGGGGCAAATGCCGCAGCAGTTGCCGTGCGGCGGGTTTTTCCGCCGTTGAGCCCAGCAGACGCACGCGCGGGCCGCCCAAGGCCCCAAAGGCCGTGCGCACCACCTCAGCCAGCACCGGCACAGGTAGCGAGCGGCGCGATTCACGCCCGGCCAGCACAACGCCCAGCCCCTGCCCGCCGGGTGCGGCTGCTGGGTTAACGCTGCGCGGGTCAATAGGAGCCTCGGCAAAATGCCCCCAAAAATCCACCAGATTGAGCGGCGCGAGTGCGCGCCGCTCGCTGAGCCTGAAGGCCAGCCGCGCCCACGGCGAGCGGGTGACGCCCCCTGCGGCGGGGCGGTAGCCGCGCACGGTCTGCGGCTCAAAGACACGGCACAGGGCCGCCGTAACGCCGGAAAAATTGCAATTGTACACGGCGTCAAAATGCATGCCCCGCCAGCGGGCCAGTGTTGCGGCGTTGCGGGCCAGGGCCTGCTCCTCGGGCTTGCCGTGCACCGCAAGGGCGTGCAGCTCGGCAAAAGGAAAAAGCAGCCGGGCCAGAGGCGTCAGACCCGCGTCCACGGCAAGGTGAACCTCGCCGCGACCCGCCAGACTCATCAACAGTCGCTTGGTCTGCACCAGATCGCCAAACCGCGCCGCCTGTATGACCAAAAATTTCGCCATGCCCTTCCTGCGTGTCTGTTAATCGCCGTTGCCGCAAACAAGCTGCCAATTGCGCACAATCTAAGGCAATACCGCCACCTAGGCAAGCAAGGGGCGGCGCGCTGCACTGGCCGGGTCAACCGCAGCCACGTTGCAAATACGTTGAAACGCAGGCCCTTTGCAAAATATTTCGGGCTGCTGTATGCTGGTTATCAAGATTGTTTCACCCATTGGATCACACATGCGCACACAGCCCCCCGCACCGCTCTACCCCATATTTATCTCGCTGACGGGCATTCGCTGCCTGCTGGTCGGCTTTGGCCAGGTGGGGGCAACGCAAGCTTTCAGGTCTGCTGGCCTGCGACCCGGCGTCTGTGCTTGTGCTTGATCTGGCCGAGCCTGCGGCGGAGGAAGCTGACGATGCGTCCAAACTGCTGCGCGACCCTCGCGTGCGCTTTGAGCGCCGCGCCTGCACCAAAGCCGATCTGCAGGGCTGCGCGCTGGTTTTTGCCGCCACGGGCAGCCCTGCTGAAAACAGCCGCATTGCAGACCTGTGCGCCGCAGCGGGAATATTGTGCAACAGCGCCAGCAAGCCAGAAGAAGGCTGCTTTCAGGTGCCTGCCGTTGCCCGCCGCGCGCCGTTGGCGGCGGCGCTTTCCACCGGCGGCGCAAGCCCCGCCCTGGCCCGCCGCTGGAAGGGCGAGCTTGAGCGCTGGCTTGAGCCCCGCTCGCGCATGGCTGCCCTTATGGGGCGGCTGCGGCCTCTGGTCCTTGCCTTGGGCAAAGATACAGGGCAAAATACCCGATTGTTCCGAAAGCTGGCCGAGTCTTGCCTGCAAAAGTGGCTGGAAGAAAACGACCAGGAAAACTGTCGCCGCTGTCTGCAGGCGGAACTTCCGCCCGCATTGCACGCTCATATAGCGGAGTTGCTGAATGATCTCCCCTGAATTTTCCACCGCCGTCACCCTGTTGCTGTACGGCTCCGCCAGCGTGGCGGGCCTTGCGGGCATTGTTGCGCGCACCGCCCTGTGGCGCAAAATCGGCTGTTCTCTAGCTGTGGCAGGCTTTGCCTGCCAGACGCTCATGCTGTTTCTGGGCTTTCACAAGGCCCTGCCCGGCGGCTTGAGCGCTGGCGCGTATTTTCAGCTGATGGCGTGGTTTGTGGTGCTGTGCGGCATTGCCGCCTGGGCCAAGCTGCGGCAGGAGATACCGCTGGTATTTGCCGCGCCGCTGGGCCTCATGCTGTTTGCCATGTCGGCCCCGTATCTGGCCGCTGTGGTGCAGGTTCCGCCCTCGCTCAACACCTCGTTTTACGCGCTGCACATCGGGGCGCTGTTTTTTAGCCTGGCCCTGCTGGCCCTGGCCTTTGCCGCCGGAGCGCTGTTTTTGTTCATCGAAGGGCGCATAAAAAGCAAACTGACCATGAAGGGCTTTTGGCTTGATATGCCCGCCCTGTCCATGCTCGACAAAATCAACGCATTTACGACCATGACGGGTTTTCCGCTTTACACGCTGGGCATCGTATCGGGGCTTATCTGGGCCAAGCCTATTTTTGGCGGCACGGTTACGGGCGACCCCAAGGAAGTCATCAGCATTGTGATCTGGCTGTTTTACTCCGTCTTGTTCCACAACCGGCTCACCAAGGGCTGGAAGGGCCGCAAGCCTGCGCAGCTGGCAGTTTTTGTCTTTGTTCTCTGCCTTTTTTCAATCATTGTGGTGAATACCTTTATGGAAACCCACCACGCATTCATCCGGCGCTGACCGGGCTACCGCCATGGACTGTGATATTTTTCTTGTCGGCCTGAATCATCGCACTGCCAGCGTGGACGTGCGCGAGCGTTTTGCCCTGGTCAATCATTGCGATGAAGAACATTGGGCCGTGCCATGTATAGGCGCGGTGAGCGAAAGCGTGATACTTTCGACCTGCAACCGCGTGGAGCTGCTGGCCGCGGGCAACGGCGACGTGGCCGGGCAGATGCTCGAAAACTGGGCTGTTGCCCGGGGGGGCCAAGCCCGAAGAGCTCAAGCCCTACGTGTACGTGCACAAAAATCTGGAAGCCGTGCGTCACCTGTTTTCAGTGGCTTCAAGCCTTGACTCCATGGTGCTGGGCGAACCGCAGATTTTGGGCCAGCTCAAGACCGCATACCGCAAGGCGGTCAAGTGCCATGCCACGGGGGTTATTCTTAACCGCCTGGTGCACAAGGCTTTTTCTGTAGCCAAACGCGTGCGCACCGAAACAGCGGTGGCCTCAAGCGCTGTCTCCATCAGTTACGCCGCTGTGGAGCTTGCCAAACGCATCTTTGGCGACATGAACACCCACAAGGCCATGTTGGTGGGCGCTGGCGAAATGGCCTGAGCTGGCCGCCATGCACCTGCTGCAGGCGGGCATTGACGAAATACTGGTGGCCAACCGCACGCTGGCGCGCGGGCAGGAGCTGGCGAAGCAGTTCAAGGGGCGGGCCATCGCCTTTGAAGACATGGCCCAGCACCTCACCGAGGTGGATATCATCATCACCTCCACCGGCTCGCAGGAGCCCATCATCCGTGCACGCGACATACGCGCCGTGCTCAAGGCCCGCAAAAACCGGCCCATGTTCTTTATCGACATTGCCGTGCCGCGCGACATCGACCCCGACGTCAACGGCCTCGACAACGTCTACCTGTACGACATCGACGACCTCAAGGAAGTGGTGGAAGAAAACCTCGCCACCCGCCGCGACGAGGCCGCCAAAGCGGCGGACATCGTCAACGAGGAAGTGCTGCTTTTTTCGCGCTGGCTCTCAAGCCTTGACGTGCAGCCCACCATTATCGATCTTATCCAGCGCGGCGAGCGCATGGGGCAGGAGGAACTGGCCAAAACGCTCAAACGGCTTGGGCCTGTGAACGACGAAACCCGCGACGCCCTTGAGGCGCTGGTGGGTGCGCTGGTGCGCAAACTCAACCATGACCCCATCATGTTTCTCAAGCGCGGCAGCATGTCCCAGGAGGGCAACGGCCCGCGCATCAGCATCACACGCCGTATTTTCAATCTGGACAAAACAGGCTGTCCCTACTCGTCGGAGGAAAACTGATGCGCTGGTACGGATTGACGACCTGACGGAAGAAGACACCGCAAAACTGACCGCCACGCTCACCGAAATGGAGCTGACATCGGGCATGGAGGGCCTTTTTTGGCTGCCTGTCCCCGCCGACTTGCTTTCACCCGTGCAGCAAGAGCATGAGGAAAGCTGCGGACCCCCACGTTATGGGGCTGGAGATTGAAGAAAACTTTGTGCGACTTGAGCTGCTGGTACGCGCACGGGGCCGCATGCGCTGCGAATGCGTGCACTACGCATCGCCCGAACTGCGCGACCGCATGATCATATGGCTTGAAACGCTGCTGAAAGATATGGGCATCAATCCCGCCTAGGCGCGGATTATTGCTGCGGCATCGGGGGCGGCGCAAGCCGCCCAGACCTGATCTACCACGCAGCCCCTGCAACGAAAATCCATTCCACCTATCGGCCCCCGACAGGCACGCCCGCCTCTGGCCCGCCCCTTTGCACCCCAATCCGGCAAGGCCCCTCCATGGCCAGCTCCGGCGACGCAGCAGATACTCCATGACAGAACCGCTTTTGCCGACATTGCAAAACCTTTCCGCCCAAACGGCCCGTCTGTGCCTTGAGGTGGAACGGTTTTGCCTTGTGCGGCTAGGGCTTGCGCGCGGTTCAACGCTGCTGCTCGCCCTCTCTGGCGGGGCGGATTCCACAGCTCTCGCGTTTGTGCTGCACCTGCTTGCCCCACGCCTCGGGCTGACCCTGCACGCCATGAGCGTCGACCACGGCCTGCGGGAGGAATCCGCACAGGACGCTGCATCTGTACTGCAATTGTGCCAACGGCTGGGCATTGCCTGCACGGTGCGGCAGGCCGACGTGCGCGGGGCTGGCCGCAAGCGGCGGCATCGGCGTTGAAGACGCCGCACGCAGGCTGCGCTATGCCCTGCTGGAGCAAGAGAGAGCCGCCCTGGGAGCGGATTTTATCGTCCTTGGCCACCACATGGCCGACGTGAGCGAGGGACATATTGCTGCGCCTGACGCGCGGCACGGGCTGGCCCGCCCTTGGCGGCATGGCAGCCCGAGACGACGGGCGACGTCTTGCTGCGTCCATTGCTGGCCTCTGACGCCCACGCACTTAAAGACCTGCTGCGCGAGTGCGGCCTCAGCTGGGGCGAAGATGCCAGCAACCAGAGCCGCCAGTACAAGCCGCAAACAGGCTGCGCCTCGATGTATTGCCCCTGCTGCGACAGGAAAACCCGGCGCTCGACCGCACCCTGCACGATCTGTGGCAACTCGCCCGCATTGATGAAGATTACTGGAATAAAACGCTGGACGCGGCTCTGGTTGCGCACCCATGGATTGTGGGAGAGCCTGCGGCGGAGTGCAGAAGGATCAAAGCACTGCCAGCGGCCAAGTCTGACCTGCCAGCGAGGTTGCTGTCAGAGCTGCACCCAGCTGCTCGATTGCGCCTATATATGCGGGCTGTGCGTTGGTTATGCCGTCCTGCGACTGGGAAGGCAGGCGTGGACTCTGACAGTACGGGCCAGCTTCACGGCCAGGCCCGCGCCCGTACCCCTTCTGGCGCTGGACGACGCCCTTGCCAAGGGGCGGGGGAACACGCGGTTTTCAGTTGCCCTGGCGGGCTGGTGGCGTCCCTGAAGGGAGGGAGTGTTGTTTTTGGGCGCTGCGCGGAGCGTGGCTAACTTAGTTTTTGAGTTTGCGCCCTGGGGCACGGGGTTCCGCCTCCCGGCGCGCGATTTCGGAACGGTGAAGTGACGCCTGCGCGACGTGAGATGATTAATTTTTGCAGCCCTGCGGGCATGACACCTTTCGCCTGGCAGGCGATTGGGACGCCTGCGCGGCGCGAGCTGATTAATTTTTGCCCCCCCTTCGGGCGCGACATCTTTCGTCTGGCAGGCGATTGGGACGCCTGCGCGGCGCGAGCTGATTAATTTTTGCCCCCCCTTCGGGCGCGACATCTTTCGTCTGGCAGACGATTGGGACGCCTGCGCGGCGCACGGCAAGGCGGGGCCGGTTATGGGGCTACGCCCCCTGCGCGGCCCCCCTTGCATCCCCCCGAAGCACCCCCAAGAGAATTATCAATTCCCGCCGAACGACGAGGGCAACGCGGCCTTTGCTGCGGGAGCTTCTTCCCTCGCTACGCTCGCTCAGGTGATCTCCCTCCGCGCCGCGTAAATGCCATACCCAGCCTACGCTCTGGTTAAAGTCCGCTTCAGCCAAACACCCGTGGTGCATTGGCTGGTTGAGGGATAATGCCTCGCCCCCATTCCTTCCATTTTACGTTCTAGCGTCACATATATGTTTTCTAGCGACGAGCAAAAAACTACGCGGCATGCACATCGCTCACGGCTGCACCCAGTCCAACCAAAATGAGGCGTAGAACTGGCAATTAGAAAAAAATGCTCGCCATCAACAGCAGATCGTCGCGCCGTTTTCCTTATACTCGCCGGAGCAGCGCGGAGGCGATGGCTGGTGATGGGCTATTTGCAAAAAATACGCATTTTTCGACCTGACAAGGAAAAATCCTATTTTTGAGCACAGCGTAATCATGTACGTTAGCATCAAAAACAGGATATTAACGCAAGTTCAGGCCAAAAAAGTCGGGGTTGCGTAAATCGACCCGACGGGCTCACCCACCCCGCCGCCAAACTCTAACTCTCTTTATGCCTTTCCTTGCCGCACGCATGCTAAACATATTCCTGCCGCAAGATGGATCTTGTTCTCAGGCAAGAAAGGCAATGCGACTTAGAGGGAGTGTGTCTTCCACACAAGATTCTAAACATGCCCGGCATGGCGGGGATTTTTGCTTTCTGGCAAGGAAAAACGGTTTTTTATGCAGGGAGTGTACTCTTATGGTACTCGACCGGAATAAAAAACCGTTTGACGCAGCCAGAAACAAAAAGCGCCCCATGCCGGGCATGTTTAGTGGGCGGAGCCCCAGTCACGCCCCTGCCCCCAGTCCACGACCAGCGGTACAGACAAAGCCGCGCCCCCCGGCGTAACCCCGCTCATAAGCGCCGCCACCCGCTCGCCAGCAGCGGCAGCCGCGTCCGTGGGCACTTCCAGCAGCAGTTCGTCGTGCACCTGCAAAAGCAACCGCGCATCAAGCCGCTTCAACTCTGCATCATGGGCCACAGCCAGCATGGCAAGCTTGATGATGTCGGCGGCTGATCCCTGAATAACAGTATTGATAGCCTGCCGCCGCGCCAGGGCATAGTTCTGGCCGTTGGCGGAATGGATGTCGGGCAACAGCCGCCGCCCGCCCGCCAAGGGTCGTCACATAGCCCTGCCGCTTGGCAACAGCCTCGATTTCTTCATAAAATTCCTTGAGGCCGGTGAGGCGCTCAAAGTAGCGTGCAATGAATTCCTTGGCCTCGTTGGAGCTGATTTTCAGCTCCTGCGCCAGTTTTTGCGCGCCCATGCCGTAGATAAGACCAAAATTGATGGTCTTTGCATTGCGCCGCTGGTCAGGGCTGACCTCGCCTGGCGGCAGGTCGTACACCAGTGCCGCCGTGCGGGCGTGGATGTCCTCGCCGTTGCGAAAGGCCTCAAGCAGCGCGGCGTCCTGCGACATATGGGCCAGCACGCGCAGCTCAACCTGCGAATAGTCGGCGGAAACCAGCAAATTTTGCGGCCCGGCGATGAAACACGAACGCATGCGCTTGCCCAGCGGCCCGCGCACGGGGATGTTCTGCAGGTTGGGGTTGCTGGACGAAAGCCGCCCCGTGGCCGTGGCCTTCTGGTTAAAGGTCGTATGGATGCGCCCGCGCGAATCCACAAGGCGCGGCAGCGGGTCCAGGTAGGTAGAACGCATTTTTTCCAGCTTGCGAAACTGCAGGATGATCTCGACCACAGGATGCTGCCCCGCCAGTTTTTCCAGTGTTTCCTGACTGGTGGAGGCCTGCCCACCACGGGTTTTGCGCGGTGAGGGCAGCTTGAGGGCGTTAAAAAGCACCTCGCCGAGCTGCTGCGCCGAGCGGATGTTGAAGGTGGTTCCCACTGCGGCAAAAACCTCTTGCGTGAGGCGGTCAATCTCGCTCTGCACGTCTGAAAGAAAAGTCTGAAAAGCTGCAGCGTCAATGGCCACGCCGCGCGCTTCCATCTGGGCCAGCACGGGCGTGAGCGGCAGCTCAAGCGCCCGGTAGAGTTCAAGCAGGCCATCGGCCTCCAGCCGCTGCTCCATAACTGCAGCCATGCGCAGAGCCATGCTGGCAGGGCCTTTGCCGCCCTGCCCTTCACGCAGGGGCGCGCCCCAGCGCACCGCCAGCCGGGGCCAGCCGTAGTCGCTTTCTTCGGGGTTGATGAGGTAGGCTGCCAGACCCAGATCAAAGAAAAAAGGAGGTGCGGCTTCGGTTGGCAGCTTGCGCCAGCAGGCGGCGGCAATCAGCTGCGCCTTGAGGTCAGCCGTCACCAGTCGCTGCGCCCCGGCAAGCCAGGCGCACAAATCGTCTGTGGAGCCGCCCCAGCGAAAATCGTCGCTGCCCGCCACGGCCACATGCGGGGCCTTGCCCTGCCCGCCGGGCCAGACCACCGCCACCTCGCGCCCGTCGCAGGGGGGCAACAGCCCGGATTGGCCTATGAGCGGAGCTTCCGGCTCGTCGGCCACATCAAGCAGGCTCATCTGAGGGCCAGCTCCGGCTGAAGGACGCGGCTTTGCAACGGCCTTGTCCGCTGAGGCGTCCAGCAGGCCCGGCTGGGCGGGACGCGATACAGCAGACTGCAACGCAAAATCGTTGGGGGATGCCGCGTCAGCGGGCACAGAGCCTTCTGCCGGTCTGGCAGTGCTGCCCGCGCGCTGTGGGGCGGCCTCGGCCATCGCAGAAGCGCGTTGCTGCAGACGGGCCAGAGCGGCCATGTCGCGCCGCAGGGCGTGCAGCTCAAATTCGTCAGCCATAGCCGCGCACTGGGCTTCGTCCAGCGGGGCTACGGTCATGTCGTCAATGGTCAGCTCCGTGCAGGTGTCGAGCGAGAGCGACGTAAGCTGCCGCCACAAAAACATGTTTTCAAGGTGATCGCGCAGCTTGTCCTGAATTTTTGGCGAAAGCAGCGCAAAATGATCGCGGATGTCCTCAAGCGTGGGGCAGATTTCAAAAATCTTCTGCGCCGTCTTGGGGCCGATGCCCGGCACGCCGGGAATATTATCGCTCGTGTCGCCCACAAGGGCCTGCACATCGGCCCACTGATCGGGCCGCAGGCCGCTCTCTGCCGTAAAATCGGCGGCTGAGAGCAGTTTTTCTTCCTTGGAGGCAGGGTCCCACATGTAGACGTTGGGGCCCAGGCACTGCTTGAGGTCTTTGTCGCCGCTCACGATAATTACGGGCCTCTGGGCCGAAAACCGCGCCGCCAGCGAGGCAATGCAATCGTCGGCCTCGCAGCCGTCCGAAATTTCCACGGGTATGCCCAGCGCCTTTACCATGCGCACAATGGGTTCCATCTGCCGCACCAGATCTTCAGGTGTGGCGTCGCGGTTGGCCTTGTATAGCGGAAACAGATCGTGCCGAAAATTTTTGCCCTTGCCGTCTTTGACAAACAAAAAAAGGCCGGGGCGCTCGTCGCGCAAAATGCGCAGCAACACGCGGGTTACCACCACCAGCGCGTTGGTGGGAAACCCGTCGGAACGCTGCATGTTTTTGTTGGCAAAAAACCCGCGGTAGATAAAGGCGGAGCCGTCCATGAGAAAAAGCGGCTCGGCAGAGAGATTGAGGCGTTGTTTCAGCGACATGATTGCCCGGTGGTTTGGGTTTTCAAAAAGATTGCAAGACGGTGCGCAGGCATGGACGCTTGCGAAGAATTTGCGCTACGCGTATAGTATAGTGATGGAAACAAGTCCGCAAGTGACCGTATCTGTTCAGGGGCCGCTGTTGCGCGTGTGCGTTGGCGGGCGCTGGAATATGGACGAACCCTGGCCCAGGGAGGCAGCCGCCGCCCTGTCCCAGACCGCCGACCAGCGCATCCGCGAAGTGTGCCTTGCCAGCGAGGCCCTTGGGCAGTGGGACAGCACACTGCTTGTCTTTGTGGTACAGATGGTCAAAGCGGCGCGCGCCCGCAATATCACGTTGCGCACCGAGCTGCCCGAAGGACTTGAGCGCCTCATCAAGCTGGCCTTTGCCGTACCTGCCAAAGAGGGCTCGGCCCGCAGCAAAAGCACGGCGGGCTTTGTGACCCGCGTGGGCGAGAGTGTGCTGGCATTGCCGCCCAAGCTCACTGATTTTCTTAATTTTCTTGGCGAAGTGGTGCTTTCCATCTGGCGGCTGTTTTTGGGCCGGGCCAAGATGCGCCCCATGGACCTGTTTGCGGCCATGCACGAATGCGGGGTGGCAGCCCTGCCCATCATATCGCTGACCAGCCTGCTGTTTGGCCTTATTCTGGCCTTTGTGGGCGCGGTGCAGCTTACCCAGTTTGGCGCGCAGATATACGTTGCCGGGCTGGTGGGCATAGGCATGCTGCGGGTCATGGGCGCCATCATGGTCGGCGTTGTCATGTCGGGCAGGGTGGGCGCGGCCTATGCCGCCCTTATCGGAACCATGCAGGTGAATGAAGAGGTAGACGCCCTCTCCACGCTTGGCATTTCTCCCCACGATTTCCTGGTATTGCCGAGGGTGCTGGCCCTCATGGCCATGATCCCCCTGCTGACCCTGTATGCAGACCTGATGGGCGTTATTGGCGGTTTTTTGGTGGGCACGGCCATGCTGCACCTCAACCCGCTGGAATACGTCAACGCCACCATCCAGATGGTTCCGTTCAAGCATGTAATTATCGGTCTTGTGTACGGAACGGTTTTTGGAGCCATTGTGGCAGTGGCCGGGTGCTATCAGGGCATACGCTGCGGGCGCAGCGCCCAGGCCGTGGGCCAGGCCACAACCACCGCTGTTGTGCAGGCCATTGTGGGCATTATTGTGGCCACAGCCATCATCACCATCATCTGCAACGTGCTGGAAGTGTGACATGCCCGACGCCGCGCAACCTTCCATCGATCTTTCCCGCCTGAGCGCCTCCGAGGAAGCCTCCGCGCCTGCGGATGACGGCATACGCATACGGGTGCGCGACCTCACGGTGGGCTTTGGCTCGTTTGTGCTCATGCGCAACGTGTCGTTTGACGTGCGCGTGGGCGACATATTTATGGTCATGGGCGGCTCCGGCTGCGGCAAAAGCACGCTTCTGCGCGTGCTCATGGGCCTCAAGGAACCGCAACAGGGAAGCATCGCCTATAACGGCGAAGACTTCTGGAACGGTACGGAAGAAAGCCGCCGCCGCATCATGCGCAGCACAGGCGTGCTGTTTCAGGGCGGCGCGCTGTGGAGCTCCATGACCCTGGCGGAAAACGTGGGGCTGCCCTTGCAGCAGTACACTGACCTGTCTGAAGACGAAATCAGGGAGCAGGCTTCGCTCAAGCTGGCGTTGGCGGGTCTGGCCGGTTTTGAAGACTATTACCCCTCGGAGATCAGCGGCGGCATGCGCAAACGCGCGGGTCTGGCGCGCGCGCTGGCCCTTGACCCGCAGATACTCTTTCTGGACGAGCCCTCCGCAGGGCTTGACCCCGTAAGCTCGCGCCTGCTGGACGACCTTATCCTCGAGCTGCGCGACAGCCTGGGCACGACCTTTGTCATTGTTTCGCACGAGCTGCCGAGCATTTTTACCATTGCCCGCAACAGCATTTTTCTTGATGCGCAAAGCAGAACAGTCACCGCCAGCGGCAACCCCAGCGAGATGGTAAAGAACCCCTCCACCGACCAGAGCGCCATGCTCTTTTTGACCAGAGGCGGCATGCGCGAGCATACTGAAGCACAGGCCGACGACGCGCAGGCGTCAACGTCACACAAGGAACAAGCCCGATGAACTCGCAATCATACAAGACGACTGTTGGCGCCTTTGTGCTGGGGGGCCTTGCCCTGCTGGTCATGGGCATCATCCTGCTGGGCGGAGGTCGCCTTTTCAGCAATGACCTTGAATACGTCATGTACTTTGACGGCTCGGTCAGCGGGCTTTCTACCGGCGCGCCGGTGGTGTTTAGGGGCGTGCCCATGGGCAGCGTTACGCGCATCAACCTGGTGGCCAACTCGCGCGACTCCAACGTGACCATCCCCGTTTACGTGCGCATCGACGAGCGCAGCTTTGTCCGAGCCAGCGGCACGGCCACGCCTTCGGAATCTTTTCAGCAGGAGATCATCCGCCGCATGGTGCAGCGGGGCCTGCGGGCGCGCCTGCAGCTGCAAAGCCTCATCACCGGCCAGTACCGTGTGGAGCTTGATTTCTATCCATCCACGGCGGCCAACTTCCGCTCCGCTACGCCGGACATGGAAATTCCCACCATCCCCTCGCCCATCGACACGCTGCAGAGCACGCTTTCGCAGATGCCGCTTGAGCAGATGGTCAACTCACTGAGCGCCGTGCTGCAAAACCTGGCTCTGGGCCTGAGCGACGACAAGCTTGGCAAGGCGCTTCACGGCTTTTACCGAAACCTTTCAGGAGGCCCACGGCATTCTGCATGCTGGCTCCATACGCAATAATACCGAGCAGGTTCTCAACAACCTGAGTTCTGCCAGCGCCTCGGTGCAAAAAGAGCTGCCCGCCACCATGATCGCCTTCCGCGAGGGCATGCAGAGCATGGCCGTCGCGGCGGATCAGCTGCGCGTGGCCACGGCGTCGGCCCAGGGCATACTGGGGCGCGATTCGCCCACCATGAACGACCTGCGCCGTCTTCTCAAGGAAAGCACCGATGCCATGCGCGCCATGCGTGCCCTGGCCGAAACGCTTGAACGCAATCCCGAAGCGCTGCTCCGGGGTAAGCAAGGAGCACGCTGATGCAACGCAATATCCTTATACTCTCGCTTGTGCTGCTTGCGCTTTTGAGCGGCTGCGGACGCAGCACGCCCACGCGCTACTACCTGCTTGAAAGCGCGCTCGACCCGGTCAAGGCCGACAGCCTGCCCAGCAAAAATCTGCGGGTCGCGCAGGTTACCGTGCCGGATTATCTGGACCGCAACAGTATTGTCAGCCGCGTGAACGGACAGACCGAGCTGGTAGTCTCGCAGTTTCACGCCTGGGCCGAGCCTGTGGCGCACGGCGTACGCCGGGTGGTGCAGGAGGTGCTTACCCCTCCCATGCTTGCGGCCGGGTTTAATGTGCTGGCGGCAGGCGACGACACCAGGGCGGACTATGTGCTGCTGATCGACCTGCAGCGCCTGGACGGCAACTTTGACTCCGCCGCCGTGCTTGAAGCGCGCTGGACGCTTAAAAAACCGTCACGACGACGTGATCGCCCGCGGCATCTATGCCGACGCAGAAGCGGTAAACGGCAAAACCTACGACACGCTCACCGCAGCGGAAAGCCGCATGGTGCGTCGCATGGCGGAGCATCTGGGCAACCGCCTGCCGGAACTGACACGGAGCAAACCATGACCCGGGCCGAGGATGCAGACGACCCCGCGCGGGAGCACCGGTGCAACAAAATTCTGCTGGTGGACGATGCGCCGGAAAACCTGCGTATTCTCAGCGAATGCCTGCGCGACAAATACACCATCATGTTTGCCAAAAACGGGCCGGACGCCCTGCGGCTGGCGCGGCGCCAGCCGCCGCCGGACCTCATCCTTCTGGACGTGATCATGCCCGGCATGGACGGCTATGAAGTGTGCAGAAAATTGCGGGACGAAACGCAGACGCGCGATATCCCCATTATGTTCATCACCGCCCAGAATGAAGAAACCGACGAGGCCAAGGGCCTCTCGCTGGGCGCGCAAGACTACATCACCAAACCCTTCCGCTCGTCCCTTGTACGCAACCGCGTAGCCAACCAGCTCAAATACAAGCGCTATCGCGACCACCTCAACGACATGGTGTTCGAGCGCACGCACCAGCTGGCCCTCACCCAGGAGGCTACCATTCACGCCATGGCCAGCCTGGCCGAATGGCGCGACACCGAAACCGGCGCCCACATCAAACGCACGCAAAATTATGTAAAGGCCCTGGCCCTCTACATTTCCCAGCTGCCCAAGTACAGGGACGAGCTGGACCAGGACTCCATCTCGTGGCTTTACCTCTCCGCCCCGCTGCACGACGTGGGCAAGGTGGCCATTGCCGATACCGTGCTGCACAAGCCCGGCCCCCTCACCGACGAGGAGTACGAGGCCATGAAGGAGCACACCACCCACGGACGCGCAGTGCTGGCCTCTGCAGACAAATTTTTGGGCGAAAACTCTTTTTTGCGCATCGCCAGCGACATTGCCTATTGCCACCATGATCGCTGGGACGGCAAAGGCTACCCGCGCGGGTTGTCGGGCACGGAAATACCGCTTTCGGCACGCCTCATGAGCGTGGCCGACGTTTACGACGCGCTGCGCAGCAAACGCGTGTATAAACCCTCCATGCCGCACGAGACAGCCGTGCGCATCATTGTGGATGGCCGGGGAACCCAGTTTGACCCGGACATTGTGGACGCCTTTGTCGCCCTGCAGGAAGACTTTCGCAATATCGCCAGCAAGTATTCCGACATGTAGGGCGGCGGCTGCGCACGCAACCGCCGCACCCTGCCGGGGCTACCGCCCCTCATGCTCGGCAAACACGTCCCTTGCGGCAAAAAGCCCGTTGAGCGCAGCGGGAAAACCCGCGTACACGGCCATCTGCATGATGACCTCCATGATTTCCTGCCGCGTGCAACCCACATGCAGGGCGGCGGCAATATGCACGCGCAACTGCGGCGCGGCATTGCCCATGGCAGTCAGGGCCGCCACCACGGCTATTTCACGGCTTTCAGATCCAGCCCTGACCGCGAGTAAATATCGCCAAAAGGAAACTCCACAAGATACCGTGCAAAATCCGGGCTGATGGCCCGGACGCTTTCAAGCACCTCTTCTCCGCCCCTTCCGTCCACACGTTCCAGCATGGCAAGCCCTGCGGCATAACGATCATTCTGCATAATAATCTCCTTTAAGGCCGCTGCATTGCGGCCACTGGCGAATATGTATGCTGTTGCGCGGCCTTTGCCTCTTGCTGATTTGGTGATACCTTTAAGGTATGGCAAACGATGTATTTGATACGCCGGACTGGCGGCTGCTGCGCTATTTTTCTATAGTTGCCCAAGAGGGCAGCATGCGCCGCGCCGCAGACAGGCTGTTTATGACCCAGCCCCCCCTGAGCCGCCACATGCAACGTCTGGAAGAGATGCTGGGCGTCACCCTGTTTACGCGGCACAGCAAGGGGCTGTCGCTGACCGCCGAAGGGCTGGCAGTGCTGCGCATAGCCGCCCCCGTGCTGGAGGCGCAGG
>Ga0268359_12160_pt1 | contig 22187 bp, 15 predicted proteins | sample BioMet11_FD_194416 | JGI IMG/M metagenome (GOLD analysis project Ga0268359, IMG submission 194416) | Sewage microbial communities from Oakland, California, United States - Biofuel 11 (PacBio Assembly) | ecosystem: Engineered > Wastewater > Sewage > Unclassified | place: USA: California | collected...
AGGTAAAACAAAGGTCGCAACAGCAAGCAGCGCGACGACGACCCCCGCAATGTAGAAGAGTCTCTTTTGGGCTTTTGACTTGAACTTTGATGAAGGCATTAACATCAGGATAGCAAGCATCGGAAAATAGACGGCCTTTGGCCCAAGTCCCACAAGAAAAACGAGAAAGAGGGCAAAGGCCCGTGACACGGTGAGTGGACGCTCGTCTGAGAACTCCCTGATTGTCATCGCGGTTCCAAGCATGAAAAAAGAGATAAGCCACGTATCATAGGAATAGTTTGCGGCGAGAAAAATACTCGTCGGCAGCAGCGCAATAACGGTCAACAAAGCCTTCTTTGTCGGAATAATGCGTATCGCAAAGAAGATAACGACCACATAAGACAACAAATTAAAAAGTCGCCCAAGGACAAAGGTTATGGAAAATGATAGATGAAGGAAGCGTCCAATCCAGAGACCACAGGCGCTCGGAACGTATGCAATGGCACTGAACTGGGAAACTATCGTCGAGATGCCCTCGGTACTGCTCACACTCTGTGCCGTTGCGTTTGAGTCCAGCAGCCTCGCATAGCCATAGATTTCATCCCATGACCACGCCTGACTCAGGCTATTTACAGTCATATCCCCACGATCTCCGCGACCGAATGATGCATCCTGAGAAAAAACCATCCTCTTTGTCGAATATCACGGACTGCATTCTATCCGAAGTTGTCTCCTCAACATCGGAGAGATACGATACGGACAGTGCGTTCTGATAATGGATTGAATCATCCCAGGAAATGGCGTTGCCGATTGGAAAGGCAGCAATAATAGCCATGCCAGCTGCTAGCGCAATCGTGGCAAACACGCGCTCGGGACACAGTACCCTGCTTCTGCGCATTATCGTGATTGAAAACACTCCCAAACACAAGAATGCAACCAATATGAAGATGGACGCAAAACCACCCGCCATCATTCCCTGCCTAAACACCAGCCATGCGCATACGAAAAGCGCAAAGAAAATGACGAGCATCTTCCAGTCAAAGAAGCTCGACACATGAAAGTGTTTCGCTCTTTTGAGAAGCGAACGCTGCGACCGCCCTGACTCCGGCACCGGAAAATACTCGACCAGCAACAGCAGACAAGAGAAAACGACAAAGAAGAACAACGCCATCCTCTTTGGGCGCCAGTCCGCTATCGAAAGCGGAGAGGCAATCTTGGCACCAAACAGCGTTCCGGCCTCGAGCAATAATGCGATTCCCGCAGAAAGCACGAGGAGTCGAAGAAGCAGTCGGCCGTCTGTTTTCCCAAAGCAACACGTTTTTCTTGAACGAAAGAAAATGTTGAGGACATAGCTCTCTTCACACAACAAGATTGCCGCAGCCACAAGATACATGGAGAAGAGTGCGACCGTTGACCGAACGAGAATAAAGGCACCCACAGCAACAAGCAGCAGGACGCTGACAAAGAATAGCCGAACCTTCAGTCGATCATTCACAGCGCAAGAGGTGCTACGCGCGTAATTGCCTGTTTTGTGTTCTGTCAATTGTCTCCCCTTTGGTTCTCTCTGCTTTTCCGCCAGTTATCCCAAGGCACCTACGGTTCCCTATTGGCCCGCTGGCATACTTGGCCTCGTTGGCGTCCTTAGCGTCGCGCCACCAGTCCCTCATGCTCGGCGTACCAAGGTCGATGGTCTGCATCGAGACCATCGGAGAAAGCTGGTATGGATCGGCTTCCAGCCGAGCTCGTCCTCGAGCTTGGTGGGATCGATGGCATAGCGGCGTCATGGCCGGGGCGGTCGCGAACCCAGTCGAAGGCGTCGGCCGGCTGACCCATGCGCTCGAGAATGGCACGAAGCACGTCGATGTTGTTCTCTCGCCGTTGGCTCCGATGAGGTAGTCTCGCCGTGTGCCCTTGGTGAGGATGTCCCAAACGGCGCGAGAGTGATCCTCGGGTGGATCCAGTCGCGGACGTTCTGGACGTCGCCATAGAGCTTGGGGCGGATGCCACAGAGGATGTTGGTGATCTGGCGCGGGAATGAACTTCTCTATGTGCTGATAGGGACCAGTAGTTGTTGGAGCAGTTGGAGATCGTGGTGCGCATGCCGTAGGTGCGGGTCCACGCACGCACGAGCAGGTCCGAGCTGGCCTTGGATGACGAGTAGGGCGAGCTGGGCTTGTAGGGATCATCGGGCTGAAGCGCCGCGGCTCGTCGAGCGCGAGGTCACCAGTAGACCTCGTCGGTCGAACGTGATGGAAGCGCACATCGTACTTGCGACAGGCCTCGAGCAGCGTGATAGGTACCCACGACATTGGTCTGGACGAAGGGCTCGGGGTTGGCGATGGAGTTGTCGTTGTGCGATTCGGCCGCATAGTGCACGATAGCGTCGTGGCCGGGAACGATGCGGTCGAGAAGCTTCGGTATCGCAGATATCGCCCACGACGAGCTCTACGCGGTCCTCGGGAAGGCCCGCGATGTTGGCGGGATTACCCGCATAGGTGAGCTTGTCGAGAACGGTCACGTGCACATCAGGATGGTTGTTCACCACGTAGTGCACGAAGTTCGAACCTATGAACCCACAGCCGCCCGTGACGATAATGTTGGTGGGCGCGCGAATGAGTCAGCCATATCGGTGTCCTTGTCTTCTCATGAGATACTACGTTGGATGGAAGCACGTTGGTATATACGGTATGTATTTTAGGCCAACGTGCCGTTGGGACAAACTCGCGCCCACTCCCCTACCTGAAAGCACACGGCAAGCATCTCCCAAGGGCATCACATCAGATGTCATTGCTTTTCTCACTCGAGGAGTACGCCCGCGAGATGAGTTTGGCGATGGGATTTGGCCAGAACCGACGGAACAGCTCAAGGTCCTCGTTTGCTCTCGCGTTGTCCTCTATGTAGGAGGAGGTCGCCGCGGAGGCGTAGCGGGGACAGTAGATGTCATCCTGGTGGGTAATCGTGACATAGTCCGCCGTCGCCTGCGAATAGGCGAAGTTCCAGTCCTGACCGATGCCATGCCCTCCGTCATTCACGATAACCGCAAGCTCGTAGTCCGAGGCTATCCCATCAAGCCAAGCGCTTGGCGTGGCCGTGGCGATAAAGATCTCGCTTCTGACCGGACGACCGTCATCGTCTTGCTGGTTAAGGACGGATTCGATACATTCACGCAGATAAGGTGACTGTCCATATGCGCAGATAGCAAAGGCATGAGACGCCGTCATGGAATTACCTCCGACCATAGGTTATGAGAGCCTGTCTAAAGATTCTGGGATGGCGGGCAAAGAGCCAGACGGCGATGCGGTTCTGAAGCGCATCGCCAGTCGGTCTCATAGGAGAGGCGTATCCGCGATTCTCCCAGTCGGGCAGGTTCTTGTCGAGCCACTCCCGATATCGAGAAAGATTGCTAAGGGGCTTTTCTTCCCCGTCCCCCCGCGCGGTATAGAGGAGAAACCAGACGACGAGTCGGATGAACACGTAGTTGTTGATGGCTTCGTCAAAATCCTTGCCCACATCTCGCATGCGGGCAAGGATCTGATTGATGGCCAACTCGAACTGAAGGCCCTCGGACCTGCGGTGCACCGTACTCGAAACACTGCTCTGATTGAGAAATCAGTTATATCCGCAGTACGGAATCACCACGCTCTCACAAAAGAGCGTGGTGATTCCGTACTGCGGATATAACTGATTTCTCAATCAGAGCAGTGTTTCGAGTACGGTGCACCGCAGGTCCGAGGGCCTTCAGTTCGAGTTGGCCATCAATCAGATCCTTGCCCGCATGCGAGATGTGGGCAAGGATTTTGACGAAGCCATCAACAACTACGTGTTCATCCGACTCGTCGTCTGGTTTCTCCTCTATACCGCGCGGGGGGACGGGGAAGAAAAGCCCCTTAGCAATCTTTCTCGATATCGGGAGTGGCTCGACAAGAACCTGCCCGACTGGGAGAATCGCGGATACGCCTCTCCTATGAGACCGACTGGCGATGCGCTTCAGAACCGCATCGCCGTCTGGCTCTTTGCCCGCCATCCCAGAATCTTTAGACAGGCTCTCATAACCTATGGTCGGAGGTAATTCCATGACGGCGTCTCATGCCTTTGCTATCTGCGCATATGGACAGTCACCTTATCTGCGTGAATGTATCGAATCCGTCCTTAACCAGCAAGACGATGACGGTCGTCCGGTCAGAAGCGAGATCTTTATCGCCACGGCCACGCCAAGCGCTTGGCTTGATGGGATAGCCTCGGACTACGAGCTTGCGGTTATCGTGAATGACGGAGGGCATGGCATCGGTCAGGACTGGAACTTCGCCTATTCGCAGGCGACGGCGGACTATGTCACGATTACCCACCAGGATGACATCTACTGTCCCCGCTACGCCTCCGCGGCGACCTCCTCCTACATAGAGGACAACGCGAGAGCAAACGAGGACCTTGAGCTGTTCCGTCGGTTCTGGCCAAATCCCATCGCCAAACTCATCTCGCGGGCGTACTCCTCGAGTGAGAAAAGCAATGACATCTGATGTGATGCCCTTGGGAGATGCTTGCCGTGTGCTTTCAGGTAGGGGAGTGGGCGCGAGTTTGTCCCAACGGCACGTTGGCCTAAAATACATACCGTATATACCAACGTGCTTCCATCCAACGTAGTATCTCATGAGAAGACAAGGACACCGATATGGCTGACTCATTCGCGCCCACCAACATTATCGTCACGGGCGGCTGTGGGTTCATAGGTTCGAACTTCGTGCACTACGTGGTGAACAACCATCCTGATGTGCACGTGACCGTTCTCGACAAGCTCACCTATGCGGGTAATCCCGCCAACATCGCGGGCCTTCCCGAGGACCGCGTAGAGCTCGTCGTGGGCGATATCTGCGATACCGAGCTTCTCGACCGCATCGTTCCCGGCCACGACGCTATCGTGCACTATGCGGCCGAATCGCACAACGACAACTCCATCGCCAACCCCGAGCCCTTCGTCCAGACCAATGTCGTGGGTACCTATCACCTGCTCGAAGCCTGTCGCAAGTACGATGTGCGCTTCCATCACGTTTCGACCGACGAGGTCTACGGTGACCTCGCGCTCGACGAGCCGCGGCGCTTCAAGCCCGATGATCCCTACAAGCCCAGCTCGCCCTACTCGTCATCCAAGGCCAGCTCGGACCTGCTCGTGCGTGCGTGGACCCGCACCTACGGCATGCGCACCACGATCTCCAACTGCTCCAACAACTATGGTCCCTATCAGCACATAGAGAAGTTCATCCCGCGCCAGATCACCAACATCCTCTGTGGCATCCGCCCCAAACTCTATGGCGACGGCCAGAACGTCCGCGACTGGATCCACACCGAGGATCACTCTCGCGCCGTGTGGGACATCCTCACCAAGGGCAGCATCGGCGAGACCTACCTCATCGGAGCCAACGGCGAGAAGAACAACATCGACGTGCTTCGTGCCATTCTCGAGCGCATGGGTCAGCCGGCCGACGCCTTCGACTGGGTTCGCGACCGCCCCGGCCATGACCGCCGCTATGCCATCGATCCCACCAAGCTCGAGGACGAGCTCGGCTGGAAGCCGATCCATACCAGCTTCTCCGAGGGTCTCGATCAGACCATCGCTTGGTACGCCGAGCATGAGGACTGGTGGCGCGACGCTAAGGACGCCACCGAGGCCAAGTATGCCAAGCAGGGCCAATAGGGAACCGTAGGTGCCTTGGGATAACTGGCGGAAAAGCAGAGAGAACCAAAGGGGAGACAATTGACAGAACACAAAACAGGCAATTACGCGCGTAGCACCTCTTGCGCTGTGAATGATCGACTGAAGGTTCGGCTATTCTTTGTCAGCGTCCTGCTGCTTGTTGCTGTGGGTGCCTTTATTCTCGTTCGGTCAACGGTCGCACTCTTCTCCATGTATCTTGTGGCTGCGGCAATCTTGTTGTGTGAAGAGAGCTATGTCCTCAACATTTTCTTTCGTTCAAGAAAAACGTGTTGCTTTGGGAAAACAGACGGCCGACTGCTTCTTCGACTCCTCGTGCTTTCTGCGGGAATCGCATTATTGCTCGAGGCCGGAACGCTGTTTGGTGCCAAGATTGCCTCTCCGCTTTCGATAGCGGACTGGCGCCCAAAGAGGATGGCGTTGTTCTTCTTTGTCGTTTTCTCTTGTCTGCTGTTGCTGGTCGAGTATTTTCCGGTGCCGGAGTCAGGGCGGTCGCAGCGTTCGCTTCTCAAAAGAGCGAAACACTTTCATGTGTCGAGCTTCTTTGACTGGAAGATGCTCGTCATTTTCTTTGCGCTTTTCGTATGCGCATGGCTGGTGTTTAGGCAGGGAATGATGGCGGGTGGTTTTGCGTCCATCTTCATATTGGTTGCATTCTTGTGTTTGGGAGTGTTTTCAATCACGATAATGCGCAGAAGCAGGGTACTGTGTCCCGAGCGCGTGTTTGCCACGATTGCGCTAGCAGCTGGCATGGCTATTATTGCTGCCTTTCCAATCGGCAACGCCATTTCCTGGGATGATTCAATCCATTATCAGAACGCACTGTCCGTATCGTATCTCTCCGATGTTGAGGAGACAACTTCGGATAGAATGCAGTCCGTGATATTCGACAAAGAGGATGGTTTTTCTCAGGATGCATCATTCGGTCGCGGAGATCGTGGGGATATGACTGTAAATAGCCTGAGTCAGGCGTGGTCATGGGATGAAATCTATGGCTATGCGAGGCTGCTGGACTCAAACGCAACGGCACAGAGTGTGAGCAGTACCGAGGGCATCTCGACGATAGTTTCCCAGTTCAGTGCCATTGCATACGTTCCGAGCGCCTGTGGTCTCTGGATTGGACGCTTCCTTCATCTATCATTTTCCATAACCTTTGTCCTTGGGCGACTTTTTAATTTGTTGTCTTATGTGGTCGTTATCTTCTTTGCGATACGCATTATTCCGACAAAGAAGGCTTTGTTGACCGTTATTGCGCTGCTGCCGACGAGTATTTTTCTCGCCGCAAACTATTCCTATGATACGTGGCTTATCTCTTTTTTCATGCTTGGAACCGCGATGACAATCAGGGAGTTCTCAGACGAGCGTCCACTCACCGTGTCACGGGCCTTTGCCCTCTTTCTCGTTTTTCTTGTGGGACTTGGGCCAAAGGCCGTCTATTTTCCGATGCTTGCTATCCTGATGTTAATGCCTTCATCAAAGTTCAAGTCAAAAGCCCAAAAGAGACTCTTCTACATTGCGGGGGTCGTCGTCGCGCTGCTTGCTGTTGCGACCTTTGTTTTACCTTTTCTTTCGACCAAAGGCGGAGGAGGCGGTGATTCTCGTGGGGGGGATGGCGTTAATTCGACGGCACAAACTATCCTTGCCCTTCAGAATCCCATCTCTTTTGCATACACCATTTTTGGTTATATGTTTGGTAGCTTCCTAACTCCGGCAAGTGTTGACTCATCGTTTGTCAGTTTTGCTTATCTCGGCTCTGCTCAAGCTTTCTTCCCGTACTTGACCTGTATGCCTTTGCTCTTTGTGGTAGGCGTCGCTCTTACCGATTGTTCCCCCATGTCCGCTCGTATCTTCGGGTGGAAGAGCAGGCTGTGGGTTGTTTTTCTCTCGCTCGTGGCGATTTTTCTTGTGTGTACCGCTCTCTACATCTCGTTTACACCGGTTGGGCTACCGACGGTAAATGGAATGCAACCACGGTATCTGCTCCCCCTCGTGTTCCCCGTCTGTGCTCTGGCGCTGAGTACGGGCAGAGAAAAGTCTTGCAGCGAGAGTACGTACTGCACGATTACGTCTTTGCTCTCGCTCGCTCTTGTGGCTTTTTCTCTCCGGTTTTTTCTTCTCGCGGGAATATCGTAGAAATCGCTGTGTCACGTCTTGCTTAGCCCGTATGTGTTTTAGAAATCAAGTAATGATTTAGAATGAACAACAGCGCGGATGGTTTGTCGCCGCGCTTTTCAGTGTATACGGATGGCTTGTGCGGGGGAGAAGGGCGTGGCATGGATTTCGAGAAGGACCTCAAGGTCACCGAGACGAGCATCGATGGTCTTAAGGTGCTTGACCTTACCGTTCACGGCGATGGTCGCGGCTGGTTCAAGGAGAACTGGCAGCGCGCCAAGATGACGGCTCTCGGTGTGCCCGACCTGCATGTCGTTCAGAACAACATCTCGTTCAACGAGCAGCGTGGCGTTACTCGTGGCATCCACGCCGAACCCTGGGACAAGTTCATCTCCATCGCTTGCGGCTCCGTATTTGGCGCGTGGGTTGATCTCCGTGCGGACAGCAAGACCTTCGGCAAGGTCTTCACCTGCACGCTCGATCCGTCCAAGGCCATCTTCGTACCACAGGGCGTGGGCAACTCCTTCCAGGCGCAGGAGGACGGTACCGCCTACACCTACCTCGTAAACGCCCATTGGTCGGCCGAGCTCAAGAAGACCTACACCTTTGTGAACCTCGCCGACCCAGCGCTCGGCATTCAGTGGCCCATCCCGCTCGACCAGTGCGAGCTCTCCGAGGCAGACCTGCACCATCCCATGCTCGCCGACGTCGTTCCCATGGCATCTCGCCGCACGCTCGTTACGGGCTGCTACGGCCAGCTCGGCCGGGCGGTCAAGGCCCTGGCCGACGAGCGCGGCCTCTCGGGCTTTGACTGCAACGACATCGACACCTTCGACTTCTCGGACGCCTCTGCCTACGACAAGATTGATTGGGACCTCTACGGCACCGTCATCAACTGCGGCGCCTACACGGCCGTCGACCGTGCCGAGACCCCCGAGGGCCGCACCGCCTGCTGGAAGGCCAACGCGCTCGGGCCGGCGCTTCTTGCCCGCACCTGCGCGGAGCATGACATCACGCTCGTGCACGTCTCGTCGGACTACGTCTTTGACGGCACTGCCGAGGAGCATACCGAGGAGGAGGCCTTCTCGCCGCTCTCCGTGTACGGGCAGTCCAAGGCCGCTGGTGACATTGCCGTTGCAGGCTGTCCCAGGCACTACATCGCCCGCTCGAGCTGGGTCATCGGCGACGGACGCAACTTCGTCAAGACCATGGCGGCCCTCTCCGCGCGGTGCGCAGACGCATCGGACGAGCTCAGCCAGGTGACGGTGGTGGACGACCAGGTTGGGCGTCTCACCTTCACCGACCAGATGGCAGAGGGCATCCTCCATCTGCTCGACGTGCATGCCCCCTACGGCACCTATGACCTTACGGGCTCGGGTGCCATCAGAAACTGGCAGGAGATCGCCGCGCGCGTCTTCGAGCTCACGAACGGCAACGCGGAAAGGGTCGTGCCCGTCTCCACGCAGGAGTACTACGCCACGGCACAGGGTCCGATCGCTCCCCGACCGCACTTCTCGGCGCTCTCGCTCGAGAAGATCGAGGCCACCGGCTTTACGCCGCGCGATTGGGAGGAAGAGCTTGAGGAGTACGTGAGGACCAAGCTCGCCTAGGGGGAACGCGCCCAAGAGAGGACGGGGAGGGTGGACAGCCCAATCAACCTGGTACGACGGACGTACGGATTCATGAAGAGGCATCTGGCCGCGCCAGGCGATCTGCCTGACTCGTTTCCGGTCGACGCGTGGACGGCTCCCGGCTACCCCCTGTGGTTCGAGCGTCACCGGCGAAGCGAGCCGGAGCTTGTCGAGCAGCGCCACCGTGCCGGTCGCCTGACCTATCGACCTTGCTTCTCGATCGTGGTGCCCCTCTTTCGCACACCGCTCGACTTTCTTGGCGTCATGGCCGAGTCGGTTCTCTCGCAGACCTACGACAACCTTGAGCTCGTCCTCGTGAACGCGAGCCCCGAGCGCGTCGAGCTTGCTGCCGCCGTGGAGGCTCTGCGCGTGCGCGACGGGCGCGTACGCGTGGTGACGCTCGATGCCAACTACGGCATCACCGAGAACACGAACCATGGCATCGAGGCTGCCTCCGGCGACTTCTGCTGCTTTCTCGACCATGATGACTACATCGACTCCGACCTGCTCTTCGAATACGCCGAGGCGCTCAACGCGGATGGTGCGATCGATGTGCTCTACTGCGACGAGGACCTCGTGGAGCAGGATGCCGACACGGGCGAGTTCCGGCACATGAACCCGCTCTTCAAGCCCCAGTACTCGCCGGAGCTCCTGCTCTGCAAGAACTACGCCATTCACCTCATGACCATCCGACGCTCGCTCATCGATGCCATGCCTACGCCCGACGCTCGCTTCGACGGCTCCCAGGACTTCAACATGATCGCCTGGTGCACCGGGCACGCCCGCCATGTGCGTGGCGTGCAGCGCGTGATGTACCACTGGCGGATAAGCGCCAACTCCACCGCCACCAACCCCGATTCCAAGCCGTACAGCCTCCGCTCCTGCCGGCTGGCCATCCAAGGGACAGCTCGAGCGCAGGGATATCGACGCGGACATCATTGGGTCGGGCATCTTCAACCTCCATGACCTGTGGTTTCGCAATGTGTCCGGCAGCGTGTCGGTCGTGGTGGACTGCGGCGATGACCCCAAGACCACGCGGCAGTTCGTGGAGACCTTCTGCCAGTCCGACTCCCACGCCGACATGGAGCTCGTGCTCGTGGGCCGCGCGCTCGAGGAGGTTTCCGATGGCATTCCCGCCAAGCGTACGCCTCGTAGAAGCATGCCTGCGGGCACCCGCTATGCCCGGCTCAATGCCGCAGCCAGCCGTTCGCCACAGGTGATTACCTGCTCTTTCTTGATGACCATTGTCCTCTTCATGACACCAGAACCCATCGAGCAGCTCGTGGGCATGTGCTCGATGGTGGGCGTGGGCGCCGTTGCCCCGAAGGTGCTCTACCGTGGCGGCGTCAACAAGTGCTATGGCGTGGCGGTTACCCGGCGTCGCATCATGCCGCTCTATCGAGGCTACGACGACGACTTCCCGGGATACGAGTGCAACCTGCGAGCCTTCCAGACGCGAGCGCGGTCGGGTTGCAGGGGCCTTCTCACCTCCCGCGCATCCTTCGAGGACGGTTGGTGGCTTCGACGAGGCGTTTTCCGACGAGACGGGCGCGGCCTGAGTATTGCATCCGTCTTCGCGAGGACGGGCATGAGGATGGTCTCCATGTGCACCGTCAAGCTCGAGGTCGCCGAGACCCCGAACCTTGGGAGGCGCTACGACAATGCCTTCAACGCGCCGGACTACTCCGCGGCTGGGCTCGCCCTCTTTGACGGCCGGCATCCCGGCCTGCGCGCCTTAGGCGACCCCTTCCTCAACGGCAACCTCGACCAGGGGTCGAGCTATATGCAAGTCTCATAGGCGGCGCCCTCATGTGGTCATCCTTCCTCATCGCGGTCGTGGTGGCCGTCATCCTCCTCTACGCGCCTGGTTCGCTCGCCCTTCGCGGGGCGGGACTCTCGACACCGCTTGCCGTGGCGTCCGCCCCGTTTGTCTCGATGTTTCTCTATGCCGCCGTTGGCATCGTGCTCACGGCTGCAGGTGTCGTCACCTCGTGGGCTGTGCTTCTGTCCGTTGCGCTCGTGCTGGCGGGGGTCGTGTATGTCCTTTCGCGGGCTCGTGGTGGGGGAGAGGTGCTTGCCCTCGGCCCATCTCGCGTCTCTTTGCGAGCAGGCTGGTTGGTTCTCGCCTGCTACGTGACTGTGGGGGTTCTCGTGGGCTTCTGCTGCTTCCTGAGCGTGATGGATGGCCCCGAGTCGTTCCCGCGACAGATTGACACCGTCTTTCACCTGGCGCGCATACGAGCCTACGCCGAGAGCGGGGCTTTCTCCGTGCTCGACGCCACCAACTACCCCGATGGCATGGGTTATGGCGCCGCCCTGCCGGGCGGGTTTTATCCGGCGGCCTGGCATGTGGTGGGCGCGATGGTCTACCAGGCGACGGGCTTCGCGGTGTCGCTGGTGCTCAACGCCCTCGACTTCACCTTCGCGGCGGTCGTGTTCCCGGCGAGCACGTACGTCCTCCTTTCGTATGTCTTTGACGATCACCCAAAGGCGGTCGCCTTGGGCGCGCTCGTGGCGGTGGCCTTCGTGGCGTTTCCGTGGCGACTCCTCACCTTCGGTCTGCTCTGCAGCAACCTCGCGAGCTTTGCCATGGCACCTGCGGTGGCGGCCTGCTTTGCCTGTCTCATCGATCCCGTGCGAGGTGCGCATCACCGCCTTGCCCTCCTCGCAGCCTTCGCCGTGGGCTGTTGCGCGCTTGCCGTGACGCAGCCCAACGCCATCTTCACCATCGCCGTGCTTCTCTGGCCGCTCTGCGCTTGGCGCATGGCGGGGCTGGCCGACCGTCTGCACGTCTCGGACCGCGCTCGTCCCCTCGTGCGCGTGGCGCTCGTCGCGGCCTTTCTCGCCCTTGCGGCGGCCGTGTGGGTTGCGCTCTATCATGCGTCCTTCATGAGCGGAGTGCTTTCCATCGACTGGTGGCCCATATACGGGAAGGGCGAGGCCGTCACGGAGCTCCTGCTCCTTGCGTACCGAGACCCATGAGGCAGGTGGCGCTCGCCATCCTGGTAATCGTGGGCGGCCTCTACACGCTGCACGAGAGACGCTACCTCTGGCTCTCGCTCTCGTATGCCTCCATGCTCGCGATTCACTTTCTCGTGGTGGCCACGGACGGCCGGTGGAAGCACCTTCTCGCGGGGTTCTGGTATCGCGACCCGTTTCGTACCGCTGCATCCTGCGCGATCCTAGCCATCCCGCTTGCCGCCCTTGGCCTCTATGCTATCTGTCGCGCCGTCGCGGCAGTCCGCGCGCAGCCGTCCGCGAAGAGGTCTTCCGTGGCCGTTCCGGTCATTGCGGTGACGGCCGTCTGCGTGCTCGTCTACGGGGTGGCGCTTCCGGGGGAGGGCGCCTCGGCCTTCTCGCTCATCACGGCGACCAACACCTCCGAGTACGACATGGAGAACAATCCCTACCTGGACGCCACCGAGCTCTCGTTTGCCGAGCGATGCAAGGCAGTCGTGGGCGATGACCTCGTGTACAACTTTCCCGAGGACGGCAGCGCCTTCCTCTACGGGGCGGTGGGCCTCCACACCTACTATCGCAGCCTGAACGCGGACTTTGACGAGGGCGAGCCTGCGGCGAGCAGGACCCTGCGCCTCCACCTCAACGAGATAGGCACCAACGCTAATGTGGCTGCGGCGGCGCGCGATGCGGGGGTGGGCTACGTACTTCTCCTCGACGTGGGCGAGGCGGACGTTCAGCCGCACTTCCTCACGTACGACGCGACCGAATGGACGGGCGTGAACGCGGTGAGCGACGATACGCCTGGTCTGGAAAATGTGCTCTCTGAGGGCGACATGCGCCTCTATCGGGTCGCTGCATAGCTCGCTGGTACAATCGTGAGGCCGACGTCCCATGCGTCGCGCGACCTGTCTCGGAACGAAGGGGCCACTCTTGACTATCAGGCACAAGCTCTCCAACATCATGCTCGAGGTTGCCGATCACGTCTCCGCGCATCCCGACCTCTACTATCGCACCATGGGTTCCGTCTCGTACGACGAGAACGCCTCCGCCCTCGTCGTGAGCGGGTCGGCCGACTTCCTCACCTACCTCAACGCCTGTCCCGTCATCAAGTGGCGCAGGTATGCCGGGGTGGAGCGGGTCTGGCTTCACCTCGAGACGTCCGCCGTCTGCTGCGACCTGCGCATCATGGGCGTGGCCTCTGGCGAGACGAACGACGAGAAGCTGCTCTCGTCGCTGTCTCTCGACCCTGCCGACGGCACGCCGGTGGCGGGCGGGGTCGCCTATGACATCGAGCTTCCCGTGAGCGGCACAGATCTGGTGGCCTTCGAGCTCGCCTCGGGTGCCGAGCCCGTCTCGCTTTGCTCTGCGTACTATTACGCACAGGTGGACGAGGCAGACGTGAACGACGTTCGTCTCGCCCTCTCCACCACGACGTTTAGGAAGGAGAACTACATCGTCCCCAACATCGAGCTCGTACGCAGCGGTCTCTCCGACGAGGCGGATCCCGTTGCCGGCCACTTTCACATGTTCGTGGTGGACAACGGCAGAACGCTCGACGCTGCGGGCCTCTCCGACGACCTCATTACCGTGATTCCCAATGAGAACGTGGGCGGTGCCGGTGGCTTCGCGCGGGGCATGATCGCGGCGCTCGAGTCTGACGAGGGCTTTACGCACGTGCTTCTCATGGACGACGACGTGCGCATCTTTCCCGAGAGCCTCAAGCGCACCTACAACCTCCTGGCGCTTGCGCGCGGGAAGTACCGCAGGGCCTTCGTCAACGGCGCCATGCTCTCGCTCGAGGAGCCCACGCGCCAGTTTGAGGACGTCTCCTACGTGAGCAAGACCGCGGTCTATCGACGCATCAAGTCCGACCTCTACGTAGACCGGCTCTCCGACGTGGTGGAGAACGAGCGCACGAACGTCGAGGTCGACAACGCGTACGGCGCCTGGTGGTTCTCCTGCATCCCCATGTCCGCCGTCCGCGAGAACGGGCTGCCGCTGCCGCTCTTCGTGCGCTGCGATGACGTGGAGTTTGGCATGCGCAACAAGCCCACGTACATGACCATGGGCGGCGTCTGCGTCTGGCACGAGAGCTTCGAGGGGAGGTTTCGCGCCTCCGTGGACTGCTACCAGTACATTCGCAACTTCCTCGTGATGATCGCCATGGACGATTGCACCAGCGAGGACTACTTCATGATGCGCCTCAAGCGCAGCATTCGCATCAACCTGCGCGACATGGACTATACGGCCGCGGAGCTGCTGCTCGCGGGCCTCGAGGACTACCTCAGGGGACCGCATTACCTCGCTACCGTCGATGGCTCCGCGCTCATGAAGGCCAACGGCGCGCGCAACGAGAAGGTCGTGCCCGTTTCCGAGATGGATCCGGAGGTGCTCGCCGAGGCGGGCGTGACCGAGGATGTTCTCGCCAACCCGAGCCTGGAGAACGACGTCCCGATTCTGATGCGCCTCTGGCGCGGCGCCCCCTACGACAAGCACTACCTGCCCGGCTTTGCCCTCTCGGACCGCCCGCGCTGGGTCGTCAAGAACGGTACGGCCACGCTGGCGGGTAGCTCCATGGCCGCCAGGACGATCGTGTTCCTCGACCCGACGCGCACCAAGGGAGCGATTCGCCACATGGACAGGGACCGCTTCCGCGCGATCAGGCACCGCGAGGCGAGGCTGTTCCACGAGTACGACGCCAAGCGGGAGAGCGTGCGCAAGGAGTATCACGACGCCAAGGGTTGGCTGACCTCGATGGGGTTCTGGAAGCAGTATCTGGGAATCTAGTCTACGGATTACTCAGTTATGTTATTTGCTGATTGGTACCTATTCTGCGTTCAGCGGATTCTCGCGGCAATGCAGGTGATTTCGGGGTAACATGGTTCCCGTGGCTTAAGGTCACAAGGTATCGCGCGGAAGCGCAGTGTTTTGCCCCGTGGGGCAAAGAAAGAAAGGCACGACATGGCACAGGGTACTGTAAAGTGGTTCAACCCCGACAAGGGCTACGGCTTCATCTCTCGCGAGGATGGCGACGATCTGTTCGTCCACTACTCTGAGATCAAGATGGATGGCTTCAAGACCCTGGACGAGGGCCAGACTGTCGAGTTTGACATCACCACCGGTCAGAACGGCAAGCTCCAGGCATCCAACGTTCGCAGGGCTCAGTAGTCCATACACTACACAGAGCTAGAAAGGGAGTCGCTTCGGCGGCTCCCTTTTTGTGTCTCTCGCGGTGATATGTGTCGTCTCTCTGCCGCCATGTTGCGCGTCCCTAAGCCATACGTCGTAGATAACGACATTTTCTCGTGTGTACGCCGCTGATAATGTCGTTATCCGTGACATCTGGCTTAAGGGGAGGACGGCATGGCCGATGTGGCGTCGGGACTGGGCGTCTGTCTCCCCGTTGTGCCCTCTAGCCCAGGTGGACGTTCGCCCACGTCTTGATGCAGAGGTCGGCGGCACCGCCAAGGCGGCCCATGTCCTGCGTGGGGTCCTCGCATCGCACGGCACAGGTGAGGAAGCCCGCGTTGCGCGCGGTGAGGATGCCCACGAGGAGGTCCTCGAAGACGAGGCAGGTCGCGGGTGTGGCGTTGATGCGTCGTGCCGCCTCAAGGTAGATGTCGGGCTTGTCCTTCGCGCTCGACACGTCATCGCTGCACACCACGGCGTCGAAAAGCTCGCCCAGGTTCACGTGGGGACGCATGGAGGAGAGCACGTGTCGGTTGTTGGTGGTGGCCAGCGCCACGGGGATGTGCGCGCCTCGCAGGGCGGAGATGTACTCTGCCGCCCCTGGGCGCAGGTAGACGCGGTCGGCATAGAGCGCCGCGCCGATCCGGTTCCACTCGTCGCAGATCTCCTCGGCGGTCTCGTCGAGGCCGTAGCGCTCGATGCACCAGAGTGCGCCTCCGACAAAGCCGAGCGTCGCGAGCGTCTGGTGCACGTCGGGGGTGTAGGTGAGATGGTGCTCGGCGAAGAAGATCTCGTCGACCTCCTGCCAGAGCGCGCTGGTCTCGGCGAGTGTGCCATCGAAGTCGAATATCGCCGCCTCGAAGGAGGGTGGCCAGAGCGTGATGCCGTCGTCCGCCATCTTCCTACCTGTCCGGCTCGTCTTCGATGGAGCGAAAAATGCCGTAGTACACGTCATCACGGGCAATGGAGCCAAGCTCGGCCATGAAGTTCTTGGCAACGGGGAAGATCTCGGCATCCATGGAGGCGCGCATGGCGTCGAAGAAGACGGAGGAGACCTCCTCGGTGGGTGCCATGGGTATTCCACTGGCCGCGAGCGTGGCACGAAGCCGCTCGTAGCTGGGTTCCGCGACGCTGGCGACGCCCTCGTGGATCAGGAGGGCCTGGAGCTCGGTGCCGATGACGGTGAGCGCCTGTGGCAGGAAGCGAAGGGCTCGCAGATAGCAGGCCTGTGCCTCGTCGAGCTTCCCGAGGCGCCACTCGATCTCCGCGAGCTGGTAGTAGCCGAGCCCGATGGTCTGCGGGTCATGCGCGTAGCGGAGAAGCTCGCGAATCGCATCGAGGGCGCCCTCCATGTCGCCTGCGCCCCCGAGGCACTGGGAGAGGCACAGGCACGCCTGGACGTTCAGCGGGGCGATCCTCACCGCCCTCCTCGCAATGGGTATCGCCTTCTCCGCATTGTTGCGGGCCAGCTCCGCGAAGGCGGAGACGATCAGCGCGTCCACGTAGGCGGCGGGGACCAGGAGGATCGTGTGGCCCGTGGCGAGCAGGCGGTTGTAGATGACACGGTCCACGTAGCTGCCGAAGAAGCGCCACTCCGTCGTGTCCGTGTCCTCGTAGGTGCGCGCGGCGTCGATGTGCATGAGCTGGGGCGCGAGCGTTCTCTCGGCGCCCTCTGCGTCGTGGCGTGACAGCTGTTCGTTGGCGTGTGCGGCGGCGCGCGAGAGGGGGTCGCCACTCATGATGGCCTCGCTGATGCCCACGGGGTCGTCGTCCGAGAGCGTGCCCTCGATGAGCATGCCCACGACACGTTCGGCCGCACCTCTCACCGAGGGGTCGGGGTCGTTTCCGGCCTTCTCCATGATCATGCGGACGTTGGCCTCGGTCGAGCTCGTGAGGTCGCGCGAGACGTCTGCGGCCAGGGTCTCCCGCCTCCTGCCCTCGTCCACCGAGAGCCCGGACACGCGTGCGGTGCCCAGCGCGTGGGTGGCCGTGTCATCCAGGAGCCGCGATGAGAGCTCGACGGCGTCATAGCGGGCGGGAGGGCAGAAGAGCTCGTCCTCGAGCCGAAACGACTGCCTCACGGCCTCGAGCCTGCCGTCATGCTCGTCCATGGATGCACCACAGGAGCGCATGAGCTCGATGGGATCGAAGCCGTCGGCGCAGGCTCGCTCGACCTCCGCGCGCGTGAACGTCACGCTGTAGTAGCAGGCGTGCGCCGTGGCGGTGTCGACGGTGCCCGCCACCCATGCGCGCTCGAGGGTCGGCGAGCAGCGAAACGCGAGTGCGGCGAGAAGGACGCCGAGCCTGAGGTTGTAATCGGTGGCCGCGCGGCGGCGCATGTCGGTCGTGGCGGGGACCACGCCCACGCCGTCGACGATGGCACGCGTGCCAAACAGCTCGGGCGACACAAGCGCCACCTGGAAGGCCACGTCTCCCCCGGCGACGTTCACGCGGAAGTCGGTCATGAGACGATAGGGGAGCCGTGCGCACTCGATGCCCGACGAGATGCCCCTGCGCACCGACCACTCGCCGTTGGGATTGCCCTCGTCCGGGGCGGGGGAACCGACGTCGATGGAGGGCACCTGTGCCACGATGGAGGTGGCGATGCGGGCCTCGAGTCCGACGAGGTCCTCCTCGGTGGCGGAGCCGGAGTCGACGAGATAGGCGTCCGCGAGCAGGGCCGCGTTGAGGGCCGCCTCGATGCCGAGAACCCGCTGTGCGACGAGGTAGGGTACCTGTTGCTCATTGACGTGCAGGTAGAACATGCCGCTCGTGTGCGGCACGATCACGCGGATGCCCGGCAGCCCGACGTCGGTGGCGAGCAGGCCCGCGTCCTCGAGCCTGCGGGCGAGATAGAGCTCGAAGGCTCCCGGGGGAAGCGTCCCGTCCGTGCCCGCCGCCGTCTCTCGGGTGCGGATGTCGTGCACGAGTTCCACGAGGGACGCCTGGGTTCCGTGGCCGTGGACGAGACGAATCCTGAGTGCCGCCACGTCGAGGGTCGAGGTGCTTCCGTGCGGGCGTGGCCTCGGTGACGTCCGGGGGAGTCGTGTCCTGCGCGGCCCTCCTCCTCGCCATCGGTGCGCACGAGCGAGGATGAACAGCCTGACTCGAGTCCAGGCTGTTCTCCTCGCTCGTGCGCACCGATGGCGAGGAGGAGGGCGCGCAGGACACTGACTCCCCCGGGACGTCACCGAGGCCACGCCCGCACGGAGCACCTCGACCCTCGACGTGGCGGCGACTCAGGATTCGTCTCGTCCAGGCCACGGACCCGTGGCGTCCCTCGTGGAGCTCGTGCACGACATCCGCACCCGAGAGACGGCGGCGGGCACGGACGGGACGCTTCCCCCGGGAGCCTTCGAGCTCTATCTCGCCCGCAGGCTCGAGGACGCGGGCCTGCTCGCCACGACGTCGGGCTGCCGGGCATCCGCGTAATCGTGCCGCACACGAGCGGCATGTTCTACCTGCACGTCAATGAGCAACAGGTACCCTACCTCGTCGCACAGCGGGTTCTCGGCATCGAGGCGGCCCTCAACGCGGCCCTGCTCGCGGACGCCTATCTCGTCGACTCCGGCTCCGCCACCGAGGAGGATTTCGTCGGACTCGAGGCCCGCATCGCCACCTCCATCGTGGCACAGGTGCCCTCCATCGACATCGGCTCCCCCGCCCCGGACGAGGGCAATCCCAACGGCGAGTGGTCGGTGCGCAGGGGCATCTCGTCGGGCATCGAGTGCGCACGGCTCCCCTATCGTCTCATGACCGACTTCCGCGTGAACGTCGCCGGGAGAGACGTGGCCTTCCAGGTGGCGCTTGTGTCGCCCGAGCTGTTTGGCACGCGTGCCATCGTCGACGGCGTGGGCGTGGTCCCCGCCACGACCGACATGCGCCGCCGCGCGGCCACCGATTACAACCTCAGGCTCGGCGTCCTTCTCGCCGCACTCGCGTTTCGCTGCTCGCCGACCCTCGAGCGCGCATGGGTGGCGGGCACCGTCGACACCGCCACGGCGCACGCCTGCTACTACAGCGTGACGTTCACGCGCGCGGAGGTCGAGCGAGCCTGCGCCGACGGCTTCGATCCCATCGAGCTCATGCGCTCCTGTGGTGCATCCATGGACGAGCATGACGGCAGGCTCGAGGCCGTGAGGCAGTCGTTTCGGCTCGAGGACGAGCTCTTCTGCCCTCCCGCCCGCTATGACGCCGTCGAGCTTTCATCGCGGCTCCTGGATGACACGGCCACCCACGCGCTGGGCACCGCACGCGTGTCCGGGCTCTCGGTGGACGAGGGCAGGAGGCGGGAGACCCTGGCCGCAGACGTCTCGCGCGACCTCACGAGCTCGACCGAGGCCAACGTCCGCATGATCATGGAGAAGGCCGGAAACGACCCCGACCCCTCGGTGAGAGGTGCGGCCGAACGTGTCGTGGGCATGCTCATCGAGGGCACGCTCTCGGACGACGACCCCGTGGGCATCAGCGAGGCCATCATGAGTGGCGACCCCCTCTCGCGCGCCGCCGCACACGCCAACGAGCAGCTGTCGCGCCACGACGCAGAGGGCGCCGAGAGAACGCTCACGCCCCAGCTCATGCACATCGACGCCGCGCGCACCTACGAGGACACGGACACGACGGAGTGGCGCTTCTTCGGCAGCTACGTCGACCGTGTCATCTACAACCGCCTGCTCGCCACGGGCCGCACGATCCTTCTGGTCCCCGCCGCCTACGTGGACGCACTGATCGTCTCCGCCTTCGCGGAGCTGGCCCGCAACAACGCGGAGAAGGCGATACCCATTGCGAGGAGGGCGGTGAGGATCGCCCCGCTGAACGTCCAGGCGTGTCTGTGCCTCTCCCAGTGCCTCGGGGGCGCAGGCGACATGGAGGGCGCCCTCGATGCGATTCGCGAGCTTCTCCGCTACGCGCATGACCCACAAACCATCGGGCTCGGCTACTACCAGCTCGCGGAGATCGAGTGGCGCCTCGGGAAGCTCGACGAGGCACAGGCCTGCTATCTGCGAGCCCTTCGCTTCCTGCCACAGGCGCTCACCGTCATCGGAACCGAGCTCCAGGCCCTCCTGATCCATGAGGGCGTCACCGGCATCGCGGAGCCCAGCTACGAGCGGCTTCGCGCCACGCTCGCCGCCAGCGGGGTGCCCATGGCACCCACCGATGAGGTCTCCTCCGTCTTCTTCGACGCCATGCGCGCCTCCATGGATGCCGAGATCTTCCCCGTCGCCAAGAACTTCATGGCCGAGCTCGGCTCCATCGCCCGCGATGACGTGTACTTTGGCATGTTTCGCTCCATCGAAGACGAGCCGGACAGGTAGGAAGATGGCGGACGACGACATCACGCTCTGGCCACCCTCCTTCGGGGCGGCGATATTCGACTTCGATGGCACGCTCGCCGAGACCAGCGCACTCTGGCAGGAGGTCGACGAGATCTTCTTCGCCGAGCACCACCTCACCTACACCCCCGACGTGCACCAGACGCTCGCGACGCTCGGCTTTGTCGGAGGCGCCCTCTGGTGCATCGAGAGCTATGGCCTTGACGAGACCGCCGAGGAGATCTGCGACGAGTGGAACCAGATTGGCGCGGCGCTCTATGCCGACCGCGTCTACCTGCGCCCGGGGGCGGCGGAGTACCTCTCCGCCTTGCGAGAAGCGCACGTTCCCGTGGCGCTGGCCACCACCAACAACCGACACGTGCTCTCTTCCATGCACCCCCATGTAAACCTCGGCGAGCTTTTTGATACCGTGGTATGCAGCGACGACGTCGAGAGCGCGAAGGACAAGCCCGACATCTACCTCGAGGCGGCGCGACGCATCAACGCCACGCCCGCGACCTGCCTCGTCTTCGAGGACCTTCTCGTCGGCATTCTCACCGCGCGTGACGCGGGCTTTCTCACCTGCGCCGTACGATGCGAGGACCCGACGCAGGACATGGGTCGCCTCGGTAACGCCGCCAACCTCTGCATCGGGGCGTGGACGAGCGTCCGACTGGGCTAGGAAGCACACGAGGAGACGGCCACCCGGCCGTAGTTCCGTCCTCATCGGACAGCCCCTTAGCCAGATGGTGCAGATAACGACATTTTCTTGAGCGGGCGGCGTTGATAATGTCGTTATCTGCACCATCTGGCTAAGAAGTGCGCGCCAACCCTGGACAGCGACGCATACCTCAGCGAGAGACACAAAAAAAGGGAGCCGCCGAAGCGACTCCCCTTTTAGCTCTGTGTAGTGTAAGGACTACTGAGCCCTGCGGACGTTCGATGCCTGGAGCTTGCCGTTCTGACCGGTGGTGATGTCAAACTCGACAGTCTGGCCCTCGTCCAGGGTCTTGAAGCCATCCATCTTGATCTCAGAGTAGTGGACGAACAGATCGTCGCCATCCTCGCGAGAGATGAAGCCGTAGCCCTTGTCGGGGTTGAACCACTTTACAGTACCCTGTGCCATGTCGTGCCTTTCTTTCTTTGCCCCACGGGGCAAAACACTGCGCTTCCGCGCGATACCTTGTGACCTTAAGCCACGGGAACCATGTTACCCCGAAATCACCTGCATTGCCGCGAGAATCCGCTGAACGCAGAATAGGTACCAATCAGCAAATAACATAACTGAGTAATCCA
>Ga0268359_12074_pt1 | contig 22055 bp, 25 predicted proteins | sample BioMet11_FD_194416 | JGI IMG/M metagenome (GOLD analysis project Ga0268359, IMG submission 194416) | Sewage microbial communities from Oakland, California, United States - Biofuel 11 (PacBio Assembly) | ecosystem: Engineered > Wastewater > Sewage > Unclassified | place: USA: California | collected...
CAACACGTTGCAACATGTATTCCTCGCTGGGCCGCGAAAAAAACGCCCCGCGCGAAAACCGACGCGGGCAGCGGCTTATTCCAGATCCCAGACCTGACCTTCGGGGGTGTCGCGTACGCTGACGCCAAGGTCGGTAATTTCCTGCCGCAGCGAGTCCGAGCGGGCAAAATCCTTGCTGGCTCGGGCTTCGTGCCGTGCAAGCATAAGCTGTTCCACGCGGGCCACGTCAATGTTTTTGCGGCGGGCGCGCTGACCGCGCAGGTCGGCCAGAAAAACCTGCGGGTCCTGGCCAAACAGGCCAAGGCGCTCATTCCATCCCCCCGCGCGCGCAATAAACTGCTGCAAAAGGTCGCGTCCGGCTTCGCCAGCGCGCAGTCCCTTGTCTTCAAGCAAGCGGTTGACCAGGCGCACCTGAGCAAATACCTGCCCCAGGGCCTGGGCTGTGTTGATGTCGTCCTCAAGGGCGGCGTCAAAAGCCTTGGGCAGAGATGCCCACTCATCGGCCATTTCGGGGGGCAGGGGCGTCTTTTTCCACTTGTCGCGGGTAAGAGCCTTGCCCGCCTCAAACAGGGCCGTATAGACGCGGTGCTGGGCTTTTTCCGCCTCGTCCATACTGTCGGCTGTAAAGTCGATGGGGCTGCGGTAGTGCTTGCCCAGCAGAAAAAAGCGCAGGGTTTCGGGCAGATAGTTTTCGAGAATATCGCGTATGGTCTTAAAGTTGCCCAACGACTTGGACATCTTTTCGGCGTTTACCTGCACAAATCCATTGTGCACCCAGTAGCGGGCCAGCGAACAGGCGCATGCCGCCTCTGATTGGGCAATTTCGTTCTCATGATGCGGAAAGATAAGATCCTGCCCGCCGCCATGGATATCCAGGGGCAGATAGGGCTGGCTCATGGCCGAGCATTCGATATGCCAGCCGGGTCGGCCCTTGCCCCAGGGGCTTTCCCAAAAAGGTTCGCCGGGTTTGGCCGCCTTCCAGAGGGCAAAATCGAGGGGGTCTTCCTTTTCCTCGCCGGGGGCAACGCGCGCGCCCGACAGCAGATCGTCAAGGCTGCGGCCCGAGAGCTTGCCGTAAGGCTCGTATGCCCGCACCCTGAAATACACGTCGCCCGAAGGCGTGGGGTAGGCCTTGCCCTCGTCCACAAGGCGGGCGCACAGGGCCTGAATCTGCGGGATATATTCGGTGGCGCGGGGCTCGTCGTCGGCCCGCAGCACGCCGAGGCGGTCCATATCTTCGTGAAAGGCGGTTATGTAGGTCTGGGCGACCTCGCGCCAGTCGCGGCCTTCCTTGTTGGCCCGGTTGATGATTTTGTCGTCCACATCGGTAAAGTTGCGGACAAAGCGCACCTCAAGGCCCATGTGCCGCAGCTGCCGTACCAGCACGTCAAAGACAAGGGCGGAACGGGCATGCCCGATATGACAAAGATCATAGGCCGTGATGCCGCAAACATACATGTTTGCCTTGCCCGCGTGCACGGGGACGAATTCTTCCTTTTTGCGGCCCAGGGTATTGTAGATCAGCATGTATATCCCTTACCCGGCCTAGCCGGGAAGATTGATCAGGTCAATGCGGCGCTGATGCCTGCCGCCCTCAAACGTTCCTTCCAGAAAAGCCTCGACAATGGCCTGGGCCAGTTCGACGCCGATAATGCGCGCGCCAAGGCAAAGCACATTGGCGTTGTTATGCTGGCGCGAGAGTCGCGCCTGCAGCTCGGTGTTGCACAGGGCCGCGCGGATGCCGGGGTGGCGGTTGGCGGTAATGGAAATGCCTATGCCCGTGCCGCAGATAAGAATACCCGTGCCCTGTTCCTTTTCAACCTCGGCGCACAGCTTGTGCGCCAGCACGGGGTAGTCGCAGCTTTCGGTGGAGTGGGTGCCGTCGTCCACCACGTTGACGCCCTTTTGGGCGAGAAACTGCACGAGGTGATCTTTTAGCGCGTAGCCTGCGTGGTCTGAGGCGATGTGGATGGTTTGCATGTGTGCTCCTGCAAAGTTGCGGGCGGTGCGCCCGGACTGGCCGGACGCACCGCGTAATGGCTGTAGATACAGACCGCCCGTATGCTGCAAGCGCCAAAATCAGCGCTGCGCCAGCAGGGAGCGGCTATTGCTGCTGCTTGAACTTGGCAAGAGGCAGCAGGGGTGCGTCTTCCGGAAGGGGTAAGGCCATCTGCTCTTTTGTAAAGGGCTGGGAGGGCTTTTCTCTTTCCTTGATAAGTACAATGGCGCGTTTGCCGTTGCTGTGGGCGAGGTTCAGACGGCGGGGCAGCGGTACTGCATCGTCGGAGTACTGGATTTCCATGCTCCAGCCCTTGCCGTTGGGTTGTTCCTGCCACGCTACGGGCAGACCCTGCTCGTTGAGGGTCAGGCGGCCTCCCGGCTGTCCCTCGAGGTCGTACACGGCCTTGCCGTCGGCAGAAAAGGCGGTTTTACCAAACTGTTTGCCAAATACCGCAGCGTACCTGCCGTTGAGCAGATCGGCCAGGTGCACGAGGTTGAAGGGAACCGGCACGCCAACCTGCAGCAGAGGCTTGGTTGCTCCCTGATAAAAGTAGGCCTTGTTTTCGCTGGGGCTGTAAACAAGAAAATGCTGGCCGTCCTCAAGAATTTTGGCAACCGTGGTGCCAACGCCGGCCATGACGTCAAGGCGCAGCTGGCGCTGGCTGTTGCCCCAGAACAGCGCAGTGACGCGACGCGTGTCGCCCTCAGTGCCAAAGCGCAGGCTCATCTGCAGGCGGTAGGGATCGGCTTTTTCAACAGCGCCTATGGTGGCGAATTTTTGCCAGCGTTGTTCGAGCGCCACGCGGTTTTCAGGCGTGGTTTCCAGCACAGGCTGACGGGCGCATGCGCAAAGCAGCGCCAGGCAGCAGAAAATAACGAGTTTTTTCATAGGTGTGAAAGCCGCTGCCGCAATGCTTCCGCATTGTCGGGTTTGAGTTCCATGGCCTTTTGATAGGCTGCGCGGGCTTCGTCCTTAAGACCAGCGCGCGCCGCGATATCGCCATAATGCTCCCATATGGAGGCATCCGTATGCTCGTCCAGCGTAACGGCGCGGCGGATTTCCTTCAGAGCGTCGTCAATTTTTCCGGCCTTGAAATAGGCCCAGGCCAGAGAATCAACAATGTAGGACTGGTTGGGCGCAATTTCGTCCGCCCGGACAAGCAGCGTCAGGGCGCGGTCAAGATCGCGGTTTTCCTCGGCAAGGGTGTAGCCCACGTAGTTGAGGGCCTGATAGTTGTCGGGGTGTTTGGTTATGAGCTGTTCCATGGTCTTGAGGGCGGCTTTTTTGTCGCCGGTCTCATCCTGCAGGGAGCCAAGCAAAAAAGATACATCGGCATCGTCGGGCCAGCGTTTTGCTGCGTCCAGGGCAACCTGCAGGGCCTGCGTTATCTGCTTTTGCCGCGCCAGCAGCCGCACTTCAACTTCCACAAGCTCAGAGGAGTCCGGGCTGGCGCTTATGGCCTTGCGCACAGCGGCGAGCGCCTCGGCGTCGCGCCCGGCCTCGGCCAGCAGCTGCGTGCGCAGCAGCTCGCCGCGTACAGCCGCCTTGCTGGACGGAGGTATTTTGTCCAGCCACGAAAAAGCCAGATCAAGGTCGCGGCGCTGGTCGTAGGCCAGCTCGGCCAGCAGCAGATAAACGTCCAAAGGCGCGTCGCCCTGGGCCACAATCTGTTTGAGCAGACTCTCCGCCTGCAGAAAGTGGCGCGAATCCATAACATGCTGGCGACAGTGAGCCTGAAGGGCGTGCTGTCCGGCCCTGCTGCATGTATTTGAGCGCCTTTTCAGGCTGGCCCATGCGCAACGAAATGTTGATCAGCCGCAGCAGCAACGTCCTGGGAGGAAAAGTGGAGCTTGAGCAGTTTTTCGTAAATGGCGCGCGCAGCCTTGAGGTCGGGCTTTTGCTCGTACACAAAGGCCAGCTCTGCCATGGCTTCCACAAAATCGGGCATTTCCTTGATGGCGCGCTGCAGATAGCTCACGGCCTCGTTGGGCCTGTCCATGCCGATGAGCGCCCGCGCGTGGTAGTAATCCACCAGCGGGGTGCGCTGTTTGCCGGTGACGCTGTTGAGCAGCCCCTCCGCCTCTGGATATTGCTTGCTTTTGACCAGCAGCAGAGCCAGCTCCATGCGGGCATCCACAGAATCGGGATGCTTTTTAAGGTATTCGCGCATGAGCTTGACGCCCAGTTCGGGGGAGCCCTTTTCCATAAGGGCTTCGGCGTACAGCAGGTTGAGCGATATGTCGTCGGGCCAGACGCTGAGCGCCTGCTCCATTACCGCCGCCGCGTGGGGCGACTTGCGGCCCAGCAGCCACACGCCGCCCTCGAGCCAGATGTTGACGGGCATGTGCGCCTTGGCCAGCAGCGGGGACGCCGCTGCAAGCGCGTTGTCGTCCTCATTGTTCATGGCCTCGGCAAAGACCAGAAATGCGTAGGTGTTGAGCGCATTGGGCGACAGCTCTGCTTCAACCGGGCGCAACGAAACGCCCTTGAGGTCGTGTTGCTGCGCCTTGGCTGCGGCGGAAGGGGCGGTTGATTCTGCCGCAGGAGCATCCGTGTTTTGGGACGCCTGGTGGCGTGCGCCCGAGCAGCCGCCGCACCCCAACAGGGAAAAAGACGTGGTGGCGGCAAGGGCCAGAGCGCACAACAGCGCAACGTGGTTACGTTTCATATCAGGATTGTATCCATGTGTCTGAAAAGTCCTTGATGTCCACAGCAAGATGCTGCCGGATTTTTTCCAGCAGTCTTGCCTCAAGCTGGCGGACGCGTTCCCGCGTGACGTTATACCGTTCGCCTATCTCGCGCAAGGTTACCGGCTCGTCCGTGAGCAGGCGGTTTTGCAGAATATACAGCTCTTTTTCGTTCAGTTTGGGCAGTATGGTCTTGAGGCGGCTGCGCACAAGCCCCGCGATTTCGTTGCTGGCAAGGGTGTCTTCTATGCCGGGGCCGAGAGCGGGCAAAAAATCCATGCGGGTGGCCCCGCCCGCATCTTCGCCCACGGGCACGTTGAGCGACATGTCGGTGGAGGCGAGGCGCTGGTCCATCTCGTTGATCTGGTCTTCGGTAACGCCCAGCCGCTCGGAAAGCATGGCCGCATCAGGGTCAAAACCCTGTACCATGAGCTTTTGACGTTCGCGGTTGAGGTTGTAGAACAGCTTGCGCTGCACCTGGGTGGTGCCGATCTTGACCATGCGCCAGTTGTCCATGATGAACTTGAGAATATAGGCCTTGATCCAGAACGAGGCGTAATACGAAAACTTGATGCCCTTGTCGGGATCAAATTTGTTTACCGCGCGCATGAGCCCCACGTTGCCCTCCTGCACAAGGTCGAGCACGTTCTGCATCCAGCGGCGCTGAAAGTCCATGGCGATGCGCACCACAAGGCGCAGATGCGACGACACCAGCCTGAAGGCGGCGTCGGGGTCGTTGTGGTCGCGCACGCGCAGGGCAAGCTCATGCTCCTCGTCGGGTTTGAGCAGGGGAAAGCGGCTCACTTCGCGCAGGTAGAGGTGCAGGCTGTCGCGCGGGCCGACGGCGGGCAGGCGAGGAGTGGAGGGCGCAGGCAGGTCGTTCTGGCTGTCCTCTTCAAGCGCGAGCGGGTCAAACTCATGGTCGACGGGGTCAAGGTCAAGATCGATATCCGTGGCGGAATCGGCCAGCGCCTCGTCGTCCTGATCTTCCACCGGCGAATCGACGGTTGGTTCCGTTACATCGGAGGCTTCGACATCAAGAATATTGCGGGAGGCAGATTTTTTTTTCACCAGACCGGGGTCGGGGAGCTGCAGCCGCGACGCGAGAGCTTCCCGTGCCGACGGCGGTACGTTTGTCCGCCTTGGGAGCATCCAGAATTTCCACCTCTGGCGCGGAAATTTCGGACTTCGCCGGGGATTGGCACGTCTCGTGCGTGGGGGAACTATCGGACTGTCTTTTTTCATGATATTTATGTCAGGGCATCGCAGCCTGTAACTAGCTGCAATGTTTGATGCTATAGTTTTGATTTGTTCTTTTCAACGTTTTTCAGTAGTAAAAGGCCTGCCGGGGTCCACGGCGCGGCTGAATTATTTGGCCCCGGCAGCATGCTGCCCCGGTTTCGGCTTGCGCGTGCTGGTCCGCAAATATCTGCGCAGCCAGCGGCTGCAAACAACTGAAGCCCCACCATACAGGTAATGCAGGCGGAAGGCAAAGGTGCTCTTTCGCTTGCGGCAGGTGTGCTGGGAACACTGCGAGACGATGATGACATTCCGACAAGCCCTCGGCCTTGGCAGGCCTCTTTTGCTCGACGGCGCCATGGGAACCATGCTTCAGGCATCGGGCATGCCCGCTGGCGCCACCCCCGAAGAATTCTGCATGGAAAACCCCGACACCCTGCGAGGTATCCATAAGGCCTATCTGGACGCGGGCGTCGACCTGCTGACCTCGTGCACCTTTGGCGGCAACATATACAAGCTGCCCAAGAGTCTGGATGTTTTTTCGTTTAACCGCCGTATGGTCGAGATTGCCAGGCAAGCCGCGTCGCAGGCGGGGCGGCCTGTCTTTGTGGCGGGCAATGTGGGGCCAACCGGCCATTTTGCCAAGCCTTTGGGGCCGGTGGAGCCGCGCGACCTTATCGCCGCCTTTGCCACGCAGATTCGCGGTCTTGTGGCTGGCGGGGCAGACCTCATCTTTATTGAAACGCAGTTTGACCTGGCCGAGGCCAGAGCCGCCGTCGCCGCTGCAAGGCAGGAGTGCGACCTGCCGGTCATGGTCTCCATGACTTTTGAGCAGGGCGTGAGCCTTACCGGGTCGAGCCCCGCAAATTTTTGCCGAAACCATGCAGAACATGGGCGTGGATGTGGTGGGCACCAACTGCAGCCTTGGGCCGGATCAGATGCAGCCCGTGGTGCAGGAGCTGCTGACCGCCTGCGAGTGCCCCGTGATGGCCGAGCCCAACGCGGGCCTGCCCGAGCTGCGCGACAATGTAACGGTGTTTCCTCTCGGGCCGGAGGACTTTGCGCAAAAGACCGCGCCGTTTGCCCACATGGGGGCGCGCGTGCTGGGCGGCTGCTGCGGCACGACCCCCGCGCATCTGGCCGCGCTGGCGCAAGCCCTGCGCGGTATGGAAAGCGTCGACCCGCCCAAGGTGACGCGCGCGGGCATCTGCCTGACCAACCGCTCGCAGATGGTGCGCATTGCCGCAGGGCAGCCGCTGACCATTATTGGCGAGCGCATCAACCCCACCGGCAAAAAAGCCCTTACCCAGGAGCTGCAGGCCGGGCTGTTTGATGTGGCCATGCAGCTGGCCGACGCGCAGGTGGACGCAGGCGCCACGGTACTGGACGTGAACGTGGGCGCGCCGCTGGTGGATGAAACCCAGCTGCTGCCAGAACTGCTGCAACGTCTTGTGGCGCGGCTGCCCATGCCTTTTTCCATTGATTCGTCCAATGCGGAGGCCATTGCCAACACCCTGCCGTACTGCCCGGGTTCCTTTTTGGTCAATTCCATCAGCGGCGAGGCTGGGCTATGGAGCTGCTCGGCCCGTGTGCCGCGATTTTGGCGCGCCCTTTATTTTGCTGCCCCTGCAGGGGGCGCAGCTGCCGGAAAAAGCCGCCGATCGCATCCGCACGGTGGAAAACCTGATCGAAAAAGCCGAAGCCATGGGTATCTCGCGGCGGCTGATGATGGTGGATATTCTGGCTCTGGCGGTCTCCTCCAGCGCCGACAGCGCGTTGCAGTGCCTTGAAATGACGCGCTGGTGCGCCGCCAACGGCCTGCCCACAACGCTTGGGCTTTCAAATCTTTCTTTTGGCCTGCCAGCCCGCGAGCTGCTCAACGCCACTTTTTTGTCGCTGGCGGCGGGAGCGGGGCTTACCTCGTGCATTGCCAACCCTTCCGCGCAGCGTCTGCGCGAGGCGACGGACGCGCTCAAGGTGCTGTGCAACCACGACGCGCACGCCTCGTCGTTTATCGCCTCCTACTCTGGCTGGAAGCCCGGCGAGGGCTCGGTGCAGGTGCGGCAGGGCACTGGCGCGGCGGCAAAAACCCTTGCCGAGGCCGTGCTCAACGGCGACAAGGAAAACGTGCTGTCCCTGCTTGACGCTGAGCTTGCCAAAGGCTCGGACCCGTTTACCCTGGTGCAGGAAACGCTCATCCCCGCCATTACCGAGGTGGGCGCGCGTTATGAGCGACGCGAATACTTTTTGCCCCAGCTCATCCGCGCGGCGGAAACCATGCAGACGGCCTTTGCCCAGCTTAAACCACTGCTTGAAGCCGGGCGCGGGGCCGAGGTGCGCCCCGTGGTGGTGATGGCCACGGTGGAGGGCGATATTCACGACATCGGCAAAAATATTGTTTCACTCTTGCTCGGCAACCACGGTTTTGACGTGGTGGACGCGGGCAAGGACGTTCCGGCCGAGGCCATTGTTGCTTGCGCACTCAAGCATAACGCGCGTATCGTCGGCCTGTCGGCGTTGATGACGACCACCATGGTTCGCATGGAAGACACCATCAAAATCGTCAGGGAGCGCGGACTGCCCATCAAGGTTATGGTGGGCGGCGCGGCCGTTACCCAGGCTTTTGCCGACGCCATCGGCGCGGATGCATATTGCGCTGACGCCGTAGGTGCGGTAAAGGCCGCCAAGCAGTTTGTGTAGCCGCGCCCTGCGTGGTCCGTGCTTCTACCCTTAAAACTTCGGGTGAATTATGAAGAAAGTCATCCTCGCCTTGTTGCTGTGCCTGGCTTTGCCGTGCTCTGCACTGGCGGCTTCGTCTGTTCCTACCCTCAATTTGGCCGGGCTTACCGACATGCTTGCCAAAAACAAGGGCAAGGTCATCATGCTCAACTTTTTCGCCACATGGTGCCCTCCGTGCCGCGTTGAAATTCCCGAGCTTGTGAACGTGCGCAAAAAATATGCGGAAAAAGACGTCCTTATCGTGAGCCTTTCGCTTGACGAAGACGCCAAGGTTGTGCCCCCCTTTGTGGAAAAGATGAAGATGACCTACCCCGTCTTTATGGCCGACCGCGAGATCGCCAAGGCATTCAGAATTTCGCAGATTCCGCACAATGCCTTTTACAGCAAGGACGGCCAGCTCATACTCTCAGAGCCTGGCATGGCCGATGCTGAAATGGTCGAAATGGTCTTTAAAAAGTTGCTGGAACAGAAATAATGGAAAGTACCCTTGTGGTGCGCAAAGCCCACATGGACGACGTCAAGTCCATGCATGGGCTTTTGCTGCAATGCGCCCAAAAAGGGCTTTTGCTGCCCCGTGCCCTGATCCATCTGTACGGGCATGTGCGCAATTTTATGGTTGCCGAGAACGCAGCGGGCGAGATTGTGGGCTGCTGCGCTCTGGCGCCGGTTTGGGAAGACCTTGCCGAAATATGCTCGCTTGTTGTACGCGACGACCTGCGCCGCATGGGCGCGGGCAGGGATCTGGTAAACGCCTGTCTGGTGGAGTGCCGGGACCTGCACATCAAAAAAGTGTTTGCGCTTACATACCAGGAGGCTTTTTTTGCCCGCCTGGGGTTCAAGGTTGTGGACAAGAGCGTTTTGCCGCAAAAAATCTGGCTGACTGCGTGCACTGCGCCAAGTACCCCAACTGCGATGAAACCGCTGTTTATTTTGAACTGGATTCCGCTGCACAGGAAGCAGAGAAACACATGCCCAAGGCTAAAGAGATCAAGGTCAAAGAACTGAAACCGGTGTTTACGCCGGAACAGATAGCAGCCCGGATACAGGATCTGGCCCGCGAGATTGACGCAGTCTACGGTGACGAACCGGTAGTGGCGGTATGCGTGCTCAAGGGCGGCTTTATGTTTTTTAGCGATTTGGTTCGGTCTTTGCATAACACGAATCTGGAGCTGGATTTTGTTCGCCTTTCCAGCTACGGCAAGGGATCCTCAAGCTCCAAGCATGTTATTTTCAGCAAGGATGTAGAGATTGACATTTGCGGCAAGCATGTGCTATTATTGAAGATATAGTGGACAGCGGGCACAGCATGCGCTTTTTGCTGGGCCAGTTTGCGGCCCGCAAGGCCCGCAGCCTGCGCCTGGCAGCTCTGGTCGACAAGGACGAGCGCCGTGAAGTTGACGTTAAGGTCGATTTTGCGGGCTTCAAGTTGAACCAGGGGTTCATTGTGGGCTATGGCCTGGACTACGCCGAGCGTTACCGTATGCTGCCCGGCGTGTTTGAAGTGATTCCCGAGTAGGCTTTTCCCGGCTCCGGCAGCCGGTAGGTTTGGAGTATTGGCATGGAAATAAAATGTCCCAGTTGCGCTAGCCGCTTTAATTTGCCGGATCAGCTTGCCAAGCCGGGCGTCAAGCTGCGGTGCTCGGTCTGCAAAACGGTTTTTTGCCTACGAGCCGGAGGTTCCTCTGGCTGAGCAGGGCCCCCTGCCCGACATGCCCATAAAGAAAAAACTGCCGCTGTTTAAGCTGGCGCTGGTTTTTGTGCTTGTGCTGGCGTGCGCGGGCGGAGGCTGGTGGTACTACACCACAAAGGGCGCTGCCAAGCAGCAGAGCGAGCAGGACATAGCCAAGCAGGTCGAACTGCTTACCATGCGCAATGTGCGGCAGTACTATGTAGATAACGAAAAAGTGGGCAAGGTCTTTGTTATCGAGGGCAGGGTGGTCAACGAATTTCCGCAGCCAAAGGAACTCATAACCATCGAAGCCGCCATTTACGACAAGGATAAAAAAGCCCTGGCCGTTAAAAAACAGCTGGGCGGCGTGCAGCTGTCACTTTTTCAACTTCAGGTGCTGAGTGAAAAGGAGATGGAATCCTTCCTCAACAACAAGGTGGAGATTCTTTCCAACAACACCAACGTGCCGCGTGGGGGAGAGGTGCCCTTTATGGTGCTTTTTTACTCCCCGCCCGAAGGTGTGGCTGAATTTGGCGTACGGATAATTGATGCCAGGGATGTGTCCGAACAGGCTGCGTCTGCGGCTGGCGGGTCCGAACAATCCAAGTAAACCAAGCGGCTCCTGGATGCTGTCGCCTGTGCGCGCCCTGCATCGGGGAGCCGTATTGCGTGCATTAGCCAGATATCCGGCTGGCAAGCCGGATCACCGCCGCGACAGCCATGGCGCGGGCGGAGTTTTGCTTCTGTTGATGGTCATGCCTGCTGCGACGCGGCTGGCGTGAAGATGGTTTTGTGGCGTTGGGGCAGCGACCTGGTAGGGATACACCGCCCGTGACGCTCTAAGGATGGGGAGTAACCGGCCGCATACCGGGTATGGTGCAACAGGACCACTCTGGCGGGGTAGTCGCAGCCATTTTTTTGCGAATGAAAAACAACACACAAGAATTAAAAAGAGCCTTGAAAAACAGGCATGTACAGCTCATTGCCTTGGGTGGGGCCATTGGTACGGGGCTTTTCCTCGGCTCGGCGGGCACCATCCAGATGGCTGGACCGGCTGTTTTGCTGAGCTATTCCCTGGGTGGTTTTATCGCCTTTATGATCATGCGCCAGCTTGGCGAAATGATGGCCCAGGAGCCTGTTGCCGGGTCGTTCAGCAACCTTGCCCATAAATACTGGGGCGATTTTCCCGGTTTGCTGTCCGGCTGGAACTACTGGATACTCTACGTGCTCGTGGGCATGTCCGAGCTGTCGGCTGTGGCAGGTGTATGTGCAGTACTGGTTTCCCAGTATCCAGCCCTGGCAGACGACGGCATTTTTCTTCTTGCTGATTACGGGCGTCAATCTTTGTCATGTGAGCCTGTTTGGCGAGATGGAATTCTGGTTTGCCTCCATCAAGATTGTGGCCATTGTGTCCATGATTCTGCTGGGCACTTTTTTGCTGTTCAGCGGTCAGGCCGGGCCGGATGCCGCCGTCAGCAATCTGTGGGCGCACGGCGGCTTTTTGCCCCACGGCTGGGAGGGCGTGTTTACGGCGCTTGCGGTAGTGGCCTTTTCGTTTGGCGGGCTTGAGCTTGTGGGCATCGCCGCAGCGGAGACCGACAACCCGCGCGTGACCATCCCAAAGGCTATAAACCAGATCATCTACCGTATTCTTATTTTTACATCGGCGCGCTGCTCGTGCTGCTGACCCTGCATCCCTGGAGCCAGCTTGGCGCGCCTGTGGACAAGAGCCACTGGGCCCAGGCCATGGTAGCCAGCCCCTTTGTGCAGATTTTTGACCTTATCGGCATCCCCGCCGCCGCGCATGTGCTCAACTTTGTGGTGCTTACAGCGGCGCTTTCGGTTTACAACGGCTGCGTTTACTGCAACAGCCGCATGCTCTACGGTCTTGCGCTTCAGGGCAACGCCCCCAAGGCGCTGGGCACTGTCAGCGCGCGCGGCGTACCGGTGTACGCGCTGCTGATTTCGTCGCTGGCCACGCTGATCTGCGTGCTCATCAACTACGCCATGCCCGGCAAGGCTCTGGGCCTGCTCATGTCGCTTGTGGTGGCCGCGCTGGTCATCAACTGGGCCATGATCAGCCTGACCCACCTCAAGTTTCGCGCGGCCATGGTGCGCGCGGGGGGAACTAATCTACTTCAAGGCGTTTTGGTATCCCTTTACCAACTACCTTTGCCTCCTGGTCATGGCCATGGTTGCTGATCGTGCTTGTGATGATCGGCGAAGGGTTGTCGGTGATGCTGGCGCCTATCTGGATTGCCTTTGTCTGGGTGGGCTACAAGCTGAAAAAGCAGTCCAAACACTTGCCGCCCAGCGCATAGCGGCTTTGCCGCAAGCCTCCGCTCTTTATACGGTTTCAGGCCCGTTTGCCCGCATGTTCAACTGCATGCGGGTAAACGGGCCTGACTGTTTTGGGGACGGTGCAGGCTGCCCGCAACTTGTGCGCTGCCTGGCTTGGTCACCCCAGAATATGCAGACTAGCATTGTCTGTCCTCGGCACGCCCTTGCCGTCGGAATCTCCCGGCTTGACCGCCAGCGTCGTGGTTGAGCACGGTGTGGAATAATTCTTTTACGCACAAGCGGCGCTGTTGGCATCAGCAGCAAAATTGCTGGCAGACCGTGACGGGTTGTGGGCAGCGATGCCCAGAGCGAACACCTGCGCGTAAACGCCGATCTGCGTTGGCGTGACGAAATTTCAGGCCGTAGTTGCGGCGCGGGGGCAGGGAGAGGACGTGCGCAGACAGAGATTGGTCAGGCAAAGATGAAAGGCGCAGATTTCACAAGTAAGGTGGACAATTTACGGTAGTCTGGACTTGTTTTAGACGAGCGGCTATTGTCTTGGAACAGGTGAACGGCCATGGAAAAACACAAAAGGACAATAAAAAAAGGTTCGCGGCTGAACCGCGAACCTGAATTTTCTGGTGGGCCATCAGGGACTCGAACCCCGAACCAACTGATTAAGAGTCAGCTGCTCTACCAATTGAGCTAATGACCCGCATTGCGTGAAGAGGTGTTTACGCTCAAGCGCCCCTGCCTGTCAAGCAATTTGAAAAAAATCAGCAAAAAAGAGATATCGCTTTGAAATATGACAAGTTGGTTGCAACGGCAATCGTCTTTGCCGACCTGCGCTGGCGCGTGCTGTGCGCAAGCCTGGTCGCGCTGATTGCCGCCCTGTTTATGGGTACTGCAGCGCGTGCGGAAAACCTGCACCCGCAGCTTGAAACAGCCCGCGACGGGCAGAATGTGATTGCGGCCCTGCACATTGCGATTCCCGCCGAGTTTCATGCCTACGGGCATGAACCAGGCGAGGCAGGCAGGCCTACCACTGTGGACCTGCTTTTGGAGGGCAGGCGCGTACTCCCGTGTTTTATCCGGACGGGGGCGGTGCAGCGGGATTATTACGACCCCACGGCCACGGTAAACGTGTACGAAGGCGATGTGACCTTTTTTATCCCTCTGCCAGACAATGCGGAGGGCAAGCCCTTTACGGCCGAGCTGAGCATGCTTTTGTGCTCAAACCGCAAGTGCGTGCCGGTCAACGAAGAGGCGTCGGGCGTGATACCCGCCCCAGCTGGCGCTGTAGGCGACATGCCCTGGGGGGCCCAGTGGCAGGCGCTGCGGCATAAACCCCCGGTTGATGCCTCTGCCGCGCAGACCGGCGACCCGCATGATGAGCCGGGCAGCGACGATGCGGCCTCCGAGGTATGGGCTAAGAAACGCAGTCCTCCGACGGTGCATGGGCGATGAGGGCACCCAAAAACTGCCGCCCCCCGACGGTTTTGACGTGCGCCTGCGCCGCGCTTTTGGACGACTCCCTTGAAATTTCCGGCTTGGGCAAAGCCCTGCTGTTTGGCATCATTGCCGGGTTGCTGCTCAATGCCATGCCCTGCGTGCTGCCGGTGCTCACCTTCAAGGTCAGCGGTCTGCTGCTGGTGGGCGGGCGCGGCGCCGCAGGGCTCAGGCGCTTCAGACAGCACAATTTGTGCTTTGCGGCGGGGGTGATGACGCTTTTCAGCGTCCTTGCCCTTGTGCTGGGGCTGGCCGATCTCATGTGGGGGCAGCTATACCAAAACCAGGCAGTGCTCATGGTAATGCTGCTGGTGGTCTTCCTTATGGGGTTGTCCACGCTTGGGGTGTTCAGCCTGCCGGTCATTGACCTCAAAACCGGGGCGAGCAGCAAGAATCCCTGTCTGCAGGCCTATTTCACCGGCCTTGTTTCGACTTTTCTGGCCACTCCTTGCAGCGGCCCCCTGCTGGGCGGGGTGCTGGGCTGGGCTTTTACCCAGCCGCTGATCATTGTCATGGTGGTCTTTTGGGCTGTGGGGCTTGGTATGGCCCTTCCGTACATACTGTTTTGCCTTTGGCCCGACCTTGCGCGCATTCTGCCCAAGCCAGGCGCCTGGATGCACGTCTTTGAGCGCATTGTGGGCTTTATGCTTATGGGTACGGCTCTGTATCTGCTTTCTGTGCTGCCGGTCGAGCGGCACATGCAGGTGCTGACCGTGCTGCTGGTGCTCTCGCTGTGCGCCTGGCTGTGGGGCCAGTATTGCGGCATAACTGCGCCCCCGCTGCGGCGCAGGGTCATGAGCGTTTTGGGTGTGTGCCTTTTGGTGGCATCCGTTTTTTGGGTGTTGCGTCCGGTTGCGCCCCTGCCCCAGTGGCGTCAGTTCACGCCGGAGGCCTTTGAGGCCAACTTGGGCAAAAAGCCCATGCTGCTTGAATTTACTGCCAACTGGTGCCCCAACTGCAAATTTATGGAAGCCACCGTGCTGACAGATGAGCGCATGCGCAAACTGCAGGCACGCTATGGTATGGAACTGGTGCGCGTTGACCTTACCAATGCCAATGCATACGCAGTGCGTCTGCTTGATGCCCTGGGCAGCAAAAGCATACCTCTTACAGCGCTTTTTTCCGCAGGCGAAGACGCCAATCAGCCGCTCGTGTTGCGTGATGTGTACAGCGCCCGCACACTGGAGCAGGCCCTGAGCGAAGCGTATGAAAAATAATGCTCTTTTTTGCGGCATGCCCTATGGTTCTTTACTGCACTGCCGATATTGTCTAATGTGTGACCATACAGCAGTGCTTGAGAAGCAAATGAGAGTTTTGACCCTGCGGCGATACCCCGTTTGATTTTTGGCGCACGACTGCGGCCTACTTGCGACAAGGGAGCAGACATGGATCTGAGTCAGAAAAAACAGGAAGACGAACTTCTGCAACTGGTGACGTTCAGCATCGGTGAAGAAGAGTTCGGGGTGAATATCCTGAAGGTTCAGGAAATCATCCGCACCATGGAAATTACCAAGGTGCCCCGCGCTCCGGAATTTGTGGAAGGCGTCATCAATCTGCGCGGCAAGGTGATCCCGATCATTGATCTGCGTCGGCGCTTTGGTCTTGCCCCCAAGGGGCACGACAAAAACACGCGGATTATTGTCATTGAAATCAACAATATTATCGTGGGCTTTGTTGTGGATGCCGTTTCCGAGGTGCTGCGCATACCCGCGAGCACGGTAGAACCGCCGCCGCCAGTCGTGGCCGGGGTGGACTCGGACTACATCAGCGGCGTGGGCAAGTTGCAGGATCGTCTGCTTATCATGCTTGACCTTGATAAGCTGCTTTCTGGCGACGACATGGAGCTGTTGACGACCATCTAGTCAGCAGTGCCTGCCTTGGCTTTGTCTGACCTGCTGCTTGATGCGCAATAGCGCATGCTGGCACCGGGTATCTCTGATGTCGCCCGCAGAGCGCCGTTGCGGCAGCGTGAGCAGCAGGCGCGGCGCAGACGGCTTGACAACGGCAGACAGCTGAGGATGCCGTAAGATGCCAAAGGGTATTTACCAGACAGGCCGGGCTATTGCCCGGCCTGTCTGCGTTTAAAGCAGAGCATGCCTCACGAAGCCTGAATGGCCCCGGCAAAAATACGGTGCGCTGGAATACCAATGCAGAGTGCGCCGTTATCCGCTGGTAGATGCGTGCCAAGCATGCGGAGCTGATCGGGCAGTCTCGCCCCAGGCGGGGCAAGCGGCCCTGCCGCACAGCTGGCATGGAGGCAGCTCAGGTACCTGCCTCATACTGGTTTTGGCGCTCTATATAGCTGCAGGGTGGCGATAATGGCGGCAGCGGGGCCATTCTGCCCTACTTGCAAAATATAAAAACAGACGCGGCTGTGGGCCAGCCTGGCCGTACCGACTGCGCGCAAGCACATTTACGGCGAGCGGCCTTCAGGCAAGGCCTATTTGTCCAGCGGGGCTTGCCGCACGCGGCGGCTGGAGCGCAAAAAAAGCTCTTCGACAATGACCTTTTCATAATCCGGGGCAAGGGCCAGGTCTGCATGCAGGGCGCTGCAAAGCAGGCTCTCGAGCTGTTGGGTTTCTTCCCAGATTTCGAGCAGTTCATCGTCCGCCATGGTTTTGACACGTTCCGCAAAAGGCTGTTCGTCTATAAAGGGGATACAGGAACCCATTGTGTTCTCCTACGCTGTCCGCATAAAGGCACTTACGCATTGCTGCGCTAAAAGTATTTGCGCCATCAGGGCGCATCCCTGCGAACCAGGGTGCAGCCCGTCACTCAGGTCATTTATATAGTCGGGGTTGTTTGCCAGCAGGGTATACACCTGGGCAAACGGTATGCCGCGCCTCTGGCATATGCGCCGCTGCAGGTCGACCAGCAGCGCAATGCGTGCGTTTGCTCGCGTTTCCGTCACTGGCTGGCGGGCTGATAGCCAGAGTCGGCGCGACACTAGCCGCCTGGGCCAGCAGATTGTCAAACTGGTCGGCAATCCGCGTTGGGTCGGCAGCCACGCCACCGCCTGGGGCGGCCATGTCCACCACGCCAGTGCAAAACACAAGGCGCGGCTCCATGCCGGGTATAAGCCTGCTTTCCAGCTCAGACCGCCAGCGGGCGGCAATGGTCGCAGTACTGTGCCGCCGTGCGCCCAAGTTGTAAAACGTGGCGCGTGGTATGGAGCACAGGCCAGCCTCGTTCGCCAGCACGGCAAGCCTGCTTGCCCAGCCGCCGGGCATGAGCTGGTCGTTGACGCCTTGCGTCAGCGAATCTCCAAAAAAGAACCAGGCGGGTGTGGCATGCGGCATTGTTTACTCTGGATAGCTCTGGCCGTCTGCAAAAATCTGCGCAGTTTTGAGCAGGCCTATGCGTTGGCGCAGTTTTTCCGGCGTTCCCAATGTTTCAAGCACTGCCATGCAAAATACCAGCGGAGAGAGATAACCGTTACCCCAGTCCGCCACAAATGTCACGGCTTCAACAGCGCCAGTCTCGCTGTGCCGTGGCGACCAGCTGCGCAGCATCAGGCGTATGTCGGCCGTGCGCGGGCCCTTTTTGGTGTCGCGGGTGAACATGCGTTCTGGCAGTTCTGCAAAATCGGCAAAGCAGCTGGCTGCGGCGGCGGTTTCATCCTCTGTGGGCATGCGCAGGGTAAATGCCTCGGCAACGGCCTGCTCGGTGCGGCGGCTTTTTTCCACCGGCTCCACCCGCATCACGTTCATGCCGGGGGGCAGCAGGGGCCTGAGGCGATCGGCCACTTCCTGCGGGGGCAAGGCCTCGTGCAGGGTAAGCGCAAACCATTCGGCCTGACTTTCTACCCCGACCGGCAGCGCGCGGCCAAACGAAAGCAGCGGCATGGGGTGAAAGCCCTGCGAAAATGCCAACGGCATGGCGGCGCGCCGCAACGCGCGGTCAAGTACCGCCTGCAACTCAAGCTGACTCAGATAGGCGCTGCCCTGGGCCTTGCTGTGCCATACGCGGTACTGCGCCGCCTTGACGGTCAGCTCTGCCGTAATTTGGGGCGGGCGGCTCGTCTGGGGGCGGCACACGAGGCGGCCCTCAGCATCAAGAGTAGGCGCGTGAGCCATCTGGTCGCGTTGCGGCAAGATAAGCCTGTTGCGGTGCAGGGGTTGGTCGGGGCCGTCATTTGCCGTGGGGGCGGAGGCGTGCTGCATGCGCGAGGGCGAGGCCTTGGTATCGCACGCGCCGCACTGGCGGCATGCCCCGTAGCGGCAGTCGTCGGTAATTTTTTCCGCCAGCGCCCGCTCTCGCTCGCGCAGCAAAAATTCTTCTGAGATGCCCGCTTCAAGGTGGCTCCAGGGCAGCGCAGCGCCCGGTTCGCGAGGGCCGGTGCAAGCGTCGGCGCTTATGCCGCATTCGTCGAGCGCTTCAAGCCAGGGCGGCAGCGAAAAATGCTCCATCCAGCTCGTAAACACCGCGCCCTTGCGGTAGGCCTTTTCCACCACGTCGGCCATACGCCGGTCAGCGCGGGACAGAATGCCCTCGAGGTGGCTCATGGCCGGTTCGTGCCAGCGCAGTTTGAGGAACTTTTGCCCTTTGAACTGCTGGCGCACAAGGTTGACGCGCCGCTGGATTTCATCCTGTCCTATCTGCGCAACCCACTGGAAGGGTGTAAAGGGCTTGGGCACAAAGGGAGACAGGGCAGCGGTAACCTGCAGGCGGGGGCCGCCGCGCCCTGCGGCGTCGCGCACCTTTCGGCAGATGTCGGCAATGGCTGTCAGGTCTGCGTCCGTCTCGGTAGGCAGCCCTATCATAAAATAGAGTTTTACCAGCCGCCAGCCGTGCTCGAGCAGTTTTTGGGCGTGCAGCAGCAGACCCTCCTCGGTGACGCCTTTGTTGATAACATCGCGCAGGCGTTGGCTGCCTGCCTCAGGGGCCAGTGTAACGCCCGTGCGGCGCAGGTCGGCCATGCGCTCGATGATTTCGTCGTCAATGGAGCCTACGCGCAGCGAGGGCAGCGAAAGGCTGATCTGCTCGCGGGCGCAGCGGTCGAGCACGCCGAAACTCAGAGTTTTGAGCGCCGAAAAATCACCAGTGCTCAGCGAAAGGAAGGAAATTTCGTCAAACCCCGTTTCGTTGAGGCATTTGCTCAGCAGCTCGTTGATGTTCTCAAGGGAGCGCTCGCGCGCCGGGCGGTAAACCATGCCCGCATGGCAAAAACGGCAGCCGCGCGTGCAGCCTCGGGCAATCTCGAGCGAAAGCCGGTTGTGCACCGCACCGACGGGCACAACCTGCCGGGTAGGGTAGGCGGCGTTGTTGAGGTTGGCCACAATACGGCGTGAGGGGCGCTGATAGTCGTCGCGCAGCGGCTTGAGCGGAAAAAACCGGCTCACCCCAGGCGGTTGTTTCCTGCTTGAAAAGCGAGGGCACGTACACGCCGGGAATAGTGCGCGACTGCAGCAGCATCTCGTTGCGGGTCCAGCCCTGGTCAAGGGCTGTCTCGAGCATGCGCAGTACGTCGGGCAGGCTTTCCTCGCCGTCGCCAAGCACCATGATGTCTATGAAGGGCGTCAGCGGTTCAGCGCTCAGCAGCGCGCCGCCGCCAGCGATGACCAGCGGGCATTCGGTCAGGCTTTGCGGCCTGTCTTCCATACGCAGGGGGATGCCCGCCAGATCGAGCATATAGAGCACATTTGTGTAGCAAAGCTCGTGCGTGATGGAAAAGCTCAGGCAATGCATGCTGGCAAGCGGCGTGTCAGATTCCAGGGTGGCCAGCGGGGTGTTGTGGGCGCGCAGTATGTCGGCGGCCTCTTTTTCGGGCGCCATGACGCGTTCGGCCCACCAGTGCGGCACGCTGTTGACGATATTATACAGAATTTTTTGCCCAAGGTAGGACATGCCCACATCATAGGTATCAGGAAAGGCCAGAGCCACGCGCAGGCGCACATCCTCAAGGTTTTTACGGCAGGCGTTGTCCTCAATGCCCGCATAACGGCTTGGTTTGGGCAGTAGGGGCAGCAGGTGGCGCATGTCTATCCTTGTGTGGGTTGGAGAAAAGGCGAAGGGGTGCAAAAAGGGCGGCGTTTAGCGCCGCCCCCTGAAGAAGCAGAAAAGCCGAAATGTCAAATGACTTACCCGGCAAATCCGTCCGGCAGGCAGCCGGGCCGAGGTGGCGAGTACGTGTGGGCTTTTCAGATGTTACTTGATAAGGCCGCTGCCAGAGCCGTTGAAGGGCTCGGAGCTGAACTGCATACGGCCAAGGCCGCCGGCCACGGTCAGATTGGTGCAGGCTTCAATATACTTGTCCTGCAGTTCCTTGGGGGTGTTGGCATAGCGATAGAGGAAATTTTTGCCCTCGATGCTGCCGGTAAAATCAGGTTCAAAAGGATAGCCGTAGGGCAGCATCATCATTTGCACGCCCTGCTGGGTGGGGATGGTCTGAATGGTGGCCACCTCGTTAAGGCAGTCCTTTTTCGGCGTCGTATTTGCCGATGATCAGTTCACCCGTCACCAGCTTCATCAAACGGATATCGTAAGCCATGCTCAACTCCTCGGTAGTCGTTGGTTTTACCTAGGCATTGGTGAAGCGCATGTCAAGGTATTTTATGTTGCCATCGGTCATGAAATGACTACAGTACGGCTATGCAAAATTTTGACGCTTCATCAAATATGCCGCCCAAGACAGCGGCAAAATTGCTGGAACCCGTGCTGGGCTACACCTTTGTAAAGCCGGAGCTGCTTGATCTTGCGTTGACGCACAGCTCGTGGGCCAACGAGTGCGGCATGGGGCAGAACCACAATGAGAGGCTTGAATTCTTGGGCGATGCGGTGCTTGAAATTTGCGTGTCTGCCCAGCTGTATCGTCGTTTTCCTGACGCTCGCGAGGGCGAACTGACCAAGATGCGCGCGCATCTGGTAAGCACGGTCAGCCTTGCGGAGCGCGCAAGAAAAATCGGGCTTGATACCATGCTCAAGCTTGGCCGGGGTGAAGAAAGCCAGGGCGGGCGCACGCGCGACGGCGTGCTGAGCGACGCGTTTGAAGCGATGCTGGCTGCTGTGTACGAGGATGGCGGTTTTGACGCGGCCAGGGAGGCTGTGGCGCGGCTTTTTGCCGACCGCTGGCCCACTGCGGCGAGCAAGACCATGCCCAAGGATTACAAAACCAGACTGCAGGAGGCCTCGCAGCAGCAGTTTGGCGAGGCACCCTTGTACACCCGGCTGGGCAGCAATGGCCCAGAGCATGCAAAGGTTTTTGAAATAGGGGTTAAACTGCCGGACGGCAGAGAATTTGTGGCTACAGGCAGCAGCTGCAAAAAGGCGGAACAAAATGCCGCCCAGCAGGCGCTGGATATGCTTGAGACGGCCAAGAGCACCAAAAACAGCTGACACATTCCCCAACATACCCAGCCTGTTACGTGGGCATATTCGGGAATGTCCCGGTCCGGGGGCACAGCCCCCGGACCTCCCATCTTTGGTCTACCACAGCCTAGTTTGTGATGGCCTAACCGCCAATAAGCTTCATGGCCATCTGCGGCAAGGAGTTGGCCTGCGAGAGCATGGCCACCGCTGACTGGGTCAAAATTTGTTCACGCACAAACTGCGTCATTTCCGTCGCCACGTCCACGTCCGAAATACGAGATTCGGCAGCCTGGAGGTTTTCAGCCTGAGTGTTCAGGTTGGTGATGGTGTTTTCCAGGCGGTTTTGCATGGCACCGAGGTGGGCGCGGATTTTGTCCTTGGAAACAATGGCTTGCGTATGGCGTCAAGGGACTTTTGCGCAGCCTCCTGCGTGGACACCGTACCGCCGGCGCGCATATTGCCGCTGGCGTCAAGGGCCTGATTGCCCACGCCCAATGACGAGGCGGTGGCGCTGCCGATGGTGATGTAATAATAGTCTTCGGCAGAGTCGTTGCCCGTGCCAAAGTGCACTTTGAGCTTGCCGCTCGAATTCATGCCGCTGCCATCGTGCGTATCAGACGAA
>Ga0268359_11350_pt1 | contig 22041 bp, 17 predicted proteins | sample BioMet11_FD_194416 | JGI IMG/M metagenome (GOLD analysis project Ga0268359, IMG submission 194416) | Sewage microbial communities from Oakland, California, United States - Biofuel 11 (PacBio Assembly) | ecosystem: Engineered > Wastewater > Sewage > Unclassified | place: USA: California | collected...
GCCAACAACGAAATGATCATGGAGGCCGACCATGCCCATGCAAAATGACGCCAAACGCCATGCCGCCGGACGGCAAGCCGTGCTGGATGTGGCCACCTACGACCCCATGGGCGCCGTGCGCCATGTGGCTGCCCTGCTGGCCAAGCGGTCCTACCCGCTGTTGGCCCTGACCTGCCTGCCCGACGATGGCTGCGGCCGCTGCTGCTGACCGTGGCCGATGACGGCCGGGTGGGCCGGCTGACCATCGAGCTGTCCGGGCTGCCCGAAGTGGCTTCGGCCCGGCTGCGCGAGCCGGCCATGCCGGGCGTCAACACGCGTCCGGAGGGCTCGCTGGCCGCCTGAGACGGGGATGGACGGACCCTGGCCTTCCACGATATGGGCTTGGCTTCGGCGTTGCCGAGGAGGTTCGTATTGTGAACGCAGGGCTCAACGGTGTCTTATCGGCCGAACGCTCTTCCCGTGAAACACTGACGCGGCAGGCGAAAAGTATCGCCGACAGCCCGGCTGCGGCCATCTTGGATCGCCTGCCCGTCAGTGTGGTGGTCTTTAATGCCAATCGCCAAATCATTTATTCCAACACCTCGTTCCTGCACATGCTCCCCCGGGAGGCCGATCTCCAGATGCTGCTCGGGCAGCGACTGGGCGAGGCCATGCATTGCCTGGGCGCGCAATTGGCACCCGGCGGCTGCGGCATGTCGCCGCTGTGCCGCCATTGCGGCGCCACCCAATCCATGCTCAAGCTCTTGCAGCACAAGGAACTTACCTGCGCGGAAGGCGAATGCCGGCTCCAGCGTCATGAGGGGCCGCGCACAGGCAGCCTCGACTTCCACCTGCAACTGTGGACCCTGCCCCTTGGCGGCGAACATTTTCAAGCCGCGATCCTGACCGACATCGGGCCGAAAAACGCCTGGCCCTCATGGAACGCATCTTCTACCACGACCTGCTCAATCTCGTGTCGGGCTTGCGCGGGCTGTGCGAATTGTTGCGCCAATCGCCGACCCAGGAAGGGCCTCGGACGACCGAAATCGATCTGCTCGTCTTCACCACCGAACGCATTACGGAACTCATCAACGCCCAGCGGGACTTCACCCTGGCCGAACAGGGGGAATACGAGGTGGCGAGCGTCAAGCTGCGCTCCCTGCCCCTGCTCCAGGACATCGCCGACATCATGCGCCAGGAGGCCTCGTCCCGGGGCAAGACCCTGGCCGTGGACATCCACAGTGCCGATGTGGTCTTTTCCTCCGACCGCAAGCTCATCCACCGCATCCTGGTGAACATGCTCAAAAACGCCATGGAGGCCACGCCCCGGGGCGGCACCGTCACGACGGGCTGCACCGTGGACGCGGACGGCCTGCGCTTCTGGGTGCGCAATCCCGGCCAGATTCCGGCCGAGGCCCGGGAGCAGATCTTCCGCCGGACCTTTTCCACCAAGGGCAAAGGCCGGGGACTTGGCACCTACGGCATGAAGCTTTTTGCCGAGAACTATCTGGAAGGGTCTGTGGGCTTTCGCTCGGATGCGGCGACCGGCACCGAGTTCGCTCTCCATTTGCCCCTGGCTTTGGGGTGCAAGGAAGAGGCGTACGAGCCATCCCACCCCTGACCGGAGCCGAGGGGCGGGATGGGCGTGGACGGGCTAGAAACCAGGCTGTTCCGAAAAAAGCTTCACGTCCATGGGCGCGGCCAGAAGCTCGGGGGCCTTGTCCTTGAAGCCGTTGAGATGCGGCGTGTCGAGGTGGCTGGCGAGCAGTTCCTTGCTCGCCCAGGCCTCGATGAGGACGAATTCCCCGGGCCGCTGGGCGGATGCGTAGAGGTCGTAGGCGAGGTAGCCGGGATCTTTCTGGGTTGGGGGGATGAGCCCAAGCAGGGTTTCCTTGAGGGCGGCTTCCTGTCCCGGTTTGGCCAGAAATTTGGCCACGACGTGAACGATGCCTTCGGCCATGATGCGGTCCTCCTCTGGATAGGGTTCGATGGTTGCAAGAGCTAGGTGTTTTTCCCAGTCCGGTCAACCGCCGCCGCTGCCTCGGAGGGATGCCCGGTCCCGCGAGCATGACAGCCCGGCAAGGAAGGCGGCAGGTGGCGTCGGTCGTCTTGACCGGCTGGCCATTCCCGCTTATCGGCAAGAAACGAAAGAAGTTCCATGAAGGCGGACGGATGACCAGCAACGGTCGCGAGGACGAGACCCGGCAGCGATTGCTAGCCGCGGCGGGCGAAATATTTTCCTGCAAGGGCTTCGCAGCCGCCACCGTCCGGGAGATCACCCGCCTCGCCAAGGTCAATCTCGCCGCCATCCACTACCATTTCGGCAGCAAGGAACGCCTGTACCAGGCGGTGCTCGAATACGCCCACCGCGAGGCCAACCGGCGTTTCCCCCCGGACCTCGGGCTGCCCGAAGGCGAAACCGACCCGGAAACGCGCCTGTACGCCTATGTGCGGGCCCTTTTTTTGCGGCTGTTCGACAAGGGCCGCCATGCCTGGCTGCACCGGCTCATGGCCCGGGAAATGGCCGAGCCGTCAAGCAACCTGCCGGGGCTGATCGAACGCTGCCTGGCCCCGGCCAATGCCGTGCTGCGCGACATCGTGGCCCAGATTCTCGGCCCGGACGCCTCGCCGGTCCTGATCGCCCGCTGTGCCCAAAGCGTGGTGGGCCAGTGCCGCCACATCGCCCTGGACCGCCCGGTCCTGGCCAGCCTCTATCCCGGCTGCGACCCCGAAACCGACGACGTGGACGCCCTGGCCGCCCATGTCACCCGTTTCTCCCTGGCGGCCATGCGCGGCCTTACCGCCGAGCCCTGGACCGCCCCCAACCTTGCCCCGACAACCGGAGCCCCATCGTGAAGCCTTGTCCTTTGTCCTGGCTGCTGGTGGTTTGTGTCTGCGTGCCTGCGCCTCCTGCGGGGGCGGTGACGCCCAGGGGAGCCGGACCGAACGCCCGGCCCCGGTGCTGGTGGTCGCGGCCACCTCCCGGACCGTGCCGGTCACGGTCAAGGCCGTAGGCAACGTGGAACCCATGGCCACGGTGGCGGTGCGTCCCCGGGTGGGCGGGGCCATCGTGGCCCAGCTCGTGCGTGATGGAGCAGTCGTGGCCAAGGGGGCGACGCTTTTCCGCATCGACCCAAGGCCCTTCGAGATGGCCATCCGCGAGGCCCAGGGTAAGGTCGACCGGGACAAGGCCCTGCTCGTCAAGGCCAACGAGGACCTCAAGCGCTACGCCACCCTCAAGTCCAAGGACGTGGTCGCCCAGGAGCAGTACGACCAGACCCAGTCCCAGGCCAAGACCCTGGAGGGCACCATCCGCCTGGACGAGGCCAGCCTGGACCGGGCCAAGCTCGACCTCGAATACACCGACATCAAGGCCCCCATCGCCGGCCGGGTGGGCACGATCCTTTTGACCACCGGCAACGTGGTCAAAGCCGACGAAGGGACCCTGTGCGTCATCAACCAGTTAAGCCCCATCTTCATCGCCTTTTCCGTGCCCGAGCGCCATCTGCCCGCCATCCTGGCCCGGCGTAAGCTCGCGCCCCTGTCCGTGACCGCCGCCCCGGACGGCGAAGGGAAAAGCCCTCCCCTCACCGCGCCCCTGGTGTTCGTGGACAACGCCGTGGACGCCAAGACCGGGGCCATCCGGCTCAAGGCCGAATACGCCAACACCGACGAGCGGTTGTGGCCGGGCCAGTTCGTGCGCGCGGACCTGACCCTGGACACGCTGGAAGACGCCCTGGTCATCCCGACCCAGGCGGTCATGGACGGGCTCAAGGGCCCCTACGTCTACGTGATCGGCCAGGACAACCGGGCGCGGCCCGCCAGATCACGCCCGGGCCCATCGTGGACGGCACGACCGTGGTGGAAAAGGGGCTTTCGCCGGGTGAACGGGTGGTGGTGGACGGCCAGGTCCGGCTGGCGCCCGGGGCGCTCGCCGCAATCAAGCCCGCGGACAGCGGTCCGGCCGCCCAAGCCAAGGCCGGAGCCAAGCCATGAATCCGGCCGCCGTTTTCATCACCCGGCCGGTCATGACCACCCTGGTCATGGCCGCCATTCTCATTTTCGGGGCCCTGGCCTATGTGAAGCTGCCTGTCTCGGACCTGCCCAATGTGGATTTCCCCACCATCGAGGTGCGGGTGTCCCTGCCCGGGGCCAGTCCCGAGACCATGGCCTCGGCCGTGGCCAATCCGCTGGAAAAGCAGTTCTCGACCATCGCCGGCCTCGACTCCATGACCTCCATCAACTCCGTGGGCTCGACCCGGATCACGCTCCAGTTCGCCCTGAACCGCGATATCGACGCCGCCGCCCTGGACGTGCAGTCGGCCATGACCACGGCCGGCAAGACCTGCCCGACGACCTGCCCTCGCCGCCGTATTTCCGCAAGGTCAACCCGGCCGACGCGCCCATCCTCTACCTAGCCATCGCCTCGGATGTCATGCGTCTGTCCGACGTGGACGAATACGCCGAGAACATGATGGCCCAGCGCATTTCCATGGTGCCCGGCGTGGCCCAGGTCTCGGTCTACGGCTCGAAGAAATACGCCGTGCGCATCCAGCTCGACCCCGAGGGCATGGCCGCCCGCAACATCGGCGTGGACGAGGCGGCCGAGGCCGTGAAAAAGGCCAACGTGAACCTGCCTGTCGGCTCGGTGTCCGGCCCGTCCAAGGAATACACCGTGCGCTCCAGCGGCAAGCTGCTGGCCGCCGCCGGCTACCGGCCCATCATCGTGGCTTGGCGCGACGGTTCGCCGGTGCGCTTGGGCGACATCGCCAAGGTCACGGACAGCGTCGAGGAAACCCGGCGCCTCAACTGGTTTTCCGGCACCCCGGGACTGGTGCTCGCCATCCAGCGCCAACCCGGCACCAATACCGTGGAAGTGGTGGACGCGATCAAAGAGCTGCTGCCCCGTTTCCAGGCCCAGCTTCCGGCCTCGGTCTCCCTCAAGATCCTCTACGACCGCTCGGTGTCGATCCGCGATTCCGTGTCCGACGTGAAATTCACCCTGCTTTTGACCGTGTGCCTGGTGGTCATGGTCATCTTCCTGTTTTTGCGCAATCCCGGCCACGGTCATTCCGAGCCTGGCCTGCCCATGTCCGTGGTCGGCACCTTTGCCGCCATGTACCTGCTGGACTTCAGCCTCGACAACATTTCGCTCATGGCGCTCACGCTCTCGGTCGGGTTCGTGGTGGACGACGCCATTGTCATGCTCGAAAACATCGTGCGCCACCTGGAAATGGGCAAAACCGCCCTGACCGCCGCCCTGGAAGGCTCGCGCGAGATCAGCTTCACCATCGTGTCCATGACCATTTCCCTGGCGGCGGTGTTTGCCGGTCTTTTTCATGGGCGGCATCGTGGGCCGGCTGTTCCACGAATTCGCGGTCACCATCATGGTGGCCATCCTGGTCTCGGGCTTCGTGTCCATTTCCCTGACGCCCATGCTGTGCGCCCTGGTCCTGCGGCAAAAAACCGCGGAGGTGCGCCATGGGCGGCTCTACAAATCATCGAGGCCGGCTTCGACCGGCTGCGCGACTTTTACGACGTGAGCCTGCGCCTGGTGCTGCGCCACCATTTCACCACGCTGCTTTTTTCCCTGGTGCTGCTCGGGGTCACGGTCTGGCTGTTCAAAGCCATTCCCAAGGGCTTTTTGCCGAGCGAGGACACGGGCCAGCTCACGGCCACCACCGAGGCCGAGGAAGGCGTGGCCTTTTCCGTCATGGCCGAACGCCAGCAGCGCCTCAACGCCCTGCTCAGCCAGGACAAGGACGTGGCCGCCTACATGTCCGTCATCGGCGCCGGCGGCCCCAACAACACCACCAACAACGGCCGGTTCATGATCACCCTGCGCCCGCTGGAGGAGCGCCGAGCCTCGGCCGACGCGGTGATGCAGCGTCTGCGCCGGGAACTGGCCCAAATCCCCGTCTGCGGGTGTATCTGCAAAATCCGCCGCCCATCCGCATCGGCGGCCGGACGTCCAAGGGCCAGTACCAGTTCACGCTCCAGGCCACCAATACCGAGGAGCTGTTCAAGGCCGCAGCCGCCTTCGAGACCAGCTGCGCCGCCTGACCGACCTCCAGGACGTGACCTCGGATCTCCAGATCCGCAATCCCGAGCTGCGCATCGACATCGACCGGGACAAGGCTTCGGCCCTTGGCATCACGGCCTACCAGATCGAGGATGCCCTGGCCACGTCCTACGGCAACCGGCAGATTTCGACATCTACGCCGCCGAACGACACCTACCAGGTCATCATGGAGCTGGCCCCGGCCTACCAGGCCAATCCCGACGCCCTGGCCATGCTGCACGTGCGCTCGCGCGACGGCCAGCTCGTGCCGCTGGACACCTTGATCCATCGGGAAGTGTCCGTGGGCCCGCTGTCGGTCAACCACTCCGGCCAGACGCCCTCGGTGACCCTGTCGTTCAACCTGCGTCCCGGGGCGTCGCTCGGCCGGTGGTGGACGCCATCGACGAGCTGGCCCGCAAGGAGCTGCCGGCCACGGTGTTCACGAGCTTCCAGGGCGAGGCCCAAGCCTTCCAAAGCTCCCTGACCGGCCTGGCCATGCTCCTGGCCATGGCCGTGCTCGTCATCTACATCGTGCTCGGCATCCTCTACGAGAGCTTCATCCACCCGCTGACCATCCTTCGGGGCTGCCTTCGGCCGGGGTGGGCGCCTGGCCACGCTCATGGTCTTCGGCCTGGATCTCAACATCTACGGCTTTGTCGGCATCATCATGCTGATCGGCATCGTCAAGAAAAACGCCATCATGATGATCGACTTCGCCTTGGAGGCCCAACGCGGCCAGGGCATGCCGGCCAGGCAGGCCATCTACGAAGGGGCGCTCACGCGGTTCCGGCCAATCATGATGACCACCATGGCCGCGCTCATGGGCACCTTGCCCATTGCCCTGGGTTCGGGGCCGGGGGGCGGCCAGACGGCCTCTCGGCCTGTGCGTGGTGGGTGGGTGGTCGTGTCCCAGATGCTGACATGTACTTCACTCCGGTGTACTATATCTACCTCGACGCCTTCCAGGGCTGGCTCGGGCGCAAGTTTGGCCATCGCGCGGGCAAGCCGGCCGAGGCCGGCTCGGGCGCGTAGGCCCGGGCGATCCGACCGCCGGAAGACGCCGGGAACTGGTGCAGGGAGAGCCATGCCGTTTGATGCGCCCCGGCGAGCGGCTTGCGCCAAGGCGGCAGGACAACGTATGTCGGGGGAATCGCAGCATGGGCTGGGGCATGGGGCTCGGTCTGAGGGACTGGCGCTTGGCGCCGTCCTGCTGATGGTGGTCCTGGGCAAGAGTAGAAACCGCCGGGTCATCGCCGTGGGCACGCCGCCGGTCGCTGTTCCGGCCAGCCCACCGGTCGCGCCCCGACCCGTCGCGTCGACGCCGGCCGGGTGGAACCCGTTCGACGACGGTCCCGCGCCCAGCGCCCCGGGCGCGGCCTTTGACCGCTGGCAACGGTTCGGCCCGAGCCCCCGCCTGACCCAGGCCATGGACCGGCTGCGTGGCGGTCTGTCCGGCAGCGCGGTGCTGGCCAAGCTGGAAGATCCGCATTTGCATCTGGCCGAATTGGGACGCCTTATCGCCACCGACCCGGTCCTGACTTCCAGCATCCTGCGTCTGGCCAACAGCCCGCTGTACGGCCGGCACGAAGCCGTGGCGGACTTGACCCAGGCCCTGGGCATCCTGGGGCTGACCAACATCGAACTCGTGCTCCACGCCGAGTTGCTGGAGGCGGCGGCGATCCACTGCCGCTGGGAATGCTGCCACGCGCCAACCTGCGCCGGCATCTGGCGATCACGGCCGTGATCGCCCGGCATATCGCCCCGGCGTTCCCGGCCTCGATCCCCGGACCTTGCACACCCTCGGCATCCTGCACGACATGGGCAAGCTGGCCCTGTACCAGAACGGGGAAACGGCATTTCTGCCTGATCTGCCCACCGAAATCCGCGCCTTCGGCGCCGACCATGCCCTGACAGGCGCCCTGGTCTGCCAGGGATTCGGCCCTGCCCGACCCTGCTTTCCGGCATCGCCCTGCACCACGCGCCCCAGTTCGTCGAACTGGAGGACTGACGGCCGGCGTGCGGGAGATCACCTACGCCCTGGCCCTGTGCCTGGCCGACAGCCTCGCCCATCAATGGACCGACGCTCCGGATGGAGGGCACTGGGGTGGGCTGTCCGGGCCGGTATGCCCCGATACGCCGTGCGGGAATCCTACCGCTTCCTGGTCAAGGTCCCGGTCCTGGCCAGCCTGATCGACGCTCCGGCCCTGGGCGACACGGTCCGGCAAACCTTGGCCATGCTGCGCGCCTTGCCGGGCCAGGCCGCATAACCGCCGCGTGCCACCGCCCTCCCGGAAACCGGGGAATCCGGGATTGTGAATTTACATCCCCGGGGGATTTGCTGTAAGCAATCTTCGCCTTCGCTCAATAGTTCGTATCAGCATTCGCTATTGGTTCCGCTCGACGCTGCTGCCCCTGGTCCAGGACCAAGGCGCAGCCCCATGGATGTATGGGTGGGGTTTTCGCTTGGAAAGGAAGGGGGAATATGCTGCGATTTACGGTCAGTCCGCCCGGACACGAAAAATTACATGTGGTCATATACCCGGAAGAGTCCCGGATCGAGACCAACATCCTGCAGGATATCTCGATCAAGGACCCGAAAATGTGCAACAAGTGTAAAAAAAGCAAGGAGACCAACCGCTGCAACCTCTTGCAGGCGCTGGTCCCCATCCTGATCTATTTTTCGGATTTCCTCTCCTTGAAAAGTCGTCATCGAATATGAAGAAGAAAATTGCTGGAGCCGTTATATCGAATCCGCGCAACGCGCCGGATTCATCCTTTGCCTCTACGCGATGTTCCATTCATCCTGCGATTATTTCAGCCAGTTCAGTTTTATCCTGAAATACTACCGCGTGAACATCACCTATGAGATCTTCATGCACCTGATCCTGACCACGGCCCTGCTCAAGCGGCAGGTGGACCTCGACAGCGTCCACGACAAGGTGGATGTCTTCGCGGAAGTCAAATCCATGGCGGCCGAATTCCGCAACCGGCTGATCTTCATCCTGGAGGACGCCCGGGCCATCGAAAAAAAGGATGCCGCCGTCAACGCGCTCAACATCATCTTTAGCCTCAACAGCTTAAGTGCCGAGTATCTCCGGGAATACTACAAGGAATTCCTGGAGAATATCTCGCACATCCACCCTATCGCCTAGCCGCCTCCCTACGATGACAAAAAAGGCCGGCCGCGCAGGACGCGGCCGGCCGTGCCAGGCAATAATCCCGCAACAGCGGCTACAGGGCGGGCCAAAAACCGCCGACATCCCCCCAGAAAGCCCGGTCAAGGCCACGATTGCCCCAAGCAGGGCCACCACGAGCAAAAATTTGTGGCGCAGGGCGTTTTCCTGACTGGCCACGAACCCGCAGGAGCCCAGGGCCAGCAGCATACCCGAGCCGTACAGGGCCACGGCCGCGCTCTGGCGCGAAGACAACTCTCCCACCACCGGCAACAGCCCCGAAGCCACCCACATCAGGCAGCCCAGCGACACGATGCCGGCGCCAAGCCCGACCCGGGCCGCCAGCCGCAAGGTGAAGTTGTATAGTCCCGGCCGAACTCGTCCTTGTCACGCCGCCACACAAGCCAGGCACCGGTCATGGTGCCGGCGAAAAAAAGCGACAGGGCCAGGCCCTCGGCCAGCAATCGCCAAAAGAGCGCCGAAGCCGGCGGCACCAGAAGCGAAAGCCAGTCCAGGGCCGGTTCGTCGATGGCGACCGGACGCATAGCTGGCCAGACCGGCATAGAGGGTCAGCCAGAAAAAAAGCGTCGCGGTCAGGCCCAGGCTGGCATGAGCGGCTTTTTTCGTTTTGAGCCGCTGCCACATGCCCCGGTAGATCAAAAAAATCGCCGCGCCGGCCAAAAGCGGCGCGCCCACCGCGGCCAGGGGGAACGGAAAACCGAAAGCCAAGCGCACGCGGTCCGGCGCCAGAAAATGAATGATGGCTCCGGCCCCGAGCAGGCCCAAAAAGACCCACAAGCCGCCGAGCAAGGCAAACGTGGACGCCTGCTGGCCAAACTTGTCGGTAAAGATCTTCAGGCGTTTGACGGTGCGCAGTCCAACCAAGGGACGTGACGCACGGAATTCCGGCCGCGGCCAGGGCCAAACCCAGGTGGAGCGCGACCAGAACCATAGCCGTCCAAAAGACGGCGACGCGGAGAGCCTCTGACATGGGGCGCAATCTCCTTGGAGAGCCTCGGGTTCCATGGGAAAGGGCGCGGGGAGGCTGTCGCGTTTCCCGCTTTGCAGACGGCTTGTGCCCTAATTTCACATTTTCTGCAACAAATCCGCCTTCCCCTTCCGACCACACGGCAAGAATCGGCTTGCGCAACCGGTCCATGTCACGTAGTTTTACAGGGAACTTGAAAGGATCGGCAACTTTAACGCCGCGCGTTCCCCATGATCGGAAAAAACGCCCTGACTGCGACGCTGGCCCTTTTCCTGGCCGGTCCGCTCGGTGCCTGCGGCCGAACAATACCTTATCCCTGCACAACACCGGTTCGGATTCCCGGCTCAAGGCCGTGGAGTCCTCCTTGCAGAAGACCCAGGAAGAGCTCAAGGCCTGGAACGCAAACAGGCCCAAAGCGACGCCCGTCTCGCCGCCTTGCAAAAAACCTGTCCGGGCTCCCGGGCCAAGCCGGAGCCGCCGCTCCGCCCGTGCCCCAAAGCAGTGCCCTGGGCGTGGGCTTTGCCCATCCGGCGTCCGAAACCACAGGCGCACCTGCGGCCGGGCCCGTGCCCCAGCAGGAGCCACCGGTCCCGGAAAAGACGCCTGAAACAACCGCTCCCGCGCCTCCGGCCGGTCCGGCACCGACCCAGGCCCCCCGGCCAAACGCGCGCCCAAACGCCCCAACCACGACGCCGGCCGTGGTGCGCCCGCCCCAGTATTCGCCCTGCCGCCGGTCAAATCGCCCCCGGAACCCGGCATCGGGGGCCGGGTGGGACCGGCCGAGACCACCACGCCGACCCGCCCGATCGGCGGCGATGGCCGCTTCGGGCGTGGTCGGCGTGGTGGTCTCGGCCGGTCCCACCCGGCCCCGATGCCGGGTTTCCGGGGGCGATTTGACCGGCGGCAGGGGCGAATACTGGGGCGGGCGCACCACGGCCGGCGTCGGTGGTTGGGGCGTTTGGGCGCGCGTTGGCCGGGGGGCCTGGGTCGGTGCCGGACCGGCCGGAGGCGCGGGAGCGGTTGTTTCAGGCGTCTTTTCCGGGACCGGTGGCTCCTGCTGGGGCACGGGCCCTGCCGCAGGGTGCGCCTGTGGTTCGGACGCCGGATGGGCAAAGCCCACGCCCAGGGCACTGCTTTGGGGCACGGGCGGAGCGGCGGCTCCGGCTTGGCCCGGGAGCCCGGACAGGGTTTTTTGCAAGGCGGCGAGACGGGCGTCGCTTTGGGCCTGTTTGCGTTCCAGGGCCTTGAGCTCTTCCTGGGTCTTCTGCAAGGAGGACTCCACGGCCTTGAGCCGGGAATCCGAACCGGTGTTGTGCAGGGATAAGGGTATTGTTCGGCCCGCAGGCACCGAGCGGACCGGCCAGGAAAAGGGCCAGCGTCGCAGTCAGGGCGTTTTTTCCGATCATGGGGAACGCGCGGCGTTAAAGTTGCCGATCCTTTCAAGTTCCCTGTAAAACTACGTGACATGGACCGGTTGCGCAAGCCGATTCTTGCCGTGTGGTCGGAAGGGAAGGCGGATTTGTTGCAGAAAATGTGAAATTAGGGCACAAGCCGTCTGCAAAGCGGGAAACGCGACAGCCTCCCCGCGCCCTTTCCCATGGAACCCGAGGCTCTCCAAGGAGATTGCGCCCCATGTCAGAGGCTCTCCGCGTCGCCGTCTTTTGGACGGCTATGGTTTCTGGTCGCGCTCCACCTGGGTTTGGCCCTGGCCGCGGCCGGAATTCCGTGCGTCACGTCCCTGGTTGGACTGCGCACCGTCAAACGCCTGAAGATCTTTACCGACAAGTTTGGCCAGCAGGCGTCCACGTTTGCCTTGCTCGGCGGCTTGTGGGTCTTTTTGGGCCTGCTCGGGGCCGGAGCCATCATTCATTTTCTGGCGCCGGACCGCGTGCGCTTGGCTTTCGGTTTTCCGTTCCCCCTGGCCGCGGTGGGCGCGCCGCTTTTGGCCGGCGCGGCGATTTTTTTGATCTACCGGGCATGTGGCAGCGGCTCAAAACGAAAAAAGCCGCTCATGCCAGCCTGGGCCTGACCGCGACGCTTTTTTTCTGGCTGACCCTCTATGCCGGTCTGGCCAGTATGCGTCCGGTCGCCATCGACGAACCGGCCCTGGACTGGCTTTCGCTTCTTGTGCCGCCGGCTTCGGCGCTCTTTTGGCGATTGCTGGCCGAGGGCTGGCCCTGTCGCTTTTTTTCGCCGGCACCATGACCGGTGCCTGGCTTGTGTGGCGGCGTGACAAGGACGAGTTCGGCCGGGACTATTACAACTTCACCTTGCGGACTGGCGGCCCGGGTCGGGCTTGGCTGCCGGCATCGTGTCGCTGGGCTGCCTGATGTGGGTGGCTTCGGGGCTGTTGCCGGTGGTGGGAGAGTTGTCTTCGCGCCAGAGCGCGGCCGTGGCCCTGTACGGCTCGGGTATGCTGCTGGCCCTTGGCTCCTGCGGGTTCGTGGCCAGTCAGGAAAACGCCCTGCGCCACAAATTTTTGCTCGTGGTGGCCCTGCTTGGGGCAATCGTGGCCTTGACGGCTTTCTGGGGGGGATGTCGGCGGTTTTTTGGCCCGCCCTGTAGCCGCTGTTGCGGGATTTATTGCCTGGCACGGCCGGCCGCGTCCTGCGCGGCCGGCCTTTTTTGTCATCGTAGGGAGGCGGCTAGGCGATAGGGTGGATGTGCGAGATGTTCTCCAGGAATTCCTTGTAGTATTCCCGGAGATACTCGGCACTTAAGCTGTTGAGGCTGAAGATGATGTTGAGCGCGTTGACGGCGGCATCCTTTTTTTCGATGGCCCGGGCGTCCTCCAGGATGAAGATCAGCCGGTTGCGGAATTCGGCCGCCATGGATTTGACTTCCGCGAAGACATCCACCTTGTCGTGGACGCTGTCGAGGTCCACCTGCCGCTTGAGCAGGGCCGTGGTCAGGATCAGGTGCATGAAGATCTCATAGGTGATGTTCACGCGGTAGTATTTCAGGATAAAACTGAACTGGCTGAAATAATCGCAGGATGAATGGAACATCGCGTAGAGGCAAAGGATGAATCCGGCGCGTTGCGCGGATTCGATATAACGGCTCCAGCAATTTTCTTCTTCATATTCGATGACGACTTTTTCAAAGGAGAGGAAATCCGAAAAATAGATCAGGATGGGGACCAGCGCCTGCAAGAGGTTGCAGCGGTTGGTCTCCTTTGCTTTTTTTACACTTGTGCACATTTTCGGGTCCTTGATCGAGATATCCTGCAGGATGTTGGTCTCGATCCGGGACTCTTCCGGGTATATGACCACATGTAATTTTTCGTGTCCGGGCGGACTGACCGTAAATCGCAGCATATTCACCCCTTCCTTTCCAAGCGAAAACCCCACCCATACATCCATGGGGCTGCGCCTTGGTCCTGGACCAGGGGCAGCAGCGTCGAGCGGAACCAATAGCGAATGCTGATACGAACTATTGAGCGAAGGCGAAGATTGCTTACAGCAAATCCCCCGGGGATGTAAATTCACAATCCCGGATTCCCCGGTTTCCGGGAGGGCGGTGGCACGCGGCGGTTATGCGGCCTGGCCCGGCAAGGCGCGCAGCATGGCCAAGGTTTGCCGGACCGTGTCGCCCAGGGCCGGAGCGTCGATCAGGCTGGCCAGGACCGGGACCTTGACCAGGAAGCGGTAGGATTCCCGCACGGCGTATCGGGGCATACCGGCCCGGACAGCCCACCCCAGTGCCCTCCATCCGGAGCGTCGGTCCATTGATGGGCGAGGCTGTCGGCCAGGCACAGGGCCAGGGCGTAGGTGATCTCCCGCACGCCGGCCGTCAGTCCTCCAGTTCGACGAACTGGGGCGCGTGGTGCAGGGCGATGCCGGAAAGCAGGGTCGGGCAGGGCCGAATCCCTGGCAGACCAGGGCGCCTGTCAGGGCATGGTCGGCGCCGAAGGCGCGGATTTCGGTGGGCAGATCAGGCAGAAATGCCGTTTCCCCGTTCTGGTACAGGGCCAGCTTGCCCATGTCGTGCAGGATGCCGAGGGTGTGCAAGGTCCGGGGATCGAGGCCGGGAACGCCGGGGCGATATGCCGGGCGATCACGGCCGTGATCGCCAGATGCCGGCGCAGGTTGGCGCGTGGCAGCATTCCCAGCGGCAGTGGATCGCCGCCGCCTCCAGCAACTCGGCGTGGAGCACGAGTTCGATGTTGGTCAGCCCCAGGATGCCCAGGGCCTGGGTCAAGTCCGCCACGGCTTCGTGCCGGCCGTACAGCGGGCTGTTGGCCAGACGCAGGATGCTGGAAGTCAGGACCGGGTCGGTGGCGATAAGGCGTCCCAATTCGGCCAGATGCAAATGCGGATCTTCCAGCTTGGCCAGCACCGCGCTGCCGGACAGACCGCCACGCAGCCGGTCCATGGCCTGGGTCAGGCGGGGGCTCGGGCCGAACCGTTGCCAGCGGTCAAAGGCCGCGCCCGGGGCGCTGGGCGCGGGACCGTCGTCGAACGGGTTCCACCCGGCCGGCGTCGACGCGACGGGTCGGGGCGCGACCGGTGGGCTGGCCGGAACAGCGACCGGCGGCGTGCCCACGGCGATGACCCGGCGGTTTCTACTCTTGCCCAGGACCACCATCAGCAGGACGGCGCCAAGCGCCAGTCCCTCAGACCGAGCCCCATGCCCCAGCCCATGCTGCGATTCCCCCGACATACGTTGTCCTGCCGCCTTGGCGCAAGCCGCTCGCCGGGGCGCATCAAACGGCATGGCTCTCCCTGCACCAGTTCCCGGCGTCTTCCGGCGGTCGGATCGCCCGGGCCTACGCGCCCGAGCCGGCCTCGGCCGGCTTGCCCGCGCGATGGCCAAACTTGCGCCCGAGCCAGCCCTGGAAGGCGTCGAGGTAGATATAGTACACCGGAGTGAAGTACATGTCAGCATCTGGGACACGACCACCCACCCACCACGCACAGGCCGAGAGGCCGTCTGGCCGCCCCCCGGCCCCGAACCCAGGGCAATGGGCAAGGTGCCCATGAGCGCGGCCATGGTGGTCATCATGATTGGCCGGAACCGCGTGAGCGCCCCTTCGTAGATGGCCTGCCTGGCCGGCATGCCCTGGCCGCGTTGGGCCTCCAAGGCGAAGTCGATCATCATGATGGCGTTTTTCTTGACGATGCCGATCAGCATGATGATGCCGACAAAGCCGTAGATGTTGAGATCCAGGCCGAAGACCATGAGCGTGGCCAGGCGCCCACCCCGGCCGAAGGCAGCCCCGAAGGATGGTCAGCGGGTGGATGAAGCTCTCGTAGAGGATGCCGAGCACGATGTAGATGACGAGCACGGCCATGGCCAGGAGCATGGCCAGGCCGGTCAGGGAGCTTTGGAAGGCTTGGGCCTCGCCCTGGAAGCTCGTGAACACCGTGGCCGGCAGCTCCTTGCGGGCCAGCTCGTCGATGGCGTCCACCACCGGCCGAGCGACGCCCCGGGACGCAGGTTGAACGACAGGGTCACCGAGGGCGTCTGGCCGGAGTGGTTGACCGACAGCGGGCCCACGGACACTTCCCGATGGATCAAGGTGTCCAGCGGCACGAGCTGGCCGTCGCGCGAGCGCACGTGCAGCATGGCCAGGGCGTCGGGATTGGCCTGGTAGGCCGGGGCCAGCTCCATGATGACCTGGTAGGTGTCGTTCGGCGGCGTAGATGTCGAAATCTGCCGGTTGCCGTAGGACGTGGCCAGGGCATCCTCGATCTGGTAGGCCGTGATGCCAAGGGCCGAAGCCTTGTCCCGGTCGATGTCGATGCGCAGCTCGGGATTGCGGATCTGGAGATCCGAGGTCACGTCCTGGAGGTCGGTCAGGCGGCGCAGCTGGTCTCGAAGGCGGCTGCGGCCTTGAACAGCTCCTCGGTATTGGTGGCCTGGAGCGTGAACTGGTACTGGCCCTTGGACGTCCGGCCGCCGATGCGGATGGGCGGCGGATTTTGCAGATACACCCGCAGACGGGGATTTGGGCCAGTTCCCGGCGCAGACGCTGCATCACCGCGTCGGCCGAGGCTCGGCGCTCCTCCAGCGGGCGCAGGGTGATCATGAACCGGCCGTTGTTGGTGGTGTTGTTGGGGCCGCCGGCGCCGATGACGGACATGTAGGCGGCCACGTCCTTGTCCTGGCTGAGCAGGGCGTTGAGGCGCTGCTGGCGTTCGGCCATGACGGAAAAGGCCACGCCTTCCTCGGCCTCGGTGGTGGCCGTGAGCTGGCCCGTGTCCTCGCTCGGCAAAAAGCCCTTGGGAATGGCTTTGAACAGCCAGACCGTGACCCCGAGCAGCACCAGGGAAAAAAGCAGCGTGGTGAAATGGTGGCGCAGCACCAGGCGCAGGCTCACGTCGTAAAAGTCGCGCAGCCGGTCGAAGCCGGCCTCGATGATTTGTAGAGCCGCCCATGGCGCACCTCCGCGGTTTTTTGCCGCAGGACCAGGGCGCACAGCATGGGCGTCAGGGAAATGGACACGAAGCCCGAGACCAGGATGGCCACCATGATGGTGACCGCGAATTCGTGGAACAGCCGGCCCACGATGCCGCCCATGAAAAAGACCGGCAAACACCGCCGCCAGGGAAATGGTCATGGACACGATGGTGAAGCTGATCTCGCGCGAGCCTTCCAGGGCGGCGGTCAGGGCGGTTTTGCCCATTTCCAGGTGGCGCACGATGTTTTCGAGCATGACAATGGCGTCGTCCACCACGAACCCGACCGAGAGCGTGAGCGCCATGAGCGAAATGTTGTCGAGGCTGAAGTCCAGCAGGTACATGGCGGCAAAGGTGCCGACCACGGACATGGGCAGGCCAGGCTCGGAATGACCGTGGCCGGGATTGCGCAAAAACAGGAAGATGACCATGACCACCAGGCACACGGTCAAAAGCAGGGTGAATTTCACGTCGGACACGGAATCGCGGATCGACACCGAGCGGTCGTAGAGGATCTTGAGGGAGACCGAGGCCGGAAGCTGGGCCTGGAAACGGGGCAGCAGCTCTTTGATCGCGTCCACCACTTCCACGGTATTGGTGCCGGGTTGGCGCTGGATGGCGAGCACCAGTCCCGGGGTGCCGGAAAACCAGTTGAGGCGCCGGGTTTCCTCGACGCTGTCCGTGACCTTGGCGATGTCGCCCAAGCGCACCGGCGAACCGTCGCGCCAAGCCACGATGATGGGCCGGTAGCCGGCGGCGGCCAGCAGCTTGCCGCTGGAGCGCACGGTGTATTCCTTGGACGGGCCGGACACCGAGCCGACAGGCAGGTTCACGTTGGCCTTTTTCACGGCCTCGGCCGCCTCGTCCACGCCGATGTTGCGGGCGGCCATGCCCTCGGGGTCGAGCTGGATGCGCACGGCGTATTTCTTCGAGCCGTAGACCGAGACCTGGGCCACGCCGGGCACCATGGAAATGCGCTGGGCCATCATGTTCTCGGCGTATTCGTCCACGTCGGACAGACGCATGACATCCGAGGCGATGGCTAGGTAGAGGATGGGCGCGTCGGCCGGGTTGACCTTGCGGAAATACGGCGGCGAGGGCAGGTCGTCGGGCAGGTCTTGCCGGCCGTGGTCATGGCCGACTGCACGTCCAGGGCGGCGGCGTCGATATCGCGGTTCAGGGCGAACTGGAGCGTGATCCGGGTCGAGCCCACGGAGTTGATGGAGGTCATGGAGTCGAGGCCGGCGATGGTCGAGAACTGCTTTTCCAGCGGATTGGCCACGGCCGAGGCCATGGTCTCGGGACTGGCCCCGGGCAGGGACACCCGCACCTCGATGGTGGGGAAATCCACATTGGGCAGGTCCGAGACAGGCAGCTTCACATAGGCCAGGGCCCCGAAAATGAGAATGGCGGCCATGACCAGGGTGGTCATGACCGGCCGGGTGATGAAAACGGCGGCCGGATTCATGGCTTGGCTCCGGCCTTGGCTTGGGCGGCCGGACCGCTGTCCGCGGGCTTGATTGCGGCGAGCGCCCCGGGCGCCAGCCGGACCTGGCCGTCCACCACCACCCGTTCACCCGGCGAAAGCCCCTTTTCCACCACGGTCGTGCCGTCCACGATGGGCCCGGGCGTGATCTGGCGGGCCGCGCCCGGTTGTCCTGGCCGATCACGTAGACGTAGGGGCCCTTGAGCCCGTCCATGACCGCCTGGGTCGGGATGACCAGGGCGTCTTCCAGCGTGTCCAGGGTCAGGTCCGCGCGCACGAACTGGCCCGGCCACAACCGCTCGTCGGTGTTGGCGTATTCGGCCTTGAGCCGGATGGCCCCGGTCTTGGCGTCCACGGCGTTGTCCACGAACACCAGGGGCGCGGTGAGGGGAGGGCTTTTCCCTTCGCCGTCCGGGGCGGCGGTCACGGACAGGGGCGCGAGCTTACGCCGGGCCAGGATGGCGGGCAGATGGCGCTCGGGCACGGAAAAGGCGATGAAGATGGGGCTTAACTGGTTGATGACGCACAGGGTCCCTTCGTCGGCTTTGACCACGTTGCCGGTGGTCAAAAGGATCGTGCCCACCCGGCCGGCGATGGGGGCCTTGATGTCGGTGTATTCGAGGTCGAGCTTGGCCCGGTCCAGGCTGGCCTCGTCCAGGCGGATGGTGCCCTCCAGGGTCTTGGCCTGGGACTGGGTCTGGTCGTACTGCTCCTGGGCGACCACGTCCTTGGACTTGAGGGTGGCGTAGCGCTTGAGGTCCTCGTTGGCCTTGACGAGCAGGGCCTTGTCCCGGTCGACCTTACCCTGGGCCTCGCGGATGGCCATCTCGAAGGGCCTTGGGTCGATGCGGAAAAGCGTCGCCCCCTTGGCCACGACTGCTCCATCACGCACGAGCTGGGCCACGATGGCCCCGCCCACCCGGGGACGCACCGCCACCGTGGCCATGGGTTCCACGTTGCCTACGGCCTTGACCGTGACCGGCACGGTCCGGGAGGTGGCCGCGACCACCAGCACCGGGGCCGGGCGTTCGGTCCGGCTCCCCTGGGCGTCACCGCCCCCGCAGGAGGCGCAGGCACGCAGACACAAACCACCAGCAGCCAGGACAAAGGACAAGGCTTCACGATGGGGCTCCGGTTGTCGGGGCAAGGTTGGGGGCGGTCCAGGGCTCGGCGGTAAGGCCGCGCATGGCCGCCAGGGAGAAACGGGTGACATGGGCGGCCAGGGCGTCCACGTCGTCGGTTTCGGGGTCGCAGCCGGGATAGAGGCTGGCCAGGACCGGGCGGTCCAGGGCGATGTGGCGGCACTGGCCCACCACGCTTTGGGCACAGCGGGCGATCAGGACCGGCGAGGCGTCCGGGCCGAGAATCTGGGCCACGATGTCGCGCAGCACGGCATTGGCCGGGGCCAGGCAGCGTTCGATCAGCCCCGGCAGGTTGCTTGACGGCTCGGCCATTTCCCGGGCCATGAGCCGGTGCAGCCAGGCATGGCGGCCCTTGTCGAACAGCCGCAAAAAAAGGGCCCGCACATAGGCGTACAGGCGCGTTTCCGGGTCGGTTTCGCCTTCGGGCAGCCCGAGGTCCGGGGGGAAACGCCGGTTGGCCTCGCGGTGGGCGTATTCGAGCACCGCCTGGTACAGGCGTTCCTTGCTGCCGAAATGGTAGTGGATGGCGGCGAGATTGACCTTGGCGAGGCGGGTGATCTCCCGGACGGTGGCGGCTGCGAAGCCCTTGCAGGAAAATATTTCGCCCGCCGCGGCTAGCAATCGCTGCCGGGTCTCGTCCTCGCGACCGTTGCTGGTCATCCGTCCGCCTTCATGGAACTTCTTTCGTTTCTTGCCGATAAGCGGGAATGGCCAGCCGGTCAAGACGACCGACGCCACCTGCCGCCTTCCTTGCCGGGCTGTCATGCTCGCGGGACCGGGCATCCCTCCGAGGCAGCGGCGGCGGTTGACCGGACTGGGAAAAACACCTAGCTCTTGCAACCATCGAACCCTATCCAGAGGAGGACCGCATCATGGCCGAAGGCATCGTTCACGTCGTGGCCAAATTTCTGGCCAAACCGGGACAGGAAGCCGCCCTCAAGGAAACCCTGCTTGGGCTCATCCCCCCAACCCAGAAAGATCCCGGCTACCTCGCCTACGACCTCTACGCATCCGCCCAGCGGCCCGGGGAATTCGTCCTCATCGAGGCCTGGGCGAGCAAGGAACTGCTCGCCAGCCACCTCGACACGCCGCATCTCAACGGCTTCAAGGACAAGGCCCCCGAGCTTCTGGCCGCGCCCATGGACGTGAAGCTTTTTTCGGAACAGCCTGGTTTCTAGCCCGTCCACGCCCATCCCGCCCCTCGGCTCCGGTCAGGGGTGGGATGGCTCGTACGCCTCTTCCTTGCACCCCAAAGCCAGGGGCAAATGGAGAGCGAACTCGGTGCCGGTCGCCGCATCCGAGCGAAAGCCCACAGACCCTTCCAGATAGTTCTCGGCAAAAAGCTTCATGCCGTAGGTGCCAAGTCCCCGGCCTTTGCCCTTGGTGGAAAAGGTCCGGCGGAAGATCTGCTCCCGGGCCTCGGCCGGAATCTGGCCGGGATTGCGCACCCAGAAGCGCAGGCCGTCCGCGTCCACGGTGCAGCCCGTCGTGACGGTGCCGCCCCGGGGCGTGGCCTCCATGGCGTTTTTGAGCATGTTCACCAGGATGCGGTGGATGAGCTTGCGGTCGGAGGAAAAGACCACATCGGCACTGTGGATGTCCACGGCCAGGGTCTTGCCCCGGGACGAGGCCTCCTGGCGCATGATGTCGGCGATGTCCTGGAGCAGGGGCAGGGAGCGCAGCTTGACGCTCGCCACCTCGTATTCCCCCTGTTCGGCCAGGGTGAAGTCCCGCTGGGCGTTGATGAGTTCCGTAATGCGTTCGGTGGTGAAGACGAGCAGATCGATTTCGGTCGTCCGAGGCCCTTCCTGGGTCGGCGATTGGCGCAACAATTCGCACAGCCCGCGCAAGCCCGACACGAGATTGAGCAGGTCGTGGTAGAAGATGCGTTCCATGAGGGCCAGGCGTTTTTCGGCCCGATGTCGGTCAGGATCGCGGCTTGAAAATGTTCGCCGCCAAGGGGCAGGGTCCACAGTTGCAGGTGGAAGTCGAGGCTGCCTGTGCGCGGCCCCTCATGACGCTGGAGCCGGCATTCGCCTTCCGCGCAGGTAAGTTCCTTGTGCTGCAAGAGCTTGAGCATGGATTGGGTGGCGCCGCAATGGCGGCACAGCGGCGACATGCCGCAGCCGCCGGGTGCCAATTGCGCGCCCAGGCAATGCATGGCCTCGCCCAGTCGCTGCCCGAGCAGCATCTGGAGATCGGCCTCCCGGGGGAGCATGTGCAGGAACGAGGTGTTGGAATAAATGATTTGGCGATTGGCATTAAAGACCACCACACTGACGGGCAGGCGATCCAAGATGGCCGCAGCCGGGCTGTCGGCGATACTTTTCGCCTGCCGCGTCAGTGTTTCACGGGAAGAGCGTTCGGCCGATAAGACACCGTTGAGCCCTGCGTTCACAATACGAACCTCCTCGGCAACGCCGAAGCCAAGCCCATATCGTGGAAGGCCAGGGTCCGTCCATCCCCGTCTCAGGCGGCCAGCGAGCCCTCCGGACGCGTGTTGACGCCCGGCATGGCCGGCTCGCGCAGCCGGGCCGAAGCCACTTCGGGCAGCCCGGACAGCTCGATGGTCAGCCGGCCCACCCGGCCGTCATCGGCCACGGTCAGCAGCAGCGGCCGCAGCCATCGTCGGGCAGGCAGGTCAGGGCCAACAGCGGGTAGGACCGCTTGGCCAGCAGGGCAGCCACATGGCGCACGGCGCCCATGGGGTCGTAGGTGGCCACATCCAGCACGGCTTGCCGTCCGGCGGCATGGCGTTTGGCGTCATTTTGCATGGGCATGGTCGGCCTCCATGATCATTTCGTTGTTGGC
>Ga0268359_12639_pt1 | contig 21852 bp, 23 predicted proteins | sample BioMet11_FD_194416 | JGI IMG/M metagenome (GOLD analysis project Ga0268359, IMG submission 194416) | Sewage microbial communities from Oakland, California, United States - Biofuel 11 (PacBio Assembly) | ecosystem: Engineered > Wastewater > Sewage > Unclassified | place: USA: California | collected...
ACCCCACTCCTTGACGCCAGCCTGGCTGCCGATGACGAAGAGGGTCGGAGCCTCGGACTTGTCCATCTCCGAGGTAAGGGTCTGCTCATAGGTGCCGGACGCAGCGGTGACCACCTTCACCTTGACGTCTGGGTAGGCCTTCATGTACTTGGATGCGAGGTCCTGGGCGGTCGCATCAAGCTCGGGCTTGAAGTTGAGCCAGTAGACGGAGCCTGAACGATTGGCGCTCGTGGAGCTGCTGCTCGTAGAGCTGCTGGTATCGGAGCTGCTGCTGGAGCAGCCGGCGAGACCTGCGATGGTGGCGAGGCTTGCCCCGCCGATGAACGACCTGCGACTGATGTTCTTCCCAAACATAAGAACTCCTCCTAGTCTTCCCGCGCATCCCCTGACGCGCAATTTGCACCAAGCAAATTCGAGCTATCGTGCGGTCCTACGGTCCCCCCGGGCCTCAGGGCCGGTCCAAGCGAATGTGGCTACTCGCCGACCTTCCCTCCACTACGTCCATCAGAATCCTCAATGCCTCCTTTCCTAGGGCCTCTTGGGGCTGAGACAACGTGGTGAGCGTCGGTGTCGTATAGAGGGATGACTCGATGCCATCGATTGCGATGACCGAGCAGTCCTCGGGAACCCTCTTGCCAAACTCGTAGAGCGCCTTCATCGCTGCGATGGCCATCGAATCCGCGACCGCAAACAGTGCCGTGACGTCTGGTCGGCGAAACAAGAAGCGCCGCTGTCGCCTCGTAGGCGGCCTCCATGGTGAAGTCGATCGTCTCGCATACGAGCTCGGCATCAACAGGCAGCCCCCTGTCCTCGAGCGCCTGGCAGAAGCCCATGTAGCGCAGCTCGCTGATGGAGCGGTCGTGAATGGTGTCGAGGAGCACCGCGATCTTTGTGTGGCCCTGGTCGATGAGATAGCTCGTGGCCTGATAGGCTGCCGCTCGGTCATCGATGGAGACCGACGAGTACGCGCCCCTCTCGAGATTGCCAAACTGGTTGGTAAAGGAACAGCACACGAAGGGCGCACCGATGGAGACGGCTTCCCTCGCGCGTGTAGTCATAGCGTCCACCGAGAAGCACGAGACCCTTCAGGCGCTTGGAGTTGACAAGCTCGGCACCCTCCGTGATCTCATCGGAGCGGACGGTGACCTGGTGGAGCACCATGTCATAACCCGCCTGCGCGCAGCCGTCCTCGATGGCACGGACGATGGGAACGAAGAAGGTGTTCTCGGCACCACGGACCACCACACCGATGGAGGCGGTCTGGGTGCGCACGAGGTCGCGGGCACTGCTGTTTGGGACGTAATGGAGCTTGCGAACGGCCTCGAGCACCTTGTCCTTGGCATCCTGGCTGACGTCCGGGTGGTTGTTGAGGGCACGTGAAACCGTGCTCACTGAGACGCCGCAATACTCGGCCACGGTCTTGATGGTTGTCATGGGCCACCCTCCCCTCTGACTCGATACTGGCACTGGAATCGTTACTGGTAACATTTCCAGTAACGTTCTGATAGTCATTTCATCACCAAACCAGTCGAGGCGCAAGGAACTCTTCAGCAAATGGTCCCCTTTTGCCGCGAAAGGAATTGTTCGCGCGCCAAACGGTCATACCCTTGCTACCGGGACAGTGGCCCGCAAGAATGGGCGAGACGACATCCGCCCCTACGAAGGAGGCGTCCCCATGGCGCTCGCGACCGACCCCAAGCTACGAAGCAACGTCATCTACTCGTTGTTCGTGCGTAACCATACGTTGGAGGGAACCTTCCGGGCGGTCATTCCCGACCTGCCGCGCATCGCCAGCCTTGGCATCGACTACGTCTGGCTCATGCCCATCCACCCCATCGGCCAACTCGGGCGCAAGGGGGTGCTTGGGAGTCCCTATGCCATTCGCGACTATCGCGCCATCAATCCCGAGTACGGCACGATCGAGGACTTCCTTGCACTCGTGGAGGCCATCCATGCCAACGGGATGCTCTGCATGATCGACGTGGTGTACAACCACACCTCACCCGACTCCGTCCTCTGGAGCCGTCACCCAGAGTTCTTCTACCGCGGGGCCGATGGCAGGCCGGGCAATCGCATAGGCGAATGGGCCGACGTCATCGACCTCGACTACGCGGTCCCAGGTCTCTGGGACTATCAGATCGAGTCGCTGCGCTACTGGGCGGGCATGGTCGACGGCTTTCGCTGCGATGTCGCATCACTCGTCCCGATGGAGTTCTGGGAGCAGGCACGCGACGAGGTTGCGAAGACCAACCCCAGCTGCGTCTGGCTCGCAGAAACCGTGCACCGTTCGTTCGGAGAGCTCATCCGGCGCAGCGGCACGGACTGCGCACGGGACACGGAGGTCTTCTCCGCCTTTGACATGGAGTACGAATACGACGTCCGCGAGGCCTTCGAGGACTATCTGGCCGGAAGGACCACGCTCGGACACTGGCTCGATCTACTCGACTTTCAAGAGTCGGTCTATCCCGACAACTATGACAAGCTGCGCTTCCTCGAGAATCACGACACCGCACGCATCGCTTCGCTTGCGCATGGGTCATTTGACCTGGAAAACCTTACCGCCCTGTCGTTCTTCCTCAAGGGGACCACGCTCGTCTATGCGGGACAGGAGGTTGCATGCGAACACCAAACCAGCCTCTTTGACCGCGACGTGATCGGATGGGACACGGGGCGCGACCTGGGCAACCTCATACGACGCTTGGCGCATGTCAAGCACGAGGTGCTCGGCGTGAGAGATTTCATCCGCTTTCGGGCGGATGACGAGCACGACGTTGCCATGGTCATGCGCGGTGACGTCAGGAACACGCTGGGCGTCTTCTCGCTGCGCGGCCAAGACGCCAACGTTAGCGTGGAGCTATCCGACGGCTCGTATGAGAACCTTTTGAACGGTCATGAGGTTATCGTACGCGACGGCGTGCTCCGCACCGACGGCAAACCCATCATCGTCTGCGCATAGCACGAGGATGTGCAGTAAACAGTCTCAAATGTACGCGCCCTCAAGAGCTTCCCTCAAAACCAGTTCCAGAGATTCCGAAAACGCCAGTTGAGATGAAGCGCGATATCCCACTCGGCAACGCATCCGAAAATGACTCGTCCATTTGAATCCTTTTTCTGCAGGTGCTCGCCCCTCGCAGATTCTCGGATTTCGCCGTGGCCCACGGTGCATCTAGATGTTTTTCACACGAAACCAGTAGCGGAAGAGCTCGTGGAACCCACACTGCTCGTAAACGCTTCTCGCGGTTGCATTATCAGAAACGACCTGCAGGTAGGCATGGCCGGCACCGTGTCTTCTGCCCTCGCGGAGAACCGTGCGCACGATCTGCGTGGCAAACCCGCGACGACGGTACGCCTCATCTACGTGGACCGCGTATACGCCGATGTAGTCGCGGTCGAGGATACCTAGCCCCGTTGCCACCACGCGACCGTCCAGACGCACGGAAACGGCGATCTCGTCCTTGGGAATTGCATCGTACATGGCAGGAACGATACGCCGGTGGACGACGTCATCCATGTGCTTGAGCGAGAAGAGGCCCTCCATCCACGCATGACTCACGTTGTTCTCGATGGTAAGGGGAACGTCGGAATCTTCGATGGGGTCGGAGCCCGTGTCATCGAGGCATCGCGTCATGACGGTGGTGCGATGCTGTTCCACATAGCCGCGAGCCGCAAGAAACGCGTCAAGGTCTGGGCTGCCGACAGGACTGATCTTGAACACGCAGGGGGTCTTCCACCTGCGATAGACCGCTTCGCAGTAGGGAACCTTCTCGGAGAGGGGCAGATGGGGCTCACCGATTTGCTCTACGCAGTTGGTGCGATGCGTGTAGAAGCTCGAGTAGCGGAGAATCCAGCCGTCATAGACCTGCATCTGCCACGATGGCCATGCGTTGAGCGAGAGGTCCTCGATCTTCTTGACTTCCGTATCCATATCCTCGGTGTTTCGGTCCATGTCCCGCGAAAGGTGCGAGACCCCCTGTCCGCTGTCAGTCACAGACATGGTAGCCGATACCCTTGGCCGTGCGTCTGCAGAATACGGGGCGTCCACCCGAGGGCATCCCGGCATGGAACCCGTCTTCGGCAGTAGCCCACAAGCTGGTCTACCAAAGGGACCAGGGGGCGCTCCGCGTGACTCACGCGAAATGCGCCCCCTGGCAAGGAGGGGCATATGGTCGGCAGAGACGCCGTTCTTCCTTACGCCTTTGCGGCGTCAGAGATCATGTCCTGCAAGAACTCGTAGGCCTGGTCGTCGGTGTAGCCCTCGTGTACGACCTTGCCGATTGCCTGCGCCATCTCGATGGGATATGCGCTCTGGAAGATGTTGCGGCCCATGTCAACGCCATGGGCACCCTTGCGGATGACGTCGTAGGCCATGTGCAGCGCATCTCTCTCGGGCAGCTTCTTGCCACCGGCGACCACGATGGGCACGGGGCAGGCGGCGACGACCTCCTCGAAGTCCTCGCAGTCGTAGGTCTTGACCATCTGAACGCCCATCTCGGCAATGATGCGCGTGGCGAGCTTGAAGTAGCGACCCGTACGCTCCATGTCCTTGCCCACGGCACAGACGCCCAGCGTCGGAATGCTGTAGCGGAAGCCCGCATTGATGGTGCGGGACAGGTTGTCGATGCTCGAGAGCTGGCCGTCACCGCCGATGAAGGTCTGCACGGCCATGCAGTCGGCGTTCATGCGAATGGCATCCTCGACATCGACGGCGATGACCTCATGAGAGAGGTCGGCCTGTAGCATGGAGGAGCCTGAGGTGGTGCGCAGTGCAATCGCCTTGGTGATCTCGGGCGGAACGCAGTCACGCAGGGCGCCACGGGTCCCCATGAAGACATCGATGTACGGTGCCAGCTGCGGGAGAAGCAGGTCGAGGCGCTCGAGGCCGGCGGTGGACCCCATGAAGTAGCCGTGGTCGAACGCAAACATCACGGTATTGCCGCTATTGGGATTGAAGATGTGGGCAAGATGCTTCTTCATGCCCCATTCGAGGCTGTTTGCACCCTTGACGAAGAAGCCCCTGTTGTTCGCGAAGGGAACGTCCGTGTGATAGTCCTTTGCCACCTTGAGTCCGTCGAGGTCTGCCATAAGAAGAGTCCTTTCTTTTTGTCTGGCGCGCGCTTGCACGCGTACCCTTCAATGCTATCAGCACCGCGCTGGCCTTGTCTCCGTTGGCACCCCACGCATGTCACCGATGACAAAACCAGCACCGCGCACCGCGAGGAGACTGCCGAGAAACCCTCCCGGCAGCCTCCCGCGACGATCACCGAGAACTAGAAGTCGTAGTCGTCCACGTTGTCCTTGGTGAAGACCAGGCGCTCAGGCAGCAGGATGACGCCGTTGTTCTTGTCGGCGGTCTTGGCGCCATCGGAGATGCTGGAGTTGTCGAGGACCTCGCAGTCGCCGATGTCAGGGATGCTGATCTTGTCGCCGACCTTGACGGTATTGCCGGCGGCGAGGTACGCGGCCGCGTAGCAGCCCATCGCACCCTGGAGACCGCAGTCCCAGAGGCCCCAGTTGTACAGGGTCCCGTTTGTGCAGTACTCCTTCATCGACTGCGGAGAGGCGAAGCCGGTGATGGTGATGGTGGTCTGGTTGTAACCCTTGTTCTCGGCGGCCTGGCACTGTCCGGGGAGGGCGGTGGAGTCGTTGCAGATGATGAGGTTGATGCTGGGATAGGCATCGAGGATGGACTCGCCGACGGTGATGGCCTTCTCGGCGTCCTGCTCGGAGTAGTAGTTGTCCTTGTGGACGTTGACCCAGCTGGGATACTTGTCGGCGATGATCTTCTCGGCGGCCACGTGCCAGGAGTTCTGGTCGGTGACGGTAGCCTGCGAGTAGTGCCACACGTAGTTGATGGCATCGGTGTCGGGGTTCTTGCCGCGCTGCTTGAGACCGGCAACGGACATGTCGACCAGCATCTGCCCGAGAATGTCCGGAGTACCCTGGGAGACCATCAGGCAGCGGTCCTCGGGCTTGGCATCGGAGTCCCACGTGCAGACGGTGACACCGGATTTTGTGGCGGACTTCAACGCATCGGAGACGCCCGAGGCGTCGACGGTGGAGATGCAGAGGGCATCGACGCCGGAAGCAACGACGTTGTTGATGACGGAGACCTGAGCGGAGACCGAGGCGGTGGAGTCGCCCTCGTAGTCAACCGTGAATCCCCAGCTCGAAGCATGCTTCTGGGCGCCGTTGTTGGCGGACTCGAAGAAGGCGTTTCCCGTGACCTTCGGGATGAACGCGACGGTCAGCCCGGAGACACCGGAGCCAGAGCCACTCGCGCCGGAGGTGGAACTCGACGACGATGACGACGAGCTTTCCGTGGATGACGAGCCGCAGCCCATGAGGCCCAGCCCCAAGGCGGCGACGCCACTCACCTTGACAAAATTACGACGAGTAAGCTGATTCATAACCCTACCTCCCACTTTCGTTGACGAGCCCTTACGCTTTTGACGTTACCTTCCCTGCGAACAGCGAGTGCAGCCTAGTCCCGACACTGGTGTTGCTCGCCGCTGAACGACCAACGATGATGACGATCAGCAGGATTCCGATGGGGATGTCCAGGTACTGCGTGCTGACCTTGAAGCAAAGCGGCATTCCGAACCGCACGAGTCCTATCGCGAACGAAGCAAGCGCAACGCCTATGACCGAGCCCCTGCCTCCCGTGACGAGCGTTCCGCCGAGCACCACCGCCGTGATGATGTCCATGGTGAGGTCGCTGCCAAGGTCGGACTTCGCGGTGCCCAGGTATGACGTGAGCAGGATGCCGGCGATGGCTGCCGCGAAGGCGCTCAGCATGTAGGTGCTCATGATCGTGAGCCTGGTGTTGATGCCCGAGTACTCCGCGGCACGAGGGTTGGTACCCGAGAGAATGACCTTGCGCCCATATTTGCTCTTGTTGAGCAGGATGAATGCGATGACCAGCAACAGCAGGTAGATAGCCATCTGCAGGGGGAACACATCAAAGAACTTATAGCCACCCAGGAACTTGAACGCATCGGGGAAGCCCGAGATGCCCTGGTAGCTCTCGGTGGAGGACATGGTCGAGACGATCAGGGCGAGACCAGAGTAGAGAAATGACCCGCCAAGGGTGACCACCATGGCCTGGACGCGACAGTAGGCGATCAGAAATCCCGAGAACGCGCCGCAGGCGACCACGACGACGATGGCCAGAAGGATGGCACCCCAGATGGAGAAGCCCCAGTCCTGCCATGCGACGCCTATGATGATCGACGTGAGTCCGACGAGCGATGCCACCTGGATGTCGATGCCACCGGTGATCATGACGAACGTGACGGCGATCGAGATGATGAACACGGGCAGGCTGTCATTGAGGCTGGTGAAGAACAGCTGGGGTCTCAGGAACTTGGGGTTGGCGGCGCCAAAGACGACGAACTCGATGATGATGAGGGCCATGAGAAGCATGTTCCAGCTTCCCTGACCGGCGGTGATCCGAGAGAGCAGCGATGCTCCGGGCTTTGCCGCCTTGGTCTGCGTAGCCTCCACGGTCTTGGTCCTATCCTCTGGCATGGTGCTACTCGCCTCCCTTCGCGGCCGCGACATCTGCGGTGACATCGTCAGAGACGCGAGCCGCGAGCCGGGCATGACGATTCTTCTCGGCGCTACGCGCCTGGATGAGAGCGTCGGCAACGACGATGACGATGAGGATGACGCCCGTGATGGCGTTGTCGTAGTTGGACGAGAAGCCCATGAACGTGAGCAGATAGCTGATGGAGGCCATGATGACCGCGCCCACGGCAGGGCCGAGCACGGATCCGACGCCACCAGCGAGGCTGATGCCACCGAGGACGCAGGCGGCGACCGCCTTCATCTCGTAGCCAGAGCCGGTCGTGGAGGTCACGAACCCGATGCGGCTGCAGAAGATGATGCCGGCGATGGCGGCAAGCACGCCGCATATCACGTAGGAGAGCAGCATCGTGCGGGTGGAGTTGATGCCAACGAGGTTCGCGCCGGCACGGTTGTCACCGACGGCCTTGAAGTTGTGGCCGTGGCGCGTCTTAGTAAGCAGGATGTGTATCACGATGGCGAGCAGCACCGCCCCGCAGTAGTAGACCGTGAGGTCACCGACGGCAGTGACCGCCGAGAAGTCCTTGAACGCCTTGGGCAGGTTCTCGACCCAGGCACCGCCCGCCACGAGATACATGAGACCGCGCAGCACGCCGTTGACGCCGAGCGTGAAGATGAGCGACGGAGCCTTCATGACCGCGACACCCCAGCCGTTGATGAGCCCGATCAGGGCACCGATGAAGATGCCTACGCAGCAGGCGAGCATGAGGTTGGAGCCATCACGCAGCATCATGCCCACGATGGTGGCGACAAGTCCCAGGTTGGAGCCGACGGAGACGTCGATCTCGCCGATGAACAGCGTGAAGGCCATGCCTATGGCGACGAGCGTATAGACAACGGACGTGTTGAAGCAGGCCGAGACGTTGGCGGTGCTGAGGAACGACGGGTTGATTGCACCGACGACGAGGAACAGGGCGACAAGGAACAGCACAGAGCTGCTTTCCCTTGCCTTGAGTATCTTCTTGATTGCCTTCATGGTCGTTCTCACCTACCTCTCGGCTGACAGACGGTTCATGCGCGGAAAATCACTCTTTGCATGGAGCATGGCTAGGCGTCCTCCCCGTCCTCGTGGTATGCGCCGAACGACGCGGCCATCAGGTTGTCCTGGTTGATGTCTCTCTTGGAGAACTCATGGTTGATGCGGCCCTGATACATGGTGACCGCACGATCCGCCAGCTCCACGACCTCCTCCATGTCGGACGAGATGAGCAGGATTGAGACGCCCGTCTGCCGAAGCTCCTGGAGCACGGCATAGACGTCCCCGCGAGAGGCGGCATCGATGCCGCGCGTGGGCTCATCGAGAATGACGACCTTGGGATTGGTCGCGAAGGTGCGCCCGATGACGATCTTCTGCTGGTTGCCGCCGGAGAGGTCGCCAAGATCTTGGCTGATGCCCGTGACCTTGGTGCGGAAGTCGTCCACGTATGACTGTGTGATCCTGTTCTCCTCGTCCCTCTTGAGGAAGAACGAGCCGATGCGCTTGCCGCCCAGAAGCGCGCTCGTGGTGTTCTCGGCAACGCTGCGCAGCGAGAAGATGCCGTAGCAGAAGCGATCCTCGGATACGTAGTTGACACCGGCGGCGATGACCTTCTTGGTGGAGAGGCCGGTGATGTCCCTCCCGTTGAGAAGCACCTTGCCGCCCAGGACCTTGTCGCGCCCAAAGACAGTGGTCGCCATCTCGGTTCGGCCAGCGCCCACGACACCGGCAAGACCGAGCATCTCGCCTGGGTAGAGCTTGAGGTTCACGTGCTTGAAGCCATACCCCGAGAAGTCCCTGAGCTCAAGCACGGGGTCTGCATCGTAGTCGATGGAGCGGGCGGCCTTCTCGGCCCTCTCCGCGGTCTTCTCCGCATTTGGCGGAAGCAGGCCCTTGACGAGGTCGTCACGGGTGAACTCGGAGACGTTGCCCGCCATGGCGATGATGCCGTCTCGCATGATGCACACGCGCGAGGCGATCTCGAACACCTCGGCCAGGCGGTGTGTGATGTATATGATGCCGATACCCTTGTCCCTGAGGCCTTTGATGACACCGAACAGGGCCTTTACCTCATCGAAGGCAAGCGCGGAGGTGGGCTCGTCGAGGATCAGCACCTTGGAGTGACGCATGATGCCACGAAGGATCTCCACCATCTCCTGCTCGGCGATGGAGAGCGTGTTGGCCTTGCGGGAGAGGTCCAGATGCCAGCCGATCTCATCCACGGCCGCCTGGAGCTCGGTCTCGAGCTCAGACGGTGACTTGTCAAAACCCATGGTGATGTTCTCGCCGACGGTCATGTTGGGGAAGAGGAGCGGTTCCTGCGGGACCATGTAGACGCTCCGGGAGAGCGCCTCCTTGGTGGAGTTGTGCTCGACCCTCTCGTTGTCCACGTAGATCTCACCGGAGTCGTACGTGTAGATGCCCATGATGATCTTCATGAGCGTCGACTTGCCCGCACCGTTGCCGCCGATGAGTGCGAGCACCTCGCCAGGGAGCAGATCGATGCTCACACCTTTGAGGACGGCGTTGGTTCCGAACGACTTGAAGATGCCGCGCACGGACAGGAGCGCGCTCCCAGGCGTATCAGTATCGGGTACCCTCTGCATCCTGTCGCATCTCCTTACTAGACAGAAATCATGACTATTAAACAAATGTCTGACATCCCGTATTCTTATTCCTGTGCGCCACCGGCAACAGAGGCTCATTGGCATACGGTAGTTTTTACGGCTTGTACGGTTGTCGACCATTGTGCGCCCAGCCATGCACCCTTGGGCCACATATGGCGTAGCTCTTGTTATTGTCGCAGGTAAAATGCTCGTTATAGCCAAGAGTTTGGTTTGTGTCACCGCCGCACGGGGTAGTCTCATGCCGCTCACCGAGGTTTGCCATACACCCGCTATCCCTCTGCTCCCGCATCGTTGGCTCGCATCCTACTATTGACTATGTGGATACGCGCTGCTACGCTCTGCGTGTACATTTGTCCTATAGTAATTACTTATGTCCGAATTGGAGTCTTATGCTCGATCTCGACTACCAAATGATGGTTAGGGCCGCGTGGTACTACTACCTGCAGAACCACACGCAGCAGGAGATTGCCCATTACCTTGGCGTCTCACGGGCCAAGGTGATCAGGCTCCTGGATACCGCCCGAAGGGAGGACGTGATCCAGTTCGTGTTCCGCTCCGATGACAGCGTGCGCATGCAGCAGGAGAGGGCCGTCATCGAGCGCTTTGGTCTGCGCGACGCCTACGTGGTCCCCGCACCGATGGCTGACGAGACCCTCAACGACTCCCTCGCGCGAGCCGCGTCGATGTACGTAAGCCAGCACATCGAGGACGGCGCCTTCGTGAACATGGGCTTTGGCGACACGATGGGTCTCGTACTCGGCTACCTCGCCAACAGCGGGAAGAAGAACCTCTCGATCATATGCCTCACGGGCGGCGTGAGCTACTACCTGCCAACCGTGAGCTCGGGCGTCTATAACATGAAGCTCTACCTCGTGCCCTCCCCGCTCATTGTGAGCCGTCCCGAGGTGCGTGACGCCCTCGTGCACGAGTCGCAGATCAAGGACGTCTTCAAGATGAGCAGCCACTCGTCCATGAGCCTGGTCGGCATCGGCTCCATGAGCGATGACGCCACGATTATTCGCAACGAGATCCTCTCGAAGAGCGAGTTCACGATGCTGGGCATGCAAAACGCGGTGGGAGACATCCTGAGCCACTTCATCGACAAGGACGGCAATCCCGTGGCGACGGACGTCGAGAGTCGCCTCATCAGCACCGACCTCGACGACCTTCGCGCAATGGAAAACGTCATCGGCGTGGCGGGCGGCCCCGAAAAGCACGACGCCATCCGCGCCGTGCTCAAGAGCAGCTGCCTTGACGTGCTGGTAACTGATGAGCTCACGGCCCAGGCGCTTCTCGATGACAAGTAGGGCAGGAGTGGCAGGCAGGTTAAGGAGGATGTTCGCATGAGCACGTATCTGATGGCCTTGGACGCGGGAACGGGAAGCGTTCGTGCCGTGCTCTTTGACACGAGCGGCAACCAGATTGGCGTCGTCCAAAAGGAGTGGACGCACCGAGAGGACCCACGTTGGCCCGGCTCCATGGATTTCGACTGGGTCACCAACTGGAAGCTCGCGAGTGCCTGCGTACGCGAGGTCCTGGCCAAGACCGGCATCGCGCCCACGAGCGTGGCGGCCGTCTCCACCACCTGCATGCGTGAGGGCATCCTGCTCTATGATGCCGACGGCAACGAGCTCTGGGCCTGCGCCAACGTCGACGCACGCTCCAATGACGAGGTCGGCGAGCTCATCCGGATGAACCCCGACCTTGAGCGGGAGCTCTACAGGGAAAGCGGCCAGACCTATGCGCTGGGAGCTCTACCTCGTCTGCTATGGGTAAAGAACAAGATGCCCGAGGTCTACGAGAAGACCGCCACGCTCGGCATGTTCAACGACTGGCTGATCTACAAGCTCACCGGCGTGTTGTCGGTGGAGCCCTCCAACGGATCGACCACCGGCATCATGGACCTGCAGAGTCGCAGCTGGGATCCCGCCATCGCCAGGCGCTGCGGCCTTCGCACCGACATCTTCCACGAGGTCAGGGAGTGCGGCACGCTGGCCGGAGAAGTCACCGAGAGCGGCGCATCCGACACGGGCCTCGCCGTGGGCACGCCCGTCGTGGTCGGCGGTGGCGACTGTCAGCTGGGCATGATCGGCGTCGACGCCTGCAACCCCGGGGAGGCCGGCGTCTTTGGCGGCAGCTTCTGGCAGTACGAGTTCAACACCGACTCGGGTGCCACCGACACGGAGTGCCGCGTACGTGTGAACTGCCATGCTGTGCCACACGTCTGGCAGTACGAGGCGCTCGCCTTCAAGCCAGGCCTCGTGATGCGCTGGTATCGAGATGGGTTCTGCCAGGCCGAGAAGGAGCAGGCCGAGCGCGAGGGCCGCGACGTCTACGACGTGATGAACGAGCGTGCCGCAAAGGTCCCCGCGGGGTCCCATGGCATGATGTGCTGCTTCTCCGATGTCATGAACTTCATCCACTGGACGCACGCGAGCCCCACGTTCACCAACTTTCAGCTCGAGCCCGACAAGTATGACAAGTACACGTTCTACCGTGCCATCCTCGAGAACACCGCCCTGCTCGTGAAGGGTCACATCGACCTCGTGCGCGAGGCCACGGGCAACGAGCCCGCAGAGCTCGTGTTTGCAGGCGGTGCCTCCAAGAGCGACCTCTGGGCGCAGATCCTGGCAGACGTCACCGGCAAGCCCGTCAAGGTGCCTGTGGTCAAGGAGGCAACGGCCTTGGGGGCGGCCATTCTCGCCGGCGTGGGCGTAGGCATCTACGCGAGCCCGGCAGAGGGCGCGCACGCGGTGGTCAAGTGGGATAAGACCTTCTCGCCCGACGCCAGTGCGCACGAGGTCTACGCACAGATGTATCCCGTGTGGCGCGAGGTCTACGCCGCACAGCTCGACCTTGCCGAGAGGGGAACGACCAAGGGCATGTGGCGCGCACCAGGCCTGTAGGCCTCGGGGCGTTGGGTCACCATTGGGTGAATGACCGTCGCGGGACCGCCCGCACCCCTGTCGCGACGGAGCATATTGATCGACGACGTCATCCGCTTCAGACGCACGTCGTTGCACGAGAGAGAGAAGACAGGCATGTTTGTAGTCAACGAGAACGACCTCGAGTACCGCTTCGGCGACTCTGGCCCCAAATACCTCATGAAGGGGCCACGGATGAACTTCGCCGTCGTGGCGTTTCAGCCTGGTCAGGACTTCCAAGCCCACTACCACAACATCATGGAGGAAAACTTCTACATCATCGAGGGCAAGGTCGACGTCATCGTGGACGGCAAGGTAAGCACGCTCGAGAAGGGTGAGTTCATCCACATCGAGCCTGGCGAGATCCACTACCTCAAGAACGCCTACGACGCCCCGGTCAAGATGGTCTCATGCCTGGCACCGTTCCAAGAGGTCGACAAGGTCAACGTCGACAACCCGGTGTACTAGCAATCCTCTCGTATCAAAGGTCCTCCACACGTGCGCGCGACAGACCGGAGCCTGTCGCGCGCACGTGTCTTGGCTTTGGATATGCTTCCTCGTTCGTTCCGAGGCCCTTTTCCAATCGGGGTGGCATACCCAAAGCCGAAGGGCTTCTTGGATATGTGCCTTTTTCAACAAGAAACACCCGGATGGCCCACGAGACCGTCCAGGTGTTTGGTTATGTCATCCTATTTGCATTTTTGGCACGGTTCCAAGCACAGGGACATACCCAAAGCCGAGAAGGGTCTCTCGGCACCCGGGCCGCATGCCCCACCGCTCTCCTACGCGAAGAGCGTCTCGCGCCCGTAGGCCGCCTTCCAGTTCTGGGTGAACTCGTTCACCGCTATCTCGGTGCCCGGGTGGTCGACCATCGCGCGGATGACGTCGGGCCCGACGGTCATTGCCGGGATGCCGGCGAGGATCAGCTTGTGCACCTGGTCGACGTTCTTGAAGGATGCGGCCAGGACCTTGGCATCCATGCCCTGAACCGCAAGCATGTCGATAAGGTCGCACACGGCCTCCACGCCGTCGCCGTAGTTGCACATGCGGTTCACGTACGGTGCGAGGTAGTCAGCCCCGTTCATTGCGGCGAGGAAGGCCTCCTCGGGAGAGTAGATGGCGGTGGCAAGGACACCGATGCCCTCGGCGTGGACGGCCTTGATGGCGCGGAGACCCTCGCGCGTGACGGGGATCTTTACGTACGAGTTCTTGTCGCGCAGCCCGGCAACCCGGCGGGCCTCGGCGACAATGCCATCGAAGTCGGTGGACACGGCCTGGACGAAGAGCTTCTGGTCGGGCGCAAGGTAGTCGATGATGTCACCGATGGCCTGTTCGGGCGACTTGCCGCTCTTGGTAATGATGGTCGGGTTGGTAGTGACGCCCGCGATGGTGAGAAATGCGTCGAGCTCCTTGATTGCATCGAGGTCGGCAGTGTCGATAATCAGTTCCATGATCGTGTCCTTTCGCTTGGCCTTGGGGCCGGTATCTGTATTCTGCTCCATCCGCTGGCATCTCTGCCAGGTGTTTCCGTTCACACTCGTCCCAGCGGCCTCACTCTCCGCTCACCACGACCTTGAGCCCCGCAAGCTCACAGGTCCGCACGACGGAGGCGACGTCATCAGCCGTGAGCTGGCGCATGCCGGCACAGGCGTACGCACGACCCGTCGACTCGTACTTGCCCTCGCCGAGCTGGTGAAACGGCAGCACGTCCACACGATCGATACCTAGGTCACAAAGGCTGGCGATGATGGAGGCGACGTTCTCCTCGCCGTCCGTGTACCCCGGGATGATCGGCATGCGCCCGATCACGCGGGCACCCATGCCAAGAATGACACGCAGGTTGGCATCAGCGAACCTCAGGGTCGATCCCCGTCACCCTGAGGCTGCGCGCGCGATCGGCGATCTTGAAGTCCACGAGGAAGACGTCCGTGGCCGAGACGAGCGCGGCGGCATCCTCGAGCGGCACCGCAAGCGTCGTCTCGACGGCGGTACCGATGCCTGCCTGCTTGCAGCGGGTGAGAAAATCGATGGCAAACCGCTGACGAGACAGGCACTCCCCACCCGAGAGCGTGACGCCTCCCCCAGCTCTCCTCGTAGAAGACCCTGTCGCGCAGGACCTCGTCGAGCAGGTCATCGACCCCGCGTTCTCGCCCGAGCAGCTCCTTGGCCCCGGTGGGACAATCCTCCACCGGCTTCTCGCAGAGTCGTCCGTTCACCCTCGGCGAGCAGTGTATGCAGAGCCGCTCCTTGAACGAGACCTCTGGCTCGAACGAGAGGTTCTCGGGGTTGCAGCACCAGGGACAGCGGAAGGGGCACCCCTTGAGGAAGACCACCGTGCGAATGCCGCCACCGTCGTGCAGCGAGTAGCGTTGCACGTTGGTGACGGTGGCCCTGCTGTCCGCGCCCATATCAGAGGACATGTTCGGTCCTGTTGATGATGTCATCCTGGATGGGCCGCGAGAGCTCGACGAACATCGCGGAGTAGCCCGCCACACGCACGACGAGGTCGCGGTGGTTCTCGGGGTGGACCTGCGCGTCGACCAGCGTGGCCTTGTCCACCACGTTGAACTGGATGTGCTGCACGCCCAAGCGAGAGAAGCTGCGCAGGTAGGCCATGAGCTTCTGGATGCCGCCCTCTCCTTCCAGCGTGGAGGGCGAGAGCTTGACGTTGAGGAGCGAGCCGTTGGAGTCGAGCACGTTGTCGAGCTTCGAGACGCTCCTGAGGCTTGCCGTGGGACCATGCTTGTCGCGCCCGACCATGGGAGAGAGACCGCCGTCCGCGAGCTGCTCGCCCGCAAGTCGGCCATCGGGCGTCGCACCCACGACCGCACCGAGTGGGATGTGCGCGGAGACCGTGTAGCTGCCCGGCTGGAAGTGACCACCGCGCGGGTTCTCGTACTTCGTGACCTCCTCGCCATAGTGGCGAAGCATGCGCTCGCCGAGGACGGTCGACCTCGTCTACGTCGTTGCCGTACTTGGGATAGCGGTTGATGAGGCGCTGGCGGAGGACCTCGTCGCCCTTGCCCCTCCAGTCCCGAGCGAGTGTCGCGAGAAGGTCCTGGTAGGAGATGACCTTGTCCTCAAAGACCGCCTTCTTGAGCACGATGAGGGAGTCTGCGAGGTTGGCCGTCCCCACGCCCTGGACACCCGAGGGGTTGTAGCGTGCTCCACCTGCGGTGATGTCTGCGCCATTCTCGAGGGAGTCGTGCACGAGAACCGAGAGGAACGGCGTGGCCGACGTCTCCCGATGCGCGAGGTCGCAGGTGTTGCATCCCTCGACCATGAGGGCGACGTAGCAGGTCGATGGTGTGCTCGACGCCAGAGAGCAGCTCCTCGAAGCCAGCGAAGCCATCCGGGTTCTCGTCGAGGGTGATCTCGAAGCACTTGAGCATGTTGAACATCGAGATGTCGTGCAGGCCATACATGCGGGCCGGGATGGAGAGCTCGACGCACCCGACGACGGCATAGTCGCGAGCGTCGGCAAGCGAGACTCCACGACGCTCGAAGGCGGGTATGTTGACCTCGTCGTTGAACACCTGCGGCAGGCCGTCGCCCAGGCGGATGATCTCTGCCGCCTTGTGGAGCAGCTCGTCGGGGGTGTGCGCACCCATGCGCACGGAGAGGTTGGGTTGAGGCAGGCGCGTGTCCTGCTGGATGTCGAGCAGGAGGGTGGAAAGCTCGTTGGTGGCATCCTCTCCGTTCTCGTCCGTGCCCCCCACGACCAGGTTGTAGCCGATGGGAAAGCCGGCAAAGAAGCTGGCGCTCTCCGTGGAGCGCACGGCGACGATGGTGAAGGTCTTGAGGTAGAAGCACTGGATGAGCTCGCGGATGTCGACTGCGCTCTCCCCCGCCGCAACGCTCGCACGATAGTACGGCAGAAGGTACTGGTCCATGCGGCCAAGCGAGAGCGAGCTCGCGTTTGACTCGTGCTGAAGCGCCACCGAGACGAGCCAGACGAGCTGCAGCGCATCGTAGAGGTCGCGAGCGGGCTCGGTAGCGATGTGGCCGAGGACATCGGCCATCCGGCGCAGCTCCGTCGCGCGCTCGGGAGTCGCCGCGACCATCATCTCCCGAACGACCCGCTCGTAGCGATGCACGTAGGCGATCATGCCTTCCATGCAGATGACACCCGCCTGGTAGAAGTCGTTTGCGGGATCGGCATCACGACGGCTGCGGACATCGGCGGCGATGGCGCTGAGGCCAAGCCTCAGGGGCTCCTCGAAGTCGGCGATGATATGACCTTGGCCCTTGTCGGTCTGGGCGACGGCGAAGACCTTGTCCTTCTCGGCCTCCGCGACCTCGGGCGCGCGATGCGCGACGTACCAGTCGTTGAGGGACCTGCCCTTCCAGAACGGATAGAGCTCCTCGCGGTAGGTACGCTTGTCCTCCTCGCTCATCTCGAACGTGTCCTGCGGACGAGTCGCGAACTCATCGAGCTCGTCCAAGATCCAGTACGGGGACATCTCGGGAGACACCACCCCCGCACGCGGCGTCGTGCTGCGGTTGCCCACGAGCAGGTCGTAGTCATCGATCACGATCTTGTGCTTCTCGAGCACGTTGCGGAAGGCCTTGGCGCGACGGAATCACAGGGGGTCTCGCCCTCGGTCCGCCTGTAGCTCTCCTTATAGAGAAGGGCGCGCTCGAGCGAGATCCTGCGCGTGGAGGCCATGAGCTCGCTCTTGATGTGCTGTGTGCGCTCGGTAAGCATGGAATCCTCCTTGACGTGGTGCCTACTTTAGAAGATTCTATCCTCGATTGGCTATGATTTACAATCATTATTTCTTGTTTACTATTATTTCATCGACAGCACGCCGCTGCCTGGCATCACTCGAATTGGCACGAGATGCTGCAAGCTCCTACGCATACCCTACTCGAAGATGTTGTATTGTTTGCTATTGATTAATCGCGAGCATCCCGTCAGGGAGGTCATCATGTTTCTCAAGGAACGCCAGGATCTCATAGCCTCGATGATCAAGGACCAGGGGCGCGTCACCGTGACCGAGCTGGCCAAAAAGTTCGAGGTCACCGAGGACTGCATCAGGAAGGACCTCAAGAAGCTTGACTCCGAGGGCAGGTGCCACCGGGTCTACGGCGGTGCGGTGGGGGCGTCCGAGCTACCGGATCGCAACGTCTTCGCACGCGTCAACGACTACCGTCCCGAGAAAAAGGCGATAGCCGAGAAGGCAGTCCACCTCATCAAGCCAGGTCAGACGGCATTTCTCGACATCTCGACAACCAACCTCTACCTAGCGGAGCTTATCGCAAAGAAGAACGTGCGCTGCATCGTCGTCTCGAACATGCTCGACGTCCTGAAGACGGTCGCGAAGGGCCCGGGCATCACGGCGGTATGCCCTTCCGGTAACGTGAACCTCGAGCTCAACGGTCTGGTCGGGGCGGCCACCCTCAACACGATCGAGCACATGCACTTTGACGTCTCGTTCATCGGAGCCGTGGGACTCAGCGTGGAGGATGACTCCGTCACCACGTTCGACATGGAGGACGGCCTCATAAAGGCGACCGCCATGGCACGCTCGACCGAGTCGTACCTCATCACCGGCTCCCACAAGTACTCGCTTGTCGGCAACTACGAGTATGCAAAGATATCGCAGTTCACGGGCATCATCACCGATGACAGGCGTCTTGCCGAGACGCAGAAGATCAAAGAGCTGGGGGTCCGGGTCATCTAGCACGGCATCCAGGCGAAAGGACACGAAAGCACGCGAGACGGACCGCCAGACATCGAGCTGGTGGTCCGTCTCGCATCGTTCGTCGTATTCTCGCCAGAAAGCCGCACGCGCCCCCGTGACGGAATCGCACTTATCCGAGTTGTGACTTGATCTTGGCGACGATGGCGTCCGCCGACTTGATGACGGCGGTGGCGGACAGATTCACCTTGGGAAGTCTCTCGAAACGTTCGACGTTCTTGATCGGCATGTTCGTGGTGAGGACGACTGCAGTCGCATCCTTGACGTCCTGCGTCGTAATCTCGTTCTCGACGCCAATCGAACCCTGGGTCTCGACCTTGCACTCGACTCCAGCCTTCTCGCAGGCCCTCTGCAGCGCATCTGCCGCCATGTAGGTGTGGGCGACGCCCGAGGGGCAAGCGGTGACTCCGAGGATCTTCATGTGGTACTCCTATCTTCTGCGTTGGATGAGGCAGGAAACGCTGCTACATCTCGATCTGGATGTCGACGTCGTCGATTTCGTCAGTCTCCGGTGCAACGTAGTCCGGCTTGAAGAAGAAGACGAGAGCCAGATAGATGGCAATGCCGATGGCAAGCGAGATGAGGTAGGTGAACACGGAGGTGACGGGGAGCACGACGAGGCCACCCCATGCTGCGTTGCAGTACGTTCCGAGGGCGCCGGCGATGCCGCCCGTGATGGCGCAGGAGATGATGTTGATGGGCATGAGGTGCGCGGGGTCGGCGGTGGTGTAGGAGATGGCACCCTCCGTGATGCCGCAGCAGCCCATGACGATGGCGCCGATGCCTGCGTCGCGCTCCTCCTGGGAGAACTTCTTCTTGAAGAGGAAGGAGGCAAGCCCGATGGCAATGGGGGGCAGGCAGATGGCGATGGCCACGGGCCCGAAGAAGGTGCAGTTGTTGCCAGCGAGAACCTCCGTGCCCACGATGGCGACGCCCGTGGAGTAGGCGACCTTGTTGATGGGTCCACCGAGGTCGAAACGCGATCATGGCACCACAGATGACACCGACGAGCGCGGCGCTGGCGCCCGTCATCCCGCTGAGCCATGTGGTGAGCGTACTGAGCAGCCAAGCACATGGCGTGCCCACGACGCAGATGATGATGGTGCCGACGATCAGGGACGTGAGGATGGGGATGATGAGAATTGACTTCAGGGACTGCATCGATTTCGGCAGGTTGATCTTCTTGAGCTGCGATGCGATGACACCTGAGAGGATGCCGGCGATGATGCCGCCGATGAAGCCCGAGCCAACGCTGACGGCAAGCTGGCCGCAGATGAGACCAGGGGCGATGCCGGGACGATCGGCATACGACTCGGCGATGAACGCGGAGAGGACGGGCACCATGAGCCCGAGACCGACACCGCCTATCTTGCTCAGGACGTCGATGACGACGTTGCTCGCCTGTACCGAACCCGCCGTCGTAACCGAGTTCATCGATAGCATCGTTGCGATTGCATAGAGGATGCCGCCCGTGACAACGACGGGGATCATGTAGGACACGCCGTTCATGAGGTGCTGCTGGAACCTACCTGCCGAACCTGCCTTCTCGCTCATACCTCTCCCTACTCTGGCTGTCGGATTTAGACCAGTATTTATTATTGGTCTTTATTGCTTCTTCCGAAGATAGGGATATTTGCTATTGTTGTCAACAATTTTCTCGTTATTATCCGTATATGGTATTGTTCAAGATTGATTGGTGCCGCTTACGGCGGTTATTCGCCCGTCAGGGGCAGACGGGCGTACACACCGAAGACGAGCAGAGGGCACCTGTCGCAATGGCAGGTGCCTCTGCTCGTCTTCGGTTGAAAATACCTGACCTTACGCGAGCTGCCCCGGAAGCCTCACCTTCTCCTTCGGAGGAAACTGCGCGTCGAAGGCGTCTATGTCGACACCCTCGCAATCGTATCCATCAGGATCGGGCATATGTTCCCGTTACCCCATCAAGAAAGCCGTCTTCCAACTCTTTTATGAGAAAGTACGGGACGGCCTCTTCTTTTGGCTCCGCGTAGTAATGGATGCCTTTCGTGCTCGCCACCACAAACCCGGATTTGCCGTAGAAGTCTCCATCCCCCGGTGATGGCCAGCGCTCCTGCACCGAGTTTCCTTTGCCTTTTCCATCGAATGCTGCAGGAGGATCCTGCTGTGGCCTTGGTGCTGGGAGTCTGGGGACACGCTGATCGGGCCAAACGTCAGGATGGGAACGATCCTGCCGTCATCCGCATGGATCTCGGCGTGCGCATACATGACATGGGCGATGATCCTCCCATCCACGATCAAGCACAGGCTCAGCTCGGGGATGAAGTCTGGACGCGTACGATAGCGATGCAGGACGAAGTGCTCCAGGCATCCCGGACGGTAGACGTTACAAAACGCCTCCGCGTCAGGTTCTCGACCTCGTTGTAAATCGGCGCTTGTCTCTCGACGAATCGTGTAGTCGTTTTTCATGGTGTTACCCTCCTGGGATTGTCAGCCGCGACGCATGGGAGGCTCGTGCCAGGAGCTGGCCCGCGCAAACCTCCCGGTCAGCGCACAGTCTCCAAGGTGTTGTTCTTCAAACAGCATTCTCCTCAGTTCCAACCCAGACCTCTACTGCATATATAATTTAACATAAACAGGCGCATAATCCAACCGTGCAGGATGCCGAGCGTCGATGGGCGCCTGGACGAGAGCCTGTACATGGCGTGCTGAGCAAAAAACCAGAGACGCTGAGTCTCTGGCCTGCGGTTTTGTGGTGCTCGCCGTCGGACGCACCGTGGGCACGGGCTACTCCACGGTTACGTAAATCATCTTCCGAACGGGCATACGGGAGACGAGCAGGGTGAACTTCTTGTCCTGAATGTCCCGATAGTAGGCCTCCTCCGTCTCGTTGAACACGTAGGGGACGTGGACCACGCACTCCGTTCCCGGCTGGACGTTGACGACAGACCCCGCGCCCTTCTGGACCTGGGGCCAGAGGGAGTCCTCGTTTCCGATGTCGCATATGAGGTACTCGTTTCCGCGCTCGGGCACGAGGATGCTCTCGAACATGTTCAGCC
>Ga0268359_10403_pt1 | contig 21809 bp, 17 predicted proteins | sample BioMet11_FD_194416 | JGI IMG/M metagenome (GOLD analysis project Ga0268359, IMG submission 194416) | Sewage microbial communities from Oakland, California, United States - Biofuel 11 (PacBio Assembly) | ecosystem: Engineered > Wastewater > Sewage > Unclassified | place: USA: California | collected...
TATGTCAGGGACAACTGGGCAGGAATCAAGAAACAAATCCAGCAGCGCCAGTACAGACCGCAGCCAGTAAGGCGGGTACAGATACCAAAGCCAAATGGTGGAAAGCGAAAGCTCGGGATACCAACTGTCATGGACAGAACCATCCAGCAGGCAGTCACGCAGGTCATAGCGCCTATCTGTGAACCGTACTTCTCTGATTCCAGCTATGGATTCAGACCAGGCAGGTCATGCGAGCAGGCGATATTGAAACTGCTTGACTACTTCAATGATGGCTATGAATGGATAGTCGATATCGACCTCGAGAAACTCTTTGACAATGTGCCGCAGGACAGGCTGATGAGCCTGGTCCACGTCATCAGCAATGATGGAGATACGGAGAGCCTAATCCGAAAATATCTTCAGGCAGGTGTGATGGTAGACGGACATTATGAAGAAACGAATCTCGGGACACCGCAGGGAGGGAATCTCTCACCGCTGTTGAGCAACATCATGCTCAACGAGCTGGACAAAGAACTGGATGCACGTGGACTACGCTTCACACGGTACGCAGATGACTGCGTGATAGTCGTGAAGAGCGAGTCCAGTGCGAAACGGGTCATGCGCACCGTCACAGATTACATCGAAAGGAAACTAGGGCTGAAGGTCAATGCGACAAAGACACACGTCACAAGACCAACAAATCTCAAGTACCTTGGCTTTGGATCCTGGAAGGGCGCAGGAAAATGGCAGGCAAGGCCGCACAAAGATTCAATCGCAAAGTTCCAAAGAAAACTGAAGCAGCTGTGCGAGCGCAGATGGAACATCCCATTAGACCAGAGAATCATCAAGCTGAACCAAGTGATACGAGCTGTATAAATTATTTCAGCATCGGGTCAATGAAGTCGGCAATGACCAAAGTGGGACAAGCATCTGAGGAACATGATACGTGTCATCATCTGGAAACAGTGGAAGAGACATCGAAGCGGCTGTGGGGTCTCCGGAAGCTTGGAGTGCCTGTATGGATTGCCGAGAGAGAATCACAGTGGGGAGACCACTGCCAGTTCATAGCTACAAAGTCATCACTTGTGAGCTGTCTGGATTATTATATGGAACGACATGATTTGAAGTTCAACTGAACCGCCACGTGCTGAACTGCATGCGTGGTGGTGTGAGAGGGGAAATTTATATCTATTTTCTCCCTACTCGATTAGTAAAATTACTTGGAAGCATATTACTTTACTCTATGAATGAATCCTGTATGATGCGTATATGGAAATACTAAAACTCTTTCTTGAGGGGCTACTCTCATTCTTCTCCCCCTGCGTACTTCCGTTGGTGCCATTGTATATTGGTTATCTGACGCAGGACGCAAAGGTGACGGCAGAAGACGGCACAACTACATATCGAAGAGGCAGGACACTGTATCTGACGGTTGGCTTCATCCTGGGAATCTGCGCTGTATTCGTAATTGCAGCGCTGGGCAGTACTGCTCTGCATGCGTTTTTACAGAACATACCTTTATTTTCCAATTGATCGGAGGTGTCTTATTAGTATTCTTTGGACTGGTATCTCTGCATGTAATCTCGATTCCGTTTTTAAATCAGACCCATCTGCACACGATGAAAGTAAATGGAGGTATGGGCTTCTTCAAAGCTGCCTTCATGGGATTCTTCTTCTCCTTTGCATGGTCGCCATGCGTGGGTCCTCTTCTGGCGCAGGCAATCGTCAAAGCAGCTTCTGCTGATTCTGCTTCGACTGGCTGGATCTATATTGCAGCATACGCCCTGGGCTTCATCTGCATCTTCCTGCTTCTGGGCTTCTTTACGACCGAAGTACTGAATCTTCTGAATAAGTATAAGAAGGTCGTCAAGTATACAGGCGTGATTGCTGGACTTGTTGTCATTGGCATGGGCATCTGGACGCTTGGACAGGCAGTCCAGACCTACAATGCATCGATTAATGCCATCGGCACAGCTTCTGCAGAGACACAGTCATCAGCAGAGCCTTCGGCTTCTGCATCTGCACCAGCAGCATCTGCTTCTGCATCTGCTGCTTCAACACAGACAGACATTGCCAAATATGACTTCAGCTTGAAGGACGGGGATGGAAATACGGTCACACTGAGCAGCTATCAGGGCAAAACAATCATCCTGAATTTCTTTGGGACATGGTGCCATTACTGCAATCAGGAAATGCCTGGACTGCAGGATATCAATAACAATGATCCAAGCGTACAAGTACTGATGGTTGCGGCGCCGGGCCTGAATGGTGAAGGCGATATTGCCTACGTTGAGAATTACATGAAGACAAAAGGCTATAACATGAAGATTGTATATGATACTGATCTCAAGGCAACAAAGATGTATAAAGTGTCTGGATATCCGACCAATTTCATCTATAAGCCAGATGGAAATCTGCTTGGCTATGTTCCTGGTTATGTATCAGACACAGATATGCGGAACTTCATTGCACAGTCTCAACAATGAAAACTGTTTCAGAAAAATATTTAGAAAAATGTTAACTTTTCTTGTAAAAATGATTGACATAAGAATCTCTGAGAGTAAAGTATAGTCATACAAGCGATGAAAAGAAGAGTAACCAGCCGCTAGTATTCTAGAGAGTCCTCGGGAGCTGAAAAGAGGGTATACGAAAAGCAGGTGAACATGATCTTGGAGCTGCGTGGTCGATAAGTAGATCACGACGGGCGGTCCCGTTATAGACATAGAGTATTTCTGATTGGATCAGCGTACTTGAAGAGGAGATGATCGTGAGATCATTTTAAAGTAAGGTGGTAACGCGTATAACTACGTCCTTACAGCTGATAAAGCTGTGGGCGTAGTTTTTTGTTTATATACCCGCATAAACCTTTTCAAGGAAACTAAGGGAGGAAAAGAAAATGACAAACACAATCAAGAAAATCGCAGCCGCAACACTCATTCTGGCATTGGCAGGATGCTCTGCATCTAGCACAGCCACATCAACCGCAGCATCATCTTCAACCGCATCTGCTTCCGATAAGGTCATCAAGGTCGGTGCAACATCTGTTCCGCATGCACAGATCCTGAATGAAGTTGTCAAAAGCGTACTGGCTGATGACGGCTGGACGTTGGAAGTAACAGAATTTACAGACTATGTCACACCGAATACTGCTCTGGAGGAAGGTTCTCTGGATGCTAACTATTTCCAGACATTAGGCTACATGAACGATCAGAATACCAGCAACGGTCTGCATTTAGCAGCAGCTGTCGGTGTTCATATTGAACCGATGGGCATCTATTCTTCAAAACTCACTGCAATCAGTGATCTGAAAGACGGGGCAGCAATCGGTGTACCGAACGATTCTGACAACCTAGACCGTGCATTGAGACTGCTTGTTCAGAAGGGCATCCTGAAGGATCCAGGCACAACAGATTATGTGACTGAAACAACCTTCAATGGAAATGCCACACTGAACCCTCATAACTATGTCATCACACCAGTTGAGGCAGCACAGGTTGCCCGTTCTCTGGATGACTTCGCAGTTGCAGTAGTCAACGGCAACTATGCATTAGAGGCTAGTCTTCCATCTACACATCCAGCTCTTGAGATTGAAGAGTTTACAGAAAAGACAAAGATTGCCCGCACAAACTTCATCGTTGTAAAGCAGGGAAATGAATCTACGGAAAAGACAAAGGCACTGATCAAGGCGGTTACTTCTGATAAGGTTGCCAAGTATATCGAAGATACATATAAAGGTTCTGTCATCACATCATTCATTGACAAGGATGGTAAGGCAGTCAACTGAGTCAAAAGCGAGTATAATCAATAAATGTTCAGGGCATCTTCCTGAACATTTATCTCTTTCTAAAGAACAAGGAGCGTAATTATGATTGATCTGGTTAATGTAAGAAAAAGCTTTGGGGATCTGGAAGTCCTCAAGGATATCAACATTCACATCAATGACGGTGAGATCTACGGCATCATCGGACAGTCCGGTGCCGGAAAATCAACATTATTAAGATGCATCAATGGGCTGGAATCCTATGATTCCGGCAGTATCATCGTGGATGATAAGCCAGTGACATCAAACAAAAAAGAACTGCGAGCACTGCGGAAAGACATGGGCATGATCTTCCAGAACTTCAATCTGCTCTCACGGCTTGACGTCTATGAAAATGTTGCTCTGCCGATGAAATTCTGGGGCATTGATCCTAAGACACCGGAATCAAAGCAGAAGATAGAAAATCTGATCAAGCTTGTCGGGCTGAAAGACAAGATGCATGCCAAGCCTGCAGAGCTGTCAGGCGGGCAGATGCAGAGAGTTGCGATTGCCAGGGCTTTGATCAATGATCCAAAGGTCCTGTTATGTGATGAAGCAACCAGTGCACTTGATCCGAGAATCACGAAAGAGATTCTGCAGCTTCTGCAGAAGGTCCATGATGAATTAGGCATAACAATTGTCGTAGTCACGCATCAGATGGAAGTTGTTAAGCAGCTGTGCGAAAGAGTCGCTTTTCTGAAGCATGGTGTTGTCTTAGCGGAAGGGAAGCCGGAAGAACTGTTTGTTCATCCAAGCGATGACATCAAGAAGTTCTTGGGTGAAGAAGGAACTTCACTGCCGAATGAAGGTGTAAATATTCAGCTGTTCTTTACCGAAGATTCCAATGAACCGGTCGTCAGTGAAATGGCAAGGGATCTGGATGTGGACTTCTCCATCTGCTGGGCAAAACTGGAAGACTTCCGTGCAAATGTATATGGCAGTCTGATCATCAATATTGAAAACAAAGACAAGTTCAAGGTGCTCGAGTATCTTGATGCCAAGAATGTGAAATGGGAGGTGCTCTGATATGTGGGATGTCATTCTTAAAGCGACGGGTGAAACACTGTACATGGTGTTCTTCTCCACGCTGATTGCAGTGCTCCTGGGTATGATTCCAGCGGTCATTCTGACATTGACTGCACCGGACGGCTTAAAGCCGAATCGTGTGGTGTATGGCATTCTGGATGTCATTGTCAATGTGTTCCGTTCTTTTCCATTCATTATCTTAATGGTCATTGTCATTCCGCTCACCCGTGCGATTGCCGGCAAATCCATCGGCACCACGGCAGCGCTTGTTCCTTTGACACTCTATGCTATCCCATTTATTGCACGTGTCTTTGAGAATGCGTTAAGAGAAACAGACTCTGGCGTCATTGAAGCTGCCAAGAGCTTTGGGGCAACCGATATGCAGATCATCTGGCGTGTCTATATCAAGGAATCTGTCCCTCGTCTGCTCAATGGCATTACATTATTGATCATCAACATGGTCGGTGCTTCTGCAATGGCAGGAACAATCGGCGGCGGCGGTCTAGGCGATGTGGCTATCCGCAAGGGATATCAGAGCTACAGCGTTGCCTACCTGGTCGTTACTTCAATCATCCTGATCATCCTTGTCCAGCTCGTGCAGGGCATCGGCAACGCGCTCTACAAGAAGAAGGCATGATCTATGCAGAGTTCATGGGAAAATGAACTCATCTCTCTACAGAAAACAGACGGCAGCTCTTTTGAAATCTTTGCAAAAGATATCCAGAAGACAGCAGGCCGTCTTTCTTTTGAACGTGATGAGAACAACGAAGTCTATTTTGAAATTGAGGAAGTATATCGCCGTCATCATTACGCCTCGAATGCTTTATATGTTTTTGTTTCAGCAGCCCACAGTGAATGGCAAGTACCTGTGATCCATGCCAAGCTGGCGAGGACAAATGAGGATGCTATGCATGTCATTGAACATAATGGCTTCCAGCGGATTGCAGCCGATGAAGATAGCCTTTATTACGCGCATCACTGCGTGCAGACACGCCAGGACGATGACTATCATCCCGCAGGCAGGTCAGTCCTGTATTTAGCAGGTGGATGCTTCTGGGGCATGGAAAAGGTATTCCAGCAGCTTGATGGTGTCACCGATACAACTGTGGGCTATGCCAACGGTCATACCGATAATCCTACCTATGAAGAAGTCTGCCGCAATGAGACGGGATATAAGGAGACTGTACGGGTGACGTTTGATCCGGAAACTGTATCGCTTGAGACTATCCTGAAAGCATATTTTCTGTGCATTGATCCAACTCACCGCAACCGTCAGGGCAATGATTTCGGCACCCAGTATCAGACGGGTGTCTACTACCGTGATCAATCCTTAGCTGCACCGGTCAATGCGTATTTTACGGAGGAGAAAAGGAAGCATGTACACTTCTTTGTTGAATGCTGCCAACTTACCTCATTCTATGAAGCAGAAGAGTATCACCAGGATTATCTCGATAAAAATCCACAGGGATACTGCCACATTACACCTGTCGAATTAGAAGAAGTGCGTGCATTGAATTGCTCAAAACATCAGCAGCTGCCGACACCTAAAAATTTTTAAAAAAATTTTGTTTTTCTCCTTGCAAGTTACGCTGGGGAGTTGTATTATTTCTACGTCCAAAAGGGCATTAAAAAAAACGGCTAACACAGCCAGTAGTTTTAATGCCCTTTTTTGTTGTTTCAAGGGCTGGGAGGAGATATTAGTATGAAATATATTTTTGTGACAGGCGGTGTCGTATCAGGACTTGGCAAAGGAATTACAGCAGCATCTTTAGGAAGACTGCTGAAGCAGAGAGGCTTCAAAGTCATCTCACAGAAACTTGATCCATATATCAATGTTGATCCAGGCACAATGTCACCATACCAGCATGGTGAAGTTTTCGTCACTGATGACGGTGCAGAGACTGATCTGGACCTCGGTCATTATGAAAGATTTATTGATGAAAATCTAAATAAATATTCAAATTTGACAACAGGTAAAGTGTATTGGAATGTCCTGCAGAAGGAAAGAAGAGGAGAGTATCTTGGTGAGACAGTACAGATCATTCCTCACATCACCAATGAGATCAAGCGCTTTATCTACTCAGTCGGCGAAAAGGCGAGTGCAGATATCGTCATCACTGAGATTGGCGGTACAGTCGGTGATATTGAATCACAGCCGTTCATTGAAGCCATCCGTCAGATCAGTATTGAAAAGCCTGATGATGTCTGTTTCCTCCATGTCACACTGGTGCCATATATCTCTGGATCCAATGAATATAAATCCAAGCCGACGCAGCACAGTGTCAAGGAACTGCAGAATCTTGGCGTCAGACCAAATATCATCATAGCAAGATGTGACGGCAAGCTGCCTTCTTCCGTAAAGGAAAAGATGTCCCTTTTCTGCAATGTCAAACAAGACTGTGTCATTGAAAATACAACTGTACCAGATCTTTATGAAGCACCTTTGATGCTCGAGGAACAGCACCTCTCTGAGATTGTGTGCCGTGAGCTGCATCTGGATGCGGGAACGATTGATCTGAATGAATGGAATGAAATGCTGGAGCGCATTCACAGTGCCAGCCAGGATGTTACAGTCGCCCTGGTAGGCAAGTATGTTGCCCTCCATGATGCATACTTATCCGTCGTTGAATCTTTGAAGCATGGCGGATATGAAACTGGTGCCCATGTCCATATCAAGTGGGTCGAATCTGAAGATGTCACTGATGAAACAGCAGCAGCAATCTTCCGCGATGTTCAGGGCATTGTCGTACCTGGCGGATTCGGTGACCGCGGCATAGAAGGCATGATTGCCAGTGCTAAATATGCAAGAGAAAATAATCTGCCGTACCTGGGTCTGTGCCTGGGCATGCAGATAGCGACAATTGAATTTGCCAGAGATGTATTAGGGTATACGGATGCCAACTCCAATGAGTTCAATCCAAACAGCACCCATAAAGTTATTGACTTCATCCATGGCCAGAGCGATGAGATTGATAAGGGAGGCACCATGCGTTTAGGCGCGTATCCATGCACGATCACTGCAGGTACATGGATGGAAAAGCTCTATGGCACCAATGAGATCTCTGAGCGCCACCGTCATCGGTATGAATTCAACAATGACTATAAAGAAGAATTCGAGAAGCATGGCATGACCATTGCCGGCATCTGTCCACAGAATCACTTGGTGGAAGCAGTTGAAAATCACAGCTGCGATTTCTTCGTTGCGGTACAGTTCCATCCGGAATTTAAGAGCCGCCCGAACAAGGCACATCCTTTATTCAGAGGATTTGTTGCAGCAGCATTGAAAAAGATAAGCGCATAAGGCATTTATCATGTAAAATAGGGACGGACAGGACAGAACCTGACCGTTTCTTTTTGAAGGGAGAAAATAATGGCAGATAAGATCATCGTATTAGATTTCGGCAGTCAGTATAATCAGCTCATTGCCCGCCGGATCCGCAACTTCGGTGTCTACAGTGAATTGCATCCTGGTGATATGAAACTGGATGATATTTTAGCGATGGGTGACGTCAAGGGAATCATCTTCTCAGGCGGACCTAACAGCGTCTACGATGAGGGAGCACCAAAATGTGATCCCGCCATCTTTACCAGCGGACTGCCAATCCTTGGTATCTGCTATGGCATGCAGATGACACATTACATGCTTGATGGTGAAGTCAAATCATCTGACAAGAAAGAATATGGCAGAACAGAGATTGATGTAACAGAAGACAACGCTTTATTTCATGGTCTGCCGGGACATCAGGTCGTATGGATGAGCCACGGTGATCAGGTTGCAAAACTGGCGAGTGGATTTGAAGGTATTGCTCAGAGTGATACATGTCCATTTGCGGCCAGTGAGAATAAAGAAAAGAAGATCTACACACTGCAGTTCCATCCGGAAGTACGCAACAGTGAATATGGTCTTGATATTCTGAAGAACTTTGTCTTTAAAGTATGTGAGGCTAAGAACAACTGGTCCATGAAGGATTTTATAGATCAGCAGATCTCAGAGATTCAAGCCAAAGTGGGCGATGACAAAGTATTATTAGCACTTTCTGGAGGTGTCGATTCATCAGTAGTTGCTGCTCTGCTGAACAGAGCGATTGGCAAGAATCTTTACTGCATGTTCATTGATCATGGTCTGTTAAGAAAGGGTGAAGCTGAATCCGTCATGGATACCTTCTCCAGAAATATGGATCTGAATCTGATCAAGATTGACGCCAAGGACCGCTTCCTGACAAAGCTGGAGGGTGTATCAGATCCAGAACAGAAGAGAAAGATCATCGGTGCTGAATTCATCTATACATTCCGTGATGAAGTGGCAGAACTGATGAAGGGTACAGATATCAAATGGCTTGCACAGGGCACTCTGTATACCGACGTTATTGAGTCTGGGACAAAGACAGCTCAAACAATCAAGTCGCATCATAATGTCGGCGGCCTGCCGGAAGACTTGAACTTTAAGCTGATTGAACCACTGAACCGCCTGTTCAAGGATGAAGTCAGAGAACTGGGTACAGAACTTGGTCTGCCGGAAGAGATGGTATGGAGACAGCCATTCCCAGGACCAGGATTAGGAATCAGAGTCTTAGGTGAGATCTCTGAAGAGAAGCTGGAGATTGTAAGAGATTCCGATGCTATCTTAAGAGAGGAGATCCGCAAAGCAGGTCTGCATAGAGATATCTGGCAGTACTTCACATGTCTGCCGAATATCCGTTCCGTAGGAGTCATGGGTGATCAAAGAACCTACGACTATACTGTAGTCATCAGAGCTGTCACTTCTATTGACGGCATGACAGCTGACTGGGCACGTATTCCATATGATGTCCTTGATAAGATCAGTACACGTATTGTAAATGAAGTTGCTCATGTGAACCGCGTAGCTTTGGATATTACAAGCAAGCCGCCGGGAACAATTGAGTGGGAATAGATTTAAGAATATTTTGCCTCCTGGAACAATCGAGTGGGAATAGATTTAGGAATATTTTGCATTGCAGTCTGAGACTATGAGAGAGTACATAGTCCCAGATTTTTTGATATGGGTGAATATTACATAAAAAGGTGGAAATACACCAAAAAATGAAATGTATGTTGAACCCGGGGCAATTACCCATTATACTGATAATACATAAATAAGTGGAAATACACCAAAGAAGGGAATGATTATGAAGATAATAAAACGAGATATTTACTTAAATAAATTAATCCAACGGAAAGACAATGGCATGATAAAGTGATAACTGGCATCAGACGATGTGGAAAGTCTTTTTTATTGTTTGAACTATATTATAAATATTTAATTGGACAAGGAGTAAAAAGAGCTAACATTATCAGAATCCCTTTGGATGATGATGAATATGAGGAATTATTGGATAAAAAGAAGCTTCGTGAGTATATCAATAAGAAGATCTCCGGAACAGGGAAATACTATATATTTTTAGATGAAATACAACTGGTTGATGAATTTGAAAAAGTTCTGAATGGCCTGAATCGCAGACAGAATCTGGATATTTATGTTACTGGAAGCAACTCAAAATTTTTGTCGACAGACGTTTTGACTGAATTCCGGGGCCGAGGGGATGAAGTCAGAGTACGTCCTTTCACTTTTTCTGAATATTTAAAAGGTTATGATGGGACGATTGAAGATGCATGGAATGAATATTTTACTTATGGCGGCATGCCGGTCACACTTTCACTGAAAACGGATGAACAAAAATCAGAGTATTTGAAAAAGCTTTTTCAAGAAACTTATCAGAAAGATATTGTGGATCGTTATAGAGTGACAGACCCAGAGAAGTTGGAAAGAACTGCAAAGGTAATTGCATCCTCCACCGGTTCGTTAACGAATCCGACAAAGCTGGCGAAGACATTTGAAAGCAATGGTTATGGCATGGTAACAAATAAGACAATTAATTCTTACATAAATTATATGCAGGATGCATTTTTGATTGAAAAAGTAGAACGATATGACGTCAAAGGGAGAAAGTATATTTCTACTCCTTCAAAATACTATTTTTCTGATATAGGATTGAGGAATGCTTATCTGAATTTCAGACAGCAAGAAGAAAACCACATCATGGAAAATGTCATATATAACGAGCTTCGAGTCAGGGGATACAATGTGGATGTTGGCGTGGTCGAACATGAATTAAAAGACAACGAAGGCAATCGGAAAAAGAAACAGCTTGAGGTTGATTTTATATGCAATAAGGGAAGCCTCAGGTATTATATTCAGTCGGCGTATGCATTGCCAGATGAAGCAAACGACAGCAAGAAAAAGAGTCTCTTATACATATTAAAGACATGTTTAAGAAAATTATTATTGTGAAGGATAATATAAAACTTTACAGAGATGAAGACGGTATCGTTACAATAGGTCTAAGAGAATTCTTGACCAATCCAAATAGTCTGGAACTATAATGTGCATTTCAAGGAACGAACATGATTGATTGTGGTGCAGTAATAGAATGATCTGAGCATTAGAATTCTAACAACTTTATACAAATCATCATATGACCAAACAATGATCCAAAAAATTGGCTCTTGCTCAATACTTGTGGGTAACAGAAATGATGAATGAGCTGTAAATATCGTTAGATTTGATTGTTTTCGACCTATTAAAAATGGACATGGTCTCTTATACTTATTTTTGCGAAGAAATAAGGAGAAATACCATGCCCAACAAAACTTTAATCAAGCAGCTCCTCCACGTCAAGAAAATTGTGATAGATTCTTATAAATATAGTGATGAAGATGATGAATTCACTATCTCTGTACATCCTACGAAGGGACAGCAGTGCCTGTGTCCGGAATGCAGGAAGAAGTGCCCTTACTATGATTCTCTTGGGACACACACACATGGAGATCGCTGGACATTGGATCTACGAAGGTGTTCCTTGAAGCACCAGTGCACAGGATCGAATGCCCTGTCCACGGTGTCCTGACAGAAGATGTGCCTTGGGCACGGCATGATTCATTCTTTACAAGGGATTTTGAGAATACTGTTGCCTGGATGGCACTGTATCTTCCCAAAACTGCAGTATCCACGTATATGCGGATTGCATGGAACACGATTGGAAATATCATCTCCAGATACAAGAAAGATGCAGACCCATATCCAGAGCACCGGTTCAATGGCCTGAAGCACATCGGCATCGATGAGACGAGCTATAAGAAAGGCCAGTACATCACGGTAATCGTAGATCATGACACCAACAGTGTCATATGGGTCCATGACAAACATGGCAAGGAAGTACTGCGGGAATTCTTTGAGCAGCTCCGTGAAGAACAGAGAGCATCGATTGAATGCGTCACAGCAGACGGTGCCAGATGGATCAGCGAGACGATGGAAGAATACATCCCACAGGCAGACAGATGCCTTGACAGCTATCATCTTGTGGAATGGGCACAGACAGCGATAGATGAAGTGCGCACAGAGGCAGGACAGCAGAGCAAGCAGATCAAGAACACAAAGTTCGCTCTTGGCAAAGCACCTGAGAACCTTACAGCTAAGCAAGCAGCACAATTGGAATTCATTGCCAAGACAGATAAGATGCTTTATAAAGCGTATATTCTAAAAGAATCTCTGCGGACATTGATCCACCTTCCTTTAGAAGAACTGGAAGCATCATTGAAGGACTGGTTGTGGAAAGCATCGCATTCACAGATCCAGCCAATCTATGAACTGCAGAAGAAGATCAGGAGACATTATGAAGCAATTATCAATACTGCCAGATACCATCTTTCCAATGCGCGCATAGAAGCAGCTAATAACAAGATCAAACTGACGGTACGATTGGCATACGGCTTCAGGAACATAAACAACATACTGGATATGATCATGTTGAGATGCTCAGATATCACAGTACTATTGCCATATCAAAGACTGATTTCCACCCGCATTTCCTGAGGAAGCCTCTGAAAAGATGGTATCTTACTAAAAAATGAAATAGATTCTGCAGCTAAGTAATTATGTTTTTTTGTTATCGTTACATATATGGATGGAAATACACGAAAATCTTATATTTAAGTAATGACAAATAGGCATGGTCATGGAAATGTAATATGTCCGCTGCTTAACTAATAAGAGAAAACAAAAGTCGCAGTGATATAAACGATTCATTCACCTGTGCAGGAATACAGGATGATATGATTTCAATGAAAAGTAAAAGTGACGTGATTATTTATCAAACAGATGAATGGCGTACACATATTGATGGAAACGTGAAGATGAAACAATATAGCTCACTATTGATCAAATGACAAAATTGTTTGGATAATGGTATTCAACAATAATGAGCATATATATCCCAAATTGGAATTGGGAGAAATGAAATCTGTGATAAAAATAGAAATTCCTGATGGCTTAACCTCCAATTTGGTGATTTTCAGTCAAAAAGTCCAATATTCTGTGGAATCACCGATTGATCCATCAAAAGGATTGATGAAATGATCGGCCATCCCTTTTCTTTCATAAATTGCAGTAGGGTCTTCAAAGATATCTTTATCCCTGATATCTCGAACGAAGAAATAATGCATATATTTTGAAATCTTCTGGATGAGCTTGAGAATGATCTCCTGAAGATCACAACCGGCATATTGCTGCCATATGCTGAACAGAGCGGCATACCTGTTGATATACACTGTAGCGACTCCGCGATAGTTCCGGTACCACTCAGCCATCCTGCTGTGGAGCGAGTTCACGGTATTGAGATGGTTCTCACTGTCATATTCTTTATGATCAGTCAGTATCTTGAAAGGGCAGCGCTTGTCACAAAGCATTTTCGTATAGCAGTTCTGCCCATCAGTCCAGGCAAAGATGTTATCACTGATATGTTTACCAAAAAGCGTGGCGTCTTTTATCGTTGGATGCCCCATAGAATAAGCCTGGATATATGATCCATTTTCGCGGTCAGCCCCACAGATCAGACTGACGAATTGATGTGAATAGGCGCCTCCTGCTGCAGGCATCTGTCTTTTTCTGCCTTTGACATTGGACAGCCGATATCCCTTATGGGATTCCATGAATACCTTCTCATCTATCTCCACAGCTTTATCGATTGTTTTCTCTTCGGTGATAAGGCTGAGGAAAGAAAGAAATTTATGCCTCATGCGGAAGGCAGTAGACGGGCTGACGTCGATGAGGGCAGAATTTGTGAGCAGTGAGCCGTGTTCCAGAGTACTCTTGATGAACATTGACCATTTGTCATAAGGCTGATGAGAATACCAGGTCAAATGCCCATTATCATAAGTAAATCGCTTATCACATTCTTTACAGCGATACATCTGCTTGCCAGAATGTGACATCCCGCCTTTGATCAGACGGGGATGAACTGCACCGCATTTTGGGCACATATAGAAATTATTCTTCTTCTCAGCCATATTGAGAGACTGATAATCAATGATCTGTCTCTCAATATTCTCAATCTGATAAGGATATAGTGATGAAACAACATTCTCAGTTATAAATTCCATAGAAAGTGAGCCTCCAATGACCTGAGAATATACCGCAGCCTGATCTACTGATGTACTTATTCATGTACAATAAGATGTCAAGTCACCAAATTGGAGGTTAAGCCTTCCTGATTTTATACCGAGAAGTACACAAATGTGTACAGCAGTCACTCGTAAATGATGCCATACTATTGAAAGAAAGGTCGAAGCTGTGCAAAATCTGAATGCAATTGCAGAAACAACATATCTGTCTGTAGAAAATTCACTGCAGTACCGCAGAATCATGCGGATTTTTTATGTTGAATATGAAAAAATGCATTTTCAGCTTTACAAGGAAGAGGTCTTAAATCTCCTGCATCAAGATGATTCTTCTTATAGTATTGAACAATTGAAAGTAGATCTTGAATCACTGGTACGTTGGAAGAACCTGACTCCAATCCAGGATCCTGGCCGTGTTTATACAATTGCTGATTACAAGAATAAACAGTATCGCTATACAATGTCTGAATATGCAGTGGAAATTGAACGAATGACGATACGATTAGAAAATCTTTTCATAGAATCAGGAAATCTATCAACGAATTTCTTTATCCGTTTGGAAAAGAGCTTGGACGAAGCAGAGGAAATGAATCACAAAAGCTTGAAAGAAGTGAATGAGTGGTGGAATCTGATTCAGGAGGATTTTAAACGTTTAAATCAGAACTACCAAGATTACTTAAGAGATTTCTATTCTGGCAAAACAGAGCGGCTCATGAAGTCAGTGGAATTCATCGTATATAAGGACCGCTTTATTCAGTATCTGACAGAGTTCATTCAGGAACTGCAGCTGCATTCTAATCAAATTGAAAGAATTCTGAACAGACAGAACAGTGTGATTGAAGAACAACTTTTAGAAAAAGTGGTTCAGAGTGAATTGGATATTCCCCATGCAGTGTTGGAACAAGACGGTTTATTAGAACCGAACATCAGGAAAAATGTTCAGGGGAAATGGATATCTCTTAAGAATTGGTTTGTGAATACACCAGAATATGAATGCGAAAGCAGAAAAGTTTTAAAAATCACGAATGACATTATCCGCAGCATCATTCAGAATGCGGCCTTGATTGTACAGATTCAGAACTGGGGCATCAGCAGAAAAGACGATTATCATAAATTTTTAAAACTGTTTCTTGGCTGTTCAAACATGCAAGAAGCACATAAAGTTGCAGCACACGTATTTGGGATTCAACAGGTTGAGCATTATTCAGCAATTGAACAAACGGATTCAGATTCTGTCAATCAAAGTGCTTATGAAAAAGAACCGATGATGTATCTATTAAAACCGCGTGTACAAACTTATCGGGAAAAGAAAAGCCGTCAGGGATTCAAAGACAAATCGGAAGAAAAGCAGATACAAAAAATGGCCTATTTAGAGAAAATCACTGCAGAAAAGAATATTGTGCTCCATTATATTAAAGAAAACCGTTTGGATTTCAGCAGTATTGACGAAGTTGTTTCAGAAGGAACGAAGAATGTTTTTCTGCAGTGGATTGCACAGGCAGAAAGCAGTTCTACTTTACGAGGGAGAACTGAATATGGACAGGAATATACAATGAAAGTAAATGAGGGGACATGCGTACTGCACTGTGAGGATGGTGACTTGATCATGCCGGCATATGTACTGGAATTTGATCATGAATGAATTTCATACATTATTAGAAAAGAATTGGATATGCAAAGATACTGATAAGGAACTGTACTACAAGATCAAAAAGGATATTCCTTTATTTCAGTCATTTATTCATGAGCAGCTTGGATGGAGACTGATTCACACTGAACATATTCTGAAACTGGAAAAAGTACCATCACATGCGGAATCATTTATGGGTATTCAGGAGTTCACTGAAATTAGAGATTATTGTATTCTTTGCGTTATTTTAATGTACCTTGAAGATAAAGAAGAACAGGAACAGTTTTTGCTTTCAGAGCTCATTGACTTTGTGGAAACAAAATTGAAATCAAACATGGAAGTAGACTGGACTTCATTTGCTCAGCGCAAGTCTTTAGTTAGAGTACTGCAGTATATGGAACGTTTGGATATGCTGAGGGTATACGAGGGAAGCAGCGAGTCATTCTCTCAAAAAACAAGTCAGGAAGTGCTGTATGAAAATACAGGGTATTCAAAGTATTTTGCAACAACCTTCTCTTTTGATATTTCTGGTTTTACTTCAGCTGAGGATTTTGAAAAAGTATATATGGACCAGCTGGAATCGAATCGCGGACATATACGTGTGAATCGTGTATACAGACAAATGGTGTCATCGCCGGCAATATATTGGGACAGCATTGATGATGCAGACGCACTTTATTTGAAGACACAGAAACAGTCAATTGCCAGAAATTTAGAAACACATCTTGGCGGCAGACTGGATATTGATCGGAATATGGCCTGCTGGATGAGTGAAGATGGCAGTTTTGGTCTTGTTCACCCTCGTGATGCAATGCTTCCGGAAGTGGTACTGCTTGTCTGCGGGGAGATTCAGCAGGAATATCAGAATCATATTCTCAATAAAAAAGAGAATGAATGCATCTATATTACGAAAGAAAAGTTAAGTGAAATCATCTGGAAATGCAGAAATCAATGGTATTATGCCTGGAGCAAAGAATACCGAGAGATGGATCAGATACGCCTTGTGAAGATGATAATCGCATATATGAGCGATTGGATGATGATCAAAGAGTGCGGAACAGAAATGTGTATTCTGCCGTCTTCGGCAAAAATGGCAGGGAAATATCCAGCGGATTTCAAAGGAGGTGCGCATGTATAATTATTGGAAAATGAATCGAATTGGATTTGTCAATTTTTGGCTGTATGATGAAGAAACATTTGATTTCGTTGATGGCAGACTGCTGTTGAGAGGGCAGAATGGTTCCGGTAAATCCATAACAACACAGAGCTTTATTCCATTTATCTTAGATGGTGATAGGACACCAAGCAGACTTGATCCATTTGGTTCCAGTGACCGTAAGATGGAATATTATTTTTTGGGCGAAAATGACCGCGATGATTCGACCGGATATTTGTTCCTGGAATTTAAAAAGACAGAATCGGATGAATACAGGACGATTGCAATTGGGCAAAGGGCAAGACGCGGCAAACCGATGGATTTCTGGGGATTTGTAATCCTGGACGGCCGGCGGATTGGAAAAGATATTCATCTATACAAAGAAACAGGCAGTGTGAAGATTCCATATGACAAACAGGAAATCAGAAAGATACTTGGTGACAATACACCTTTTACTTTGGTGCCGGGCGAATATAAGGCTATGGTCAATCAGTACTTGTTCGGTTTTCAAAGACCAGAACAGTATGAACAGTTTATCAAACTTCTAGTGAAAGTGCGTGCACCAAAATTATCAAAAGAATTTAAGCCGACAAAGGTCTATGAAATATTGAACGAGTCTTTGCAGACATTAACGGATGATGAACTTCGCTCTATGGTGGACGCCATGGAAAAAATGGATGCTATTCAAGAGAGTCTCGCTGAGCTCCAGAGAACGTTAGATGACGTCAAAAAAATCAGAATTGAATACTCTAAATATAACCGTTATATGCTTGCAAGAAAGGGAAAGTCGTATCTTGATAAGCATGATGAAGTAGAGAAGCGGAAAGCTTCTTATGAAGAACATGAAAAAGAAATAAAATCATTAACACTGGAAGAACAAGAAAAAACAATGATAAAGACCATGCGCAAGATAGGTTGACCATCATTGAAACCGAATTGGTGAATCTTGTTGATACTGATATGGAGGAAGCCGATGTAAAGCTGCAGAGTGAAAAAAAAGAACGGGAGGAAATTCTCAAGCAGAACGACAAATGGAATGAAAAATTAGAGAATGAAAACTCTGAACTGTATCAACAGGAAAATCAAATTAAAAAGATCAATACAGATATTGAATATGTACGCAGGAACTATAGAGCACAATGCAGTGAATTAAGCGAAATGAATAAGATACTGCAGTGGACAGGACATGATAAGGCACTGCAGACTGTATCTCAAGAAAATCGAGATTCGATTGATGTCATCCTGAAAGAACTGAAAGAGTTCAAAGAACAGATTAAAGAAGGAAAATCAGCAATTGAAGAGTTATCCAGGGAGAAAAAATTCAGGATGAATTGTCACAGGAACTTGATGAGAGAAAAAAAGAAAAATCAGATCAGGAAATCAAGACAGATCACGCAAAAGACAAAGTGCTGAATTGTCAGGATATTTTAATTGAACAGTTCTTTCAAAATCAAAAAGTCAACACAGAATGGCGGCTGCCTAAAGATGTTTTGATGAAAATCGAAGGATCGATTCGATCATATGAACAAACAAGTGATGCGGCATCTATCTATAAACTGTTGGAAATATATTATACAGAGGCAATGGATAAAATCAGAAATGCCATATTCGATCATCAAAATACAATGCATCTTCAAAAAAAGACACTGAAATCTTGTAGTGACGAATTAACAAAAATTCAGAATGAAAAGGAAATCGAGCCGGAACGCAGCGCAGAAGTTGCTGCATCACGCAAATTGTTGAAAGAAAATGGCATTGATTCATTTCCTTTTTATCAAACAATAGAATTCTCCGAGAATATGAGTGAGAATGATAAGGCACGGCTTGAAATGCAGCTTCAGATGATGGGAATACTTGATGCTCTTATTGTAGAAAAGAAAAATATCCTGCGTATCAAAAAGGAATTTCCAGAATGGGCTGATGCAGTACTGTATGTAGATCAAAAAGGAACTTCTTCATTTGATAAATTGGTAGTCAATAAAGAAATGCCTGAAGGAATTAAAGATGCAGTTTTAGAAATTCTCAGCAATATCGAAGTTGATTCATCTGATCAGGGTAAAATATTTATTGGCAATCATGGCGAATTCCGGAATGGAATCCTTTTTGGCAAGGCTCACTCCAACCGCGAAGCTGAATATGTTGGGACAATTGCTCGCAGAAAGAAAAAGAAACTTTGATTGAACAGTATCAGCAGCAGCTTGAAGCCATTAAGTCAGAAATCTGTAGCACCGAAAATGAAATACATGCTTTGGAAGAAAAGAAGACGAAACTTCAGAATGAGTATGAACTGCGTCCACAGTTTACTGAGTTGAATCAGTTGCTGTATGATGTACATCTATGTGAACTAGATTTTCAACATATCGAAGAGAAATACAATGAGCAATTAAAAAGATACGAAGAATGTGAAGATAGGTGCAATGCAAAATATCAAACAGTACTTCAAAAATGCAAACATCTTCCTTATGGATATGCTCTTCAGGAGTATCAAGAAGTTGAACAGACTATGGATGCATATTTGGAATTATTCAGAAATGTCCGAAATTCAATAAGTGAACTGAACGAATATGCATCTTCACTCGAATGGCAGCAGATTCTCCATGATAAAAGCGAAACTGATATTGAAATGGCACAGAACGAACTGCATCGTTGCGCAAATTCATTAAAGCAGACAGAACTGCGGATCCATAAATACGAGGAATATCTAGCGAGAGCTGATATTCGTGAAAAGGCAGAAAAATGTGCAGCACTCCGTGAGAAACAGCAAAAATTGAATCTGCTGCTGAATGAAACCAATCGTCGTATTACACAGATTCAGACTAAACTGGAAGATATCAATGAAATTGCAGGAAGTGAAAAGAATGATCTTGATCAGCAAAGTAAAATTGAGGAAGTTCTCTGCCGCTATTTTGAAGAAGAGTTAAATCTACGCTTAGTGATCAGCAGAAATGACAAGACATTGTTTGTATGTGCACAGGAATCAGAAAAACAAATTGATGCAAAAGATATCATCAAGGAACCGCAGGATGTGCTGACGATTCTGCATCGAGTGTTCCAGGAACATTCCAGCAATTTGATCAAGTATGGTACAACACTTGAAGACTGCTTTGAAGACGATGATGAAGGAATTCAGGCTCTGAGGAAAAGAGTGCAGATTTCTTCGCTGTGGAACGGAAAAAAACTGTACTTAGAAGAATTCTATGAGACATTGATACGCACAATCGATGAAACGGAGCTCTTGATACAAGAGAAAGATCGTGAGTTATTTGAAGATATTCTTTCTAGAACGGTAGGACAGCAGCTGACGGAACGAATCGCTGACAGCAGAAAATGGGTAAAAGATATGTCTGAACTGATGAAGGGCATGAATACATCTATGGGATTGAGCTTTTCGCTGAGCTGGAAGCCAAAATCTGCTGAAAATGATAACGAGATTGACACTGGTGATCTGGAAAATATCCTGCTCCGCGACCATTCTCTGCTGACTAATGAAGATATTGAACGTGTGGCAAAACATTTCCGCAGTAAAATCAAAACAGCAAAAATTGCACTTGAAGATTCAGGGGCGGCAATCAATTACATGGAGCTGGTCAGGGATGCTTTAGATTATCGCAAGTGGTTTGAATTTCAAATGTTCTATAAAAGGAATATGGAAGATAATAAAGTGCTGACAAATGCTGCCTTTAATCGTTTCAGCGGAGGAGAAAAGGCGATGGCAATGTATGTACCATTGTTTGCAGCAGTCAATGCTCAGTATAAGAAAGCATCCAATATTGATCATCCAAAGATGATTGCATTAGATGAAGCCTTTGCCGGTGTTGATGATAAAAATATCAGCAGTATGTTTGAGCTTGTATCTACACTTGGCTTTGATTACATCATGAATTCACAATCACTTTGGGGATGCTATGAAACAGTGAAGGGATTAAAATTGCGGATCTGCAAAGACCGCAGAATGCACAGGTAGTTACAGTCATTTCCTATATATGGAATGGACATGAAAGGATTTTGGATGAAAAGGAACAAGGAATGTTCAAACTATTTTAAAAATCAAGCCGGATGGAAACGGTGTTTCCTTTTGATGCGGAAAAAATGGGAATCCTTAGGCAAAGTTGGAGGACAGATTCATTTGGAACACTGCACAGAAGAAGAGAAAAAATCAGTGGGACGATTCCTTGGCCGTATTATTGAAGGAGATTGTATTGAGTACTCACTCGTTGAATTTGAAGATGCTTTAAAGAAGACGCGTTATTCGGACGTCTCTTTTCTAGAACTCATGGAAACATATTTTGGCGAGAGTTTAGTGTCAAATCAAGAACGCAGAGAGATAGAAGCAGAACATATATGCAATTTTTTGAAGCTGCAAGCAATGCTTTTAAAGGAAATCAAGCAGCACAGCAGTGGATAGAAGATGCATATGAATGCAGAGATTATGGTTATACGCTTATCCTACAGCAAATAAATAAAGATACCGACGGTGCATTAGAATTAGTTAAGAATATTGGAAATGCAGTTTCATATCTCCATCAACAGAAAGAAAACGAATACTTCCATGGTATGCCGATTGCTGTGTTTGCAGCCAAAATTTCTGGCAATCCTCATTATTTTGACAGGAATTCGATTTCAGGGCGGCTTCTGATGTATGCATTATGCTGGGACCTTTATGAGGAGTATCCACATTCAGCAATGAAATGGAAAGAAAGACTATCTGAGGCAAAAGTTCTCTCGGATAATATTTCAAGCCAGGT
>Ga0268359_10697_pt1 | contig 21778 bp, 22 predicted proteins | sample BioMet11_FD_194416 | JGI IMG/M metagenome (GOLD analysis project Ga0268359, IMG submission 194416) | Sewage microbial communities from Oakland, California, United States - Biofuel 11 (PacBio Assembly) | ecosystem: Engineered > Wastewater > Sewage > Unclassified | place: USA: California | collected...
TTTGACAAGGCCATGATCGGCGGCTACGGGCAGGACGACCGCATTTGCGTGTTTACCGCGCTGGAGGCCATGTTGGAGGCCGAAGCCACAGGGCGCAGCATGGCAGTCATGTTCTGGGACAAGGAGGAGATCGGCTCGGACGGCGCGACGGGCGCGGCCTCGCGCTTTATGCAATACTGCATCGAAGACCTTGCCCGCGCGTGGGAAAAAAACGTTCCGTCCTCACACGTGCTGCTTGAAACCCGCGCCCTTTCCGCCGACGTTTCCGCAGCCCTGGACCCCGACTATCAGGATGTGCACGAAAAGCAGAATGCCGCCCTGCTGGGCTACGGGCCAGTGTTTTCCAAGTTTACCGGCTCGCGGGGCAAGTACGGCGCCAGCGAGGCCGATGCGGAGTTTTTTGCTGTTCTGCGCGGGCTTTTCAACGGCAAGGGCATTGCCTGGCAGGCGGCGGAACTCGGCAAGGTCGACCATGGCGGCGGCGGCACAGTGGCCCTGTTTCTGGCCGCATACGGCATGCAGGTCATCGACCTTGGGCCTGCCATACTGTCCATGCACAGCCCCTTTGAACTGTCCAGCAGCGCCGACCTGTTCGCCACCAAGCAGGCCTTTCGCGCGTTTCTCGAAGCACAGATATAGCATACGGCATCCCGACGGGCGGCGTACTGATCTGCCGCCCGCCGGAATGCCGCTGTCGCAGTGATAAAGGCCCGTGCCGCTCTGCCTGCATCGATTGCAGCCAGCCGGTACGGGCCTTCACATACCTTGCGCAAAATTTTATTTTTTTGCCAGACTGCGCAGTGCCTTTTTGCAGATGTGGGCAGTGGCCTTGCCCGCATCCTGATCAAGCCAGGCGGCGCAGAGGGCGCGTACCCACTGCGGCTGCGATTTGGCGGCGTCGTTCAGCCAGTTGCCTGCGCTGTCCTGCACGTAGACCGAGGGGTCAGCCTTGAGCGGCTCAAGCACGGGCAACCCCAGCTCCGGGTTTTCTTTAAGAATGCTCATGTGCGCGCACCACACCCCGCGCGGCCGCGTGCTTTCACAGGCAAAGCGGCGCACCCGCTCGGAGGGATCGGCCGTCCAGCCCGCAAGCAGGCTGATGGACAGCTTCGGCTGCCGGGCAATGTGGGGCCGCACGGCCAGCCACGCCCACTCGCGCACGCCAAAATGCGCATCGTCCGCCAGGGGGCGCACAGCCTCCAGCAACAGGTCAAGCGGCTTGGCGGCAGCGTGGCGCTCGTAATCGTGCGCCAGCGCATAACACACCCACCCCCTGACAGTATCAGAGGCATGCCCGGCAAGGGCCGTCAGCCCCTGCCGCCCCACGGCATCAAGCACAATTTCGCCAGCCAGCAGCATACGTTTTGACACGCCAAGCGCCGCAGCAGCGCGCATTTTATCTAGCGCGGCCACGTCGGCCTGCGGCAGCGCCACAGCCATCAAGGTGGCAAAGTCCACCGCCAGCCCCTCGGCCAGATTGCCAGATGCAACCACCCCGCCGTTCAGCAAGGCAAGACGCGCAGAAGATACGGACATGTCGCTCCTTACCCGGTGCGCCTGCACAGCTCCTCCCGTGGGGGGCGGATTGTGCATCCAGCCTGGACAATGTGCGCGCATAAACTGCTAGGCGCTACGCCCCATGCCCTCAGCCCGCGAAACCAGCTTGCCGATATCAGCAACAATATGCTGCAACGGGCATTTGTCCGGCGTTCTTGCATAAATGCTGCACACAGCGCCCCGATCTTCATCATAGGGCAAAAGGAATTTGGGCCCTATGCCCTTCTGCACCCATTCGGGATTGATACCCTTTTTTTTCAGCAGGCTGAGCAGCCATTTTGAAGGGATAGCCAGCCGTTTTTTGGAATCCGAGATGCAGGATTGCGACACATCAAAAAACTGCGCGAGTTCCTGCTGCGTTCTGCACTGCGTGACCGTCTTGATGCGGTCCATAATTGCCATATACTCAAAAACTTTTCCACTCATGTGAACAGCCTCCCCTGTACGCTGTAGGCGTGCAAACGCCCGCGATTTTCAACGTGTTCAAACGAAGAAACCGGGAGCGGCGAGCGGGTGCTCGGAGCGTGTTTATGCGCAGGCCAGATATCTGGCAAACCCATTAAAACTGACGCGAGGATGCTTTGTCTAAAGGAGTGGTCTGGTTAGTGCAAACAGCTCAAAAACGCGCTGCATGAAACGATGCGCCAAACAGAGAGAACTAGCATAGATTCCGTGCAGCCAAAACAGATGCTGAGAGGCCGTGACATGAGTCACGCTTCAGAACACTGCAGGTCGCAACCGGCATGTGGGGCAAAATATTATTTCAGCCCCAAAGGAAGAAAGTAGGGGGAACCCATAAGCAGTTCCCGTACACAATAGCCTTACCCAAATACGGGTTGTCCCAAAATGGACAAGATGTCAGTGTACAATTTAAGAAAAACCCATAAGGTGAGATAAGTCAAGGAGTTTAATTATCAGATGTGCGTGTTTTTACCATTCTGCCGTACCTCGGCAAATTGATAGGTTCCTAATGAACAGGATAACTATTTGTAACTAAAGCACAACGTCTACGGCAGAAACCAAGCAGACCCATGCCCAAAAGAACCGCGGCAAACAGAAGGCCGAAGCGGCGTACTGCCGCTTCGGCCTTTCCATCATTTACCGCAAGTTACGTGCGTCAGCGCACCAGCAGCACCCAGGCAGGCCCTTTGGCGTCAAGATGGCTGGCCACATAGTTGGCGCGGTCGTCGCCGCCGCAAAAGATATCAATGCGGTTGCGCTTGATGGCGCCGCCCACGTCCTGGGCAAAACCTATGCCGCGCAACGGCAGCTTGCCCCTGGTTTCGTCGGGCACGTTAACGCCGTAGGCCACTATGGAACCAAGGGGGATAAAACCCCTGTCCGTGGCCAGGGTCAGCCAGTCGTCCACCTGATAGCCCATGGCCCCCGTGGGGCCGCGCATGCCGTATTTAAAGAAGACGTAGCTAGGATTATCGTTGAGAATTTCGCGCACGCGCCCTGGGTTGTTTTTGAACCACTCGCGCTGTTCAAAAATATCGCCCTGCCTCAGCAGGCCCTTTTCACGCATGATGCGGCCAGAACTTTTGTACTTGTGGCCGTTCTGCCCGGCGTAGTTGACATAGGCCTGGGTGCCGTCGTCAAAATCAGTCGGCCAGAGCCCTGAATCTCGAGAAAAAAACACGTCAACGGGGTCGGCGGCCCAGGCCAGTTCAAGCCCCTTGCCCGCAAGCACCTGCTTTTCTTCAATGGTTGCGCCGGTCATAATACTGCCCGCGCTTGGCAATAACCTTGTTCAGGTCCGGGGGCAGCCCGTAGATAGCCTGGGTATAGCCCGGCTTGCGCGTACGGCTGGCCCGCACCGCAGGCTCGTAATACCCCGAGTAGTTGATGCCGCCCGTCACCTCCGCCCAGCGAAAGTTGGCCAGCAGCAGCTCGGGCTCTTTGTCGAGGCGGGGCAAGAGCTCCTGCAGGCGCTCAAGCGTACGCGCAAGATCGCCCCAGGTGACCGTTAGGCCGGGGCGCTGCACGGCTATGGCATCCTTGGGCTTGCTGTTGACGTAGCGCAGCGACTTGCGCACACTGGGGCCCATATCCTTCCAGCTTGTCAGATCCTGACCGGCGGGGACAAGGTTGCTCACAAAAAATTCCGGAGTTTCAAACCCCACCGGCGGCAGGGTTCTTTCCACCACCGACGGCGGCGGAGCCTGCTTGGCGCAGGCAAACAGCGCCATACTGAGCGCCAGCAGCAACAGCAGGCGCAACATGCCGCCGGTACGTTGTACAAGTTCGTTGCGATAATGCCCGGAAAACGCATAACAAGGAGCCGTTTCGTGCATGACCAATTTCCCACCCCTGATATTTGGATGCCGCACCGTGTGTCCTATGGTGAAACAGACACAATGGGCGTGCTGTATTATGCAGAATATCTACACCTGTTCGAACGGGCGCGTAGCGAATACGTCCGCCGTTGCGGCATGAGCTACGCCGAAGTTGAAAAAAAAGGCCTGATCCTGCCCGTGCGCGAAGCCCAGTGCCGGTATCGTTCGTCCGCCCGTTATGATGATCTTGTGCTTGTACGCGCCGGCATTGCCGAATGGGGGCGCGCATCCATGCGCTTTGTATATGAGATATGGAACGAGGACAAGACAACACTTCTTGCCACGGGTATGACCCAGCATGCCCTGGTCAACCACGAGGGCAGGCCGGTTCCCGTGCCGGACTGGTTCCGCAAGCTCACATTTACAGCCTGACAGTCCCTTGCCGCCGCAGCCCTTGCGGCGGCTTTTTATTTGCATGTATGCTCAGCGGGGCTTCTTGCCAGCAGAGCCGGAGAGTACCCGTGGGCTTCTGCGGGCAAACCGCACATCGCCAATACGCTCCTCGTCTGCTTTGGGCCGCACGGGCTGCCGCTTGGGCCGGGGCGCCTTGGCGCTGACAAAACGCCGCGCCAGATGCGGCAGCTCTGGCGGCACATCGGCCGCAGGGTCGCCCAGCGGGCAAAATGGCGCAGCGACGCCTTCGACCCCGCCCATGAGCTCGGCAAGCCTGGCGCTCACGGCGCGCATAAGCGGCACAAGATCGGCATATTCCTCGTGCCCGCCCATGCCGCTCAAATGCCAGCGCCCGCGCCCGTGGGCCACCTTGCGCACCCCGCGCAGCTCGCGCTCGCGCATACTCAGGCTGACGCGCAGTTCGCCCCCTGGCAGATGCAGCACCAGGGCCTCGCCCTGCGCTTCGCCCTGCCCGGGAGCCACGGCCTCAATCCGCATGTCCGCAGGGTTGCCCGCCAGACGCAACAAATCCTCCAGCCCTGCGCGGGCTACGCGCAGGTGCTCGCTGGAAGCCATATTTTTTTGGTCTTCCTTAATTTTGTCTTCCATTTCGCGGATGCGCTCAAGGCACTCGGCGCGCTCGTCCTCCAGCGTGGTCAGCCCCCGCTTCATAAAACGTACGCATAAAACCACAACCGCCACAAAAACCGCGCCAGCGGCGGCCCATTCCCATAGCGCCATTGCCGCTCCCTCCGCCTGCTCCAGTATATATCCGAACAACTGTCACAGCGGCTGGCTTTGCTGTCAAGCGTAAAGCCTCAAGACAAAAGTTCCGGCCTCTTTCCTTTTTTGCGACATGCCTGTAACGTGGGAGCCAATAGCAGATGGAAGCTTTGTTCATTTCCCTAGTTTAGTTCACCCGGCCGCCAAGGGCGCGCCATATCGCTTACGAAGGGAGACAACCATGCCTACTCCACTGGAAATGCAACGCACGTTCGCCATCGTCGGAACCGGCGGTTGCGGCAAAACATCTCTGGCTGAGATGCTGCTGTACAAGGCAGGGGCGGTGAATCGCCTGGGGGCTGTAGAAGACGGAACCACAAGCCTTGACTACGAACCCGAAGAAACCCGCCGACGCGGCTCCATCCAACCATCCTGCGCCACCTATCTCTGGAATAAAAACCGCCATTTTCTTCTCGACATCCCCGGCGACGGCAACTTCACCGGCGACATGGAATGTTTGCTCAAGGGTGTGGACAGTGTTGTCTTTGTGCTCGACGCCGTGGACGGCGTGCGCCCCCTTGCCAAAAAATTCTGGAATATTGTTCGTGCAGCAGGCCTGCCCGCAGTTATCGTGGTCAACAAGATGGACCGCGACCGGGCCGATTTTCAGATGGCGCTGGACGGCCTGGCCGGGCTTAACGTCAAGCCGGTAGTGCTGCAGCTGCCTATCCGCCAGGGCGAATCCTTTGTGGGCGTGGCCGACGTGCTGACGGGCAAGGCCCGCATGTTTGGCGAGAACGGCGCCACAGCCGAGGCCGAAATTCCCGCCGCACTGGCCGACGATGTAAGCCTGCTGCGCGACGTGACTGTGGAAAACATCGCCGAGAGCGATGAACTGCTCATGGAAAAATACCTCGAAGAAGGCCTCCTCTCCGAAGACGACCTCAAGACCGGCCTGCGATCGGGCGTGCTCAAGGGAGAGCTTGCGCCGGTGCTGGCCTGCTCGTCGCTTGAAAACAAGGGCGGCGAAGCCGTACTGACCGCCATTGAGGCCCTGCTGCCATCGCCCCTTGACCGCCCGCCCTTTGCGGGCCGCGACGGCGCAGAGCGCGCGCCCGACCCCAACGGGCCGGTGTCCTGCTTTGTTTTCAAGACGCTGGCCGACCCCTTTGCGGGGCAGCTTTCGCTTTTGCGGGTTCTTTCCGGCACTATTTCGGGTGACGCCACGCTAAAAAATTCCCGCACCGAAGAAAACGAACGCCTTGGCAACCTACTGTATATCCTCGGCAAAGCCCAGACCCCCTGCAAGGAGCCCATCGGCCCAGGGGCCATAGTGGCCGTTGCCAAACTTAAAAGCACCCGCACGGGCGACACCCTCAGCGACGAAAAAGCCCCCTTTGCCCTCGCCATGCCCGCTCTGCCGCCCCCAGCTCATTACCTACGCCCTCGCCCCCAAGGAAAAAGGCGAGGAAGACAAGGTCTATGCAGCCATACAGCGTCTGCTGGACGAGGACATCACCCTGCGTCTTGGCCGCGACGGAGAATCCGGCGACATTCTGCTTTCCGGCATGGGGCAGCTGCATATCGAACTGTCGGTAGAAAAGGCCAAGCGTCGCTTCAAAGTGGACATCATCCTCAAAACGCCCAAGGTCCCTTACCGCGAGACCGTACGCGGCAAATGCCAGGTGCAGGGCCGCCACAAGAAACAGTCGGGCGGACGCGGCCAGTTTGGCGACTGCTGGATCGAGATGGAAGGCCTGCCGCGCGGCTCGGGCTATGTGTTTGAAGACGCCATCGTGGGCGGCGTTATCCCCCGCCAGTACGTGCCCGCCATCGACAAGGGCGTGCAGGAAGCCGCCGCCCGTGGTTTTCTGGCCGGCTGCCAGGTGGTGGACTTCCGCGTCAAGGTTTACGACGGCAGCTACCATACGGTGGACTCGTCCGAAATGGCCTTTAAGGTCGCTGGCTCGCTGGCCTTCAAAAAAGCCATGGAAAACCTCAAGCCCGTGCTGCTCGAACCCATAGTGCTGCTTACGGTCTCCGTGCCGGACGAAAGCATGGGCGACGTCATCGGCGACCTTTCCGCCCGCCGGGGAAAAGTGCTGGGCTCCGATTCGCAGAGCGGCAGCACCGAGATCAAGGCCCATGTGCCCATGAGCGAGGTGCTGCGTTATGCGCCGGATCTGCGCTCCATGACGGGCGGACAGGGGTTCTTCACCATGGAATTTGCCCACTATGAAGAAGCCCCGCAGCCTGTGGCTGAAAAGGTCATTGCCGAACACCAGAAGCACAAGGCAGCCGAATAACGGCTGAGGCGGCAGACCGCCATCAATAATATGGATGACAAACCGGCTGTTTTTTGCAAAACAGCCGGTTTGTAGTTTTGCACATTTGCCTTGCAATGCAGGAAACCATGCCCTACCCCCCGACCATACTTTGCGCACCGCTGCCGCAGGCCGCACCCGGCCAGCTGGACATCTGGCGGCGCGCTTTTGAGGCAGGGCTTGAACCATGGCTTGATGCGCGGCAAATGGAGCACGTGCGCCGGTTTGGCCGTGCGCCAACACTGGTGCAATCCGCCCACCTGCAGCCGGATGCGAAAGCTTTCAGGCCGGATGTATCCGGGTCGAAAATGTCAGGCCAGAACATATCTGGGACTGACGCTGCCGGGCGACGCCCCGTTGAAGCGGCCCTTTCGCGCCTCATGGCCCGCGCCCAGCTCATCACCGCCGTTGGTCTCCCCACCGCCCCCGGCTGGCCGCAGGCCGCCGAGGCCGGGGCGCTGCCCATAATCACCATGGACAACCGCACCCGTCCGCTGCTCGCGGGCTGGCAATCGGGCTTCAGCCACAGCGGTGCGGCGGCCTTTTGCGTGCTGGCCCCGGCAACGGACGAGACCCGCACGGCCATTGCCGTGGATGCCGAAGCAATCACATCTCCCCCGCCCGATGCCAGCGCCTTTGCGGCAAACGAACTGACCGAGCTTCGATCCTTGTCCCAAACAGGTATTGACCGCGACGCCCTGCGCCGCTGGACAATCAAGGAAGCTCTGCTCAAGGCAGCGGGCCTCGGCCTTGGCATGCCGCCCGCCCTTGTGCCCACGGGCGGCTCCGGCCAGCGTGCGGGGTTGTGGCGGGGACCGCTTGGGCTCTTCGGCTGGCGGGTTGCGCCCTGTCCCGGCCACTGGCTGTGCGTGGCGCAGACGGGCAAAATTCCGCAGCCCCCGCGTATCCTGTGGCAGACGCCATGCGAACTGCTGCGCAACCTCGCCCGCCTGCGTCAACACGTCTGAATCCGCTCGGCTGCATCCGCACGGCGTAACTTGTGCGGGGTTGCCCGACAAAACTGCGCACCCAATGAGCCGCCCAAGCATGAGGGCGGGCTGGCCTTGCCGTGGCGCCCTCGTGCCTGCGGCAGACATTTCTTGCCAGGCGGGCTTTTTTGCGGCACTCTCCGCCCATGCCGCGCTTTCACCTTGTCACGCTTTTTCCCGAATTTTTCGAGTCGCCCCTGTCCACAGCCCTCATGGGCCGTGCGCGGGAGGCTGGCATTGTGGATTGCAGCCTTCATGATCCGCGGCAGTTCAGCACCGACAAACACCGCCATGTGGACGACCGCCCTTACGGCGGCGGACCCGGCATGGTCATGCAGGGCGAACCGCTGGCCCGCGCGCTGCGCTCTATCGAGCGCCCCGGCCGCATGCTGTTTATGGCGCCCGGCGGCCGCCCGCTGACCCAGGACATGGTGCGCGAACTCGCGCGAGAGGAAGACCTGACAATCATTTGCGGCAGGTACGAGGGCATCGACGCCAGACTGTTGCAGCTTTTTCCGCTTGAACCGGTGAGCGTGGGTGATATTGTGCTCAACGGGGGCGAGAGCGCGGCTCTTTCGGTGCTCGAGGCCGTGGCCCGCCTCATGCCCGGCTTTATGGGCAAGGAGGAATCAGGCGAGGACGAAAGTTTTTCGCACGGCCTGCTGGAGTATCCGCACTACACGCGGCCAGAAAATTTTGAGGGGCTGCAGGTGCCCGAGGTGCTGCAAAGCGGCGACCACGGACGCATTGCCCGCTGGCGCAGGCAGGAGTCGGTGCGCGCCACCTTGCGCATGCGGCCTGAGATGCTCAACGATGCGCCGCTGTACCGCGAAGACGTGCAAACCCTCGCAGAAACCCCGCGCGAACGGCCAGGACGCAACCTTTCGTTCTGCCTTGTTCACTACCCGGTTTCGCTTGGCGCAAAAAAAACTGGCGCTTCCTCTTTGACAAATCTGGACATACACGATATAGCCCGAATTTCCCGCAGCTATGCAATGGGTTTCTTCTATGCAGTAACCCCGTTACGCGACCAGTTGCGGGTGCTGGAAGAAATTTTGCGTCACTGGACGCGGGGGCCGGGCGGTATCGGCAACGCCGACCGGGCGCAGGCTCTCGGTCTGGTGCAACCCGCGACTTCGCTTGAAGAAGCGGTGGCGCATATGACCGCGCAGTATGGAACGCGACCCAGACTGGTGGCAAGCTCTGCCGTCTGGCCTGACAGGGGCAAGGCATCCCAACCGGAAAGCATGCCCATGACTCCGCGTGACGTGCGGCGCTGGTGCGACCAGGGGCCGGTTATGCTCTGCCTGGGCACGGCGCAAGGGCTTGCGCCGGAGGTGCTCGAACAGTGCGAAGGCACTCTGAGGCCGGTGCGTTTTTTGGGCTACAACCATCTTTCGGTGCGCAGCGCGGCCGCCATTCTGGCCGACAGGATATTAGGCGACTACTACTGACGCAACACGGCGGCCTGAGCGCATCGGCGCCGCTTTGCAACGACGCAACAATCCGCCCGGATTTGCAAGGAGTTCACGATGGACATCATCAGGAAAATTGAACTGGAAAACCAGCGCATGGATCTTCCCGCGTTTCGCTCCGGCGACACGGTGAAAGTGCACTTGCGCATTGTCGAAGGCGAAAAGGAACGTATCCAGGTCTTCCAGGGTAACGTCATCCGCATCAAGCGCGGCACCACCAGCGCCACCTTTACCGTGCGCAAGGTCTCCGAAGGCGTGGGCGTGGAACGTATTTTCCCGCTCAACTCGCCCTTTATCGACCGCGTTGAGCTGATCACCCAGGGCCGCGTGCGCCGCAGCCGCCTGTACTACCTGCGTGCCCTCAAGGGCAAAGCCGCGCGCATCAAGCCGCGTGGCCGTTTCTGATCCATTTAGGGCATCAGAATCGCAGCAAGCGTTTCATCAACGGCGCACCAGGGCAAGCGGAAACCCGCAGCAAGCCCTGGTGCGCTGTTCGCGCGTCTTTAAACTGCCAACCTGCAACCAAGGACAACCAAAAGCATTGCCGGCTGCAGCCGTTGAGCAGTCATTTTTTGTTTGCGGCGTTTTTGCCGCCTGCGGGCAGGTGGGCAAACTGCCGCACCAGCCCCGTCATATAGCGGAGACACCATGGGCAGAAAGGCACTGAACCGCCCGGTAAAACCACGGCGACAGGCGCAGGTCAGTCTGGTTCAGCTGGACATCCTGCCCGGCGACGCCTCCGCGCAGATGCACATTACCACCGCGCAGGACGCGCCGCCAGCATTGACCGCAGGCATCGACGAGGCCGGGCGCGGGTGTCTGGCCGGGCCTGTGGTGGCCGCCGCCGTCATTCTGCCGCCCATATTTGACCTGCCGGGCCTCAACGATTCCAAGGCCTGCAGCGCCAAAACGCGCGACATGCTCGCCCCGCGCATACGCCAGTGCGCCCTTGCCTGGGGCCTGGGCGTGGTCTGGCCCGCCCGCATCGACGCCATCAATATTCTTCAGGCCACGTTTGAGGCCATGAGCCGGGCAGTGCGCTGCCTGCGAAGCTCCCCGGCGCAACTGCTCATAGACGGCAACAAGACGTTGCCGCGCGAGGTGCTTGCCCTGCACTGGCGCAAGACCCATGCGGCAGACCTGCCCGCGCAGCGCTCCATCATCGGCGGCGACGCCAGCGAGCCCGCCATCTCCGCAGCGTCCATCCTGGCCAAAACCTACCGGGACACCCTCATGATCCGGCTGGAAAAACGCTGGCCCGGTTACGGCTTTGCCACGCACAAGGGCTACGGCACAGAAGATCATTATGAAGCCCTGCGCCGTCTTGGTCCCTGCCCCCAGCACCGCCTGACCTTTCGCGGGGTTGTGCCCGAAAAAACCCGCGGCGAGGCAGGGCAGCCTGCTGTGAAGCCGCGCTGGCTGCAGGCCCTTCTTGGCGACAGACGCGAGCCAGATGCCGCCCCGGCCCATCTGTGCCTTGGACGATCCGGCGAGGAGGCCGCCCGCAGGTTGCTCGAGCGCAGCGGCATGCAGCCCCTGGACTGCAACTGGCGCAGCGGCAGGCTTGAGCTGGACATTGTCTGCCGCGATGGCGACACCATTGTTTTTGTTGAAGTAAAAACCCGCAGCACCGCAACGCACGGCGGCCCCGCCGCCGCACTGACCCTGGCCAAACAGCGTACCCTGTGCCGCGCGGCCCGGGCGTGGCTTGCAGCCCACGACGCCTGGAGCAGCCCTTGCCGGTTTGACGTGGTCTGCGTTTTGCGCGAGGGCGATTCCCTGCATCTGGAGCACTACCGCCATGCCTTTGAATGCGAACCGACTGTGGATAGTGGCCACGCCGCTTGGCAACCCTGGTGATCTTTCGCCCAGAGCGCGCGAAATCCTGTCCGGCGCAGACCTCGTGCTGGCCGAGGATACTCGCCGCACGGCCCGCTTGCTGCGCGAGTGCGGCATTGAAGCCCGCCGCCTGCTGAGCTTCCACGACCACAACGAAAACGAACGGCAGGAAGGCGTGTTGCGTCTCTTGCGCGAAGGACAGAGCGTTGCCCTGGTTTCCGATGCGGGCACTCCCCTGCTGGCCGACCCCGGCTACCGCCTGGTGCGGGCCTGCCGCAAGGAGGGTCTGGCCGTATCCCCTATGCCGGGGCCGTCTGCGCCTGTGACGGCGCTTTCCGCCGCTGGCATACCGCCGCTGCCGCACAGTTTTTTGGGGTTTTTGCCCCGCGACGCCGCAGGGCGCGACGCCCTCTTCAGCGCCTTTGCCCATGTGCCCGGAGCGCTCATTTTTTTGAACGCAAAGACCGCCTCAAAGAAAGCCTTGCCCAGGCCGCGCGCATTCTTGGCCCGCGCGAACTTGCCGTGTGCCGGGAATTGACCAAGGAACATGAGGAATTTATAGTAGGTCGGCTGGAAGAGAGCGACAAGTTGCCCGAAGAGCTGCTGGGCGAGATTACGGTTGTCGTCGGCCCGCCCGAGCATGCGGAGCGCACCCCGAAGGAAGAAGTGCTGGCTGCTGGCCCGGGACGAGCTTTCACAGGGCGGCAAACCGCGTCAGGTGGCCCGCCGGGTGCAGGACGCCGTGCGGGGCTGGTCCGGCAAAGAAATATACGCCCTGCTGGCCGAGGCCGAACAGGCGGAGCCGGAATAGACATCGGGCCACGCGGCCCGCAACTGGCGGCACATAACAGGTGTTTTACAACGGGCAGGCAGACCGGCCCACTGCGCAGGGTATTCTGGCCCGCAAGCGTCAGCGTATGCGCCAGTGCCCAACCCGGCGTTTGCCCGCGCCCTAACAGCCCAACCGGCATGTCACGGGGTTGCCATGTATCCCAAACGCGTCGTACTTGCCTGCCTGGCACGCACTGGCTGCATCAATGCAGCCACGACAGCCAGGGGTATGCAGCAGATAGGCCTGGCCTTTGTGCTTGAGCCTGCCCTGCGCGAGCTCTACCCTGAGCCCGCCGACTTTGCCCGCGCCATGGGCCGTTACGCGGGGCACAGCAACACCCACCCGTTTATGATTCCCCTTTTTGTGGGCATTCTTCTTTCGCTTGAGCAGGCCATTGCCAAGGGGTCGCTGCCGGAGGCCGCGCTCAATTCCGTGCGAGAAACCCTGGCCACGACCCTTTCGGCCCTTGGCGATTCCTTTTTCAGCGGCACGCTGCTGCCGCTGTGGTCGCTGCTCAGCGTCAGTCTGTTGCTGGCCGGGTTCACCAGTCTGGCGGTAATGCTGGCGATTGGCCTTTTTTGCGCCCTGCTGCTATTCCGGGCCATCTGTTTTATCTCGGGCCTGCGCTACGGGCTGGCAACCCTTGTGCAGCTGCGCAGGCTCAACCTCATCAACTGGGTGGACAGGCTCAAGATGATCAATGCGGCGCTGGCAGCTCTGGTCATCTGGCACCTGCCCCTCAGCAGGATCAAGCCCTTTCCCTGGACTGCCTATGCCCTGGGGGCCGCAGCGGTACTGACCGCCGCATGGCTCGTGGGATACATGCGCCTGCCTCGCCTGCTGCTTTGGGCGGTGACCACAGGAGCGCTTATTCTCGTGGACTTGGGCTTCATAGGCATGTAGAATATACATGTTTTTCGGTAACGGACGCGCTTTGTCCCACCAACCGAATGACGTTCAAAGGTAGGATGATGGAAGACGCCATAGAACAAACGCCGCGAGGTCTGGCGGTGCGGATATGCCTGGGCCTGCGCAACGGGCTGCACGCCAGACCGGCTGCACGCCTGGCGCAGGAAGCGCAACGCTATTCCTCTGATATACAGCTTGTCAGCGACACCGGCGAGGTGGACGCCAAAAGCATGCTGGACATACTTTCGCTCGCGCCGCCCGCCAATGCGGAGCTTACACTGCTGGCTCAGGGCGACGACGCCCGCGAGGCCCTCAGCGGCCTGGCTCAATTTTTAACCAATTTGCAGGATTGACATGGCCCGCGCGGGTACTTTTCGGCACACCTGTTTCGCCAGGCATAGCCATTGGCAGGGTGCGCTTCATGCACAAGGCACGGCAAGACGACGAGCGTCGCATCACTGCCGCCGAGGTAGCCGCCGAGCAGGAGACCCTGCGCGCGGCAGCTGAAAGCGTGCGCGCCTCGCTGGCCGCCACCATGGAAAATGTGCCGGAAGACCTTTCGGAATACCGAGATGTTATCGCCGCCCAGATGGAGATGGCCCGCGACCCCAAGCTGCTCAAGGCCACGCTGGCCCGCATAGAACACAATCTGGTGTGTGCGGCATGGGCGCTCAAACTTACCGTCGACGAACTGTGCGCGCTGTTCAGAAGCATGGACGACGCCTATCTGCGCGACCGCGCACAGGACATCCGCGCCGTGGGTCTGCGCCTGCGCGAAGCACCTTGCCGCCGACCCCTCGCGCAACGCCGTGGACGAAACCCCCGGCATTCTGGTGGCCGAAGACCTCTCCCCCGCAGACGTCATGGAGCTTAACCTTGACCGCGTGCTGGGCATCCTGACCGCCGAGGGCGGCCCCACATCGCATACGGCCATTTTGTCGCGCGGCATGCACATACCCTGTCTTGCGGGCGTTACCGGGCTTATGGACATAGCCCGCGAAAACGAAACCCTGGTGGTGGACGGTCTTGGGGGCAGCGTGCTGCTGAGCCCCGACGAGGCAGACGAAGCCCGCTTTGCCGCACGGCGCGAAGAATATACGGCGTGGGAAAACCTTACGCTCAAATCAGCCCGCTGGCCCGCCGAAATGTGCGACGGAGTACGCGTTGAGGTGCAGGCCAACCTTGAGGGCACCAACGAGCTGGCCGCTCTTGCACAGTGCGGCGCGGACGGCGTGGGTCTGTACCGTACCGAATTTGCCTATTTTACCGACCGCCTGCCTTCAGAGGAAGACCTGCTGGCCGAATACGCCGCCGTAACCCAGAAGACCTGCGCCGGAGCGCGTGGTGTTTCGCACCCTCGACGTGGGCGCGGACAAAATGCTGCACGCCCAGGCGGTGCTCAAGGAGCCAAACCCGGCGCTGGGTTTGCGCGGCATACGCTTTTGCCTGCGGCATCAGGGCATCTTTCGCACGCAGCTGCGTGCGCTCATGCGCGCTGGCGCCATGGGCAACGTGGCCATCATGCTGCCCATGATTTCGTGCCTTGACGAAGTGCAGCAGGTACGGCGCATCATGCAGGAGCTGCATCAGGAGCTTGCGGCCCAAAACCTGCCCCACGCGCCCCTGTTGCCCCTGGGCGTAATGGTTGAAACACCCGCCGCAGCCCTTATCTGCGACGCGCTTGCGCGCGAATGCGACTTTTTCAGCATCGGCACCAACGATCTTATCCATTACATCATGGGTATTGACCGCAACAACCGCCATGTGGCCTATCTCAACGAGCCCCTGCATCCGGCTGTTGTGCGCTCGCTCAAACATATTATCGACGCCGCCCACCGCGAGGGCATCGGCGTTTCGGTCTGCGGCGAGCTTGCCTCCGACCCGTTTGGCCTTGCCCTGCTGCTGGGAATGGGCGTGGACACCGTATCGGCCGCACCGCGATTTGTACCGGGGATGAAGCACCTTATCCGCCAGTTTAACGCCCAGACATGCATGGATCTGGCCAACAGCGTGCTGCTCAGCACAGATGTGGCCGCATCCAAGCGCATGGTGCGCGAAGCGCTGCAGCAATCACTGGGGCAGGAACTGACGTTCCATACCACGAGCCTTTTCACACACAGTCATCCATGAACCAAAAAACACCTCCCTCCTCTGTCGCCGTCAACAAAAAAGCCCGCCACCTCTATGAACTTTCTGAGTTCACCGAGGCGGGCATTGTGCTTACCGGCCCGGAAGTCAAAAGCATCCGCGCGGGCAAAGTCAACTTTATAGACAGCTATGTAGACTTTCGCCAGGGCGAGGCATGGCTTGTCTCGTTGAACATCGCGCCGTACGCCAACGCGGGCTATGCACCGCAAGAGCCTGACCGCGCGCGCAAGCTGCTGCTGCACGAACGCGAAATATCCAAGTTTGCCGATCTGGTGGCCCAGCAGGGTCTGACCGTCGTGCCGGTACGCATTTACTTCAAGCGGGGCAAAATCAAGGTCGAAATTGCCCTGGGCAAGGGCAAAAAACTGCACGACCACCGCGAAACCCTCAAACGCCGGGCGGAAGAGCGGGACATGGCCCGCGAGCTGGCGTAACCGCATAAAATTGACAGGAGCGCCCTTGTTGCAGGGGCGCTCCTGTCGTTGCAGCGTTGCGCGCGGTTCAGCGCATGGCTCAGCACCCCGCTTCCGGCCCGCCATCCCATCCCAAGGCACGTTATGCGGCATCCTCCCCTGCAAGCCCCCCTGCTCTGGCAGACCTATCTGGGCTTTTGGATAGCTGGCATCACTGCCGCCCCCTGGCCTCTACCGTCGCTCTGCTTTGCTGTTTTGCTGCTGTTTGTCGATGCCCGCCTGTGGCGCGCGGCACGCGTGTGCGCGGCCACGCTGTGCCTGCTGGCAGGCTGTATGACCGGCAGCTGGCAGCTCTACGGCAGCCTTCTGCCGACTGCCATGTTGCCCGCAGACAGGGCAAGGCAGGCGAGCCCTGCTCCGTCATGGCTGCACGAGGATGCGCAGCCGCCGCGCATATGCGGCACGGTGCGGGACATGCAAGGCCTGCCCGACAACCGACTGCGCCTGCTGCTGGATGAGGATGCGGCCCGCACTACCGGATGGCGAGGATCAGAGGGCCGTTGCTGGCGACAGTTCCGGGCGCATCCTGCCGGGCAAGCTGGCCTGGACGTGGGAATCCCCCATGCTGCCGAGCGCCATTGCTCCCCCCCTGCCGGGACAGACCGTCTGCATCGCGCGACGGCCCATGCCCGCGCAGGGCTTTGCCAACGAAGGGCAGACCGATTGGGGCTTATGGCTTGCGGCGCAGGGGGTGCGCTGGCGTTTGTGGAGTCTGGGCGCTCAGGGCAGCCCGCAAATTTACGGTCAGCCCACTCTCTCGGCACGCTGGCGCGAATCGCTGCGCCAATGTTTTGTTGCCGTGTTGCTGCCGCCGGAGTATGCGCGGCAGATTACGCAGCAGCCCGCGACGCAGACGCAAGGTCATGGGCAGGCCCAGTCTACCCAGCTTTCACAAGGCAAGGCCATTCTGCTGGCCCTGCTGTTTGGCGACCGGCTGTACCTCGACCAGCAGACCCTCAACAACTTTGCTGCTGCCACACTGGTGCACAGTCTCGCACTCTCCGGCCAGCATCTTACCGTGGCGGGGCTGGTGGGCCTGTTATGCGTGCTTGCAGCGGCCCGCGCACGCCCCGGCATATATCTGCGCCGCCCCCGCGCCGTGTGGATACTGCTGGCCACAGTGCCGCCCGCCATGGCCTATCTGTGGCTGGGCGACGCCCCGGCGTCGCTGTTGCGGGCGGCGGTTATGCTGCTGTTTCTTGCCTTTTATTTTTTGCAGGGCAAGCCGCGCACCACTCTGGACGTGCTGTGCGCGGCCCTGCTCTGCATCAGCGTGGCTTCTCCCCTGAGCATGCTGGATACGGGTCTGCAGCTTTCGGTGCTGTGCGTTGCGGTTATCGGCATGAGTTTGCCGTGGATGCGCCAACTGGCTCCGCAACAGGACACGCCGGAGCATGGGCCGCGTGAACTCGTGCGGCATGCCCTGTGGGCGCTGGCGCGTATTTTTATGGTTTCGCTGGGCATCCAGGTGGCGCTGCTGCCGCTGAACATGCTGCTGTTTAACAACATGGGGCACTGGTTCTGGCTTAATGTGCTCTGGTTGCCCATTGCCGACATGCTCGTACTGCCCGCCACCGTGCTTGGCCTGCTGCTGTCAGCCATTGGTCTGGAGACGCCTGCGCGGCTGGTGCTCGATACGGCGGCCCTGCCCTGCCAGTGGCTCACGGACGCGCTGGCCTGGCTGGCGCACGCAAACCTGCTGCAGCCGCCTGCCCTGCTGCGCCCCCACTGGACAAACCTGCCTGCCTTTGCCGCTCTGCTTGGGGCGCTGGCCTTCAAAGCCGGACGCACCCAGTTGCCCCAGGCAGCGCGGCGTATGTTGCTGGCAGGGGCGCTGCTGTTGTGCGTAGGCCCCGCCCTGCGCACGGCGGAGCGTCTTTCTGACCATATCCGTCTTGATGTGCTTGACGTGGGTCAAAGTCAGGCCCTGTTGCTGCGGCTGCCCGGCCATGTACGCCTGCTGCTGGACGGCAGCGGCAGCGCCTCGCCGCGTTTTGATCCCGGTCAGGCGCTCGTCGCTCCGACGCTCGCCTACAACGACGCGCCACAACTGGCAGCGGTACTCAACACCCACCCGGACCTTGACCATATGGGGGGGCTGCTGCATGTGCTGCGGGTCTTTCATGTTGACCATTTGCTGGAGAACGGACGCGAAGGCAAAGGAAGCTGGGGAAAACTGTGGCGTGCGGCGCGGCAAGAGCACCATAGCCGCCCCCTCATGCGGGGCGACGTGCTTGTGCTTGGCGATCCGGCCCAGAACCTGCGGCTGGAGATCCTGCACCCGCCGCGCGACGAACAGGCGGCATGGCAGGGCAACGATGCGTCAGTGGTGGCCCGGCTGACCAGCAGTGGCAGAGGGCTGGCAATTTTTATGGGCGATGCGGAACGGCCCGTGCTGCGCCGCCTGCTTGAAAACGGCGACGACCTGCGAGCCGAGGTGATTGTGGCCCCACACCACGGTTCGGCAACCGGTTTTTTGAAAGAATTTTATGCAGCCGTGGGACCAGGCCTTGTGGTGGCCTCATGCGGCTTTGAAAACCGCTACGGCTACCCGGCGCAAAGCCTGCGTGCATGGTGCGGGGCTGCTGGCGTACCATTGCTGCACACCGGACGGGACGGGGCCGTGCATATTGTCTGGCCCGCAAGCAGCGATGGGTTTGGCCCATACAGGGTAACTACCGGGCGGCCATAACCTGCAGCGGGGTTAAACTCTGGTACGGGCAAAAAGTCAGGCACAACACCTCTCCCGGCTATTTTTTGAGCCAGGAATCCACCAGCTGGGGATTTTCACGCATGAAACGGCGGGCATTCTGCACCGGGTCCGTTCCCCGTTGCTGGTTCCAGTCCATCAGGCGCTGCAGCTGCGAGGCGTCGTCGTAGTGAAAATTGCTCAAAAAAGCCCAGGCATCCGGGTAGTCTTTTTTCAGCCCGATACGGCCCACCTTAAAAATGCTTTCTTCGTTGCCAAGGCTGCCAAGCGGGTCATCCAGATAATGCATCGGCCAGCGACTGAACATCCAGTGGGGCGACCAGGCAGTTACCACTATCCACTCCTGTTTTCGGATCGCCTCGGCCAGGCTGGAGGTCATGCTGGCGCTGCTGCCCGCCGCAAGCTGCAGATGGCTGATCTCATATTTTTTCAGCGCCTTGGTCGTGAGGCGCATCAACCCGGCATCGCGGTCGATGCCCACGATACGCCCCGCGAACTTGTCGGCGTTGACATCCAGCTCGTCAATGGAGCGTATCGGTACATAGTCTGGCACAGCCAGCCCCAGACGCGCACCGCCCACAAGTTTGCCCAGGATTTCCACCTGATTTTTGACCTTGGCGTACATGTCGGCGTGGGTATCGGGCAGCCAGGCCGTGACCATGGCGTCGGCCTCTCCGCCCGCGATACGGTTCCACAAGGTCGGATGGTTTACCGGCACCAGTTCCACGCGGTAGCCGAGCTTGTCTTCAAGCACGGCCTTGGCCAGATTGCTTGAGGCAATGGCGCAGTCCCAGTCCACATAGACAATTTTCAGCGTTTTGCGGCCATTGCCCGTCGCAGACGCCAGCGCCGGGCAACTTCCAAACATTAAAAGCACCAAAAGGACAATAAGAAAACTGCGCGCCATTGCTTCCTCCATATTTCCTTTGCCTGCCCAAAGGCCGTATTTGAAAGAGGCAACTCCATTTGCTTGGCATGATAGCAAGTTCATGGACAGCTTCAAAGCTATTTCATGCACTGCGTCGACTGACTGGCGGAGCGTACACGCAACCGACTTGCTCATGGTTTTATCAATGCCGCGATATGAATGAAAAATCAGCAGCGAGCCAGCGGCAGTTCGTCCCAGCAGGTGGTCATGCGAGGGGAGCGGTGCTCCTGCCGCATATGCCAGGGGGCGTCGCCCATGCCCTGTGCGCCAAAAATAATCGTATCTCGCCCAAACCTGCCGTTTATGGCATCCAGCGAGCGCATGAGGCGCTTGCGGCGGCCATCGCCGTCGGCATCCTCGCCAGCCGCCAGCGCCAGCAGGCTGCCCTGCATGGAGTCGGCCCGTTCAAGCCCGTAGAGCATGACCCCGGCCTTGGCGTAGGCATAGCCGCTCAGAAAGATGCGATCAAGGCCCTCAAGGGCCGCGTGGATAAACTGCTGACTGTCGGCTGTGGGCACTGGCAATGGGCACTGGGCAGTCTGGTCGTACAACCGCTCGTGAGCCGCCGCCTGACCAGGACGCGCCGTGCGGATATGCACGGCAAGCCCGCTTGCCACCAGCCCCGCGCGCCGCAGCCGCGCTGCCGCCCGCACCGCAAAGGTGGACAAGGCCTGAGCCAGCATGGCCTTGTCGTGTATGCGGTGTGCAAACGACCGGGTGGACATGAGGGTTTTACGGACAACGGGCGCGGTTTCGTTGCCAAGGCAGGGGATGCCGCGCAGCTCCAGCGCTGTACGCCAGCCGGTAACCGTAAGCAGGCGGCGCAGCATGACGTCGTCGGCGTTTTTCATGTGCAGGGCCGTGCGTATGCCTTCGGCCCACAGCCGCCGGGCCTGTCGCCGCCCTACGCCCCAGATGTCCTCCACCGGTGTGCGGGCCAGCACCCGGTCTATGGCTTCCTCGTGCCGTGCAAGCGAAAAAACGCCCTCGTAAGGCAGCGTGTTTCTTGGCCACATGCGTGGCAATTTTGGCCAGCGTACGTGTCGAGCCCACCCCGACGGACACGGCAATGCCCGTCCAGCGCTGGATGCGTTGGCGCACATCCCTGCAAAATTCCGGCAGGATTGGCCAGCTGGGGCGCATCGAGCCTCATAAAGGCCTCGTCTATGGAATACGGCTCAACCTGCTGGCAACACTGCTCAAGGATGCCCACCACCCGGGCGGAAATATCGCCATACAGCGTATAATTGGAAGAAAAAACAGCGGCATTCAGATCTTGCAGCCAAGACCGAAGCTTGAACTCGGGCGCCCCCATGGGAACGCCCAGCTCCTTGGCCTCCGCCGAACGGGACACAATGCACCCGTCATTGTTTGAAAGCACCACCACGGGCCGCGCAGCAAGATCTGGTCGAAACAGTTTTTCGCACGAGGCGTAAAAATTGTTGCAATCCACAAGGGCCCACAGTGATGCGGGCGATTCACAGCTTGTGGACGACATAGGTAACAACCCCCCAGATATGCACAAATTCGCTTTCTGTAATATCTATGGGCTCAAACCGGGCATTTTCCGGAGCCAGCAAAATGCGGCCCTCGCGGTGCAGCAGCCGCTTGACCGTCAGCTCGCCCTCCAGCGCGGCAATGACCACCTTGCGGTGGATCGGGTCAATGGACCGATCCACCACCAGCAGGTCGCCGTCGTGTATGCCGGCGCCCAGCATGGACTCGCCGTGCGCCCGCAAAAAAAAACGTGGCCGCCTCGTTGCGCACCAGATGGCGGTGCAGGTCAAGCCTGCAATCCATGTAATCCTCGGCGGGCCGAAGGAAAACCGGCCTCGACGGGGCAAGGTACAGGGGCGATCCCGCACGGCTATCGCAGACTGCCGCCGCTGGAGCCACCAACTCGAGTGAAGACGAAATGAAAGCCATACCGCCTCCTTGGAACGGGTTGCGCCGCGCATGGCGCGACGGGCTGGCTGATGGGCGCAACCGCAGCGGCGCCGACAATAAGCTTTTAGCTTATTTTACCCTTGCAAGCAACGTCTGTGATTGATACATTGAAGGAAAGCTGAAACTACCCCGCCGAAAACGTGCGCGGAGACACCATTTTGCGTGCGATGGCGAGGAGCGTTATGCCGGAAA
>Ga0268359_10554_pt1 | contig 21752 bp, 17 predicted proteins | sample BioMet11_FD_194416 | JGI IMG/M metagenome (GOLD analysis project Ga0268359, IMG submission 194416) | Sewage microbial communities from Oakland, California, United States - Biofuel 11 (PacBio Assembly) | ecosystem: Engineered > Wastewater > Sewage > Unclassified | place: USA: California | collected...
CAAGGGGCGCACGGCCAGCCTTCATGGCCCGCAGCACCGCTCGTGCCCCATGAATGAGCAGCGTGCGGGCATAACTGTCACCACGTTTGGTGATTCCAAGGAGACGCTGCTTTCCCCCAGTGGAGTATTGCCGAGGAACCAAGCCGAGATAGGCCGCGAACTCTCGCCCGTTCTTGAAATCAGTGACAGACCCAGCCATAGTCAGCAGAATGGTCGCAGTAAGGATGCCGATTCCCGGAACCTTCATGAGCCTTTTGCAGGCCTCGTGCGCCTTGGCAATTTCTTGCAGTGCCTGGTCCTGCTCGATGATTTTGGCATCGAGCGAGGTGATGTTTTCGTAAATAGAGGCGAGAAGCCGTCGCATGGTGCCCGAAAGACCGTTGTCCTGGTCGCCCACGATGGCCGGCAGGTGACTGCGTACATGGCAGGCCCCCTGTCTGATGACGATGCCATTCTCGGCGAGCAGTCCCCGAGCCTGGTTGATCGTTGCCGTTCTGGATTGGACAAGACACCTGCGCACCCGGTGGACGGCTTGGATGTCCGCCTGTTCCTGGGTCCTGCTCGGCACGAAACGCATATGCGGTCTACTCACCGCCTCGCAGATAGCTGCCGCGTCGTTGGCATCGTTTTTGTCCGCCATGAGGTAGGGTTTAATGAATTTGGCGTGGATGCGGCGGGCCGTGTGGCCACATTCCTCAATGACCCGCGCCCAGTAGGCCGAACTGGCGCATGCCTCCATGCCGACCAAGCACGACGGCAGGTTGGCGAAGAAGGTTGCGACTTGGTCGCGTCTGAGCATCCTGCGCAAAACGACCCTCCCCTCGGCATCGACGCCGTGGAGTTGAAAGGTGTTCTTTGCCAGGTCAATACCAATGATGGTAATCCTTTTCATGGGATGGCCTCCTTCAAGGATGGTGCGGGTGCTTCATCCTTACCCCGGTTAGAGGGGTGGGGCCATCCCATCACTGTTAAGATGTTCAGACCAGTACGCCGCCTTCTCGGAACATGCCGCTGCCGCTGATGCTGTCATGGTCGTCCTCCTGTGAAACTTTCCATGACAGAAAACTCAAGCGGCGTAAGATGGGCCTGATTGAACGCTTACGTAGCTTTACCCTGCTCTTGTGGCCACCGATTTCCACGATCGCCTCGCCGAAGTCGATTTGCAGTTGCTTGCCGGAGGCGTCTCGAAACGGACCGTGGCCTTGAGTTCCGCCCGCAGGCTCTGACAGTTCTGATGTACCGTGCGCAGACTGACGACCAGCCCATGCTCGGCAAGGAGTTGTTGTCGCACGACGTCGCAATTGCCACGATGTTGGAGAAACGTTGTTCGCAGCCACTCCTGAAGGCCATCAAGGAGACAAGGCCGCCGTGGCGTCTGGTAGGGGGCGTAGCCGCCAGCTTTCAGGTAGCGTTTGATCGTGTTGCGGGCCAGGCCAAGCTCACCCGCGATTTGCCTGCTGCCAAGACCAAGTCGGTGCAGCTCCATGATCCGGCTGACCTCTTCCGGCTCCAGCATCCAATCCCTCCTGCTGTTTCGCAGGTGGGTCAATTCTACGTGTCGTCAGAGGGTCAGGTTACCCTGTCGCCTGACACCAAGATACCGGAAAGCCGGAGCTGTTTGAGTAACGGGGCCACACGAGGGTCAACTCCAGTTGACATTTGGTACCACATATGACACCATCTGCCGTCCTTTTAAGGAAGGCTATGCCATGACAAGACCACTCCGCGCCTAACAGACAACTTGTAACTACTTGGGGCACCCAAGAATGCAGCGACAGGGCCGTTAACACGGCCCTGTCGCTGCATAAAAAGTATATGTTTCACAAAAAAGAAAGTAAAAATTTGAATATAAGCGAATACTTTCCGCTACAAGAAAAGGAATTTAGCGGACAGTTGCGTCTTCGCTTGCCAAAGGCATTGCATAAGCAATTGGCGCAGTCAGCTGCTGAGGAGGGTGTTTCTCTTAATATGTTAATTGTTTATCTCGTTAGCGCAAATCATGCTCGCCGGAGATCCCTTCGTAATGCAGTAGAATGCCATTATGCACACAAGGTAGAAATAACGCTGACTACGGTGCACAATGTAAAATGTAGTAATAAAGATATGAATATGGTCGATTTTTTTGGCGAACCAAGTCTTTGGGAAGTCTGGTGATGGAAATAAAAATCAATGCTTTTGCTTTATGTAAGGAGATAATTTTCGACAAGTTCTCAAATACATTTTCATTTATTCATGTATTGGAAAGTATTAGGCCGGCTTTATACCCTTTTTGTGTCAATGCACTAAATCTCGGCTTAATTTTGGATTGTCGTAAGTCCGTTGAGGCTCTCTCCCTCTCGGTGGCCTGTGGTCCTCAGGGAGGAATTGCCCATCAATTGGTGCGGCTACAGCTACGGCAGTTAGATGTCGGTCTCAATAAGGTGCATGTCAAACTTGGGGAACTACCCTTGGTTCAACCCGGTTGGTACGACTGTACGGTCATTATGGATGACGGACAGGGGCAACGCCTAGGCGCGACAATCTCCTTATTCGCGGAAAAACCGGTCAACACTGTAAATTCCTAATACCGTCGAGCCCTCCAGACCATTTCAGGGACAGCGTACTAGCCGAATGGATATGATAATGTCTACTTTTGATCCGACAAAACACACTCTTCTTATTTGTTTCATCACCATAGCTCGGCATTATCATCAGGACCTTACCATAGAAAGTATTATCCATAAGTATGCTTTGCTTGAGGAAGAAACGCCTATTCCGCGTTTGTTGCGCATTGCCAAGGATTACAACTTTCGCGCCAAAACAGATATCTTGACTTTCGAACGCGTGCTGAAGCTGGGAAGAGCATTCCCAGCCATTGTAAAACTGCACAACGGGACGAGTGTTCTTCTCTCTGGAATCCAAGCCGCTGTAAATAAAGGAGAAGAGCCTCGGGTGGCACTCCTCAATCCTCTGGATATGAAAAGCGGTTTTAGGCTGCTAACCAAGGAAGAGCTTGCCGACATCTGGGATGGTACGACGGTCTTTGTTAAGCGTATATATAAAATGACGGACGAAAACCAACCATTTTCTCTCCGTTGGTTTTTGCCAGAGATTCTACGAGAAAAAGGGTTGTTTCGCGATGTCGCCATCTCGTCCATGGTGATTAATATCCTGGCTCTCGGCAGCCCAATCTTCTTTCAGATTGTTATTGATAAAGTTCTGGTACATAAAGGATTTTCTACACTACAAACCCTAGCCATCGGCATGGCCGTGCTGCTTCTATTTGATGCGAGCTTTAACTATATAAAGCGAACTGTTTTGCTATACGCTACAAATAAAATAGATATGCGCTTGACACGCCGCACATTCAATCATCTTTTATATCTTCCGACTGATTTTTTCGATATGAGTTCTGCTGGTGTTTTGATCAAGCATATGCAGCAGACGGAGAAAATTCGTAGTTTTTTGACCGGTAAGCTATTGTTTACGCTGCTTGATCTCAGCGTCCTTCTTGTAATCTTTCCGATTATTTTTATGTACAGTGTGACCCTTTCATTGATTGTGGTCGTTTCTTCCCTAATTATCGCGGGTATTCTTTTTTTTGCCATTCCGATCTTCAAGCGTTGCCTTGAGGATTTGTATGCTGCGGATGGAGAACGGCAAGCGAGTTTGGTCGAGGCCATCCACGGTATGCCAACTATCAAGGCACTCGCACTGGAGCCACTGCAATCGCGCAATTGGGACAACCTCTCTGCACGTACAATTTCTATGCAGTTTCGCGTAGGAAAAGTTTCCGCATCAATTCAGACAATCACAGATTTTATTCAAAAGCTCATGAGCGTCGTTTTAATCTGGGTTGGCGTCAATTTAGTATTTAATACGGATATGACAGTTGGTGCGCTTATAGCCTTTAACATGCTCTCACAACGTGTCAGCTCCCCGCTGATCAGCTTTGTTTCCCTGCTCAATCAATACCAAGAGGTTGGCCTGTCCATTGAGATGCTCGGCCATATTATGAACCATCCCACGGAGCGGCCTTTATCTCTTCGTGGACTTACTCCGGCCATTCAGGGAAGTATCGTGTTCGAACACGTATCTTTCCGTTATTCGCAGGGGGCTGGTTACGCCCTAAAAGATATCAATTTAACCATCGCTGCGGGTGCCTCCGTCGGTATCGTGGGACGAAGCGGTTCGGGCAAATCGACCTTGGCTCGCTTGGTCCAAGGGATCTATCCCCCACAGGAAGGTAATGTTCGTATTGATGGGGTAGATATCCGGGAAATGGATCTGCCGCATCTACGACGTAATATTGGTGTTGTTTTGCAAGAAAATTTTCTTTTCCGCAATTCAGTGCGCCAAAATATCGCCGCAACTAAGCCTAGTGCCCGTTTTGAGGAGATCGTGGCCACGGCACGTCTGGCTGGTGCGGATGAATTCATCCAAAATTTACCTCAGGGCTATGATACGCCCATTACAGAAAACGGTGCCAACCTGTCCGGTGGCCAGCGCCAGCGCTTATCTATTGCCAGGGCTTTGCTGCTTAACCCGCGCATTATGATTTTGGATGAGGCCACGTCCTCCCTGGATGCGGAAAGCGAGGCTATCATTCAGCACAATCTGAAGGATATTTCCCGAGGGCGCACGATGCTGATTATCAGCCACCGCTTGTCAATGGTCGCGGCGTGCGACGGCATCGTGGTCATTGATCGCGGCAGTATCGTCGCTATTGGCAAGCACACTGAGTTGCTCAAAACATGCAAGCTTTATCGTGAACTGTGGGAAGCGCAACATGCCAACATGATTCAGGTTCCAGCCTCTACAGCCAAGGGACAGTCGGCATGAATCCACTAATACGGTATTGGAGTTTGGTGAAAAACCACTGGGCCAATTTGTGGCTCCGTCTAAGCGGCCATACTGACCTGGATGCTAATGCGCTTGCCTTTCAGCCTGACTCCGACGAACTGGAAAAGCAGCCCGTGCCCTTGAGTACTCGGCTAACTTACATCATTCTTCTCCTCTTGGTCGTAACAGCGCTGATTTGGTCTTTCCTCGCCAGGATGGACATGATCGTGACTGCTCGTGGCCGATTAATTTCCACAGGCAAGCAGGTACTCATCCAACCGTTGATCAACTCTATTATCAAAAAATTTCACGTGGACGTGGGCTATGTTGTCAAAAAAGGCCAAGTGTTGGTCTCGCTTGATCCCACATTCGCCAAGGCAGATGAAAGTCAAATTCGCACTAGGCTGGCAAGTTTGAAAGTTATCTTGGCTCGTTGTCAAAGTGAGCTGGCTGGAAAATCATTTATAGTCACTGCGGATATGGACCCCGTCGAATCTGCGTTACAGATAAATTTATTTCGTGGACGACAAAACGAATATCGGGCCAAGGTCGCCAGCTATGATAGCCGCCTTGCCCAGGCCAAGGGAGAAGCGGATTCCTACCGTAAGCGCCTAGATAGTTTAAAAAATCAACTAAAGTCCGCCGAAGAAGTCCTGGCCATGCGCCGTAAGGTTTTTCAGGAGGGAGCGGATACGCGGTTGAGTGTTTTGGAGGCTGAAAGTAAGTTTTCCGGTACCCAGGCAGATACAGAAGGAATTGTCAATGAATTGAAGATGCGTATCCAGCAGATATCGCAAATAGAAGAGGATAGAGCTGCTTTTATCAGTAATTGGCATAACGACATCGCCAATACTATCGCGACAACCCGCAAGGAATACGATTCCTTGACGGACCAACTTTCCAAGGCCACGCGTTATCACGAGTTATCTGAATTAGTCAGCCCAGTTGATGCTGTTGTTTTGGATATGGGACGCTTTTCCGTCGGCTCCGTGGCAAAGGAAGGCGATCCAATCATGACGTTAGTCCCGCTCAATATGCCGCTGGAAGCAGAAATTTCCATTGAGACCCAGGATGTGGGGTATATTCATCTTGGTGATCCAGTGCGGATAAAGCTCGATGCATTTCCTTTTCAACGTCACGGCACGATGGAAGGGAGGCTGCGGGTGGTTTCGGAGGATGCTTATGTATCTAGCTCAAATGCTGTCTCTTCCGACAAAGTTCCAACATATCAAGCGCGTGTTGAATTAACCAATACGAAACTGCACGGAATTACAAAAAAAGATATGCGGCTTTTGCCAGGCATGACATTGACCGCAGAACTGGTCGTTGGAGATCGCAGTGTCATGAGTTTTTTGGCATACCCCCTCATACGCGGTCTTGATGAAAGTATGCGAGAACCTTGATGATCGCAAAATTATCATATGTTATCCGGTCATCTCGGCTCCCATAATAGTTTTTTCGTGACTATTGCCCTTGGGCCTGTTTCTAAATCATCGCTGATCCATATCAGGCATGAGGCGATGGTGGCCATGGCCAAGAAGGTGGTTGCCAGCTTCTCGTAGCGCGTGGCAACTCGACGAAACTCTTTGATTTTACAAAAGAAACACGCAACAAAATGTCTGTCTTTGTAAATATGTGCATCGTAGGACCGTTGATCGGCCCAGTGAGAGCGAAGCTACAATTTGAGGACTTTTAGCCTCCACCCCCTTGGACTGATTGGCGCGCTGCCGGCAGGTAGCGATAGAGCGTGGATGGGCTGACCCCGAGCCGGCGAGCCACGTCCTCGACGGTGATTTCCGGATCGCTCAACAGAGCCCTGGCCTGCTTCAGGTCCTTTTCGAACAGGGCGCGCGGACGCCCGCCTTTACGTCCCCGGAAGCGGGCAGCATCCAGGCCAGCCCTGGTCCTCTCGCAGATGATTTCCCTCTCGAATTCGGCGATGGCGCTGAACACGGTGAAAATGAGCCGGCCGCCGGCGCTGGTTGTATCCATGTTCTGGGTGAGTATCTTGAGACCGATATCTCGCTGCTCCAACGCCTCCACCGTCTCCAGCAATTGGCGGGTGGAGCGCGCCAGGCGGTCGAGTTTCCAGACCACCAGAGTGTCGCCGCTTCGCATATAATCATGGGCCGCTACGAGTTCCGGCCGGTCGCGTTTGGCGCCGCTCGCCGTCTCCTCGAAAATGCGCTCGCAACCGGCCTCGCACAATGCATCCATCTGCAAGTGGGGTTTTTGATCGCGGGTTGAGACCCTGGCGTAGCCGATCAGCATTGGGCAGCCCATCCAGTTGAAATTGTTCCTTCGCCCATCTTGATCTCCCATAACCCATATTGATGCTGGTTTTTTTGGGAGAGTAAATCAAGAGATTGTTTTGGGAGATCCTTTGGTCCCCCTTGGTCATGACGGACTGGGTGCCTGCCGATCTCCCTGAAACGAACGTTTTTGGGAGGAGCACATGCACCGCGCTCAGGCGGCCAGGGGCAGACGTCGGGCCATGTCGAGCTCGATCCGCCCGTACGGGTTCACGTGTTGATAGATCAAAGGCGTGAGTCCGCGCCAGTCCTCGGGCATCATGCGGGCATGCCATGTTGGCTCTGCCAGGACCTCCTGGATAAACAGCGTGTTGATGTACACGAGGCAGGCTTGAAGCAAGTGCAGGGACAGGACGGCCAGCTCCTGATCTTCGAGCCGGTTGGTGGTTAATTCACCATGTTCCCCGTAGAAGATGAACTCGTTGGCGCTGTTCCAGTTTTCCACGACATTCAGCCCTTCGTGGATCTCCCTGCGTAGGGACTCCTCGTGCAGGTATCGGCACAAAAAGATGGTTTTGACGGCCTTGCCAAGCTCGACAAGCGCCAGATAGGTCGGATGGGAAACGCCGGAGCGGGTGAAGCGGCGCAGAATGGCCTCAGGCTCGGCGGTGCCAATGCGTAGCGCCGTGGCGTATTTGATGATTTCGTCGTATTGTTGGCTGATCAGTTCCCATCGGATGGGCCGGGTCAAGATCGGCTCAAGGTGCGAGTATCGTTCCGCGTCCCCGCTGGCGGGGAGATTCAGCTTTTGTTTGGCGATCGCCTTCAGGCGCGGCAGTAGATCAAAGCCCAGGATGTAGCTGAAGGCAAAGGCGACCTCGCTCTGGCCGTGACTGTCCACGTACTGCCGGTCCACCTCCATCTCCGTGCAGTGTCGCAACACGCCCTCCATCATCGCCGCAACCTCCGAGGATGAACAGCGCCGCAGTTGCGAGTAGATGCAAGTAGAGTTCTTCTCCACATGCCAGTAGATCATGATCCCACGCCCACCGTAACGGGCGTGCCATTCCGTCATCAGGTTTTGATCCCAGGCTCCGAATTGCTTGGAATCCGACGCGCACGCCGTGGTGGCTTCGCCCCAGATGGCCGAGTGGCGGATCGCGAAGGTGCCGTTGATGATCTCGGCAAGGGCGGTCCGCAGCGCCTCTTTGTGAAGGAAACGCCGCTTGACGTAGCGCAGTTCGTCGGCATTCACGCCAGGCTGCTGGCTTGCCACCCGCTTGAGGCCCACGTTGGTTCCGATGCCGAATAGGCAAAGCAACAGCCGACGTTGAAGCACGGCCGGTTCGAACGTCTCCCGGCTGGCCGAGCTGCGGAAGGCCGCCGTGAAGTTCAGCCGCAGATCGACCTCCTTGATGATGTCGATGAGCTCTACGTCCGGCCAGCGCCGCCCGATCTCGCGCTTGAGCGCCTCAATGTTGGGTGGCTCGGCCTGTGGCTCCGACGGCGAGAGGTTGATGCGGTTCTTGCCTTGCTGCCGCAGGCGGACCTTCGGATTGTTCGGCAGGCCCTCGTTGAAGGTCGCCAAACCCTGACGCATTGAAGCTCGCACGGTATCAATGAAGACCTGCGCGTCCCTGGGTGCCTGCAGCAAGGCATAGTAGTTGTCGCGCTTGGCGGCGAAGTCCGCCGGCAGGTCTTGCTCCGGATCGCGGTAGCGGTCGGCACCCACCACCCAGATTTCCTTGGTGCGCAGGCGCTTGCGCAAGGCCCGCAGGACGCAGATTTCGTAGCTGATGCGGTTGATACGTTCCTTGCCGTTCTCGGCCTTCTCCACGAGATGACGCCATTTCCTGGGAACCACGCCGTCGAGAGGGATCTCGTCCGCGTCGTAGTACTGGTGCCGGCTTTCCCGGTTGGCCTGGAGAATGGCCAGTGCGTCGACGACAGGGCGGTGCACCGTGTTGTTGGAACGGAAGTCCAGGGCGTCCAGCACCGGGCTCAACATGCGCCGGTAGTGGTGGCCATAGGAGGCGCGCATGGTCTCCTGAACCTCGCGTTCAAACTCGAAGCCCACAGCCTTGAACTCGACGACCAGTTCCTGCAAGGTCTTTTGGCTGACCACTGGATAGACCACCTCTTTGACGATCCCGTCCGGCTGGTCCACCGTGGCCTCGGCCAGTTTGAATAGCAGTTGGGCCTTTCCCCGGATCTTCTTGAACGCGGCGAACTGCCGCTGGTCGATCCTCTTTTCGGCTCGGCTTCCCAAATTGTGGATGAGCTGAAGCAGGAGATCGATCATGGCATCGGTGAGTTGCTGGCGTCGGCGCCAGCAGAACATGGCCACCATGCTGTAGCGGATCGCCGGAGGATGGCGGCGCAACTCCCGGATCGATTCGGCTGCGCAACGCCGGCGGAACTGGTCGATAAACCTGGCGGGGACGTCGATGAACAGACCGTCATTCAGGTCTATGGCATCGATGCGGTGTAGCTTGGCGATGCAGACGAGCAGGTTGTCGAGGCTCGCCTTGCCAGGATCGGTCTTGAGTTGGGCAAATGACACCGCCTCGGCCCGTGTTGCTCCGCTGGCGTGACTGTCCTCCTCTTCAGGATCGTCGACTGCCAGCAGCCGGTCGATGTTTGTGTTGGTCTCGGCAGTCAGGCGGGAGCAAATCGTTTCCTGCAGGCCTGTTTCATAACCGCGCATCGAGGAACGGATCACGCGGTCGAGGTGATCCATCGCCGGCGGCTCGATCTGCTGCGCACGGAGCCAGTCCAGGGCGAGGTCTCTGCCATGGCGGGCCTGGGGGGCGAGGGGCAACGCCTCGTTCGACAGCCAGAGGGAAAGCCGTTCGAGATCGCCGGCGGTCGCAGGGTGAAATCCCAGGAGCTCCCGGATCGCACGCCGATGGCGTCGACCCTGACGCGCATCCAGCTCGAACGTGGCGAAGCCTTCGACGCGAACGCCAAGCTGCGAGGCAACCCGCGCTATCGCGGCTGGGGAGAGTTCGTCATGACCCTCAGGGAACCGGCCGTGCAGCTCCATGAACTTGAGCTGCACCGCAAACGAGAGGCGCCCTTTGTCGGTCATGCCGGCGAACAGCTCAAGCTGCTCGGCCGACAATGTCCATAAATCCTTCAATTCCAAGCTGTTCGAAGATATTGACACGACAAGCTCCACTCACATGAAGATCACCGTACATAAAAAATTCGTAACCGCTCACAGGGCCTGGACAATTTTCAGTTAATGCACATAGTTGGCACATGGGTATAGCAGTGCCCGTACGAACCTGCCTTACCACCGAAGTGGTGATGAACACCCCGTGGCCGATGCTGGGGTACGTTCATGTTTTGCACGGTGAAATTCAGGCACTCAGGGAACGCATTGAGGTGCTTGAGGCCAAGCTCAGCGCCGATTCCACGAATTCCAACAAGCCGCCATCCAGCGACAATCCGTTTACCAAAGGCAAAGAAATAAACAAATCCCATCGAAAAGACAGGAAAAGTCGCAAAGGGTTCCGACAGCAAGCGCTCAGTCCAACCCAGGTCACGGAACTCTATCCCGGCAAATGTAGCTGCGGCTGCAACACCCTCACGGACGTGGAGCCTTACTACGTCCATCAAGTCGTTGAACTGCCTGAGATCAAGCTGGAAGTGACACATTTCATCTTGCATCGAGGCCGGTGTCGCCACTGCGGCAAAATGCGTAAGGCGCTCATTCCCCCGGAGCACCGCACAGGCTTCGGCCCGAGACTTTCCTCCATTATTGCCGTCATGGCCGGCACTCAAGCCGACTCTCGACGCGCCATCCAGGATTTTTTCTTCTCGGTGCTGGGTCTGCATGTCAGCCAAGGAGCTATTCAGAAGATCCTCGACCGAGTCTCCCGCGCCATCGACCCCCATTACCAAGCCATCGGCGCGCTTGTTCGAAGGTCTCCCGTCAACCACGTGGACGAAACCGCTTGGTATTGCAGGGGGATGCTGCAATGGCTGTGGGTCATGGGAAATAGCTTGGCAGCGTATTTCATGATTCACCGACATCGGTCGAAGAAGGCTTTCCAGGCATTGATCCAGGATTGGCAAGGCATTCTGGTCAGCGATGGCTATGGCGTTTACGCGAAATGGGTGGGGCTGCGTCAAACCTGTCTGGCGCATCTGATCCGCCACGCCAAAGGGCTTGCGGAGCGAAAAGACCCCGAGATCGCCAAATGTGGCACCTGGACCCACAAGGAATTGCAGAGGTTGTGCCACATGGCCAAAGCGCCGCCCACCGTCGGCGAATGGAACATGTTCTATGCGCGTTTCATTCGCCTAGTGTCCAAGTACAGCGCCCGGACAGACGACGCCGGCAAACTGACCCGTCGCCTCATCGACGAAATGGATCATCTGTGGCTGTTTCTCAAGGAAGCCGGTGTTGCCCCGACGAACAATCACGCCGAACGCCTCCTGCGCTTTGCCGTGCTGTGGCGAAAAGCCAGCTTTGGCACCGTCAGCGAGAAGGGCGGACGTTTTGCGGAACGAATCCTCTCCCTGCGCCAGACCTGCCGACTGCGGGGGAAGAGAATATTTCCAGTTCTCGTCGACGCCATGACTGCCTTCTTCGCTGGTACCAGTCCCGAAACCGCCTGGATTCAAGAGGTCAAAAACTGACCCTGTGAGCGGTTACAAAAAATCCTTTTCCACGGTCAATTCGCCGATCTTGGCATGGAGCTCACGGATCTCGGCAGCGGCATCCTTTTGCACGTTCGCCGCCTTCTTGGAAAAGGCCGCAACCATGCCTTCCTTGGCCTGACGCTTCCAACCGGTGATCTGCGTCGGATGCACGTCATACTTGCTGGCCAGCTCGGCCAAGGTCAACTCGCCCGACAGGGCCTCGAGCGCCACCTTCGCCTTAAACTCCGCTGAAAACTTCCGTCGCTTGGACATCGAAAACCGTCCTCCCTCGTCGAGGACTAGAGCTTAACAGACTGTCCAATTTTCCGCGATCATCTCACTCCGGCCATCGTGCGAATGCGTTTGATGATCCGGTTGCTCTTGAAACGCTGGAGCAAAAGCCCGGGCAGTTCCCGCCTGAAGCTCCGGCGCAGGCGAATGCCTTCGTCGGCAGCGATCTTCCTGCATCGCTTGATGATTTTTGTCAGCAGCTTCGTATCGGTGGGGAAGGCGATGTTTTTTTCCTGGACCGTGGTGTCCACCGTGACTTCGGCTTCCTTGGCGGCATCCCCGTGCAGCGCCACCGAGACCTCAAAGATCAGGCGCGCACCCTCTTCGCCGATCCGCTTGCGAAAATAGACGAAGTTCGAGGGATTGCAGGGAAACTTCCACTGAAAGCGGGTTTCGCCGCAAAATGCCTGAAAGTAGGGATTGGCAACCCAGGCCTCGACCACGCGCTCGTCGCTGAGGTTTTCAAGTTGTTTGAGCAGCATCAGGCCGACCATGAGCCGGATGGGCTTGGCCAGTTTGAGCAGGGGATGGGCGGGATTGAGCTGATCCCAAAGGTCTGGAAAAAGGAAATTGGCCTGACGATTCCCCCGCGATTTTGCCTTCATGACCGCCCCCAGGAGTGCTCCGCTGCAACCGGTTTTCTGCGGAACCACTGCAGTTCCTGGTCGCAAATGATACATTGATAATGATGTTTTGTTAAGCATTTTCAACGTGATGCATGAACTTCACGGCCGACTAGGTTAAGCAATCTGTCTCAAGACGCGGATCTTGAAATGATTCATCTTGATGGCTCCTATGTCCGAGCGCACCAGCACTCAGCCGGCGCAAAAGGGGGCGCGAAGCTCAAGCCATCGGCCGCAGCCGTGGTGGCTTGACGACGAAAATCCATATTGTCGTTGACGCCTTGGGCAATCCGATCCGGCTGCAAATCACTGGCGGGCAAACGCACGACAGTGTGCCTGCCACAGATTTGATTGAGGGCCTGTTCGCTATACATGTTGTTGCGGATAAGGCTTATGATACTGATTACATAATCAACAAAATCAAGCAACAGGGGGCAATCCCCGTGATACCGCCGAAAAGAAACCGCCGTGATCAACGGTCCTACGATGCACATATTTACAAAGGCAGACATCTTGTTGCGTGTTTCTTTTGTAAAATCAAAGAGTTTCGTCGAGTTGCCACGCGCTACGAGAAGCTGGCAACCACCTTCTTGGCCATGGCCACCATCGCCTCATGCCTGATATGGATGCGATGATTTAGAAACAGGCCCTAATTCCTGCGGTCACGCCAAATTTTCTTCATCCATGCATCCTTCGGGCCACCAGGGTGGCCACGCAGGGCGGCGGTCAGCTCCTCAGGCGACAGTCCATCCCTCCAGGCCTCGAATTGGGCTTGCTCAGCGGCCTGGCGAGCGGCGATGACTGCCTTGGCCTCGGCCTCGACGTCCTTGGCTGCCTGCTCCTCAGGGCTGACATAACCTTTGGGCCGGCGGTAATACCCAGTCCGGGCCAGGGCGGTGAATACCCATGAGCACGGATCGGACACGGGCTGCCCATCCTTGTCGAGCATCTGGCCGCGCTCAAGTTCCCATTCGGCATGATCGAGGCTTTGCACGATCTTATCCATGGGCTTGCCCAGCTCAGCCAGGGCGGCGGTAATTTGGTCGAGTTGCTCACAACCAAAGCCAGCACGGGCAAGATTTGGCCAAGTCAAGATGATGCGTCCGGCGTTAAGAAAGATAGATAGATTTTCTTTCTTTCTATCTTCATTAAATGTGGTTGGGTCATGTGTTGGTGCGCCTGTTGGGTCGTATGTCGGGTCATTTTTTGGGGTAGGGACAAGAGTTGGGTCATAGGTCAGGTCATATTGCTTGAAGGCTTGACAACGAGAGCGGACTAAAAATAAGCGAACTCCTTGACAGATGCCATGGCGATACGTTTCTTTACGGAAAAAGCCCAGTTTAGCAAATTCGGCAAAATATCTTTTTACTGAAATATCAGTGAGATGAAGCAGTTTTGCAACGGCTTGCCGGTTTAGAATATAATCGTCATCGGCAGGTTCGTTATCGATGATAAAATGAAGAAAACGCCGTTTATTTGCCGGTAAGCTGCGAATTAATTTTCGTATAGTTGGATCGCGAGTTGGATCACCGGTCGGATCATGTTTTATAGCTAGATTGCTGGTCGGGACAGGTGTCCCGACAGGTGTCCCGACAGGTGTCCCGACAGGTGTCCCGACAGGTGTCCCGACAGGTGTCCCGACAGGTGTCCCGACAGGTGACCCGACAGTCGGATCATGATCCGACTGTCGGGTCGGGTCATGTACTGGGTTATTTGTTGGGTCACTAGTCGGATCATTTTTTTTAGGATGAGGAAAGACACTGATTTTATCCGCCATCCGTGCGGCCTCGGCCAAGCCAAGCCGTCCGTCCGCCGATTTTTTTAGCGTGTCAAAAATAGATCGCCTTGGCTTGGGCTCGGGCATGACATTCCTCGTTGGTCAATGGGCTATTCGGTAGCGCTGAGGATCTGTTTCAACTCGGTTGCCAACTCACGGTAGGCCTTTGCACCATAGGTCGCGGAGTGATTCCCGAAAACAGTCTGTTTAGTATATTCTGCCTGTTCGAAAACCGTGCTCCGTGGAATATGGGTTTCAAACATCTTGCCTTTAAAATTTTCTTCAATCTCAGAAACGATAACTCTTCCCATGGCTGTTCTTCGGTCAATATTGTTAACGAGTAGCCGTAAAAAACGAAGGTCACGATTTCCATCTTCTTGTATCTTCTCGATGACAGCTAGAACACGCAATAAACCCTCAATGCTGTAAGCTGAGCCTGCGGAAATCGGAACGATACAAAAATCAGCGGCAAAAAGAGATGAAAGAGAAAAATAGCCAAGGTTTGGAGGTGTATCGATTAGTGTAAAATCGTAGATTTCTTTTACATATTTCCGTATTTTTGTTTTTAAAATTAAGTAGTTATCTGGTAAATTTTGCGATAAATCGTATTCAAGAACGGCTGTATCTGAAATATTCGGCAAAAGATCTATTTTTTTTATAGATGATTCTATTATTGATTTCTTTGCTACGATATCATTTGAAGTGAGTATATCATATAACGAATTTTGAAATGTGATGTTGCCACCAGTGAGGAGACTTGTCGAATTACACTGCGAATCCATGTCGATGACCAGAGCCCGGCCACCCTTCAGGGTTAGAGCATGGGCGAGGTTGCACGTGAGGGTCGTTTTGCCGACGCCGCCTTTGTTGTTGGCTATTGTAATGATAATTCCCACGAGTGCACCTGCTTTTATATGATAAGGTGCTTGCTTTCTCCGAAAAAAATTCCTTTATGTCAACGTGTTTGGCTTGCACATGCAAAAAAAAAGATTTTTTTAATTTGGATAGGCCGGTAAAATAAAGTTTTAGGGGCCTGTAACAAAATCTGTGTAAACCTCCACTAAGGGGCGAAAGCTCCAGGAGGTTTTCGGCCTTTGGAGCCGATTTACGCCATCGTGTTCATGGATGCGCTGTTCCTCAAGCTCCGTACGGATGGCCGTGTCAAGAACGTGGCCGCCTACCTGATGGTCGGCATCGACCTGGAGGGCCGCAAGGAGTGCCTGGGCATCTGGCTTGGCCAAAGCGAATCCGCCAAGTACTGGCTCGGCGTGCTCAATGAGTTCAAAAACCGGGGAGTGAACGATGTGCTGATTTTCGCCGTAGATGGGCTAACCGGCTTCCCGGAAGCTATCAGGGCCGTGTATCCCCAGGCCGAGATCCAACGCTGCCTTGTCCATCAGGTCAGGAATTCGCTGGCCCAGATGTCCTGGAAGGATCGCAAGGAGGTTGCCACCTGCCTGCGCTCGATCTACACGGCTCCCACGGAGGACGCGGGCCTCATGGCGCTGGCCCAATTCGAGGAAACGTGGGGCAAAAAATACCCGCACGTGGTCATGTCCTGGAGGCGAAATTGGGACGACCTGGCTACGTTTTTCAAGTATCCGGACGCGCTACGGCGGTTGATTTACACCACCAACCCCATTGAAAGTCTCAACAGCCGGGGGAGAAAGACCGTGAAGGGCAAAAGTGTCTTTCCGACGGAAATCGCCCTGTTCAAGGCGCTCTATCTGGCAGTCACCGAAGCCGCGAAGCGGTGGACGGTGAGAACGCGGAACTGGTCGGAGATCTTGGCCTAGCTCTCGGTCTTCTTCCAGGACAGGCTGAAGGACTCCTTCCGCTGAAACATCAACCAGGGGCGTTTACACAGTTTTCGGGACACTCCCGTTGCCGGCTTTAGCCGGCTCACTCTTAAACCGCTTTGAGCGGTTCACTGCCTTTCATGCCCCTGGCTTTGCCGGGGGTAACTGACTATTTTCTATGGAGTGAATATGACTTTAATATCTCTTAAAAAGTGTTATCAGAATTTTTTAGCTTTTGATGTATTAAAAGTACAGACCATTATGTTTTGGAGCTTTTGGGGGTCGATAGTTTTGTTTCCGCTTGGTTATATAACACGAGAGATTACCCCAACAATTTGTCTTTTTATTTTGCTAAGGTATTATAAATTAAATTGGAAAAAAACAGTTTTACGTAATTTTAATAAAAAAATACTTTTTGTTTTTCTACTTTTCGGAATATGTGTTGGCGTTTTTTTCTCAACTGATCCTATTAATTCTTTTTTTTATGTTTTTAAGCATATTAACAAAGGGTTTGTTTATCCACTTGTCGCCATGGAATGTGTAAATTCGACTGAGAGACTTGAGAAAATAACGCTAGCTTTTGTTGCTGTTTGTTTTTGGCAGGGATGTGACGGTATATATCAAAGTCTACATGGGTATGATTTTATAGATAACATGCCAATTATTAAGCATGCATATCTTAAACACGGCCGTCTTACAGGGTCGATGAATGATTATAGAGTTGGTAATTTTATGGCCCTAACGATTATTCCTGCTAGTGCGTGCTATATTGTTTCTCGGAAAAGAATGGGCTTGTTTTTTTCTGTGTTGGTTCAGTTTATTACTCTTTTCCCAGGGCTTTATCTTCTTTATTTTTCGTATACTCGAAATGCGTATTTTACATTATTAGCTGCATCAATTTTGTTGGCAATTGTTCACTGTAAATTTTCACTGTTGAGACAACTTGTTTTTTATTTTTTGATAATTATTGTTTTTTTTATTATTCTACTTGTTATAATGCCAGAGAGAATTGGATTTGAAGCCATCCTGCATGATGGACGTTGGGACCTGTGGTGGTTTGCTTGGCATGTGTTTTTGCAATTCCCTTGGGTAGGAGCTGGATTTTGGCAATATAATCATGCCTTCCGTTCGTTGGGATTTGTACCTACTCTTGATCCAATAACTATCTCACATCCACATAATATTTATCTCCAGCTACTTTGCGAATCTGGAGTATTAGGAGCTTTATCCATTGGTACTTTTCTTGCTGGTTTTTGTTTGTGGGGATATAGGCAAGTTCGATCAGGGTTGCTGCGTAGTATCCCGAAAAGTAGGGCACAGCAGCATTGGATATTGGCGTCGTTTTTTTGGGTTGCCTGGACGTCTTATCTTTTGAGTGGGATAGCCGGACATGATTTTTTCCGTGATTGGTGGTTTTCTCAGGCGATGATATTGTTCGGTATTTTGGTTGGTGCGTGTTCTTGCCCGGTAACCGGTCAATAAGGCCCTTCTTACGCCGGTTGAGTTTTCTGTCATGGTTTATCCCACAGGAGGACGACCATGACAGCATCAGCAGCAGCGGTATGTTCCGAGAAGGCGGCGTACTGGTCTGAACATATTGAGGCTTGCCAGAGGTGCGGCCTGAGCCAGGGAGCATACTGTCGGCAGCAGGGTCTTTCTCAAAGCTCCCTGAGTTATTGGCGCAAGCGTTTAGGGGCAACGAAAGACAGGGAGACCGGACCTTTCGTCACCATTATTCCCGTACCGCTACCCGGGTCGGCCCAACCAGAGATGCCAACCGCGCCTGAACCGATACTGGTGCAGGTGGGCAACGCCTTTCGCATCGAGATACGCGGCGATTTCGCCGCGCCGGTGCTTGAGAAACTGTAACCGCTCACAGGGTCAGTTTTTGACCTCTTGAATCCAGGCGGTTTCGGGACTGGTACCAGCGAAGAAGGCAGTCATGGCGTCGACGAGAACTGGAAATATTCTCTTCCCCCGCAGTCGGCAGGTCTGGCGCAGGGAGAGGATTCGTTCCGCAAAACGTCCGCCCTTCTCGCTGACGGTGCCAAAGCTGGCTTTTCGCCACAGCACGGCAAAGCGCAGGAGGCGTTCGGCGTGATTGTTCGTCGGGGCAACACCGGCTTCCTTGAGAAACAGCCACAGATGATCCATTTCGTCGATGAGGCGACGGGTCAGTTTGCCGGCGTCGTCTGTCCGGGCGCTGTACTTGGACACTAGGCGAATGAAACGCGCATAGAACATGTTCCATTCGCCGACGGTGGGCGGCGCTTTGGCCATGTGGCACAACCTCTGCAATTCCTTGTGGGTCCAGGTGCCACATTTGGCGATCTCGGGGTCTTTTCGCTCCGCAAGCCCTTTGGCGTGGCGGATCAGATGCGCCAGACAGGTTTGACGCAGCCCCACCCATTTCGCGTAAACGCCATAGCCATCGCTGACCAGAATGCCTTGCCAATCCTGGATCAATGCCTGGAAAGCCTTCTTCGACCGATGTCGGTGAATCATGAAATACGCTGCCAAGCTATTTCCCATGACCCACAGCCATTGCAGCATCCCCCTGCAATACCAAGCGGTTTCGTCCACGTGGTTGACGGGAGACCTTCGAACAAGCGCGCCGATGGCTTGGTAATGGGGGTCGATGGCGCGGGAGACTCGGTCGAGGATCTTCTGAATAGCTCCTTGGCTGACATGCAGACCCAGCACCGAGAAGAAAAAATCCTGGATGGCGCGTCGAGAGTCGGCTTGAGTGCCGGCCATGACGGCAATAATGGAGGAAAGTCTCGGGCCGAAGCCTGTGCGGTGCTCCGGGGGAATGAGCGCCTTACGCATTTTGCCGCAGTGGCGACACCGGCCTCGATGCAAGATGAAATGTGTCACTTCCAGCTTGATCTCAGGCAGTTCAACGACTTGATGGACGTAGTAAGGCTCCACGTCCGTGAGGGTGTTGCAGCCGCAGCTACATTTGCCGGGATAGAGTTCCGTGACCTGGGTTGGACTGAGCGCTTGCTGTCGGAACCCTTTGCGACTTTTCCTGTCTTTTCGATGGGATTTGTTTATTTCTTTGCCTTTGGTAAACGGATTGTCGCTGGATGGCGGCTTGTTGGAATTCGTGGAATCGGCGCTGAGCTTGGCCTCAAGCACCTCAATGCGTTCCCTGAGTGCCTGAATTTCACCGTGCAAAACATGAACGTACCCCAGCATCGGCCACGGGGTGTTCATCACCACTTCGGTGGTAAGGCAGGTTCGTACGGGCACTGCTATACCCATGTGCCAACTATGTGCATTAACTGAAAATTGTCCAGGCCCTGTGAGCGGTTACCCGAAATTTGCTTGGTCCTGATCGCTGAACCGATTGCCCGCGATGGCTGACGTGAGAGTTGCGTCTTGCGTCAGCCACAAGCAGAGTATGTCTCTGCAAACGGCATCCCTGGACTCACATCCAACCCTCGAAATATCATTTTTACCCTTCGTCCTCGCCGATAGGCTTCAAAAAAAACGCAAGGATGCACGAGCATTGCCTTTGCAGAGCCTCAATAGATCAATTTAGATCAAAATCTATCGTAACACCATGATGCTTTACGGCGCTAACATCCCGTACAGCGCAAAACTTCTAAGATAGTCCGACACAGTATCCAAATATCCGTGTAAATTGACCAGTTGTAGACATAAGTGACGTCCAAAGTCACTCGCTGAGCATACGTCGTCTGCGTGCGACCAGAGACCTGCCAGAGCCCAGTTAGACCTGGTTTTACTTGGCTGTAGGTGGCATAATCGCGTCCGTATCGGGGAACTTCTACCGCGACGATAGGGCGTGGTCCGACGAGGGTCATATCTCCGAGCAAAACATTCAATAATTGCGGTAATTCGTCCAGGCTCGTCTTTCTGAGCCAGCCACCGACCCGAGTAATACGCGGATCAGGAATGATTTTTTGATGTTGTATCCATTGTTGTTTAAGATAATTATTTTCATGCAATATAGTATGTAAACGATCTTCAGCATTGATATACATTGTGCGAAATTTAAAAATTTTAAAAGGCTTTTTGTGTTGTCCAAGGCGTGTCTGTGTAAAAATGATGGGGCCTGGGCTATCCAAACGAATTAAAAGAGAAAATACGGCCAAAAACGGCAACAGTACCAAGCCGATGGTAATACAAAATACGATGTCGAATACGCGCTTAAAATGCATGCGCCAAGAATCAAGCAGTTTAAATTGGCAGCTCAAAAAAATTTCTCCACTCAAGGTGATGCAGCGAGTCCAGAGTGGGAGTTGTACGTTTAAGCATGGCCGGTACAGTAGTATATGACGGAAATGGCCCCGCAACAGGCTCATGGTTTCCGCTGTTGGCCAACGTCCCTTGGGGTCAAGCAATAGTATTGCATGACAAGAGGGTCTGGTGGCCGCCAGATCGGGCAGTCTGGTAAAGGGCTGGTGCGGCAAGTTTTGTGGCCCCAGCGAGTTGGCTTCCGTGGAGACGGCGATCAGTCGAAGTCTGGTTCGACCTGTCTGACTAAGCCTCTCCACCAGGGCGGAGACGGCATCACTACGACCTATGACCACACATGGTAGTTGGCACTGAAAAATCGTCGGGAATAGCGCCCGTGCGCCCGTCCTAACTAATGGTACTCCCACCAAAGCGGCGCCCCAGGCTGTTAGGAAAACAGCCTGGGACGTGCCGAATGTCGCGGGTGGAAAGGAGAAAAAGATGGTATCCAAAAGAAAGAACAGGGAAATAAAGCGGTTTAGTTTTTTTAACTCCTCTGGTGGCGATTGTAGAGGATTGTCGTGCAAGTCGGTCAAATAAGCTAGCCCGAGATAAATTAGGGGCGAACCAAGAACACTCCAAACATACCGTTCAGGGTTACAGGACAAACCGGCTATTTTGAATCCGCACAGCACAAGGCCCAGACAGCACAAAATGGTAACGAGATCAAGGAGCATTAGGAGGGTTGTGGAGGTACGCGGATCTGGACCGGCCGGAAGCCGGCCCCTGTTTGGGTCATGGCCGCCTCCGCAAAGGCGGCAAAAGAACGTCGAAAAACGGCCACGTCGAATCGGGCTGCCTGGGCTGCTAGGTATTCCGGTCGCATTGCCGGCGCCTGCTCGAAACGGCGCATGGCCAGGATTAGAGCGTCTGTCGTCCCTCCCTGATAAAGAACGCCTGTCTGCCCATCGAGGACGGTCTCCAGGGCCCCCCCCCGAGCCAGGGCGATAACCGGGGCTCCAGAGGCCATGGCCTCCACCGGGACAAGACCGAAATCCTCTTCGCCCGGGAACAGCAAGGCCCGGCAAGTACTGAGGTGCTCCCGCACTACGGGATCCGGCTGCCGGCCAAGTACGCTCACATCGCCTCGCTTGGCTAGGCGTCGTATCTCCGGCAGCAACGGACCGCCGCCAATCACCGTTAACGGACGCCTCAGGGCCAGACAGGCCTCTACGGCTGTTTGAGGCTGCTTGTACCCCACCAACTCGCCCAGAAAAAGATAGCGGTCTCCCCGAGGTCGACCGCAATCGAAATCGGACACAGACACGGGCGG
>Ga0268359_11611_pt1 | contig 21599 bp, 16 predicted proteins | sample BioMet11_FD_194416 | JGI IMG/M metagenome (GOLD analysis project Ga0268359, IMG submission 194416) | Sewage microbial communities from Oakland, California, United States - Biofuel 11 (PacBio Assembly) | ecosystem: Engineered > Wastewater > Sewage > Unclassified | place: USA: California | collected...
CTTTGCCAGGCCTGCGAGGCCGCCCACCTGGGCTTGCCCGACGCCACTGTCCACCAACGCTGCCGCCAGGCCTGCGGCCTGGCCGGGCGCGTCTCCAACGAACAACGATAGGTCAACGGAAGAAGAGAAGGAAGACGCCTCCGGCGGCCGGGGGCATGATGCCCCCGGACCCCTCGATGCGCGGGCGCCCCGGCGGCAACCGAAGACGCTTGCCGCCGGGGCGCCCGCGAAGGGTGCAGCAAAACAGGACAGGGGGTCTGGGGGGAATGATTCCCCCCAGCAGGTCCAGGGCAGCGCCCTGGTGGGGTAGGTCCAGGGAGGGGCGACGCCCCTCCCTGGCCGCCGGAGGCGTTTCTGTCCCTAGGCGGGCTGGGCCCAGCGGATGAGGCCCAGGGAGTGGGAGTCGAGCAGCAGGGGGTGGTGAGGCAGGATGCGCACGGTGAAGCCGAAGCGGCCGGCCTCGGTGGGTTGGATTTCCCCCTCGTAGCGGTGCCAGCCGTCCGGGGTGGCGGCAGCGGACTGCATGACCCTGGTTTCGCGCTGGGCGAATTTTCCTTCGTAGTTGAGGCGGCCGGAGTAGATTTGGACCTCCACGTCCTCGGGCCGGATGCCGTTCAAGTAGATGTCCGCGCTGACGCGCACCGAGTCGTCCACATGGATACGGTCCGGTTCGGTGCCCTGGACGTTGCGGATGTCGAGGTTGCTCCACTTGGTCATCATGTCCATGCGCCATGCCGCCAGGTCCTTGGCCGCCTGGCAGTCGTCCATGGTCAGCCGGTTGTAGTTCCTGATGGCCGGTTCGTAGGCGATCTTGGCGTAGTCTTCCACCATGCGGTGCGAGTTGAAGATGGGGGCGAGCTGGCAGATGGAGTCCTTCATCTTGCGGATCCAGTTGCGCGGCAGGTTGCCGTGCCCCGGTCGTAGAAGGTTGGGATGATTTCGTTTTCCAGGATGTTGTAGAGGGTCTGGCTTTCCACGAAGTCCTGGTAGCCGGCGTCCTCGTATTCCTCGCCCATGCCGATGGCCCAGCCGATGCTGTTGTCCGGCCGGTAGGCCTCGGCCCACCAGCCGTCCAGGGTGCTGCAATTGAGCACGCCGTTGCACACGGCCTTCATGCCGCTGGTGCCGCAGGCTTCGAACGGCCGACGCGGCGTGTTGAGCCAGACGTCCACGCCCTTGGACCAGATAGCTGGCGATTTCCATGTCGTAGTCTTCCAGGAAGACCATGCTGAACCGGCACGGGGGGGTGGTGCACAGCTGCACCAGGTCCTGGATGATCTTTTTCCCTTCGTTGTCGTGGGGATGGGCCTTGCCGGCCAGGATGAACTGGACGGGCCGGCTGGCGTCGGACAGGATCTTGATGAGGCGTTCCTTGTCCTGGAGCAGCAGGTTGGCCCGCTTGTAGGTGGCGAAGCGGCGGGCGAAGCCGATGGTGAGCGCCTGGGGATCGAGCACTTCCTCGGCGTTTTGCAGCTCCTGCCGTTTGGCCCCGCGGGCCAGCAGCTGGTCGCGCAGCCGTTCGCGCACGTAGCCGACCAGCCGTTCCCGCAACCGTTCGTGGGCGCGCCACAGTTCGGCGTCGGAAATGAGGTGGGCCTGGGCGAACACCCGGGTGCAGTCCGGGTCCTCGCGCCAGTTGGCCCCGAGGTAGCGATCAGTAGAGGGTGGCCATGTCCTGGGCCACCCAGGTGGGGACATGCACGCCGTTGGTGATGGCGCCGATGGGCACGTCCTCCTCGGGGTACTGGTTCCAGACGCGGTTCCACATCTTGCGCGAGACCGCGCCGTGGAGCTTGGACACGCCGTTGTTGAAGCGGGAGAGCTTTAAGGGCCAGCACGGTCATGCAGAAGTGTTCGGAATCGTCGCGCGGGTCCTCGCGGCCCAGGGCCAGGAGCACCTTGAAGGCCAGGCCCAGCCGGTGGGCGTAGGTTTCGAAATAGGCCTGGATGAGGTCGGGCGGGAAACGGTCGTTGCCGGCCGGCACCGGCGTGTGGGTGGTGAAGATCGAGCTGGAGGCCACCAGCTCCATGGCCGCCTCGAAGGGCAGCTGGTAGCGCGACATGAAGTTGGCGATGCGCTCCAGCCCGGCGAAGGCCGAGTGTCCTTCGTTCATGTGGATGACCTTGGGTTTTAGGCCCAGGGCCTCCAGGGCCCGGATGCCGCCGATGCCGAGCAGGTATTCCTGACGCACCCGGGTTTCCAGGTCGCCGCCGTACAGGCGGTTGGTGAGCTGACGGGTGGCGGGCTGGTTTTCCGGCACGTTGGTGTCCAAGAGGTAGAGCGGCACCCGGCCGACCTGCGCCTTCCATATCTGGGCGAACACCGGCTCGTCCTTGAGGTGCACTTGGCACATGATCCGTTCGCCGGCCGCGTCCTTGCACAGGGAGAGCGGCATCTGCTCGAAATCGTAGATGGGATAGCGTTCCTGCTGCCAGCCGTCCGGGGTCAGGTATTGGCGGAAATAGCCCTGCTGGTAGCACAGGCCGACGCCGACCAGGGGCACGCACAGGTCGCTGGCCGATTTGAGGTGGTCGCCGGCCAGGATGCCGAGGCCTCCCGAATAGATGGGCAGGCATTGGGCGATGCCGTATTCCAGGCTGAAATAGGCCACCAGCGGCGAACCGTCCCCGTTGGGTATGGCAATGGCCGCGTTGGCGCGGGCCAGATAGGCTTCGAGGGCATGGCGCAGATCGTTCACCCGCTCGACGAAAAAATCGTCCCGGGCCAGCGTCTCCAGGGTTCGCTGGGGCAAGCGGTTGAGGAACAGCACCGGGTTGCCGTAGCACTCCCGCCACAGTTTACGGTCCACCTGGGCGAACAGGGAGACGATGTCGTCGTTCCAGGAGAAGACCAGATTGTAGGCCAGCTCCCAGAGCGGCTTGAGCTTGGCCGGCAGGTTGGGCACGACACTATAGACGCGTAACGGCTGCATATGGTCCCCTCGTAATCCACCGTAACGTTGGCGCGGCCGAAAAAGTCGCACCCCGGTGGCTTCCCATCTTTATCCATAAGGAATCGAAAAAGGCAAGGCCGGAGCCGAAACGGCGGTCGAGGAACACGGTTAAAATAAAAAACGTGTTATTCCAAGAGATTAAATGGCGTTTACAATTCCCCCAGAATGGATAGGATCAGCACCTTTCACGCTCCCCGGAGGATAGCCCATGACCGCGTCGGACGTCTCTTTGCATGTGAAATTCCTTCGGGAATCGGATGACCGCCAAGCTCCGAGCCGGGCCACCGCCGATTCGGCCGGCCTGGACCTGCGCGCCGCCCTGGAGGCGCCGTCCCTGACCATCGCCCCCGGGCAGCGCGCCGCCGTGCCCACCGGCATCGCCATCGAAATCGGCGAACCGGGCGTGGCCGGCTTCGTCTTTTCCCGGTCCGGCCTCGGCGCCAAGCGCGGCCTGACCGTGGCCCAGGGCGTCGGCGTCATCGACCCCGACTACCGGGGCGAAATTATCGTCTGGCTCTTCAATACCTCCGGCCAGCCCGTCACCATCGAGGCCGGCGAACGCATCGCCCAGCTCGTGCTCATGCCGGTGTGCATCCCCCGCGTCGAGGTGGTCGAGGAACTGGGCGACACCACCCGCGGCACCGGCGGCTTCGGCCATACCGGGAGAGGATAAGAGAAGAGGGAAGATGCCTCCGGCGGCCGGGGGCATGATGCCCCCGGACCCCTCGCACCGGGGACAGGGGGGAATCGTTCCCCCCAGCGGGTCCAGGGCGACGCCTTGGAGAGGAAGATGCCTCCGGCCTCTGCCGGGAGGCGAAGGTTGACGAGAATCGTGGGAATTTTTGGGGAGCGTGGGGGTCCGGGGGAGGGAACCCTTTTTTGCAAAAAAGGGTTCCCTCCCCGGTTCTTCACGCATCATCCCCAAAGGAGGGACATCGATGAGCGGAGCGTTTGAAGCGCTTGTGAAACGGGAGCAGGCCAGCATCATGAACACGTACGGCCGGTATCCGCTGGCCGTGGCCCGGGCCAGCGGCAGCCGCCTCTACGATCTGGACGGCCGCGAGTACGTGGACTTGCTGGGCGGCATTGCCGTGTGCAACCTGGGGCATTGCCATCCCGGCGTGGCCGAGGTGATCGCGGCCAAGGCCCAGGAGCTGGTGCACGTGAGCAATCTGTTCTACCAGCGCGAGCAGGTCGAACTGGCCGAAAAGCTCAAGGCCACCTGCCATGCCGGCAAGGTGTTTTTCTGCAATTCCGGCGCCGAGGCCAACGAAGGGGCCATCAAGCTGGCCCGCCGCTACATGCGCACCGTGAAGAAACGCGATGCCTTCGAGATCGTGACCCTCACCGGTTCGTTTCACGGCCGGACCCTGGCCACCCTGACCGCCACCGGCCAGGACAAGATCAAGCAGGGCTACGAGCCGCTGCCCGAGGGCTTCGTCACCGTCCCGGCCGGCGACATCGAGGCCATGGACAAGGCCGTGACCGGCCGCACGGCCGCCGTGCTGCTGGAAGTCATCCAGGGCGAGGGCGGGGTGAAGCCCTTCCCCAGGGAGTATCTGGAGGCCGTGGCCAAGCTGTGCCGCGAGCGCGACGTGCTGTTCATGGTGGACGAGGTCCAGACCGGCCTGTGCCGCACGGGCAAGTTCTGGGCCTTCCAGAACTACGACCTGACGCCGGACGTGTTCACCTGCGCCAAGGGGCTGGCCAACGGCCTGCCCATGGGGGCGGTCCTGGCCACCGACGCCGTGGCGGCCGGGTTTGTCCCCGGCGCCCATGCCACCACCTTCGGCGGCGGGGCGCTGGTGGCGGCCGCGGCCTGTCGGGTTATTGACATCATGAACGAGGACGATCTGGCCGGTCGGGCTGCCACCACGGGCGTGTACGCCCTGTCGCTGTTTCGGGGCATCCAGGCCAGATACCCGCGCAAGATCGCCGAGGTGCGGGGCCTGGGTCTCATGATCGGCATCGAGCTGACTTTCCCCGGCAAGGACGTCTGGAAGTCGCTGCTCGACCGGGGCTTCGTCTGCAACCTCACCCAGGGCTCCGTGCTGCGCCTGCTGCCGCCGCTGACCATCAGCCAGGACGACATGAAGGCCTTTGCCGAGAACCTGCGCGAAATCCTGTCGTTGATCAACTGATCGTTCGTCCGGCCGGCCGGGGGGTGACCGCTCCCCGGTCGGCCTGTCTTTTCCGCCGTTTGGCGGCCGTTCCGACATCGCATCCCTGGAACCGTTTGCTTATGGCATGAACAGTGCTTCATGTTCGGGCAGCGGCAGAAACGACCCTGTCCTCCGGCGAGCCTGGCCTCTGCCGGGCGACGCGGGCACGATGCGCGCATTCCTGTCGATTTTGATATTCATGGAGTGAATGAACGCTTGAGTTCGCCTGGCGGGGCGGGTACACATGGAACACGTGGCGAGAACGCGGCGGCATTCACGCGGTAAGCAAGGAAGCACACGTCATGGCGCATGGATCCACGGCAAGACCTCTGAAGATGGCGGCCAGTACCGTCAAAAAAAACGGCGCCCCGTCGGAAGCCGTCCCTGCTCATTGCCGATTGCGAGTTCATCAAGCCCACCCGGATCGCTCGGGAACTGTTCATTCTGGAAACCCTGGCCCTGGACAGCAGCCTGTCCCAGCACAAGCTCGGGGAAAGCAGCTTCCTGTCCGGCGCCATGGTCAACCAGTACCTGCGCAACCTCCAGGACAAGGGGCTCATCCGGTTCGTGCCCACCGGCAACAAGACCTACAGCTACGAACCGACCGAGGAAGGGGCGGCCCTGCGCCGCAGCATGTTCGCCGCCTACTCGGGTGAACTCGTCCGGCTCTATTCGGCGCTCAAGCGCTGCATTCTGGAAAAGGTCAGTTGTCTCGAAGCCAAGGGCATTCGCAAAATCGCCCTGTTCGGGGCCTCGGAGACCGGCGAGGTGGCGCTCGCAGCCCTGGCCGAGTCCCCCTTCGACGTGGTGGCGGTGGTGGACAACGATCCGGAAAAGCACGGCAAGTTCTTCAAGGGGCATATCGTCTGCGCTCCGGAGGCCTTGCAGTACATTCCCATTGAGGCAGTGGTGATCACGTCGTTCGGACACCAGGACGAAATTTACGCGCAAATTGCCCCCCTCGCCAGCCGCAAGGGCATGGAGGTCTTGAAGTTTGAAGGAATCCATCCGCCTCCGTTCCGGTCGGATCATCGGTAGGCATCAGCCGTGCTTTATCGTGGCCGAGGTCGGCAACAACCACCAGGGACGCCTGGACATGGCTCTGGAAATGATCCGCCAGGCCGCCCGGTGCGGGGTGGACGGCGTCAAATTCCAGAAACGCGACAGCGAAGCCTTGCTCACCACCGAGGGCCGCAACGCCCCCTACAACGGCAAGAACAGCTTCGGCCGCACCTACGGCGAACACCGCGACGCCCTGGAACTCGATATCGAGGAAATGGCCCAGTGCAAGCGGCTGGCCGAGGACCTCGGTCTGGTCTTCTTCGCCTCGACCTGGGACGAGGTCAGCCTGTCCCAGATGGAAGCCCTGGACGTCGAATTGCTGAAGATTTCCTCAGCCGATTTGGTGGACCTGCCCATGCTGCGCCAGGCCGGCGAGACCGGCCTCCCCGTCATCATCTCCACCGGCATGAGTGGCTATCCGGAAATCGACATGGCCGTGAGCCTGCTGCGGCGCTACCACGACGATCTGGCCATCCTGCACTGCAACAGCAGCTACCCCTGCCCGGAAGAACAGATCGGCCTGCCGGTCATCCGCCAGCTCTGGGAACGCTACGGCCAGCCCGTCGGGTATTCGGGACATGAACAGGGCCTGGGACCGAGCGTGGCCGCCGCCGCCATGGGCGCCTGCGTCATCGAACGCCACTTCACCCTGGACCGGACCCTGCCCGGCACCGACCACCGGGTCTCCCTCGATCCGCACGGCCTGGGCCAGCTCGTCACCATGGTGCGCGAAGTGGAAAAAGCCCTGTGCGTCCGCGAAAAGCGGGTGTTCCCCAGTGAAGTCTGCTCCGCCAAGAAATTGCGCAAAAGCATCGTGTTCGCCCGGGATCTGCCGGCCGGCCACGTGCTCACCACCGCGGACATCACCGTCAAATGCCCGGGCACCGGCCTGTCCCCCATCCACTGGGACGGCGTCATCGGCTCCACCTTGCTGGCCAAGGCCCGGTTCGAGGAACAGCTTTCCTGGGATATGATCGTCCCGGCCGGCGGACCGCTGTTCGGTCTGGACGGCGCCGCCGGCAACGAGGAACAACACCCCCGGCGCCGGGCCGCCCGACGCCCCGAAACGGCGGCCGGCGACAGCCTGAAATAAGCCTGAAGACTCGGGGGAGGGAACCCTTTTTTGCAAAAAAGGGTTCCCTCCCCCGGACCCTCTCCTTCCCAAAAAACTCCCACCGATTGGCGTAGCGCTCCGGTCCCCGCGCGGGCGGCCGGAGGCATCTCCTCGTTTCCATTTCCAGGGCGTTGCCCTGGGGTTTTCAAGGGGCAAAGGACGTTTTGTCCCCCCCCTCGCGGTCGTTTTGACGGCAAGCGTCTTCGCTTGTCGTCAAAACGACCGCGCATGAAGGGGTCCGGGGGGATTATCCCCCCGGCCGCCGGAGGCATCTTTTCTTTTCTACTCGATCGTATCGAGAAAATCGGCCAGGGCGGCGGCGCAGCGGCGGTCGCTCCAGTGTTCCACCATGAAGCGGCGCGCGGCTTGGCCGGCAGCGCGGCGCCGGTCGGGATCGGCGGCCAGTTCGGCCAGGCGGGTGCGCAGGGCCTGGGCGTCGCGGGCGATCAGCCAGGGGATGGGGGTGGTCTCGCCGACGAAGCCGCGGATGGCGTCGAGGTCCCAGTCGTCGAGGCCGGCGATGACGGCCCGGCCCTGGGACAGGGATTCCAGGCTGCTCATGCCGAAGTAGCCCTGCATGTGGTCGAAGCAGGCGTGGGCGGCCTTTTTGCGCGCCAGGCAGACGCTATGGGGCACGTTGTCGATGAGATCGAGGTCCACGCGCTGGCCGGCGGCGTTCAGGTCGTGGACGGTTGCCAGCAGTTCGTCGGTATTCTTGAGGTCGCGTCGGCTCGGGGCGTGGGTCAGGCGCAGGGGGCCCGACCAGAAGGCCGGATCGGTCCAGTCGGTGGCGTCGGGGGCGTAGGCCGGGTCGTCGACGGGCACCAGGTTGGGCTGCCAGCGGGCCTCGGGAAGCTTTTTGAGCAGGTCCGGGGTGGAGACGAGCAGGTTTTTGCGGCCGAGGCGGCGGTATTTTTCCCGATATTTTTCCGGGTGGCCCCGGAAGTCCGGGTGGCCGTGGTGATGGTGGACCACGGCCTTGCCGGCGAGGTAGTCGGCCGGCAGGAACGGCCCCCAGCCGCACGGTTTCGTCCAGGGTCATGTGGAAATAGAAGACATCGCTCGTGCGCAGAAGGTCGGCCACGGTATCCAGGCCGTCCGGCCCCAGGTCGGGCAGGTGGAGGTCCTTTTCCCAGTTGTGCTGGTAGCGGGTTTCCAGGGTGAGCAGGCGGCACTGGTGCCGGCCCTCGGCGTTGAGGGCCCGGGAGAACTGGATGGCCGTGCCGGCCGGGTCGTTGATGGCCATCATGAAGATGCGCATGGCGCGTTCCTTTGCCCCGAGGCGGTCCCGGGCGTCCCGGCCGATGACCAGGATGCCGCGATCCCGCAGGGCGGCCAGCCGCCGCTGTCTGTCCGCCAGGTGCACCATGCCCGCTCCGGGCGCGGCCGGTCCGGCCGTTCGGTGGTTCGATGTTGGCCGTTGTGTAAGAAATGCGCCGGGATCTGGCAACCGCCGGCGCGGGCGGCCGATTGACATCCCGGGGGAAATGCCGCAGGTCCAGGCCAGAGCGCCATCAAGGACCGGCGAGGATGCCTCCGGCGGCCGTGGGGCGCGTCGGGAACGGTATCCGAAAGGTGGCAACGGCGTTTATGGCCCTGCTGGAAGTGTGCGATGTGCACAAATGGTACGGCGATTTCCACGCGCTGCGGGGCATTTCCCTGGCCGTGACGCCGGGCGAGGTGCTGGTACTGTGCGGACCCTCGGGGTCGGGCAAGTCCACGCTCGTCCGTTGCGTCAACCGGCTGGAGGAGATCGAACAGGGGCGAATCCTTTTCGACGGCCGCGACATCCGCGGCGACGACGTGCCGCTCACCCGGTTGCGAAGCGAGATCGGCATCGTCTTCCAGCAGTTCAACCTCTATCCGCATCTGTCGATTCTCGACAACGTCACCCTGGCGCCCATCAAGGTGAAAAAAATGCCTCGCCGCGAGGCCGAGGCGGCCGGGCTGGCCCTGCTCGACCGGGTGGGCATCCGCGACCAGGCCGGCAAGCGGCCGGCCGCCCTGTCCGGCGGCCAGCAGCAGCGGGCCGCCATCGCCCGGGCCTTGGCCATGCACCCGAGGCTCATGTTGTTCGACGAACCCACTTCGGCCCTGGACCCGGAAATGATCGGCGAGGTGCTCGGCGTCATGCGCGACCTGGCCCGGGCCGGCATGACCATGGTCTGCGTCACCCATGAACTGGCCTTCGCCCGGGAAGTGGCCGACCGGGTCGCGTTCATGGACCAGGGCGTCATCCTCGAAACCGCGCCGCCCGAGGTGTTCTTTGCCGCTCCCCGCCATGCGCGGACGCGACGGTTCCTTCGGGATATCGGCTGAGTGCGCCATCATGTATCAGGCTTTGCGACCGATTGTCCTGGCTTCGACCTCGCCGCGCCGCCGCGAACTGCTCGGGCTGTGCGGTTTTCCCTTCGACATCGTGCCGAGTCCGGCCGCGGAGCCGGCTCCGGAGGCCGGCGAGACGCCGGGCCGGTACGCCTGCCGCATGGCCCGGCTCAAGGCCGCACCCGTGGCGGCCATGCGGCCCGAGGCGGTGGTGCTCGGCGCGGATTCGGTGGTGGCCGTGGCCGACCGGATCCTCGGCAAGCCGGCCGATACGGCCGAGGCCGCCCGGATGCTGCGCCTGCTCTCCGGCCGGACGCACCAGGTGGTCACGGGCTGCGCCCTGTTTGCCCCGGATCGGGAGCCGGAAATCTTCTCCGTGGCCACGGCCGTGACCATGGCGGCGCTGCCGGAGTCGCTCATCGCCGCCTACGTGGCCACGGGCGAACCCATGGACAAGGCCGGCGCCTACGCCATTCAGGGCCAGGCCGCCGCCTTCATTACCGGCTATCGCCGGCTCGTATACCAACGTCGTCGGGTTGCCGTTGGCGGAAGTGGTGGCGGCGCTGGGGGCGTGGGGGGCGGTCCGGACGGCGGGCGGCACGTCGTTGTCGTAGCGAGGAGCATGTCCCCGGGGCAGGGGGCCTGGGGGGGCATGATGCCCCCCAGCAGGTCCAGGGCAGCGCCCTGGCCGCCGGAGGCCTTCCGGGCGGCAGCCTCGGCTAGTGCCGGGGCACCGGGCGAAGGTGGAAGGAGGCCTCGGCCCGGACGATGGGGGCGTCGCAGGGTGTGGAGGCGTCCTTCAGGGCCTGTTCCGACGCTGCCGAAGGAGTAGGAGGTGAGGGTGTATGAGCAGCCGGTCCCGGGCCAGGAACGCCTGTCGCACGAGTTGCAGGCGGACCTTGCCGGTCACGTCGGCCACGTTTGCGCAGGTAGATGGCGTCGTAGACGCGCCGGCCCTGGATGAGCGACGGCCGGCAGCGCACGTTGTAGCCCTTGAGCTTCTCTTCCACGTACGTCTTGACCAGCTCGCAGTTGGCGAAATCCGACGAGGTGGGCAGGAATCCTTGGGGCGCTCGCTGACGCACACGTAGAGCCGGCATTCGCCCTGGACGGCCTCCACCGAGGTCAGGCAGGCCGGCGTGCTGTGGGTGGTCACCGTCCAGCCCTTGGGCGGGATGAAGCTGAACAGATACTTGTCGTCCTTATAGCGGTCGGGAGAGGGATCGGGGCGGGAACAGGCGGCCAGGCAGGCCAGCAGACAGGCAGCAACAGGGGAAAATCGCATGGCTTTCCGCCTACCATGCCCGGGGAAGCCGCTTCAAGGATGTCTTGCGCGCGTCCGCGGGCTGTAGTATTTGAGAGAAGAACCCCTCCCGGGAGGTTGCCGCCATGACCGATGCCATTACCGCCGCCAAGTCCGCCCTGGACGCCATGTCCGTCGATATGGCCGTGTCCGCCGGCAACATCGCCAATCTCGATACCGACGGCTATCAGGCCCAGCGCGTCAATTTGTCCACCGCCGAGGACAACCAGGGCGTGCAGGTGGCGTCGGTGACCCGCGACACCTCGCCCGGCTCCCTGCGGCCGGAACCCCTCCGGATGACCTCCACCGGGGATTCGGTCGATATCTCCGATGCCGCCAGGAACATGGTGGAAACGAGCAACGTGGACCTGGTCCGGGAATCCGTGTCCATGGTGGAGGCGTCCCGCGGCTTCGAGGCCAACGTGGCCGTCATCCGCACCCAGGACCAAATGGCCGGGGCCCTCCTCGACATGCGCGTCTGATGCTTCCGGCGGCCAGGCCGCTGCAAGATGCCTCCGGCGGCCAGGGCGCTGCCCTGGACCTGCCGGGGGGAATCCATTCCCCCCGGACTCCCTGTCCTGGGGGCTTTTTTTCCGTTGGCGCCTGATGGGGGGCGGGGCCTCTTCGCCTTTCTCGTGTCTTTTTCTGTCAGTAAATTGACAGGACCTGGCCGAAGCTATAGATCCGAGGGAATTGCCCCGAGTGAGACGTGGCGTTTTTTTTTTGCGGAGGCCCGATGGAACTGAACCTCTCCGGCATGGTGGGACACAGCGCGGCGTTGGCCGAGGTCTTTCGGGTGCTGGCCAAGGTGGCCCCGACCGACAGCACGGTGCTGGTCACGGGCGAATCCGGCACGGGCAAGGAACTGCTCGTGCGGGCCCTGCACGCCAACAGCCGCCGAGCCGGCAAGCCCTTCGTCCCGGTCAACTGCGGCGCCATCCCCAAGGAGCTGCTCGAATCGGAACTGTTCGGCCACGAAAAAGGAGCCTTCACCTCGGCCATCCGCGCCCGGCCGGGACGTTTCGAGCTGGCCGAGGGCGGCACCATCTTTCTCGACGAGATCGGGGAGATGGAGCTGAGCCTCCAGGTCAAGATCCTGCGGGCCCTTCAGGAAAAGGAATTCGAGCGGGTCGGCGGCGGCAAGACCCTGAAGGCCGACGTGCGCATCGTGGCCGCCACCAACCGCAATCTGGAAGTCGAGGTCGAGGCCGGCCGTTTCCGCGAAGACCTGTATTACAGATTGAATGTCATTCCGTTGCGCTTGCCGCCCTTGCGGGAGCGCGGCGAGGATATTTTGCTGCTGGCCAACCATTTCCTGTGCCGGTTCTGCCGGCAGAAGGAGCGGCCCACCCTGACGCTGAGCCAGGAGGCCCGCCAGCTGCTGCTGCGCTATCCCTGGCAGGGCAACGTGCGCGAGCTGGAAAATTTCATGGAGCGGCTGTCCATCCTGTGCGAGCACGACGTGGTGGAGGCGGAGGATCTGCCGCGCAAGATCCTGGACCATGCCGGCGTGCTGCCGCCGCCGACGCCGGTCGAGCGGGCGGCGAACGGCTTTGTCTGGCCCTGCCTGGCCGATCTGGCGGACAAGAGCATGGGACTCAAGGAATTTTTGGATACGGCCGAGGAGCGTCTGCTGACCGAGGCCCTGGAACGTTCCGGCGGCGTCAAGAACCAGGCGGCGGAACTCCTCGGGATCAAGCGGACCACGCTTATCGAGAAGCTCAAGAAACGGCAGTGACCGGCGAAGCGCCGTCCGGCCGGTGACCTAGCATGGTTATTGCAGCGGAGGCGGCGTGCGTCCTCTCCTCCCGTCCCCGTGGCGGATGCTCCTCCTGGCGGCGCTTCTGGCCGTCCTCCCGGACCGGGCCTGGGCCCTGGCCGTCTCCACGGTTTCCCGAGCGGACACTGACTCCCTGATCGTCCAATTCGGCGTGCCCGGGGCCTTTCCCGGCATCACCCGCACCGGCGCGCGCCAGATCACCCTGCAATTTCCCCCCGGCAGCCTCAAGGACGAAAAAAAGCCCGAGGGCGTGGATTTCGCGTCCACGCGCCTGATCGACGGCGCCAAGGTGTCCGGCGATACGCTGCTTGTCAGCCTGCGCACCGACGCCTTCGGCTACGTGGGCTGGCCCGAGGGCGAGCACACCCTGAAGTTGCAGGTCTACCGCGATCCGGCCGGGGCCAACTGGCGGGCGGGCGACGAGACCACCATGTCGCCGCCGGCCGGGCCGCCGCCGGGGCCGGCCCCGGCCATGGCCCTGCCCGTCACGCCGCCCAACAACAAGCCTGGTCCCCTGGAATTGCCGCCCCTGCCGCCCACATTGGCCGACAAGGGCGCGGCTGCGCCGGCCAAGGAAGCGCCGGCCGCGCCCCGGGAACCCTATTTCGCCGTGCCGTATTCCCTGCGGGCCCAGGCCTTGCGGGTGGCGCCGGAAAAGGCGCCGACCCTGCGGCCGGGAGGGTTGCAGGCCTCCGCCACCGGCGGCCAGGAAGAGAAATTGCCGCCCGTGCCCGGCGGGGCCACCCGGCCGGCTTCCGGGGAAGGCACTTTGCGCGTCAAATTGCCGCCGATTCCGCCGGAAGTGGCGGCCGCCGGCCAGGAGACCCGGGGCGCGGTCACGCCGCCCGGGGCCACGCCGCCTGCCCCGGCCGCGCCGCCCGCCCCGGCGGCGCCGGATACCGCCAAGTCCGCCACCGCCGCGGCACCGGCCGCCGCCAAAACGCCGGCCGGGGAGACCGCCGGCGCCGCGCCCGCCCCGGCGGACGCCGAGGAGGCGAACGCCGATGCCACCCTCCTGGTGGCCGCCCAGGCCGAAAAGCTGGCCGGCAACTACCAGGGGGCCAAGAACATGCTGGAGGGGCTCAAGGACAAGCCGCATCTGGCCAAGGACGTGCGCGAGGAAGCGCTCTACACCTTGGCCGCCCTGGCCTCCGACATGTACAAGGACGACCCGGCCGCCCATTACGACGCCATTTCCGGGGCCTTCCAGGAAGCCATCAACGCCAACACCTCGTCGTATCGGGTGCCGGAGGCCCTGTTGCAGCTCGGCATGCTCAACTTGCGCGTGGGCAACGTCCCCGAGGCCCGGGGTTATTTCAACGTGCTGACCAAGAAGTATCCCTCGGACGCCAACGTGCCGTTGGTCAATTTCTATTGGGGTGAATATTACTTCGATCACGGCAACTACAAGAAGGCCATCGAGGAATATCAACGCCTGATCGAGAAATATCCCGAAAGCAAGCACGTGCGGGACGCGGCCATGGGCTTGGCCAAGACGCTCACCAAGATCGGCCGGTACAAGGAAGCGGCCGAAATCACTGACTACATCGACAAGCGTTGGCCGCGTTACTATGTCGACTATCCGCCGATCTTGCGCATCGAGGGCGATATCGCCTACCGCAGCGGCGACATCAAGACGGCCCGCAACGACTACCTGATGTTTTATAACATCCAGCCGAAGATCAAGGACGCCGATCTGGTCCTGTCCCGGCTCGGGGACATCTATTCCAAGCTCGGCAACAAACCCGCCGCCGTGGATTTCTACAACATGGCCATCAAGGATTATCCGGACTCCGAGGGCGGGCTCATCGCCAAGATGCGGCTGGCCGAGGAGGGCGTGCACGACCAGCCGAGCATCAATGAGATGTTCTCCCTGTTCGGCAAGCCCGCCTACGGCAGCCCGGCCGACATCTACAACAGCATCATCCGCGACCACCCGGACAGCCCGCTGGCCCCGCTGGCCCAGATCAAGCTGGCCATGTGGTATCTCTACCGGCAAAACTATCCGGACAGCCTCAAGGCGGCCTCCCGGTTCCTGGACGCCTATCCCAAGAGCGATCTGGCCCCCCGGGCCGTCGACGTGGCCGTCAACGCCTTCGAGAAGATGGCGGCCGATTTGCTCGCCCGCAAGGACTACCAGCGGTTGGTCGATTCCTGGCACGACAATCCGGTGCTGGCCGCCCACCGAGACAAGCTTTCGGACGCGAGCCGGCTGGGCATGGCCCTGGCCTTTCTGCACACCGGCCATCCCCGGGACGCCCTGGCCGAGGCCCTGCCGTTCATCGGGCCCAAGGAAAGCGACAACGGCAACCTGGCCCTGATGATGGCCCTGTATGTCTACCAGTCCCAGCAGGACTGGAAGGACGTGGTGGACCTGGCCCGCAAGGTCCAATCCTGGCGCTTCGGCCCCACCCAGCGCCGCGACGTGGAATTCGCCGTGGCCCGGGCCCTGGAGAACCTCGGGGACACCAGCCGCAGCGTGCAGCTCTGGAAAAAACTGGCCGGCGACCAGTCCCTGGAGTCCGGCAAACGGTGTTACGCTATGTATTACATGGCCAAGCAGGCCCTGGCCAACAAGCAGTTGGAACAGGCCGAACTCTATGCCGGCGAGGCCGTGGCCATGTTCCGGGAAACCGGCAAGTCGCCGGATCTGCTCAAATCCTCGCTCAACATGCTGGTGGAGACCGCCCAGGGGCTCGGCCAGTATCCCACGGCCCTCAAGTGGGCGACGGCCTATGCCGGCATGTGCCAGAAGGGGGACGACGACTGGTCCTCCAACCGGCTGCGCATCGCCGCCATCCAGCGGGCCATGGGCGACATGGACGGCTGGCGCAAGACCTTGACCGCCATGCGCGACGAGTCCCCCGATTCGCTTTTCGGCAAGATGGCCGCCTCGGATCTGGCCGCCAACGGCCTGCAGGAACGCCTCAACGCCTTGACCCAAACCCAGTAGCCCCTCCCCTTGTCAAGGCCGTGGACGGAAGGGTAGAAGGCGAAACATGCCGTCAATGTCTCCCCGGCCGCACGCCGGGGGAGGAGGCCGCATGGACGATGCTTCGCGTGATGGCGCGTTCGCGACGCGCCAACCCGTGGTGGCCGGGCAGTTCTATCCCGGTCGGGCCGAGGAGCTGCGCCGGCAGGTCGACGCCTTGCTCGGCCACGCCGGACAGCGCGAGTCCCGGCGCACGCTTTTGGCCATGGTGCCCCACGCCGGCTACATGTATTCCGGGCCCGTGGCCGGCCGCACCCTGGGCGAGGCCCATTTGGCCGACCGGATGCTGCTGTTGGGGCCGAATCATACCGGACGCGGCCACCGCTTGGCCGTGTGGCCGTCCGGGGCCTGGGACATTCCCGGGGCCCGGGTGCCGGTGGACGATGTCCTGGCCGGGGCCCTGCTGGCGGCGTCCCCGCGACTGACCCCGGACGCCGAGGCCCATGTGGGCGAACATTCCCTGGAAGTGGAGCTGCCGTTTCTGGTCCGGACCAATCCGGCCTGTCGTATCGTGCCCATCGCCGTGGCCGAGCCGAACCCGGCCGTGCTGCGGGAGGTGGCCGCGGCGGCGGCCGGCGTGCTGCAGGCCCTGCCCGAGCCGGTGTCCGTCGTCGTCAGTTCGGACATGAGCCACTATCTGCCCCAGGAAGTGGCCAAGCGGCAGGATTCCCTGGCCTTGGACCGGATTTTGGCCCTGGACCCGGAGGGACTCTTTACCGTGGTGCGGGAGGCCGGCATCACCATGTGCGGCGTGCTGCCCATGGTGCTCGGCCTGTTCCTGGCCAAGGCCCTGGGCGCGACCGAGGCGGTGCTGGCCGCCTACGCCACCTCGGGCGAGGCCACCGGCGATTATCGGCAGGTCGTGGGCTATGCCGGCGTGCTGGTGCGCGGGGCGCGCTAGCGGCGGCCGGATGTAACGGCAGGGAGCGGAGCGCCGCCCTTGCTACCGTCGCTTCCGCTTCGGCCCGGTTTCTGGCAAGGCGTTGCCCACGCGATGCCGGCCGACCGGGTGGTCCGGGCGGCGGCCATTGCCGGCCATGGGGGCCGGAAGCCAAATCCGTGATGAGGTCCTATGCGAAACCATTCCCCTGTTGTCGTCGTCCCCGGCCGGATGCTGGCCGTGCTGGCCCTGTCCCTGCTGGTCGCCTCCTGCGCCGTGGCCACGCCGCCGCGGCCCCAGATGACGGCCGTGGTCGATCCGGCCACCCTGCCGCACGGCGTGCGCACGCCGGAGTGGGATCTCGGGGCGGTGCGCTACCGCTGGTCCGGCACCGGGCTCAACTACTTCGAGGCCGGGCTGCTGCCGGTGATTTTGATCGTGCACAACCATTCCAACCGGATGCCGGTCATCTACGCCGAGGAATGCCGCGGCCTCGTCGGGCCGGGCAGCGCCCAATATCCGCCCTATGCCGTGCCCCAGGCGGCCGAGGTGGTGTTCGCCTCCACGGCCTACCAGAAGAGCGCCGAGGCGGCCGTGGTCGGCGGGCTGACCGGGGCGGCCCTGGGCGCCGGCCTGGGGGCGCTGATCGGTTCGGGCTTCAACGGCGGCTGGGGCGCCGGACCGGGCGCCCTGATCGGCGCAGGTATCGGCGCCCTGGGCGGGGCGGCCCTGTCCCAGCGGCCGACCATGGACCAGTATCGGGCCAATCTCTATCAGGAGATGGGCACCTATGCCTGGCGGCCCAATCCCATCCCGCCGGGCGCCATCACCCCCGGCTATCTCTACTTCCCCAACACCGTTCCGGTGTCGGCCGTCCAGGTGACGGTGCGCGCCGGCAACCAGGTGCAAAACTACATCGTGCCCGTCGACGAGCTGGTCTGGTAAAAAAACGCGGGCCGGGACGGAAGGCGTTGCTTCCGTCCCGGCCCGCGCGGAGAGCCGGAGTCCGGGGCCGTCTGGAGAAATCAGAGGGCGGACAGGGCCGTTTGCTCGCCGTTGGACAGCAATTGGTCCAGATCGATGAGGATGAGCAGCCGGTCCTCGAGCTTGCCCACACCCTTGATGTATTCGGCATCGATGCCGGCCACCAACGGCGGGGGCGGTTCCACCGTGCCGGACGGAATGCGCAGCACTTCCGAAACCGCGTCCACCACGAAGCCGACGATCAGCGTCGGCAGCTCCACCACGATGATCCGGGTATGACTGTCATGTTCCCGGGCCTCCAGGCCGAAACGCCGCCGCAGGTCCATGATGGGAATGACCTTGCCGCGTAGGTTGATGACCCCCTCCACGAATTCCGGGGCGCGGGGCACCTTGGTGATGGGCATCAGCCGGATGATTTCCTGGACGAGCAGGATGTCGAGGCCGAATTCCTCGTTGGCGATGGTGAAGGTCACCAGCTGGAGGAGGTCGCCGGCCTCGTCGGCCCGGGCCAGGCTGCTTGCGGCGCTCATGCCCGTTCCCCCAGGGCCGCGCGTCCGGGCAGGGCCGTGCGGGTGGTGTGGCCGTCACGCTGCATCTCTTCAATCAGACTCTTGAGCACCTGGGACTGATTGGCCAGTTCTGTCACCGCCTGGGCCGATTGGCGCATGGCGTCGGACGTTTCCGAGGAAATCTGGTTCACGTCCGCGATGCTGCGGTTGATCTCCTCGCTGGCCGAGGATTGCTCCTCCGAGGCCGTGGCGATGGACCGGACCTGGTCGGTGGTGGAATCCACCAGCCCCACGATGCCCCGCAGGGCCTCGCCGGATTCGCTGGCCATGGTGGTGACCTGCTCGATGCTCTCGCCGGCGTGCTGCACGCTCTCGATATTCTTGCGGGTGTTGGTCTGGATGCCCCGGATGGCCTCACCCACTTCCTTGGTGGCGGTCATGGTCTTTTCGGCGAGCTTTCTGACCTCGTCGGCCACTACCGCGAAGCCGCGTCCGGCTTCGCCGGCCCGGGCCGCCTCGATGGCGGCGTTTAGGGCCAGCAGGTTGGTCTGGTCGGCAATGTCCGAAATGACGCCCATGATCTCGCCGATGCCTTCCGCCTGCTGTCCCAGGGTGCTCATGTCCTTGGCCACGTCCATGGCCTCCGTGCGCACCTGCGTGATGCCGGCCACCATCTTGCTGACGAGGGAGGCCCCGTCCTCGGCCTTGCGCTTGGTCTGATCGGCCATGCCGGCGGCATTGGAGGCGTTCTTGGCCACTTCCAGGACCGTGGAGTTCATTTCCTCCATGGAGGTGGCCGTCTCCGTCACCCGGCGGGCCTGCTCCTCGGCGCCGCGGCTGGACTGCTCGATCTGGGCGGACAGCTCCTCCGAGGCCGAGGTGACGATCTCCACCACGTGTTCCAGCTTGTTGGCGGCCTGGAGCATGCCTTCGGCCTTGGCCTGTTCCGCCCGGGACTGGGCCGCTTCGGCCGCGGCCATGGCTTCCTTGGCCTTTTCCGTCTCCAACTTGGCTTCCTCGCCGTTGGCCTTGGCCTCGGCGATTTTGCCCTTGAGGTTCTCGACCATGGTGCTGAGGGCCTTGGCCAGGAGGCCGACCTCGTCTTCCTGGCGGATGTCGAGGTGCTGGTCGAAATCGCCTTCCGCCACCTTCTCCGCGAACAGGGCCGCCTGCTGGATGGGCTTGGTCATGCCGGCCGTGAAGAGCCAGACCAGGCAGATGCCGACCACGGCCACGGCCAGGCCGACGCCGATCTGCCAGACCGTGCTGTCGTGGGCGCGCGCGGCCAGCTTGGCGCTGACGGCCGTGGCATCGGCCATGATGACGTCTTGGGGCACCCGGATGAGCACCGACCAGGGCCGGTCGGTGCGGCCGAGGCTGACGGGGGCGTAGGCCGTTATCTGGCCGGTCTGCTTGTCGATGCCCTCCCAGGCCGTGCCGTGCTGCACGTAGCCGAGCATTTCCTGGGCGTTGGAAAAGAGTTCGCGGATGGGCTTGCCGATGCTCTCGGGCTTGTTGCTGTTGGCCACGACGATGCCCGCGAAGCTGATGATGATGACCTCGCCCTTGCCCTGATAGAGCGCACTATTGACCCGCGTGGCCAGTTCCTGGATAGCGTCGAGACGGAGGTCCGTCCCGGCCACGCCCAGAAACGTGCCGTTTTTTCGATGGGCACGGAGATGGTGGTCAGCCAATGCTGGCGGCCCTGTACCAGATAGGGAAACGGGTCCAGCACGCTTTCCTTGCCGGTTTCTTTGGGACCCAGATAAAAGCCGCCCTTCCGGATGCCGTTGGCGTAGCTGTCCCGGCTTTCATAGGCCACGATGGCCTGCTTGGCGATTTTGCCCGAGCTGTTGCGATTCCAGTACGGAATGAAGCGTCCGGTTTCGTCGTAGCCGTCGGCCGTTTTGCCGGCGAAGGCGGTGTCGCGGCTGTCCAGAGCGTTCGGTTCCCAGACCGTATAGGCGCCGAGATACCGAGGGTTGTTTTTGAGGACGGCCACTAAAATGGCGTTGAGTTCCTGACGGAGGTCGCCGCCAGTGTCCTGGCGGGTACCCTGGAGCACCTCGAAAGTTTTGGCCAGGGTGCGTGCCGTGTCGAGATTGTCTTGGAGGACGCTTTGGAGAATGGCGGCCTGACTGGAAGCGAGGGCGTGAAGATGTTGCAGGGCAACTTTTTTGAGAATTTCATTGATATTTTGCGATACGAGCGTTGTTGCCTTGTTGAAATTGACTATACTATAAATAATGAGAATAGTTGAGGAGACAAGAAGACACAAGCCAGACATGATGGCAAATTTTTGTTTGATAGAGTGGATTTTCATAATACATTTTACTCCATACTTTAAGGTTGTCTGCCTTGGTTTGACAATGCACGTTGAAAATGTAGAGATATGTTGGGAAAAATATCTCTTTCTAATTATGAATTACAAAAAGGAGTATGCAGTGTTCTTTTTATATAGAAAAAAAACTTTATATGTAAATATTAAATTATAATAGAAACTACATTTATGCGTAAGAAAAAATGCAGTAGCGCAAAAAAGTATCAGAAAAATACGCAATTGTACTTTATAAAAAATATAGTTTAATTGAACTACATCAAAGATATTGGTATTTTCTTTTTTTGATTCGAGAGTAAAACCTATTGACAGTGAAATATTTTCTAAATTATAAAAAAATTCTATAAATAGTATATTTATAATAAAGAAAATAGAGGCAACGTAAGATTAGAAAAAGTTTTATCCTTCCCGGTTTTGAGTTACTAGTCCGGTTTTTTGATTTTTTTCAAACCAAATAAGTATCAGAAAAACAATTTTGTGAGGAAATTGGGAGGGAAATCCGTGGCTATCGGGCGCCCGACAAAAAAAAGATATTTCTCTTCAGGAGAAAAATTGCTTGATGCACTCAAACTGAGCGGGTTGACGTGGGGAAGCAACACGATGTTGGAAAACCATATCTCTAACAATAAAAGATGGTTACAACTCCACTTGCCCAAAAGCTCCAACACGCTCGTCGAGGATATCAAGCATGGCATACCGCAGGACCGGTTGTTTGGTTATGCAAAATTCTTCGGGATTGATCCTCGGTATTTTGTCGATGATACAATCCCGGCGCATGCAAAAGAATTTGAGTATGAGATCCTGCAAAAGAAATATAAGTTGGCTGAGAATATACCCCTTCCCTGTTTTGGGAGAGGATAAGAAGTTCTATAGTTCTTTCCATGAACAAAATGGCAAAAATAAAAGCGCAAAACTGTATAATCACATAAAGGGTGTGTACATTGTCTATCTGAAAGAAGTGGCTAACAACAGCATCGTGAAGTGCGCCACCAAGGTCTATGACGTTGACAATATCTTTTTATTAGTCAGCGGTTTCCTCAAATACTATAACGTCGATACATACGTCTATGGCATCATATTCAAATGGTCGACATTTATTCATATCAATTATTACACCCAGGATTGCGCCGTCGTCGGCTATATGATCGCCCAGGACCCTACCTGTTCCGCGTCCATTTTGTATGGAAAACCCATGA
>Ga0268359_12722_pt1 | contig 21553 bp, 19 predicted proteins | sample BioMet11_FD_194416 | JGI IMG/M metagenome (GOLD analysis project Ga0268359, IMG submission 194416) | Sewage microbial communities from Oakland, California, United States - Biofuel 11 (PacBio Assembly) | ecosystem: Engineered > Wastewater > Sewage > Unclassified | place: USA: California | collected...
GCCCTGCGGACGGGGGCCGACGCCCCGTCGGCCTTTTCCGTTTCTGGCTGTCCGGCGGCTGCCTGCGGCCAGATATTTTCGGCCACATCAAAGGAGGTGACCAACGCCCCCTGCACGGCGTGCAGCACGGCGGAAAACAGCGCCGATTCGTCCCTGAAGCGCACCTCTGACTTGGCCGGGTGCACGTTCACGTCGACCTCGGCCGGGTCCATCTCGACAAACAGGGCCACCTGCGGAAAGTCCCGGCTGGTCATGCGGCCCTTGTAGGCCTCGCGCACGGCGGCCATCAGGCGCTTGTCCGTAACCGAACGCCCGTTGACGTAAAACAGCATGCGGTCGCCGCGCGGCTGGCTCACGTTGGGCAGGGCGGCAAGCCCCCGCGCGCGGATGCCGTGCCGGGTCGCGTCAAAGGGGCGCAAGGCGTCCACAATAAGCTTGGGCCAAAGCACGGCCAGGCGTTCGGCCAGGCTCTGCCCCGGCAAAAAACGCAAGGCCTCGCGTTCGCCCGCGCTGAGGCTCAACCCTACAGCGGGCCGGGCCAGGGCCAGCCGCGCCAGCCAGTCCTGCGCGCGTTTGAACTCGGTGGAGGGGGTCTTTAAAAATTTCAAGCGTGCTGGTATGTTGGAAAAAAGGTCGCGCACTTCCACCCGCGTGCCCCGGTGCAGGGCGGCAGGAGCCGAAACCCTCAGCACGCCGTGCTCCACTTCAACCTTGTGGGCCTGCGACTGTCCGTCGGGGCCGGTCACGGCCGAGGTAATGGAAAAACGCGAGACAGAGGCAATGCTTGGCAGCGCCTCGCCCCTGAAGCCGTACGAGCTGATGTGCTCAAGATCTGCCAGACTGGCGATTTTGCTTGTAGCGTGACGGGTCACAGCCAGCTCAAGGTCGTCCGCAGCAATGCCGCAGCCGTCGTCCTGTACACTGATCAGGCTCTGACCGCCATTTTCGAGGCAAACATCAATCTGCGCGGCGTCGGCGTCAAGGCTGTTTTCCACCAGTTCCTTGAGCACGCTGGCAGGGCGCTCTACCACTTCGCCAGCGGCGATCTGGTTGCGCAACTCAGGCGGGAGCAAACGTATATGACGGTGTTTTTCAGACATGCCCGCAGTGTATTCGGCTGCGCTCAGCAAGGCAAGCGGCCCTGCCTGCGCCGCATGCGCGCCTGCGCGTGGCGAACAAATTCCGGCTGCGGGGCTTGCCTCGGCGCACGCTGTGCTTATGTATGTAAGGCGAGGCTGCGAATGCGCGCCGCCAAACTTCTGGCAGCGCGTAAAGCCCACAGGGAGGTTTTTATGCAAAGCAACACCATGAAAGCCATTGCCGAGCCCCTGCGCGGCACTCCCGTGCCCACAGGTTACGACCCGGAAATGCTCTATGTAGAATGCGCACGCTGCGGCTCCCCCGTCATGTGGGAGCAGGGCAAGGCCACACATATTCTCCATATGGCCGGTATCGATCCCCTTGAGCTCGATTCGTCCTGCATGCTGGTTACAGACGGCTGCCCCATGTGCAGCGGCAAAGACCAGTACACGGTACAGATATTCCGGGTCAGCGGCGAAGCCAAGACGCGCCGACCCCCATTTTTCGGCAACGCGTAGTAGCCAGCGCGGGTCTACCCCGCCCGCGTACACCCCAGCAAAAGGCCGCCGGTTCATGTGCCCGGCGGCCTTTTTGCGTCTTGGACCATGCGCGCGTCGGCATCGTCTCAGCCTTTCAGCCCCGGACATTCAGTATCCGGGGTTTTTTATTTACCGCCCGGCCCCCTGCAACAACAAACAACATTTACAGGCACAATAAAAAATAAACATTGGTTGATTAACCAATATATCTACAGCCTGCTTGACGATATCTCTCACCAGGAGCATAACACAAAGCAACAAACTTGAAACAAAATTAACACTCAACCGTCACGCCGGAGCCACCATGTTGCCAGCAGAACGCCGCAGAGAAATGGCCCGCCTCATTAAAAACAAGGGCGCGGTCAACACGCGCGAACTGGCCGAAGCGCTGGGCATTTCGACCATGACGGTCAGGCGCGACCTCAAGGTGCTTGAAGAGCGCAACCAGCTTGAGCTTACCTGGGGCGGCGCTGTACCCCTCAACTTTGAGGCCAACGACATCCCCCGCGCCCGCAAGGCCGTGTCCATGCTTGACGCCAAGCTGGCCATCGCCCGCGCTGCCAGCCTGTATATTAAAAACGAAGACTTCATCGCCCTGGATGCGGGCACCACCAGCCTTGAGCTGGCCCGTCTGCTCCCGACCCTGCCGCTTACCAGCCTTGGAGTGGTTACCCCTGACCTTGAAATTGCACTGCTGCTTTCCGGCTGCGAGCATATTTCGGTTTTCCTTTCGGGCGGGCTCATCGACCCGGTCAGCCGCGCCTGCAACGACAGCGACGCCGTGGCCTATCTGCGCGGGCTGCGTCTCACCATGGCCTTTGTGGGCACCAATGTATGGGATATCCACCACGGCGTAACCACCAGCACCCCGGCCAAGACGCACTACAAGCGCCAGCTCATGGCCAGCGCCGACAAAACCTTTTTGCTGGCTGACTCATCCAAATACGCCAAATTCAGCCCATGGCTGGTGGCCGAACTGCAACGCTTTGACCACATCATCACCGACGGCGGCCTGCCCGCTGAAGCCCAGGCCGCCCTGAACGACGCAGGCGCGCGCCTGTGCGTTGCAAACTAGACCGTCACAACTACCGGAAGGTTACCGTATGATCATAGCCGTTATTGCCGACGATTTTACAGGTGCGAACGACAATGGCGCGCTGCTTGCCGCCAAGGGCTTTTCCAGCGCCACATGCCTGGGCCTTGCCCACTGGAACCCCAGGGAGTTTACGCAGTGCGACGCCGTTTGCCTCAATGCCGAAAGCCGCCTGCTGCACCGCCAGGAAGCCTGGAAGGCCGTGTACGACGCCGTGCGGGCGTTTAATCTTGAAAAACCGGCCCTTGTCTCCAAACGCATAGATTCCACCCTGCGCGGCAATGTGGGGGCGGAGCTTGAAGCCGTGATCAAGGCCATGGACGACAGCCACGGCCACAACGAAACCCTTGCGGTGATGGTATCGTCCTACCCGCATTCGGGCCGCATCTGCGTGGGCGGCTACCAGATTGTACATGGCGTGCCGCTGGAGCGCTCGCCCATTGCCAAGGACGCTGCCACCCCCGTGCACCACACCGCCGTGCTCAAAATCATCGCCGACCAGACCTCGCTGCCCTGCGGCTTTGTGTCACTGGAAAAGGTGCTCGCAGGCCCCGCCGCCGTGCGCGAGGCCATTGAGGCCGCACGCGCCAGGGGCTGCCGCGCCGTGGTCTGCGACGCCGTGTCCGACGACGATATTGCCGTTATCGCCCAGTCGCTGGCCGATGCGCCCTATCCGCTGGTATCGCTCGATCCCGGTCCGTTTACCGCCGAGCTTGCTGCCGCGCGCATCAAGGCCCCGCGCGCGGAGTTTGAAAACCGCATTTTCCTGACCGTGGGCAGCACCAGCGAGCTCACCCGCGTGCAGATGGAGGCCCTGCGCCTCGCCCACCCCTGCCACATCGTGCCCATGGACGTGCGCAAGGTGCTGGCGGGCGAGGCGGAATCGCAAGCCGAGTGCCGCCGCGTGCTGGACGCCGTATTTGCCGCGCCCGAAGACACCAAGGTTCTTGGCGTATGCACCGCCACCAGCAAGGAAGACGTTTTTTCCATGCAGGAGATGTCGCAGCGCCTCGGCATTGCGCCGAGCGAAATTTCGCGCCGCTATCAACATGGCCCTGGCCCAGGTGGCCCAGGAAACCCTGCAAAACGACAACCTGCGCATCGGCGGCCTGTACACCTCGGGCGGCGAGGTTACGGTTTCGGTCATGCGCAAGCTCAAGGCGGGCGGGTTTTCCGTGCGGGTCATGGTGCTGCCCCTTGCCGTTTACGGCCACATTATCGGCGGCGAGCACCCCGACCTGCCCATGATCACCAAGGGCGGCTTTGTGGGCGACAAGGACAGCCTTGTGGAATGCGTGGAATACCTGTTCACCAAAATTTCAACCCGCAAACGGCCTGTCTAGACCGCAGCATTGCAAATCAACCTGCTTAAATACAAGGATTTTATAGATGAAACCCCTGATTTGCGCCCCCATGGGCGACCCCGCTGGCGTGGGACCGGAAATTCTGGCCGCCTCGCTGGCGGACCCTGCCGTTGCCGACATGGCCACGGTGCTGGTGGTGGGCAATACCGAAATCATGCGCCGGGCAGCCGACATCATGAAGGTCAACCTCGACTTCAACGAGGTGGACGCCAACCTCAACGGCTGGCACGAGGGCGCGGCCAACATCATCAGTCTGGACAACGTGGACATGACCAGCTTTGCCTACGGCAAGGTGCAGGCCCAGTGCGGCAAAGCGGCCTTTGAGTACATCAAGACCTCCATAGAGCTGACCATGGCGGGCAAAACGGCGGCAGTGGCCACCACGCCCATCAACAAGGAATCGCTCAAGGCGGGCGGCGTGCCCTACATTGGTCACACCGAAATATTTGGCGACCTGACCGGCACAAAAGATCCCCTGACCATGTTTCAGGTGCACAACCTGCGCGTGTTCTTTCTCACCCGCCACCTCTCGCTCATCGACGCCTGCCGCGCCGTAAAAAAGGAACGCGTGCTCGACTACATCAGCCGCTGCACCAGCGCCCTCAAGCTGCTTGGGCTAAAAAACCCCAGCATGGTGGTGGCGGGCCTCAACCCCCACTGCGGCGAACACGGCCTGTTTGGCAACGAGGAAGATGCCGAGGTCGTCCCGGCCATTGAAGAAGCCCGCCGCCAGGGCTTGAATGTTTTCGGCCCCAACCCGGCGGATTCCGTTTTTCATTTTGCCCTCAAGGGAGCCTGGGACGCCGTGCTTTCGCTCTACCACGACCAGGGGCACATAGCGACCAAGATGGTGGACTTTGAGCGCACCATCTCGCTTACGCTGGGCATGCCCATTTTGCGTACCTCGGTGGACCACGGCACGGCCTTTGACATTGCCGGCACAGGCAAGGTCAGCCCTGTCAGCATGGTGGAGGCCATACGTCTGGCTGCGGAATACGCCCCCAATTTCAAAAGGGCCTGATTTCAGGGCAGAGGATGTGATTTGCGCACAGCAGCCGGAGGGTGAGCAGAGCAAATAAAAGAACCTACCGTCGCACCGTCAACCATTCCCCCAACCCTTACCGGCGCGGGCAAACCCCCACCGTACCGCAACCACATCCACGGAGGTTGAGATGACTGCCGTCCAATCGTTCGGCATCGGCTATTCAATGACCATGCTGTGCATTTCCATCGCCATTGTCATTGTGCTGTGCATTTGCTTCAAAATACACGCCTTTGTTTCCCTGACTGCGGCCAGCCTGTTTCTGGCGCTGACGCACAACATGGAACTGGCCAAGATTGTCATGGCCTTTGAAGGCGGCCTTGGCAAAACCCTGGGTTTTCTTGCGCCCATCCTGGCCCTCGGGGCCATACTTGGCAAACTGATGGAAGTCTCCGGCGCGGCAGAACGGCTGGCGCGGACGCTCATCAACATCCTCGGCCAGTCAAAAGCGCACTGGGCCATGATGGTTGTGGGCTATATCTGCGGCATCCCGGTTTTTCTGCAGGTGGGCATCATCCTACTGACGCCGCTCATGTTCTCCATCGTCAAGGAATCCAAGCTGCCCCTCATTCAGGTAGGTATGGCCCTTGTGGTGGCCCTGACCACGGTGCACTGCATCGTGCCGCCGCACCCGGCCGCCATGGCCGTTACCGACCTGCTCAAGGCTGACGTGGGCAAGGTTATCTTTTTTGGTCTGCTGGTGGGCCTGCCCGCCGCCAGCCTCGCCGGCCCAATCTACGGCAAGTTTATTGCCAAGCGCCTGCCCGCCGTGCCCCTTACCGGCGTGTACGCCAATACCGAGCCGCGCAAGGAAGCCGAGCTGCCCCCCTTTGGCAGCTCGCTGGTCGTCATGCTGCTGCCCCTGCTGCTCATGATCGCCAAGACAGTGGTTGAGCTGACCATCGACAAGCATAACCCGCCCGCGTACATGCCCTATGTCAACTTTGTGGGCACGCCCATGATCGCCCTGTTCATCTCCGCCGTGGTGGCCTACGTGGTTTTTGGTCTTAAGCGGGGCTTCAGCTGGGATCAGCTGGGTCGCTTCAGCGAGCAGGGCATGGCCCCGCTGGCCTCCATCATGCTTGTTATCGGCGCGGCCGGCGCGCTTAACCAGATTATCACCGACAGCGGCGTGGGCATTGTGCTCAAGCAGGTGCTCACCAGCATCCACATCAGCCCCCTCATCCTGGCATGGATCATCGCCATTGCCCTGCGCTTTGCCCTGGGCAGCGCCACCGTGTCCATGATGACCGCCGCCGGGCTTATCCTGCCCGTGCTCAGCAGCAACCCCGGCATTGACCCGGCCCTCATGGCCATTGTCATCGGCGCGGGCGCAACGGGCGCTTCGCACGTGACCGACTCCGGCTTCTGGTTTGTCAAGGAATCCCTTGGCATACCCATGGGTTCCATGTACGCGACCTATACGGCGGGCACGACCATTGCGGCCGTGCTGGGCCTTATCGGCACGCTGCTGCTCTCCATGTTTCTGTAATGAGCAAAGCGCCGGGGTCTGGTATTTCGCAGGCCCCGGCGCTATCATGGAACACGTAGTCTCTCTGCCACCGCAAGCCCACCATCAAGGAACCAGCAATGAAGATCGTCATCGCTCCAGACTCGTACAAGGAATGCCTGTCGGCCCTGCAAGTGGCCGCTTCCATCGAATCCGGCTTCCGCGAGGTTTTTCCTGACGCGGTCTACGTCAAGGTTCCTGTGGCCGACGGCGGCGAGGGCACGGTGGAAGCCATGGTCGAAGCCACGGCTGGCCGCCGTGTTTCCGCGACAGTGCGCGGGCCCCTGGGCAACCCGGTGGAGGCTGTTTACGGTCTGACCGGCGACGGCGCAACCGCCGTCATCGAAATGGCCGCCGCAAGCGGTCTGGGGCTTGTGCCGCCGCAAAAGCGCAACCCCCTCAACACCACAAGCTACGGCACAGGGCAGCTCATACGCTCGGCGCTGGACGCCGGAGCGCGCAAATTTATTCTGGGCATTGGCGGCAGCGCCACCAATGAGGGCGGGGCAGGCATGCTTCAGGCCCTGGGCGTGCGCCTGCTGGACGAAACCGGGCACGAAATCGAACCCACCGGCCTTGGGCTCGGCAGGCTGGCGCGCATCGACATGTCGGCCTTTGACGCCCGCCTTGCCGACTGCACCATTGACGTGGCCTGCGATGTGGATAACCCCCTGTGCGGTCCGCGCGGCGCGTCGGCCATTTTTGGCCCGCAAAAAGGCGCCGACCCGGAGATGGTGCGGCAGCTCGACGGATATTTGCAAAATTTTGCGGCCATTGCGCGCCGCGATCTTGGCGTGGATATGGCCGACCTGCCCGGCGCGGGCGCGGCCGGAGGCATGGGCGCGGCCATGTACGCTTTTTTGAAGGGGCGGCTGCGCCCCGGCAGCGAAATCGTTACCGAAGCTGTGGGTCTGGACGCGCATGTGCGCGATGCCGATATCGTCGTCACCGGCGAGGGCCGCATTGACGGCCAGACGGCCTTTGGCAAAACCCCCGTGGGCGTGGCCCGCGTGGCCAAGCGTCACAACAAGCCTGTTATCGCCATCGGCGGCTCGCTGCGCAACGACGTGGACGCCGTGTTTGCCCACGGCATAGATGCCGTTTCAAGCGTGCTGTACCGTCCTTGCACAATTGACGAGGCCCTCACCGAGGGCAACGAAAACCTGCGCATGGCCGCGCGCAACATTGCCGCCATACTTGCCATGGGTCTTGAGCTTGGCGCAAATGGCGCGGGTAAATAACAGCATGTTTACCGACTACCGCCAGAGCTGGCGCACGCACCCCGGCTTTAACATTCTCTTTGTCTGCGCCATGGCGGCAGCCTGGGGCATCTACGCCGTGCTGTACGCCGCAGCCCTGCCATGGGCCTCGCAGCAGGCCAATGTGCTGGTTTTTGTGGTGGCGGCCCTGTGCCTCATATTCATCTTTGTCACCCCGCGTTACGGCTTCAAACCCACGGCGGTGCACTACGCCATCATGGCGGCGACATTGCTGCCGTCGTTGCCCAATGGGCAGGAAATCATCCGGCAGAGCGGCCTGCTCTTCTGATTTGCGCCGCCCGCATCTGGCGCTGACAAAATGCAAAAACGGCCACACAGTAACGTGCGGCCGTTTTTATCATTACACGCCTGCGGCGGCTGAGCCACGCAAGCGTTCAACGCATGCTTACGCCTTTTTGGCGCGCAGGCCCGCGAAAGCCAGAATCACGCCCAGGGCGATGCCCAGCGCCGCCGCAAACAGCACCTGAAAGTGCGCGGGCAGCATAAAGGTGATGGTGTGCGCGGGTATCCAGAAAAAGGGAATGGTCTTTTTGAGCACAAAGCTCCACATGGAGTTCCAGTCGATGGCGCGGAACAGCGAAGCCATGTCGGGCATGGTGCAGAGGCCGCCGAGCGTGCCGCCGGTGGCCGCGATGTGCAGATCGGTGAGCTTGTGGGAGATCATCAGCACCGGGGCAAACAGCACGTTGATGAGCACGCTGATGGAAAAAGACATGAGCAGCTTGGCGCCAAAGCTTGTCGGTGCGCCCGAGAGCAGGCCCATCTCGTTGAGCAGCTTGAACGTACCCGCGCCGTAAACGGTAAAGGCAATCTTGATGCCGATGCCGAGAAAGCCCCAGATGACGGCCTTGGGCAAAATGCCGAAGCCCGGCCTGTTATAGCCGCCCGTGGTGATGCGCAGTGCAATGCACTCGCCAAGCGTCGCCAAAATGGCAAATTTGAGAAAAACTCATGCCAAAAGGATACTGGGCGGTCAGGCTGATAAAACCCTCAAGCGCTCCGGGCCCAAACCCCAGCCATCCGAACGCCGCCACCACAAACGCCAAAAACCACCAAATCCTTTTGCCGCATACCCTCTCTCCGTATTCTCTTTGACGCTCAGGGGCTGTTGACTCTATGAGAAATTTTGTTTCCTGCCAAGGAAGGGAACCTTTTTATGAAAGGCGTGTACTACGTTGGGTACTCAACTGTAATAAAAAGGCGTCCTGACGCAAGCAGGGGCAAATGAGCCATAGAGTGAACAGGCCATCGTCGGTTGGTCCCGCGCTGCGCGTTGCCGCCTGCAGCTGGGAAGGATCAGCCATGGCCGCGCAAGCGCGCGGCCAGTCGCATCAGCCGTCAGACGGAGGGGGGAAACCGTCAATACCGGCTGCCGCATACTAGTGGCATTTTGGCTCCGCGTAAACACCCGGCATGCACAAACTTGCGAGCACGAGGGGGAATCAGGCAAAATCAGGCGCTGGGCCAACGCACAGGGCGGATTTCGGGGCTGTCCTCCTGCAGCGAGCCTTGCGGCCCCGCCTCGGCATAAGCCTCTACCGCCTGCGGCTTGAGGCCGCCGGTAAGCGCAGCCTGCCTGAGCACCTCGCGCGTGCGCGCAAACAGGTTGCTGAGAATGGAATTGGAAACCAGCATGCCGCTGCGGGTCAGCCGCATATAGCCCTGCCGGATGCGTATGAGGGAGTTTTCGTGCAGGGCCTGCACCAGGCGCTGATGGTCGCGCACAAAGTCGCGCCCGGTCATTTCGCGGTATTCCTTGATGCGCAGCCCGCGCGCCGTGCGCAGACGCAGCATGAGCAGCTCAAGCACGCGCGTTTCGGGCGTGAGCTCTTCCACCTCTTGCCCTAGCTTGCCCTCGCGCGTGCGCGCATTCCAGGCGGCCTGACTTGAGGGGTTGGTCCAGCGGCGGTTGTTGATGGTGGACGTGGCCGAGGGGCCTATGCCCAGATAATCCTGCCCTTCCCAGTAGCCCATGTTGTGGCGGCACTGAAAACCCATACGGGCGAAGTTGGAAATTTCATAGTGCAGATAGCCCTGCTGCTCAAGCATGGCCGCGCCTTCCATAAACATGATGTTCTGGTCGCGCTCCGGCGGCAGCGTGAGGCGGCCCTTCCTCCACATCCAGCTCGATGGGGGTGCCCGGCTCAAGCGTCAGCCCGTAAGCGGAAATATGGTCGGGCGCCATGCGTATGACATCCTTGAGCGTCTGCAGCCACTGGCGCACGCTCTGCCCCGGCAGGCCCCACATAAGGTCAAGGTTTATGTTGGCGCAGCCCGCCTCGCGCGCCAGAAAGGCCACATGCAGGCTGTCCTGCGCCTTGTGCGGACGGCCCAGCAGACGCAACATGCCCTCGTCCATGCTCTGCACGCCGATGGAGAGCCTGTTGATGCCCGCATCCAGATACTGGGCCGCGCGGTGGCCGCCGCGCAGCGATTCCGGGTTGGCTTCAAGGGTTACCTCGGCTTTGGACGCGAGCTTAAAATACTTGCTTATGCGCTCCATGGTCAGGCCGATGATGCGCGGCGAGAGCAGGCTGGGCGTGCCCCCGCCAAAAAACACGGTCTGCACCTCGCTGCCGCCAAGCTCATCGCCCCAATGAGCCAGCTCGAGAAACATGGTGTCCACATAGTCGCGCACAGCCGGAGAGGAGGCCGCATCCACGCCGCGTCCCAGCGGGATGGAATGAAAGGCGCAGTACCGGCAGCGCGTGGAGCAAAATGGAACATGAACGTACAAAAAGCATAGGACAGTCCTGTGAGTGACAAAAAACGACGCCCCGATAAGCCCGTAACACCCCGCGAAACAATGAAAAAGCAGAAGCCAACAAGCAGGCAACAATCCAGCTCAAAGTATTGCAAGGAATATGCCCGTATCCGCCTGCCTGCCTGAAATTCCGCCTGCGGGCGGCTGGCCGCCCTTGGCAAAACGGCCATGCCGAAGTATATTCACCTATTGGAACGCGGCGCAAGCGTCAGGCAACAGCCCATCACCCGCCACAGAACCCATGCGCCGCGCTGGCACCGCACCAGAGCACTTTCAGCTTTGAAACGCTGCTTCATGCGGCAGCCGTTTAGAAGCGGCATTACGGATGAAGACAGCTCCGCTATTTATTTGCGCTGTAAGCGCCGGAACGTGCGTGCCTTAAACGGTGAGAATGACACATTCTCAACGTTAATCTGCTCTAGGAGAAACGCAACTCTATGGATATACGCTTTCAGAATCTTGGGACGGAACAATGGAAGGGAGATATTTTGCTGGCTCCCGCCTGCCAGGGCGAGGCCCTGCTTGACCAGTTCCCCGAGCTGGACAAGGTCGCTCCATGGCTGGTCATAGCCCCTGCCCTGCGCGACTTCAAGGGCAAACAGGGCGAGCTGGCCCTGCTGCACGGTCACCCCGACCTTGCCGTGCCCCGCGTGCTGGCCGTGGGCCTTGGCCCACGTGAAAAAGTAACCACCGACATCATCCGCAAGGCCGTGGCTGCGGCGGTACAGCTGTGCCGCAAGCAGGGCTATACCTCCATGGTGCTGCCCGAACCGGCGCTGGCAAGGCTGCCAGGGGGCCGCGAGCGGCTGGTCGAAGAATGCGTATGCTCCGCGCTGCTGGCCCTTTACAGCTTTACGACCCTTAAAAAGGCCGACGCCGACGAGCTCCCCGCCCCGCAATGGCTGGCCGTGGCCTTTGACGGGCAGGAAGTGCCCGACGCCGCCCACGCCGCCGCCCGCAGGGGCGAAAACGCCGCCTGGGCCGTCAGCCTTGCCCGCGACCTGGCCACCACCCCTTCCAATCTGCTCTACCCTGACCTGCTGGCCCAGAAGGCCCAGGAGCTGGCGCGCGAAAAAGGCTTGCCTGCACCGTGCTTGACGAGACCGAGCTGGAAAAGAAGGCATGGGCTGCCTGATGGCCGTGGGCCAGGGCTCGGGCCGTCCGCCCCGGCTCATCGTGCTTGAGCACGCCCCGCAAGGGCACGAGCAGGATAAACCCCTGGTGCTGGTCGGCAAGGGCATCACCTTTGACTCGGGCGGCATCAGCCTCAAGCCCGCCGCCAACATGCACCAGATGAAGGCCGACATGACCGGCGCGGCCACGGTGCTGGCCACGGTGGCCGCCCTTGCGCAGGAGGACGCGCCCCGCCGCGTGGTGGGGCTGCTGGCCTGCGCCGAAAACATGCCGGGAGGCCGCGCCGTGCGCCCCGGTGATGTGGTGCGCGCAGCCAACGGCGACACGGTTGAAATTCAGAATACCGACGCGGAAGGCCGCCTTGCCCTGTGCGATGCGCTGGCCTATGCCCAGAAAAACTGGGTCCCCGCCGCGGTGATCGACATAGCCCACGCTCACCGGGGCCTGCGCAGTTGCCCTGGGAACCCAGCTGGCGGGCCTGTTCAGCGACGACGCCGACCTTGCCGAGCGCATACGCGCGGCTGGCGGCGCTTGCGGCGAAGAATACTGGCCCCTGCCCCTGTGGAAGCCCTATACGGAAAATCTCAAAAGCGAAGTAGCCGACATCTGCCACATGGGCCCACGCGAAGGCGGCGCCATCAATGCCGCGCTCTTTTTGCAACACTTTATTCAGGAGGGCGTGCGCTGGGCGCATCTGGACATAGCTGGCGTAGACTGGGCCGCCAAGGCCACGCCGCTTGTTCCGGTCGGTCCCACGGCCTTTGGCGCGCGTACGCTGCTCGATCTCGCCAGGGGAGGCGTGTAATGAAGGTATTTCTCATCGGAGCCGGTCCCGGCGATCCGGGCCTGTTGACCCTCAAGGGGCGCGATGCCCTGGCCGCCGCCGATGTGGTGGTGTACGACGCCCTGGCCAACGACAGCCTGCTTTGCCACGCCCGCTCCGACGCGGAAAAAATCTACGTTGGCAAGGTGGCGGGCAACCACGCCCTGCCGCAGGACCAGATCAACGCCCTGCTGGTGCGCAAGGCCAAGGAAGGCAAGATAGTGGCCCGCCTCAAGGGCGGCGACCCTTACATCTTTGGTCGCGGCGGCGAAGAGGCCGAAGAGCTTGTTGCCGCTGGCGTGCCTTTTGAAGAAGTGCCGGGCATAAGCAGCACCATCGCCGCTCCGGCTTACGCGGGCATTCCCGTTACGCACAGGGATTTTTCCTCCTCGGTGACCATCATCACCGGGCACGAAAACCCCAACAAGCCCGGCTCTGTGCACAACTGGCGCGCCCTGGCAGCCAGCGCCTCCACCCTGGTTTTTGTCATGGGCATGAAAAACCTGCCCGACATCGCCCGCAATCTGCTTGAAGCTGGCATGGACCCGCAAACTCCCGCCGCGCTTATCTATCGCGGCACCACGCCCTACCAGCGCAGTCTGGTGGACACGCTGGCGCGCCTGCCGCAGGCGGCGGTGGACGCCAAGTTTACCAACCCTTCGGTTATTCTGGTGGGCAAGGTGGCAGGCCTGCGCGACACTCTTGGCTGGTTTGAAAAAAAGCCGCTGTACAGCCGCAGCGTGGTTGTGACCCGCGCCCGCGAGCAAGCCAGCGGTCTGGCGCAAAGCCTTGTGGATCTGGGGGCCGAGGTCATCCAGTGCCCCACCATTGAAATCAGCCCGCTGGCCGACTATGCCGAGCTTGACGCGGCGCTGACCAATCTGGCCTCATACGGCTGGGTAATCTTTACCTCGGTCAACGGCGTAAAGCACTTCTGGCTGCGTCTGGCCAAGGCGGGCAAGGACAGCCGCGCCCTTGGCCAGTGCAAGGTTGCGGCCATCGGCCCCGCCACGGCGGACGCTCTCGCAGAGCGCGGCATCACCCCCGACTTTATCCCCGAGCGCTACGTGGCCGAGGGCGTACTTGAAGGCCTGCTGGCCCTTGAGGGCGGCAACGTGGCTGGCAAGCGCTTTTTGCTGCCCCGCGCCGCCAAGGCCCGCGAAGTGCTGCCCGACGAGCTGCGCAAGGCGGGCGCTGTAGTGGACGTTATTGCCGCGTACGAAACCGTGCCCGCCGCCCACAAAAAGGACGAGGTACTTGAGCGCATCAACGCAGGCACACTGAGCTGCGTGACCTTTGGCTCTTCGTCCACGGTGGAAAACTTCCTCGAGCTTATCCCTGCGGCGACTCTTAAGGCCCACCCGGAAGTCAAGCTGGCGGCCATTGGCCCTGTCACAGCAAAAACACTGCAAAAGCATGGCCTTACATGCAACATCATGCCCATGGATTATACCATTCCGGCACTGGTGGACGCCCTGAAAACGTACTTTGCGAGATAATCAATGCCCCTGAAAATTGCCATTCTGGCCTCCGGCAGCGGCACAAACGCCCAGGCCATGATCGACAAGGCCGCCCAGGGCGTGCTTGACGTCAGCATTGCCCTGATCGTCTGCAACCGGCCCGGCGCGGGCGTTGTTGCCCGTGCGGAAAAGGCGGGCATTCCCTGCCTGGTGCTGGATCACAAGACCTTTGCCGACCGCGAGAGCTTTGACGCCCGCATGGTTGAGGCTCTGCGCGAGGTCGGGGCCGAGCTGGTGGTGCTGGCGGGCTACATGCGCCTGCTGACGCCCGTGTTTCTTGAGGCTTTTGCGGGCAGGGTCATCAACATTCACCCCGCGCTGCTGCCGAGCTTTCCCGGCGTGCACGGCGGCGCGGATGCCGTAAACTATGGCGTCAAGGTATCAGGCTGCACCGTGCACTTTGTGGAAGAAAAGGTCGATAGCGGCCCGGTGCTTATTCAGGCTGTTGTGCCGGTCAACGCGGGCGAAAGCGCTGACGAACTCATGAGCCGCATCCATGTTATGGAGCACCGCATCTATCCCCAGGCCGTACAATGGCTGGCGCAGGGGCGCATCGCAGTACAGGCGCGGCAGGTGCACCTCAAGCCTGCCAGCACCCCCCGCGCACCGCGAGACGGCGACTGGCTGGTGTGGCCGCCGCTTGAGCAGGGCTTCTGACCCCTGGCGTACATACCGCAAATTATGGAGAGACCCCACAAGGGGTCTCTTTTTTGTCACGCCAACCCACCCGGCGAATGCAAAGACTTGGAACCCAGGTGCCGCAAAAAAATAAGGCCAGGCCAGTAAAAAGAGTTTTGTAACCGGCCAAGCTTCTGCCTTCGACCAGGTTTGCTGAACAGTTACAGTGGGATGGCGTGCCGTATTTCCGCGCCAGCAGCCAATCTCACGCCTCCGCTTACATTACTTACAAAACTTACAAATCTCAGATGACCGTTGAAAAGCGGCTTTTTCCTGTGCTAACTTTCACTATCTTAGAAGGACACATCTATTGATTGTGTGCTCAATCAGCATTACTGTCCTGCGGCCAGCGGCAAAAACGCTGGCGCTCATGACAGCCCATTACCATCATTGAGGAAACCCTTATGACGCAGCAGTTTACACGCAGAAAATTTCTGCAATCGGCCTGCATCACCATCAGCGCGCTGACGGTGAACATGAGCGGCATTGAAAAAGCCCTTGCCGCAGCTGCCGGAGTCGGCCCCATGGCCACCTGCGACGTCCTGATCATCGGATCGGGCGGCGCTGGCCTGAGAGCCGCCGTAGCAGCCATGAAAAAGAACCCCAAACTCAACGTGGTTGTGGTCAGCAAATGCATGCCATCGCGCAGCGCCACCTGTATGGCCGAGGGCGGCATCAACGGCGTCACCGATTTCAGCAAGGGCGACTCGTACGAGCTGCACTGCTTTGATACGGTCAAGGGCGGCGACTACCTTGTGGACCAGGACTCAACCCTCAAGTTCTGCGAACAGGCCGGCCCGGCCATTCTTGAGCTGGACTACCTTGGCATGCCCTTTTCGCGTACGGCCGAGGGCAAGGTCAAGGCGCGGCCCTTTGGCGGCGCTTCCAAGGTGCGCTGCAATTACTCCGCCGACAAGACCGGCCACATTGTCGCCCATACCTGTCTGGACGACGCCCTGAGCAACGGCGTCAAATTTCTTATGGATCACGAGCTGCTGGATGTGGCCGTGGACAATGGGCGCTGCGAGGGCGCGGTGCTGCGCAACATCCGCACGGGCGAGATCGCCCCTGTGCGCGCCAAGGCCGTAGTGCTTGCCACAGGCGGCTACACCCGCATTTTCTGGAACCGCACCTCCACCCCCTACATTGCCACCGGCGACGGCGTGGCGGCAGCCCTGCGGGCTGGCGTGCCCTTTAAAGACCCGGAGATGGTGCAGTTTCACCCCACAGGCGTGGTGCACGGCGGCGTGCTGATTACCGAGGCCGCGCGCGGCGAGGGCGGCTACCTGCTCAACAACAAGGGCGAACGTTTCATGAAGGCCTACGCCCCCTCCAAGATGGAACTTGGCCCCCGCGACATCGTCGCCCGCGCCATTGAGACGGAAATCCGCGAAGGACGCGGCTACGGGCAGGGTCTGGAATCCTACGTACTGCTCGACCTGCGGCATCTGGGCAGGGATAAGATTGTGAATGACCTTCCGCAGATCCGTCACGTGGGCAAGCTGTTTGAAAATATCGACCTGGTGGATCAGCCCATGGTCATCCGCCCCACGGCCCACTACTCCATGGGCGGCATTGAAGTGAACAGGTTTGACGACATGTCCACCGTTGTGCCCGGCCTGTTTACCGCTGGCGAGGCTTCGTGCGTGTCCATCCACGGCGCCAACCGCCTGGGCGGCAACTCGCTGGCCGACGCAGTGGTCACCGGCAAGATCGCGGGCGACGGCGCCGCGACCTTTGCCAGCCAGGCCGACTTTGCCGCTGGCAAACGTCTTGTCGACATCACCGCACGCTGGCAGAGCCGCTTCCGCGATGCCACAAACGGCGGCGATGCCAAGCAGCTGTATGCCATCCGCGAAGAAATGGGCGCGCAGCTCTGGGACAACATGGGGATTTTCCGCACTCAGGCCAAGCTCGACGCCCTGACCGGCACGCTGGCCGACCTGCGCTCGCGCTACGAGGCCCTGCGCGTGCCCAACGCCAACCCCGTCTACAATACGGTATTCACCGAATATGTGGAGCTGGGCAACATGCTGCAACTGGCCCAGGCCGCCTGCCTTGCCGCCTCCGAACGCAAGGAATCACGCGGCGCGCACACCCGCGAGGACTTCCCCAAGCGCGACGACGCAAACTTTCTCAAGCACAGCATGGTCACCATGGACGACAGCGGCAAGATGCGCATGGGCTGGAAAGACGTGGAAATCACCAAATTCAAGCCTGAGGAGCGGAAATACTAATGGCCACCATCATCATTGACCGCTTTGACGGCAAAAACAGGTTTGAACAGAGCTACAAGCTGGATGCGGCGGACGTAGCCGGCAAAACCGTGCTCAATACCCTGCTGTTCATCAAGCAGACCCAGGACCCCACGCTCAACTTCACCGCTTCCTGCCGCTGCGCCATCTGCGGCGCGTGCGCCGTGCGCGTAAACGGGCATGCGGTGCTGGCCTGCGACACCAAGATGGACGATCTTATCCAGACCTACGGCTCGGATACGTTCCGTATTGCGCCGCTGGCCAACTTCAAGGTCATCTCCGACCTTGTGGTGGACTGGGAACCCGCCATGGAAAACCTGCGCAAAATCCATCCCGGCATGGTGGCGAAATCCGAATTTTCCATGAAGGAAGGCTGCCGCCAAAACCAGAAAGATTTTGACCGCATTATCAAGCAGTGGGACTGCATCCTCTGCGGCGCCTGCGCCTCCGAGTGCAACAAACTCAGCGCCGACAACCGCGACTACATGGAACCCTTTGTCTTTACCCACGCATGGCGCGCGGCCAACGACTCGCGCTCCAAAGACCCACTGCTGCACGGCAAGCCCGCAGTGGCGGGCGGTCTGTGGAACTGCGTGCACTGTCAGGAATGCGCCAACCGTTGCCCCAAAGGCATCAGCGCAGCCGACGATATTGCCGGGCTGCGGGGCATGGTCATGGCCAAGGGTATGACCGAGGGCGTCGGCCCGGCCCACGCCAAGTCGTTTTACACCGATCTGGTGGAAGACTCTGGCCGCCTCAACGAAGTGCGGCTTGCCCTGCGCACCGAGGGCATCAGCACCATTGCCCGCGCGGGCATGGCTGTTACCCTGCTGCGTCAGGGCAAGATGAATCCGCTTGAGGCCTTTGGCGGCGAAACCATTGAAGGGCACGACGCCCTGGTGAAGATGATTCAGGCGGCCCACGCCGCGGAAAAGGAGTAGCCGTATGCAGACCGAATTCGCCTTTTTTCCCGGCTGCGTGCTGACTCAGGCCGCCAAGGAATCCAAGATGGCTCTTGAAGCCGTGGCCCCCAAGCTCGGCATTACGCTTAAAGAAATACCCGGCTGGAGCTGCTGCGGCGCTTCACAGGCGCAGGATGTGGACCCCGTGGCAACCCTGGTCGCCAACGCCCGCAATCTTGCCCTGGCCGAAAAAATGGGCCTGCCCGTGCTGACCTCGTGCAGCACCTGCCTGCTTATGCTGCGCCGGGCCAAGGCCGAGCTCGACGGCGGCAAGAAGGACCGTATCAATACCTTTCTTGCCAAGGGCAATATGTCATACGCGGGCACAAGCGAAGTAACCAGCCTGCTCTGGGTGCTGGCCCAAAATGCCCAGATGCTCAAATCCAAGGTGGTCAGGCCGCTAGCGGGCCTAAAGGTTGCGGCGTTTTACGGCTGCCACAGCCTGCGTCCCGAGCACGCACTTGGCTTTGAAAGCGCCGTAAACCCCTCGAGCTTTGAAACCGTAGTGGCCGCCCTTGGCGCGCAGACCGTCCCCTTTACCAAAAGGCTCGATTGCTGCGGCTTCCACGCCGTGTACCCGGCGGAAAAATCCGTCATGCGCATGACCGGCCAGATTGTGGACAGCGCGGCGGCCTCCGGCGCCACCTGTCTTGTAACCCCCTGCCCGCTCTGCCAGATGCAGCTCGACATTTATCAGGAAGCGGCGCAGGATATCTCCAGTTCCAAGGCCCGCATGCCCGTGCTGCACCTTTCGCAGCTGGTGGGCCTTGCGCTGGGTGTCCCGGCCAAGGCTCTGGGCCTCGACTACAACGTCGTTGACGCAACCAAGGTGGCCTAACCGCCTCTGACATATCAACAACGGGCGACCATTACCCCTTGGTCGCCCAGTGCGCGCCCCCTCTTGAACCCTACCCAAGAGGGGGTTGCGCGTTGCAATAGCAAAGCGCCCGGCCAAGACGACCGGGCGCTTTTTATCTGCAAAACTGGACTGGCTGCGGGCGGACTTTGAACGTCTACCCCCAGGCCTGGGTTACCAGATCGTACAGCTTGACCGAAAGCACCTTGAGGTCAGGCTTGGTGTACTGCACGTCAGCTCCCACAACGGCGCATTTTTTGGCCAGGGCGTCGTTGATCATGGACGAGAATATGGCCACCGGCAGGTTTTTGAGAATCTTGTCGTCCTTGACGTGTTTGCACAGGGCAAGGCCGTCCATGCCGGGCATTTCGATGTCTGTAATAATGCCGTGCACAAAGTCGGAGATGGGGCGTTCTTCCTTTTCGCACCGGTCGCGCAGCCCCTTGAGGTAGTCCCACGCCTCCTGGCCGTTGACCTTCTGGGTCACGGTAAAACGGCCTTCCTTGTTGAGCAGATCAAGCAGAAGGCTGCGGATGCTGCTCGAGTCGTCCACATGCAGGATATTGTATGTTTTTTCGCCGCTGTGCTTCATGTCCGACGCGTCAAAGCGTATGGCCATGGCGGGGTGCAGCTCGGCAACAATGGCCTCGAGGTCGAGCAAAAAGATCACCCTTTCTTCCAGGCGCACCACGCCCGTTACCGAACTGCGGCTCACATTCTGCAAAAACTGCCCCGGCGCTTCCACATCCGTCCAGCTGAGCCGGTAGATGCGGTTGACCCCAGACACCAAAAAGCCCGTGCACACGCCGTTAAACTCGGTGACGATGACCTTGGCGTCCTCATTTTCAATGGGGCCGCTGCCCAAAAACTGGGCCATATCAATCAGCGGAACCACACGCCCGTTGCGGTGCAAAAACGCGCCCAAAAGAGCCTTGTGGCGCATTTCCGGCATGGCCGTTACCGGCTGACGCCGGCCAATTTCAACAACCTTGGCCACGTTAAGCCCGTAGTGTGCCTCGTAGCCGTCCTGGTTGACGAAAAATTCAACAATTTCCAGCTCATTGGTGCCGGTTTCCAGCAGGATGTTGGTCTGCGCCATGGAAAAGCTCTCCGTTGGGCCAAGGCCCGTTAATGTCGGACGGCAGATCTGTACCTGTTGCTGCCAGCCGGTGAGCAAAGCATACGCTGCCTTTCTTATCGGTAGCCTGATGCAAACATTTAGCCATAAGACCTCCGGAAGCGATTTTTTTTCGCGCTCGGCGAGGAGGCCTCCTAAACATCCATCATACGCTACATATCAAGAAAAAGCCGCGTGGACATGTAACGCTCGCCCGTATCGCAGGCAAACGTGACAATATTTTTGCCCTGCATCTCGGGCCGGGCCGCCAGTTCGAGCGCCGCACGCACGTTGGAACCTGTGGATATGCCGACCATAAGCCCCTGCGCCATGAGCTGACGCGCAGTTTTTATGGCCTGCTCGCCGTCCATCTGGATAATTTCGTCCAGCAGGCCCCGGTCAAGTATGGGCGGCACAAAATCCGCGCCGATGCCCTGGATAAGATGCGGCCCGGGCTTGCCGCCCGACAGCACCGGCGAAGCCGCAGGCTCGACGGCAACAACCTTGAAGCCGGGTATATGCTCTTTAAGAAAACGCCCCGTGCCGGTAATGGACGAGCCGGAACCCACGCCCGCCACAAGCACGTCCATTTTGCCCACGCTGTCCTTGAAAATTTCCGGCCCGGTGGTTTTATAGTGGGCAATCACGGCCTGCGGGTTGGTAAACTGCCCAAGCACAAAGCCATCCTGCTCTTCGGCGATGCGTTTTGCTGCGGCCACGGCCCCGCTCATGCCCTGAGCGGCCGGTGTAAGCACCAGCTCCGCACCCAGCGCCCGCAGCAGATTGCGGCGCTCGACGCTCATGGATTCGGGCATGGTCAACACGCAGCGCAGACCGCGCATGGGGGCAACCAGGGCCATGCCTATGCCCATGTTGCCGCTGGTGGCTTCAACCAGCAGCCCGCCGGGTTCAATACGGCCTTCATCCAGAGCCTCTTCAATGAGGTAAAAGGCCACCCTGTCTTTGATGGAACCGCCAGGGTTGCGGTTTTCAAGCTTCAGCCAGACCGTGCCGGGCAGATCGTGCGAAAGGTCAAGACGAAGCAGGGGAGTATTGCCGATGGTTTGCAAGACACTGGTCAACATGTAAACACTTGCCTCTCGTTAAAAAAACGCCAAGAAATTCGGCTTGATGGTAGATATGCGCTTTACAACAGAAAGATTTTGCTTAACTGTTGAGACATAACCATAGAAGAAAGCGTTTGCATTGGCAATTTTTGGACGCACTGGCGTAAACAGCCCACCTTGGGAGGACACCATGAAGATTTTTGCCGCATTGTTCGCTGCCCTTGTGATTACACTTTCCGGCGGTCTTGCCCAGGCAAAGCCCGATACCGTAGAGCTATACACTGAAGCCGTTATGATTGGCGACGTTCCCGCACTTGAGACGCTGCTGGCCCCAAACTACTGGCACATCAACGCCAACGGCCATATTGAGGACAAGGAACACTTCATCAATACCATAAAGAACAAGGAACTGGTCATTGACCCGCCTTACCTTTTACCAACGCCCGTACTGCCATGATAGGCGACTCAA
>Ga0268359_11640_pt1 | contig 21520 bp, 18 predicted proteins | sample BioMet11_FD_194416 | JGI IMG/M metagenome (GOLD analysis project Ga0268359, IMG submission 194416) | Sewage microbial communities from Oakland, California, United States - Biofuel 11 (PacBio Assembly) | ecosystem: Engineered > Wastewater > Sewage > Unclassified | place: USA: California | collected...
ATCTGAACGAAAATAACATCCAGATAATAGGCCCTGGACCTGATTCCTCTCCTTTGAGAATTGTCTGCAGAAACTGTCAAATCCCATATTTTTACGAGTGGGTTCGATCTGAGACTTTATTCCTTCACTTATCTTTTTATTCTGTTCCATATGAGCGTTTATCACTTCTTCCAAGTCAATCACCTCCTCAAACCTGTGTTTTTGAACAAGGGGTTTTAAGGTGTTTCCTTACTTTTTAAAGCAGAATGCTTTTAAATTTCCCAGAATGATAGAATTTTTTACTTTAGGAGATTATAGAGTTTTGTTCCAACCAAGAACTCTGGTTTTCCTATTTTATCTACAATTTCATATCTTGCTCCTAAAATTCTTTTATTCCTCTACATACTATAAACTGGGATGTTTCACCAATCAAACGGGGATTATGGTCGGCACTATGCATGTGTAAATGACATAAAAGATCACCACAAACATGATATGCATAAAGACCATGTCCACATACCAGGACTTTACTTTGAATTTCGCTAGATTCGCCCCCTGAAGACTACTTACAATCATTGAATTCTTCCATGTGCAAGACCACGATGCTCTAAAAAACTTTACATAGTTGCAGGCACGGTAAACACACAAAGAGCATCATCTGGTCCTTACCAAACTTAAGCAGAATTGATAAGCAGTGCGACGACAAGACCGAAGATAACAATGGTTTCCGGAATGACAGTAAGGATCAGGCCCTTACCGAATAATCCTTCGTTTTCTGCCATTGCACCGATTGCTGCTGTACCAATATCTTTTTCAGCTACTGCAGACGCAAGCCCGGTTAATGCGATTGCAATTGATGCACCGACTGCTTTTGCTCCTGCTGCGTCCAGGAATAGATTTGCTGTTGCACCATCTACCAAGTTTTTATTCCTCCGTATATTTTCTTATATGTCCAAATGGATTGAATTTTCTGCACCCGCTTTCATAGAATTTTCCAATTCTACATATTGAAACCTGAGTGCATGCGGTCCGGGAGCCATAATACTCAGAACGGTGTTAAGAGTGTGTCCGAGTATAAATACGAGAATTGCAGCTATTGCCGCGAAACCAATCTTAGAATGATCAGACCAGACCATTCCGAAGGCGATGTCATTGACTGTATAGTGGGGGTAATAGTCTCAGATGTTCCTGCTGTTCGAAAGGCTGTTAATCCGTTTTCGCACTATTGCTAGCCGACCAGCCAAGAACATAGACATGCACCTATTATCGAAAGGCGTAAATTTGTCGTAAACGAAATTTCTCCCCGACAGCAAGTGTTTGATTGTAATGCAAGGCATATATCTTTGCATATTATCTTAATAAGATAATAGATATAGATTGTATCCTAACTGATATAAATCTTTCCAACAGTTTGAAAAGGTTTAAAAGCCCTATATCGTGACCCCATAAATTATATACTTTCCATATGCCTGCCAGAACTATCTCTGACTAAACGGAATTTTATTCTGAAGAAAAACCAAGCTTGTTCTTTTCAAAAAGGCAGTGTTAGCTTTAAGAGATACAAAAAATCACACAACTTTTATAAAATGTCATGCTCAATATACCTTCAATATCACCTTGAAGAGGCTCATGCATGGAAGATCCTGTTATCTCAAAAATAAAGAGTCAATTCGATAAGAAAGGAAATCCGGCAAAGATTCCGCTGATGAGCGGGAAAAAATTTTTTGAAGCCCGATCCGAAACGGATGGAGTCTATGTTGACAACCTGAAAAAAGAACCATTTCTCCCCTGGGAAATCTTTACCGAAGCTGTCAATTGTATAAAGGAAAATGGCGGGAAGGTAAAGAAAGGAAACGCAACAAACTCGAGGTTGGGCGATCCAAATCTTGGCCTTGATACCCTGGAAGGTTATATTGCCAGTAAAGTTTACGGCTGCAAGATAGGCGATCCTGTATTTAAGAGAGTTGCCCCTGTAACTTCCATCCTTGCCTGGGCTGAAATTTGTGAAAACACCCGGGGACAGATTTGGCTCCTTTCCGAGGAAAAAGAATTGCATACTTCTGAAAGTAAAAAAGAAACTTCTCCGGCTTTTACCGTTGAAGAGAATAAAGAAATCTTACCAATGAACTCTGTTTATAACCAGCCTGACAGCAAGCTGACAGAAATGAGAAAACTGGAAGCTGAGCTTGAGGGAAAAATCCAGACGATAAAAGAACTTGACCAACAGGCTGCAGGCAGGGAAGAAGAAATCGGCAGGCTGAGAACAGAACTTGGAGCACGTGAAAAAACTCTCCTTGAGAAAGATTCTGAACTGCGAGCTCTTCAGAAAAAATTTACGGAAAAAAATGAAGAAGCCCAACGCCTTGAGTCCAGAATCATAGAAAATGAAGACAAGGTTGAGGATCTTACCGAGAAACTCAGGGAGAAAGTGGAAAACATAAAGATCCTTACCGAGGAACTTTCAGCAAAAGAAAGAGAGATAAAAAAGCTTGAGGAAAGTATTTCCATAAAAGATAAAGATCTTAAGACCCTGGCTGAAGAGGTTATTACAAGAGCTGGGGAAATGAAAAAAATTGAAGAGAAGCTTACCTTGAAAGAAAGAAAAATAAACACTATGGAAACTATGCTTACCACAGCCGAAGAAAACGTAAAAACACTTGAGAAGCAGCTCTCAGCCTTTGAAGAAGAAGAAAAACTGGCAGTTCAGCTTCGAGAAAAAGAAGTATTTATAAAACAGTTAAAAGGAACCCTCGCAAGTAAAGAGGAAGCTTTTTCGAGGGTTAGTGAGGAAAACCGGAAATATAAAATGCAGCAAAAACTGGCATCTGAGGGGTTAAGGCAGATAGAAGAACAGAAAGCCTCAAAAAAATGGTGGAAGCGCCTGTAAACTCAACTGAAAAAAAGCCATAATTCTTATCTTTATACTTTGTTCATTCGCGGCCGCTCCGGGCCTGATGTCAGAAAAGAGCTGTGAAGTAAGTGAAGAATCATATCAGGGCTAATTTTTCTTATATGTGTAATTTCACATATTATTTCTTCTTCGGTTCTTCCCTGGACTTTCAGTTCGTTTATTTTTTCAAGCACGTAAGCGGGTATTACAAAGTAATTGTTAAGATCATGCCAGTGCCCGCTTACATCCCCCTTTACCAGATGAATACCTGAAGAAGAGAGGTACATCTTGATAAATTTAGAGAGTCCTTCGTAGGAAGATGCGGGAAGTTGAAGTAACTCAATCTCAGGGCATGTCTTGACCAGACTAAAAAGATCTCGGTCCGAAGGTCTAAAAGCAAGATGTACTGCCTTCTCCTCTGCCTCCAGGCTGGAAATCTCATCCCTGCTTGTTACGACTCTGATACGTACACTACCTAGCCCCATTTATGCTCCCTTTTCTATCTAAGTATGTATCATTTATTTAATTTTGTATTTCAGTCTTTCTAATCAAATTTCAGTACAATAAAACTATGAATACCCAAAATTCTCTAAAAAAAATTAATATGCCGAGGGATGCCGAAACTGCACCAAATTTAACCCTTTGCGACTAAATATAAACATATTTACTAAGAAATCGCATACCAGACGGACAGAAAAGCTTTTAAAACTGATTCTCAGGTTTTATGCTCAACCCTGCCGCAAGAGCTTGCCCGAATGAAATACATCCGTCTCCACAGGGAATCTGGCGGTGGGCTAGAAATTCAAAACCCGCCTCTGTAACAGTTCTTGCAATGCACGAAGTGATGTGATTGTTATAGGCAACTCCTCCACTAAGACCTATCTTTTCAAGCTCCCTTTTTGCGGCAAGAGAGATGGCAAGTTCTGAAATTCCCGTTGCAAAGCTTTCCTCAACCGCAAAGGCAAGATCAGCGGGGGAATACTTTCCAGAAAGCTCATATGCCCCCAGAAGAAGCTCGGTGGTGTCAAGTAGAGGAACTCCGGAGTCGGCATCATTCCTGAAAACGATAGGAAGATCTACATTATGGGTGCTCTTTGTTGCGGCAGATTCGAGTTTCATTGATGGCTCCCCATCATAGGTTCTCATCTCGCAGATTCCAAGCAGGGCAGCCGCAGCATCCAGTACTCGTCCTGTGCTGCTGCTTCGGATAACATTTACCCCGGTTTCAAGCTGTTTCATCACAGTTGAAAACTCCATAGCTCCTTTCGGAAAAACAAGGGGAAGTTTTTCCAATTCTGCTCTCCCAAGTTTCTCAAAAAGAATCCCCAAAACCATTCTTGAAGGTATCTTCGAGGCAAGGTCTCCACCTGGCATCGGCTGAGGGAGTAAATGCCCTATACGTTCATATCCGAAGTAAGAGGATTCAAAGAGTTCCCCTCCCCAGACTGTACCGTCAGTGCCATATCCTACGCCATCAAGGGCAATTCCGAGAATTCGGGAATCCAGGGGGAGAGAGTTATCAGCCATAAGCGCTAACATGTGAGCTTGATGATGTTGAACCTGAAGAGTATCTTCCCCTCCCATCTTTAGCGCAAAACGTGTTGTGTTAAATGCAGGGTGCAAATCACAACCCCAGTAAAGGGGCTCGATTCCGGTAAGTTGGATTAGATGCCTGACAACCTCTGAGTGATACCTGAAGGTTCTACATGACTGGTATTTCCTATATACTGAGAAACATAGGCAAGCTTTCCTTTTGCCACAGTAACCGTAGAATTCATTTCAGCCCCACGCCTATAGAAGCTTTAACTTCAAAAGGCAGCTCTACGGGCTCAGGTACAAAACCGCGGGAACGACGAATAAAGGCCGCTTTTCCATTCACAATTCTAATAACCGTATCATCATTTCGGTTTGCAATAACCCTGTTGGCAACAGGTAATAATCGACAATCCCTTTAAGTTTCTCAAGAGCCTCTTATTCTCAACAACCATTGGCCTTCCCGGAAGGTTTGCCGAGGTCATAACATATACTGCATCAGGTACGCGATCAAAAAGCAGATTCTGCGTGCCTGTATAGGGAAGCATAACCCCTATATTGTGCAGGCCAGAAGTAACCGATTCTGCCAGGCTGGATTCTTTTGACCTGGGAAGCACAGTAATAGGCCGGCGGTAAGAAGTTAAATATTCCCTGCCTGCACCTTCAAGTTCTGCAAAGGTTTCCGCAACTGCAGCATTTTTTGCCATGACCGCAAAAGGTTGTTCCGGACGCTTTAACCGTCTACGAAGCTCCTTTACAGGCTCCTCCTGTCGTGCATTGCAGGCTATATGAAAACCTCCAAATCCTTTTATAGCAAGAATTGAGCCCTGTTGAAGGAGATCCGAAGCATGTGCAATTGCTTCATAACCCTTTACCAGGACATTTCCTTTGGGGTCAGAAAGCCAGATTTCTGGCCCGCACTTTGGGCAGCAGACGGGCTGGGCATGATATCTTCGGTTGAGAGGATCTGTATATTCGGTTTCACATTCCGGGCAAAGAGGAAAATCTGCCATAGTGGTATTTTCCCGGTCATAAGGAAGGGTTCTGACTGTTGTATATCTGGGTCCGCAGTTTGTGCAGACTGTAAAAGGATAATGGAAATATCTGGAAGAAGGATCAAAAATCTCAGACCTGCACTGTTCGCAAATGGCCGTGTCAGGGGGAATTATGGAATTTTCAAAAACTCCGGATTCGCTGGGCACGATAATAAATTTCGAATACCCGAAAAAGGGGACATTTTTTGTTTTGATTTCCTTCACTTTTGCCAGAGGTGGCTTTTTTTCAGGGAGTTCTTTAATGAAATTGTCAAGGCTTTCCTTATTTCCCTCTATAAGGATTTCCACATAGTTTCCAAGATTTTTCACATATCCGAAAAGTCCGTGGACTTTTGCAAGCTGATATATAAAAGGGCGAAAACCTACCCCCTGAACAGTACCGGTAATATGAAGAAGCCTTGCTTCGTTTTGCATATAAAATAGAGATTACTGTTTGTCGTTAAAATAGCTTTCTAAATAATAAAAGTATCTGACAGCATCGTAAATATATTCAAACTTCAAATACACAGATTGTAAGCACAGAAAAGTACAGATTTCAATCCAGTAAGACCAGGGTAAGCGATAACATTTTTTTAAGATAAACATAAAAATTATACACTGAAATGAAATAAATCCAGATAGAAGCAAAAATCTGTGGCTGAATCAGGATCAGAATTATCCTGAATTCAGGTCACATATATGGAGAAATTGTTCGTATCATAATGATGAACCCCAAAATCATCATCAAAAGGGAAATCCTCCAGGCCACCTGCAAAAGGCGGGCCTGGTTTTTGGGTTCACCTAACTTAAATACTGCTCTTTCAACCAAATTTGGTTGATCGTCACACGCAGCCATTTCAAATCAAGCTTGATTATTTCATTCTCTCCTTGACTCTCTTCAGCCTGGAAGTACCTTCTCTTTCCATCTCTTCGAGGGTAAAACGAATGTACTTCATGGTTGCAATGAGGTCCGGAATAACTTTGAATTCAAGAGCATTTACACGTCTCTTGGTCTTCTCGATTTCATCAAGAAGTCTTTTCATCGTTGTTTCCAGCTCTGCTGCCGTGATAATCTTTTCTACCAGGATCTCATAGGCATCTGCGGACTCATCAATATACGAATTTGTCCCAACAATACCGTAACCTCTCTCAACAAGAGATTTGCGGACACCTGTAGAACTGATTTGTGGCACCACAACACCCATGATGTTGTGTCCTGAAAGCTGAATTTCTGGAGATTCCTTTGCTGTAAAGGCGGTTGACTTGACTGTAACCATTCCGTTTACAGCAGAGGCAAGATTGATTTTTTCTGCAGCGTTTAGATAGGCAGCGTCCAGTTCGGTTCTGACGTTCCTTGCCTCGTTAAGAATCTTAAAGAACTCAAGAATAAGACCATCTCTCTTCATCTTAAGGAGCTTGTGCCCACTTTCAGAGAGCTTGATTTTTTTCTTGAGCTCAATCAGCTCCGACCGAGTTGGTTTTACGTCTTGAGCCATGGTAATCACTGACCCTTTCTGTGTGCAGGATGGTATTTCTGGATGTATTTGTTGTCAATCCTACCCAGCTGGTTTTCAGGCAGGTGTGCAAGGATCTTCCATCCAATGTCCAGAGTGTCTGCAATTGTCCTGTTTTCGTTTCTGCCCTGTGTAACGAACTGCTGTTCAAAAAGGTCAGCAAACTCAAGGAACTTGACGTCTCTCTCAGACAGAGCTTCTTTACCGACGATAGCCACGAGACCTCTCAGGTCACGCCCTTCTGCATAACCTGCATACATCTGGTCAGAAACTGCCTTGTGGTCTTCCCTTGTCTTGCCTGCTCCGATACCGGAGTTCATCAGCCTTGACAGGGACGGCAGCACATTAATTGGCGGGTAGATACCTTTCCTGTGCAGTTCTCTTGAAACCACAATCTGTCCTTCGGTAATATACCCGGACAGGTCAGGAATCGGGTGGGTAATATCGTCACCAGGCATAGAAAGAATCGGAATCTGAGTAACTGATCCCTTTGCGCCCTTTACAATACCTGCGCGCTCATAGAGAGTTGCAAGGTCAGTGTACATGTAACCAGGATACCCACGACGACCAGGAATTTCGTTACGAGCAGCACCCATCTGACGAAGAGCTTCTGCATAGTTGGTAATGTCAGTCAGAATGACAAGTACGTGCATGCCGTGTTCGTATGCCAGATATTCAGCTGCAGTCAAAGCCATACGTGGAGTGACTATACGTTCGACAGCAGGGTCATCTGCAAGGTTGAGGAACACAACAGCCCTTTCAAGAGCCCCGGTCTTTTCGAAGTCATTCATGAAGGACTGAGCTTCTTCATTGGTAATACCCATTGCTGCGAAAACTACTGCGAAAGCAGATTCAGACCCTGGCACTGATGCCTGCCTTGCAATCTGCAGAGCAATTTCATTGTGTGGGAGACCTGAAGCTGAGAAAATAGGCAGTTTCTGTCCACGGACAAGGGTGTTTGTTCCGTCTATTGTGGAGATACCTGTCTGGATGAAATCTTTTGGAGGCAGCCTGGCATATGGGTTCATTGCAGCTCCGTTGATGTCCAGAAGCTGGTCAGGCACAATCCTGGGTCCACCGTCAAGTGGTTCTCCTGAACCTGAAAGGATCCTTCCGAGAAGGTCGATGGATGCAGGGAGCTTCAGGGTTTCCCCTGTGAAGACTACACCGCATTCCTTGTCCAGACCAGTAGTACCTTCAAAAATCTGAATAACCACTATGTCTGAAGACGAGTCCAGCACCTCGCCTCTGCGGCTGGTCCCGTCAGGCAGATTGACAGTAACTATTTCTTTATAGCCTACAGGCTCTGTTTTTCAACAAAGATAAGTGGCCCCGCAATCTGAGTGATTGTCTTATATTCTTTTACCATGCTTACCTACCTCTCAGGGATGCAAACTCTTTATCCATCTGTGCCAGGACAGCATTCATAGACTCAGTAAACTTCTCCTCATACTTGACCTTAGCAAGCACATTTTTGGATTCAAGCTTGAGAATTTCAGGTACGGGAACACCTGATTTCAAGGCATCCATCGCAGCATCTCCCCATTTCATGATTGCCTTCAGGATCTCGTACTGTTCAGAGAATGGGCTGTAGGCATCTATCGGGTGGAATGCATTCTGCTGCAGGAAAATTTCCCTGAGCATACGGGTGATTTCAAGCAGAAGCTGCTGGTCGTCTGGCAGAGCGTCGGAACCTACAAGCTGCACGATTTCCTGCAGTTCGGATTCTGTCTGGAGCATTTCCATTGCTCTTTCCCTCAAAGTCACAAAATCAGGAGCCACGTTCTCTTCAAACCAGCCGGTAAGACTGTCCTTGTACAGACTGTAACTGTTCAGCCAGTTGATGGCTGGGAAGTGACGCCTCTGAGAGAGTTTGGCATCGAGAGCCCAGAACACTTTTACGATACGCAGGGTATTCTGTGTAACAGGCTCTGAGAAGTCACCGCCAGGTGGGGATACTGCTCCAATAACAGTAATGGAACCTGTCTCACCGCAAAGACTCTCCGCAACCCCGGCACGCTCATAGAATTCAGCCAGCCTTGCAGACAGGTATGCTGGGTAACCTTCTTCACCAGGCATTTCTTCCAGACGGGAGGAGATTTCTCTCATAGCTTCTGCCCACCTTGAGGTGGAGTCCGCCATCAGGGACACGTCTAATCCCATGTCACGGAAGTATTCTGCAATAGTGATTCCGGTGTACACAGATGCTTCTCTTGCGGCCACAGGCATGTTTGAAGTGTTAGCGATAAGAACAGTACGCTCCATGAGCGGCCTTCCGGTCTGAGGGTCTTCGAGTTCAGGGAATTCACTCAGAACGTCTGCCATTTCGTTTCCGCGCTCACCACAACCGATGTAGACCACAATTTCGGTGTCACTCCATTTTGCAAGCGACTGCTGAGTAACGGTCTTTCCCGATCCGAAAGGTCCGGGGATTGCAGCCGTTCCGCCTTTTGCCACAGGGAAAAGCCCATCAAGGATTCTCATTCCTGTAACCAGAGGCCTGGTTGGAGTAAGTTTTGTCCTAACAGGTCTGGGTCTCCTGACAGGCCACCTTTGCATCATCTGCAATTCGGTCCCATTAGTCAGAGTACAGATTGTGTCTATTACCGTAAAGTTTCCGCTCTTGATGTCGGCAATTGTACCTGAGATATCAGGAGGCACCATGATTTTATGTTCAATATTCACGGTTTCCTGTACAATACCGATTACTTCTCCGCCTTTTACGGAATCGCCCTTCTTGACAATGGGTTTGAAATCCCAGAGTTTTTTGTGGTCAAGCCCATCTGCAGTGACACCTCTCTGGATGAAGCTGCCCATTTTTTCAAGCAGGACGTGCAGAGGCCTTTGAACCCCATCATAAATACTGGAAAGAAGACCCGGACCAAGTTCCACGGACAGAGATGACCCTGTAGATACACAGGGTTCCCCTGGCCTGACACCTGCGGTCTCTTCGTATACCTGGATGACGGTCTTGGGACCTAATATCTGGATGACTTCACCCATTAGACCTTCATTACCGACTTTGACCAGGTCATACATTTTTGCCTGCAAGCCGGTGACGGTGACGACAGGCCCAGACACACGATAAATTTCACCTTTTACTTCCACAGATCAACACCTACCGCTTGTTTTATCTTATCTCTTAAATTTGAGCCTGATCCGCTACCTCCCAGGGCTACTACTGTAGGCTGGACAGACTCATTCAAGTTATTCCTTAGCATTTCCGGCAGATTACCAATGTCATCATTATGCATTACAAGAATCCCGACACTTTTGTCTTCAAGCACCGATTTTACAACGGACTCAGTGGCTGCGATATCTGCGGTTTCATAAACCTTCCTGATACCAGCCAGTCTGAATCCTGTAACAAATTCGCTCTTTCCGATCACCGCTAATTCCATTATATAACCACCAACTGGTCTTTGATTAACTCATCACTGAGGCCAGTCTCCTTACCCCTGAAGATGATCCGGAGATTAGTAGCCTCATTATGTTTATGAATGATATAATCCAGAATAGGTGCAACTGAGATCGGGGATACATGCGAGAGAACGGTTGAAGATTCAAGATAATATCTTGTGAGCCTGCTTTCAAGAGTAGTCAAAGAAGTCATATCTGAACTCGTAACGCCTGAAATTACGTCCCAGTACTGAGTCCTTTGAAGCTCATTGACAAACTCGTCATATGGGAGAGTCGCCAGTTTCTCGGTTTTTAACTCAAGACCGCCTTCAATCATGAGAGGCATGATTTCATCAAGCTGCATAACTCCTGCTTTTTTCAGTCTGAAAAGATTTATTAAATTCTTGACGTCTACTTCTAATCTAACAACTTTAAGAAAGAGCTTGCGGTCCTTAGATCTTGGTTTTCCTATTGCTCCAAACAAGCCTGTATAATACATTTTGTCAAGTTCATTCTCTATGTATGCCAGGTTAGTTCCGTCAAACTTTTGCAGCAGGGGGTAGTACTCAGAATATTTCAGGGCTTCAATTATTTCTTTATATGTAGCCTTGGCTGCAAGTTCTGACATAGAAGTATAGGTAAACTCCCCGGCAGCAATCAGTGATTCCATGATATCTTCAGCAGATGCATTGTAGATTTTACCACGGAGAAGTGTTTTTATGTTCCAGATGTCGTATCTTTTGAGATATGCGACAACCAGGTAATTCAATTCTCCTCCGGTGATTCTTACCAACTTATCATATGTGAGCGCAAGATTTCTGTTCAATGCGTGTTCTGCCAGATCGCCACCACTATATTTCATTGCCAGTTCGTTAACGTCGTTTTTGTATTCAGACTCTTGGATAAAGCGGGTAATCCCATCAATCCCCATGTTAAGGAGCCGGGGATATGATTCTTTAGGGAGCAGCTTGCTCTTCATAGCGCGGACGCGGGTTACGGCATAGGGATAGTTAGAAGTGCCATTTTTCTTCTTATCGGATTTTCGTGAGGGTTTTTGCCCCCAGAGTCTCTCCAAAAGCCGCATCGAACATCACCCGTATAATATATCAGATATCTGCTTCAATGAACGCTCATACACGTTTTTCAGGATTGAATCATATGTGAAATCTAACCTGACAGTCCCGTCCTCGTTTTCCAGAACAACTCCACCAATAGAATCAAGATTACCAGCGTAAGATAGAGAAGTTAACTTCTTGACAATATCTTCAGAATCTTTAGAAGAGTAAACTCTAGCACCGCTAGCTTCGTACTTGTTGATAATATTTTTCAACAGCTCTTCTTTTTTGGATGCCGGCATTGACTTAATTTTATCAACTGTCTGGACATAAACTTTATCTAGAAGATCCTTACGCTTGTTAAGCGTAATTCTTTTCACTTCCAGGTTTGCACTTGATATGACCTGCTGGTGCAGATTTTGGAGGTCCTCTTCCGACTTGGCAAGGCTGTCTCCGAGCGTCTTTTTCTGTATTTCCTTAGCTTCATTTATGATCTCGGAGGCCTTTGCATCGCCTTCGGCTTTTATACGGGAAACCTCAGCTCTTGCACCCTCTTGGATGTCTTTTACAACAATCTCTAGTCCCATGCTTACACCTCCAAATAAATTTAGAGCAAAAAAGTGCTCTAAAGCCTAGAGCAAGAACTCTAAGCTGCTTAGAGTGCAACGATACTTAAAGAAAACTTAGAGCATTATAACAGCTCCAGGCCTGCCTGGAAATGAAAAAAGCCCAGGTAAGCTTAAAGCAATGCTCTAAGAAATTTAAGAGTGAGGGCTCTTAAATTTAAGCAGAATTACTGGTTGATAAGCAGTGCGACGACGAGACCGAAGATAACAATGGTTTCTGGAATGACAGTAAGGATCAGGCCCTTACCAAATAATCCTTCGTTTTCTGCCATTGCGCCGATTGCTGCTGTACCGATATCTTTTTCAGCTATTGCAGATGCAAGCCCGGTTAATGCGATTGCAATTGATGCACCGACTGCTTTGCTCCTGCTGCGTCCAGAAATAAGTTTGCTGTTGCTCCATCTACCATGTTTTTATTCCTCCGTGTATTTTCTTATATATCCGAATGGGTTGAATTTTCTGCCCCCGCCTTCATAGAATTTTCCAAAGAATTCTACGTACTGCAACCTGAGTGCATGTAGTCCGGGAGCGATGATACTCAGAACGGTGTTAAGAGCGTGTCCGAGTATAAATACGATAATTGCAGCTATTGCCGCGAAACCAATCTTAGAATGATCAGCCCAGATCATGCTGAAGGAGATGTCATTGACTGTACTTGCGATATAAATCGAAGATAGGCCGACTGCGATAATACGGGCATACGAAAGAGCATTACCCATAAGAGATGGCAGTTCGACTATACCAGCGATACCCTCACCCATGGCGAGCATCACAATTCCAAGAACAAGAACAACAGCACCGACATACATCAATGCTGAACCACCAACATAACCAACAGCTGCAATAAGTACACCAAGCTCAATAATCATCCAACTGCCTTTTTCAAGAAGAGCGTGTTTCATCCCGTGTTCCTTTGCAATGTTTGAAAATCCGAACAGGTACCCGAGATTTAGATGAATCAGTCCGACGACGACGCTTAGTACAATCATACTCATTACCATGTGAGCCCTGTGAATTGGGAAAGTAAATTCCTCTCCTCCAATTGAATTGAACAGGGTTACTGTATGCCAGAACGGGAGTAAACCTTGTTCTTCATGCGTACTCGCCAGAGGGAATCCCAGAAACTCACCATAAATAAGTCCGAAGAAAATCGTCCAAATCTGACAATAGATAAGAATATTCATCATATCAGATACTGCATCTGACTTTATTGCCTTTTTAATAGCCCAGTGCAATTGATCCTAATATCAGTGCATATCCGATGTCTCCGAGAATCATCCCATAGATCAGCGGGAAGGTAATGAAAATCGCTGAAGATGGATCAATTTCAAAATATTTAGGTCTTGAATACAGATCCATAATCTGCTGCATCGGTGCCACTGATTTTGAGTTATTATACTCGACGGGGGCATCTTCTTCTTCTTCCTCCTCGCGAACTTCAAGGCTGGTAATGTATGCCTTGCCGTTAGTGGCATTGTTAACTACACTGACAAGCCTGTCATAACTTTCGGTGGGGGTCCATCCATCAATTATGAACGCATTTCAGATGTAGCTATTCTAAGAGGCAGCTCTGCTTTCTGACTCTCGATACTCAGGACTTCGTCGCTTGCAAGGATAAAATCGGCGTACTTGGCTTTCAAGGACTCGATCTCGCCTTTTAAGGACTCGATCCTTCTGGTGACGTCGGCTTCTCTCTGTTCAATGGATCTTAAAAGTTCGCTTGGGACACCACCTCTTTCAGGAACTCTAAGCTCTTTGAATCCAAGACCCTGAAGTAATTCGTAAACTTTGTCGGCATCATTATTAGCTACAAACAGTACAACTGCTTTTGATTGAGGATCAAAGTACAGTTCGTAAGCTTGGGTGATACTCGAAATCTGACTTGCTTCCAGGTTACTTTTTAAAGTGCCTGCGAAAACCTTGATGCTTTCGTAGCCACGGAAATAATCAAAGTCAAGATCGATGGACAGATAAGGCAGGATTTCCCTTTTCTGGGAGTCCATGTCTTTTAATTCATTTTCAAGCTGGGAAATTGATTCCGTTTTAGCTGAAATTGTCCTGTCCAGTTCATTTAACTTCGAGTCAAGTTCACGCAGAACAGCGTCAGATTTCTGAACTACCGGTTTTTGCTTTCAATCCCCAAATAATTGGCGATAGATCGGATCTTCACAAGCTTTTTAGAGACTTCTTCTGCGTTTTTGAATGGCTTGCTGATCTTAAAACCAGACTCGTCTTCGACAAAGTCTTCGACGTGAAAAAGATTTGTATCATGTAGTGCATCGATGGTTTCTTTTAGAATGCTTTTGTGCCCGACAATAACGGCCCTTGTCATCTGTTTAGGTCTACTCATTAAGGACCGCCCTCTCAAACTCCTGTACAAGGTAATTGACGGATTTGTCGATGTTAGCTTGAGCTTTTTGGGACATGGCTAATGCGTTTTTTTCACCATCGTTTATGATCTTATCTCTTTCCTCCAGGATCTTTTTTTCACCCTCTTTAAAAGAGTCTTGTGCAGCTTTATGTGCATCGATTTCGGCCTGCTTCAGGATTTCCCTGGCTTCAGCCCGAGCTTCGGAGATACGCTTGTTTTTCGCTTCAATGGCTTCGTCAACCATTGCTTTAGCGCTTTCCTCTGCTTTTTTTATTTCAGATAAGATTTCATTTTTAGCCATGTGAATCTCCGTCTCTCAAAATTTAATATATAAATTAATAATTAAAAATCCCTACTCCAATGGAGGTAGTTAACAAATCCTTCGCGAAAGAACTATATAACAGCTTCGGTTTTATCCAATAAGAGTGAAGATCTATAATGAAAAATCATTATATATTTAAAGTGTAAGAAATTTTTAAGAAAATTAAATATATAAATAGCAAAATATCTGGTTAAAATGAAAAAGATTAAATATAACAGTAAAAAATAATTGAACACTGACAGTGAAATATAATTAAGTACCGAAAAAATATCAAATAAAGTACTGAATATAAAATGTGAAGCGTAACCTGAATAAGTTAAGTAAAATCGAGAGAATATATTCAAAACTCTATTAAAGTTAGTTATAAAATTATAAATAAATCAATTTGTACAAGGAATTTTAGCCTCTTTTTTTCTAAATGAAAGCTTTTAAAGGTTTTTTTCAAGCACGAAATATAAGTTACTATATTTGACCAAAACTTTTAAAATTTTTCTTTAGATATGTCAAGTTTCGAGAAAATCAAACCATTCAAAAGCTAATTTTCTAAAATAAACTCCTGTCCGGGTTCCAAAGACATATGGATCCGGTATGCAGGCATCAGTATTCAAAATTTTAATAAGAATATTTAACCATTCTCCAAGAAAAAAGGAGCATTTCAAGAAAAAATCCCTGAACACATTTATTTTTCTCTCCGACAATTAAAAATACAAAATAAAAATAACATAAAAAATGTTATTTAACCCTGTAAGGGATCTTTGCGCCCTGAGGTATTGTATGAATATATTCCTTCCTGAAGTCTGGGTTGCGCATCATGCAATATGCGGCATTATCTTTTTTGTAAGCTTTGTGCTTACCCATACGCTTCCAGATAGCTTCCAGAGGTTCTTCACATATATTTCCGAAGGATAGAGGAGTGTAGGCACACGGCATTACTTCCCCATCCGAAGCAACATGCATCCATCGTCTTCCCGCAAAACACCCAAAAAGACTCGGGCCCAGAAAATAAGGGAACGCGGTGACTCTGGGACCTTCAGGTTTAGAGTTCATTTTTTTCTGGAATTTCTCAAGCTTTGAGACATCTTTTTCCCCGATTACCTCATCCTCGTGCTCAAGCCAGCGTCCGACGGCAATAATTTCATAAATGGAAAGTTCATGCATTCCAAGGTTAAATGCAAGGTTGTAAAATTCTTCCAGGTCATCGATATTGTGAGGGGAAACAACCACAAACATATCAGTAAGAATTCCGGCAGCTATTGAATTTTTGATTCCGGTGATTGAATCTCTGTATGCACCTTCTCGGCCCCGAATACGGTCGTGTTCGGCTTCAAATGGGCTGTCCAGACTAATTCTTGAGGCGTATAACCCTGCGGCTTTAAGCTCCTTTGCCCTTTCTTCGGAAAGCTTGAAACCTGAGGTGAGACAGGTAGCAATTGCCCTGGATTTATCTACTCTGGCTACCATGTCTACAAGATCGTCTCGAAGCATGGTCTCCCCGCCGTCGAAAGAAATAAGATAAGACCCAAGTTCCAGGCTCTGGTCTATAGCTCCGGAAATTTCATCCAGAGTAAGTTCCTTTTCTGGCTTGATACCAGCTGCTCCACAGTGGATACATCGGTTAGGACAACGAGCCGTAATTCCTATTGAAAACTGATCAGGGACCCTTTTTTTTCGGATAGCTGCGATCTCAGCACTTATCACCCGACTGAAAACAGGCCCCGGAATCGGTGGGATCCATGTAGAGAAAATAATCTCGTTTTCATCCACTGAAATGGGTTTTTCTTCCGCAAAAATGTTGTTTATGCGTTTGAGGAAAGGTTTTGCAAGCTGGGAAAGAGGACCTTCTGCATCAAGCACAATTTTTTCGTGTTCTGTACTGGCATTTACCTTAATCACCGGACTATCATATACTCGCATGGATACACCTGGTAAAGTTGTTGGCAAAAGTTGGAAGACTTCTTAAAAGTTAGAAAGCTTATTGAATTAGATAAATTAAATTATATTATTTTTCCATTTTACATACCGAAAATTTGACAGTATCGCAGTTCATTTTTCAGGAAAAGCTGAGCAATTAAATAATCTCAAGCATATCAACAGTTATATAATCGGTAATCTGAAAGAGTTTTGTCCCTTGCCGGACATTCGTTAAATGTCAACAGGGTCTCTTTTGCGGCATTAACACGCATCTTTACAGCATTTATAGATTTTTCTATTGCTTCTTCCTTTGACATATTCTTCATGTAAACATGCGGCAGAGTTTCAGATGTGAATTTTGATTCCTTGCCTTCGACCACTTCAAGAAACTCAAGAATGTCGTCAACAATCTGGTATGCAGTTCCCAGGCAATTTCCAAAGATATTAAAACGCCTGGCCAGGACTTCGTCAGCCCCTCCCGTGTATGCCCCTATGGAAGCACTGATGGCAAATAAAGAAGCCGTTTTCTTGTAAATACATTCGAAATAGTTATTTTCTCCAAAATTGTCCTTATCGAGTCTCAGATCCAGGACTTCTCCTTCAGCCATGTCCATCCCGGCTTTTCCGAAGTCTCTGACTACTTTTTCCCCATACGGAGAAATAAACTCAAAGCATTTTGCAATCAGGTAATCGCCACAAAGAAGAGCCCTGGAAGGGCCAAATTTTTCAGGGGCTGAAGGCAGGTTTCTTCTAACAAGCCCCTGATCCAGCAAGTCATCATGGATGAGGGACGCCGAGTGCATCATTTCAATAGCAAGAGCTGCATTGAGGCTCTGTTGGTACGAACCTGAACAGATTTCACTGGAGAGAAGGAGGATTATTGGTCTAATTCGTTTTCCTCCGGTGTTACAGACATGTTCTACCATTTTTTTAAGCTGGATTCGTTCATTTGATCAATGAAGCTATTTATTCCTGATTCGACATATCTGTATTCTTCCCACTCTTCAATATTCATCAATATTACTCCGTGTACTTGAACGGGCATCTGGTAACGATCTTATTCGCCTCAAACTTAAGTTCAGAAACACAGTTTCGTAAATACTTACTGTTTCCTTCGGCAAGGTTAGAAGGAGAGCTGTCTGTATATTCTAGATGAACCTTCAAGTTCTCATTATTTTCGTCCCTTTGTTCAAAAACTGTCATTTTGGGGGCCATCTCAAGATTTCCATTTTAATAATCTTCTAGAATTTATCATTATTTCCTGGGATTTTATAATTATTTCTAAAATTTTACCTTTTGCCCGATATGAGATGGGAGATCAGATAGAACTTAAGCTATTACAAAACGACTATCCGAAGACTCAATATCGTGCAGCTGTATAAAGAACACTCCAGAGCCCACACGCCAGAATAGACCAGCAGTACGAAAAAGTGCGAGCAGTATTTTCTTTTGCGTTCGTTTAAACTCCGTATAACACGATCATTACATTAACTTTTTGTTAAGCTCTGAATATTTGGCATGAAAGTACATGGGGGATATCTTCCTCACGTGCTCTTTTCCTCCTTTTTCCTCGTAATTGCAAATATTTCACTCATTATTGTTATCCTTTCATCAACCGATAATATCTCGTTCTCAACAATCTTTGTCTTTTGAGTTTCTCCCTTTTTATATCCAGTTTCATCTTCGTACATCTCATCATTTGTGATAAGATGCCATATTATCGTTGCAATTTTCCTTGCAAGGGCAATAATTGCCTTTGAATGCCCAATTGACTTCTTTTTCCTGTTAAAAAACTCTTTTAACTTGCTATTTTTCGTTTTTTGCCGCTGCCTGAGCAATTTGTGTCAAAATCCACCTTGCTTCCTTAGGTCCTCTCTTTGTGATCCTACCGTTGTGGTATTTATCTGCGGATTGGTACACATTAGGAACAAGACCAAGCCAGGACGCAAGTTTATCTCCTGAAGAAAAATCGTTAAAATCCCCAATTTCAGCAATTAGAGTTGCTGCTCCAAGTTTCCCTATACCTGGAACAGACATTAAAATTTCCATTTCGTGCTTATGATTATTATAAGCATAATTGAATATTTCGTTTTCTAAAACTTCTATTTCATCGTCTAGACTCTTTATGAGTTTCAGACAGATCTGAAGCCTGAATGCAGCACTTTGAGAAATTTCGTTATTAAGAACTTCTCGTATCTGATCACTTTTTTTACGAACATTTGGGGAAAGACTTGCTATAATCTGGTCAACGCTCTTACCTGAAGAGATTCCCGATAAGATCATTATACCATTCTTGCCAAATATATCTGTCAGCACATTCTTAAGATTAAACATTTCAGGCGCGAGTATAGCATGTGCTTTGTTTTTTATATCGGTTCTTTTTTGTACAAGGCTATGACGAAGCCTAATGCATGACCTGAATGCTCTATGATCTATTGGGAAAATTCTTGATGGCTGAATCATATTATTCAATGCAAGTTGCGCAATGAATTCTGAATCTAGCTTATCTGTTTTTTTGTGTGTAAAAGCCTTCATATCTCGCGCATTTCCAACTATTACAGGTAGATAATTTATCAATGAATCATGAATCGGAACCCAGAAATCACTGGTTGATTCGCATGCAACAACATTACATTTTTCTGATATTACCCATTTTTTAAAGGTCAAAATGTCATCATCGGTTCTATTAAAACGTTTTTGCTGTTTTTCACCGGATCTGCAGAGGATTGTAGCAATGAAAAAGAGTTTGTGAATGTCTAAACCACAAGCTTTGTTTATAACTTCAATCAAATTAGATCACCCAATTTATTTGGGCAGTGGAATTGCCTCAAAGGCCAATTTGGCATCCGTGATCAAAGTCACATGTGAGCCTTCGATGGCAATTCACTGATTAGTTTTATGACGGTTTTAAAAAACCAAAATAAGTACAACCTTACTGCCCAAGATAATGATGGGATCTATTGTCAAAAAAGGTTGAGTAGAGTACTTTCATTTATTTGTGCCTGTTATTCAAAGAATTTCATGTGCGTTTTATATGAAGAAGCGTAAAACCCCTGTTTCTTTATCTCAGGGGATATAAGCGTCAACTTCTCTCCCCTATTCTTTTCAGTATTATTTAACTTTATATAGACCATCGGATAATTTAACATTAGATTAAGGTATGCGAAAACCAGGCAACCTTTTTCCAGGAGTTTACCATCAGGCTCAGCAGGTCGTAGAAAAACCTTCGACTCTAGCTTGTAACTACGTAAAGCCGAAACGAGCGAAAGAGCGAGACTCCGTACGGACGATTCAGCCGAAATTAAAGCCTTTGGATATGCAGATGGTCATCTATGAAGTAGGAAGCTGCTAAGTCTTTAGCTTAGTGGCAGGTCACATTCAGGCTTATAGAAGAGACACATTATACATCATAGAGATACCCTGATAGAAAACAGGAAAATAATAGATTAAGAGGATAAGAGGTCAGGAAAATTAGATATCCACTCATTACAGAATAAAAAAATAGACTTTGTGAGCTCAGTATCAGAACAAAATTATTATTACACTTAAAATGTTATATCACTTTGAATTTCAAATAATAATATTTTGAGAGATAGGCACAGAAAGAGGATATTTTTATTAAAAAATTAATAAAAAATAGGGAGTTTGACAAAAAAATCTGGTTTTAACATAGTAATAAAATATCATTATTGAGAGTATATTTTTTACAACATACTCTTAAATATATGTGTTAGAAAAATATTTCTTTCGCAAATTGAAGGTTGACAATAAGATAAGACTAGCTATATAAAATTAAGATATATAATTAATCAATGGCATAAGTAGGAAATTTTTACACTTATCCTGCTTTCGGCAGGTCGACATAAAAATCCATTCAATTTTTCTATTGATATCGTTTTTTTCAGAACTTTTGAAATTCCATTTAAATCAAAAATTACTAAATGTTAACCATGACATAATTAATATATATTTATAATAATTGAGATAACAGACAAACCCTGCTATATACATAGTCCGTATGATACTGGTTTTTAACTGAACATACAAAAAATAACAATTAAAGATATTTAAATGTTGGGATGTGCTTGCTGCCGAATGTAGGACTTATTAATAGCAGATTGTATATTCATATCTAGTTTTAACCCTACCGGACAATTTCAAACAAATGTCTGTACTTAACTCGTCCAGCTGCTATATCACAAAAAATACACGCGAAGAGAAGTTTATCTGAGGTTCTTCAACGCAGGCAACACTAAAAATTTAGTGAAGAAAATACGAGAAGATAAGAGAAGATATATCTTTTGAAACACTTCCACTGGAGTGGATAGAAAGTCACATTGTTTATCCAAAATCACCCCTCCAGTAAAATAGAAACAACAATTTCTCTTGCCCCGAAATCAGTCCACTTAGCTCAGTATCTTAATAAAGTTCAACTCCCTTGACCCGCAACCGTTGCGCCCGCCGTTTGATCATGCCGACCACGTTGTTGCTGGAGTTTTCGGTCAAGCCTTTTTGAAAGGGTTGTGCCACAACCGTTGCGCCGGTTGATCACGCCGATAGGGTTTGGGGATAAGATCCTCAAACCTAAATGTACTTGGGATTTTTGCTCAAGCCTTTTTTGAAAAGGCTTGCTTGCAAGCCATTTCAAAAAGGGTTTCGTTCTCCCAAAATGGAAACTCGAACGAAACAAAGATTCGGGTAATTCGGGTAATTCGGCCATATTGGCTCAGTTGTCATCTTTATATAAATTCAGATCACTGAGCATAGCGATAAGGACTCCTTCTCCCGAACGGGACTCAGACAGCGAAAAAGAATATATATAACAAATACCTCTAGATGTGTTGCAGTTTGCGTTGATGGTCTAGTGGCTATGACTTGGGCCTTCA